>Ga0209718_1000625_pt1 | contig 46459 bp, 39 predicted proteins | sample AD_JPNAS1_MetaG_FD_184420 | JGI IMG/M metagenome (GOLD analysis project Ga0209718, IMG submission 184420) | Active sludge microbial communities of municipal wastewater-treating anaerobic digesters from Japan - AD_JPNAS1_MetaG (SPAdes) (version 2) | ecosystem: Engineered > Bioreactor > Anaerobic...
TTTTCCAGCGCCTCATCGGGCCTGCTGAATGAAACGACGATACAGCACTCCAGCCTCCCATCTCTGATGGTCTTGATGCCTGATAGGTAGCAGTACTGGTTCCCCAACTTCATGATCCTATGGTAATACTTCAATTGCCCAATTTTCAAACCGTTGAATAGGTGCCAGGCCTTCACCTGGGTCTGCCTTTTCGGGCAGTACACCCAAAAGTTGTTCCGTATGCGGATGTGGTACCGAATCCTGTGCTCGTTGAGAAAACACAGCCACTTCTCCCCGACAAACTCTCGATCCGCCAGCAGGCAGTCGATGCAATCCGTTCCGAACCAGTCCATGAAGTCCCTCATCAGGGCAATCCGGTCCGCGGTATGGGAGTTTCCGCCCTTATCGAGCATCCTAAACATGAGGGGGAAGGCCACGTTCTTGTAGCTGACCCCCAGCATCAGGATGTTGATGCTGTGCTGCCCCAGCTTCCAGTTGGTACGGTCCATAACCAGAACTAGCGAGTCTTTCTCTGGGAGCAGGCTGAAAATAAGCCTAGAGATCCACTTCATGGGCAGCTCTACCTCTGCGATGAAGCGCTGGATACGCCGGTAGCTGCTCGAAGCAGCAACAGGGTTGTCAAATCCAGCGGATAGCTTAGAGAAGTTAACGCTTCGAACCTTGCATAGGGAGCTGATAAACATGCTGATGAGACGGATCCTGGCCAGGTTGAGAAAGCCCGTGAAATGGGCTTGAAATACGGTTAGAAGTTCAGTATCTTTACTGCTTTGACTGGTGTTCATTTTTAAAGCCATTACTTCGAAAATAATGCTTTAATATACTGAATACCAGTCTTTTATCCAAATTTTTAGACGATTAATTTACTGATTTGTAGTCAGTTATATTTTTTGTCGTGTACTAAAGAATATCGCAATTCTTTTGGCTAACAATACAGAACTTACCACGAAAATAACATGGGCATAGGTAAAAATTGTTAATAATACTTAGCTGATTTATTTGATATTGTAAATTTTCATTCTATTCTTTTTTTATCTTTACCGCCGTAATTAATGGCATGGTTATGCACAAGCACAAGTATAGATTCAACCCTGATCTGCTGACATTTGTCAGGGAAGATTCCTCCTTGAAGAAAAAGTTTTGGCAAGGTATCAGCTATTTTTTGCTAAGCATCATCATCTCCGTAATCTACTACATATTCTTTTCCCTCTTTTTCGATACGCCTGAAGAGCGAGGATTAAAGAGAGAAAATGAGGAGTTGGTACTGCAATTTGAACTTTTCAACAAGAAGTTCGACCACATCACCGCTGTGCTGGAAGATATTCAGCAAAGGGATGATAATATCTACCGCACCATTTTTGAAGCCGAACCCATACCCAGTGCATACAGAACAGCAGGCATGGGTGGGGTTGACCGCTATACCTACCTTGAAGATCTATCCAACTCGGCCATGGTAATTAAAACAGCTCAACGTCTGGACAAGTTGGCCAAACAGGTTTACGTACAGTCCAAATCATTTGACGAAGTGATTGAAATGGCCAAGCGGAAAGAGGAGATGATAGCCTGTATCCCGGCCATACAGCCGGTTTCCAACAAAGACCTGAAACGCGTTGCTTCGCCATTTGGGGTTAGGATGCACCCATTCTACAAAGTGCTTAAAATGCACACCGGCATGGACTTCACTGCCCCTACGGGAACCGAGATATACGCAACCGGCAATGGGGTAGTTTCCGATGTAATCCATTCGGGCAGAGGGTATGGGAATACCATTATCATCGATCACGGATTTAGCTACAAAACCCTTTATGCCCACATGAGCAAAACCATAGCCAAACCCGGACAAAAGGTTAGGCGAGGCGACGTAATAGGCCTGGTTGGCAATACGGGGATGAGCATGGCTCCGCACCTCCACTACGAGGTTAGGAAAAACAACGAGCCGATAAACCCCATCAACTTTTATTTCAACGACCTTACCCCTGAGGAGTACGACAAAATCATTGAACTGGCTGCACAAAGCGGACAGTCGCTTGACTAATTTTTCAAATCGCTTTACTATTACCTTTTTCTTCCTTATGTCGCTTCAAGGTTATTCTCCGGTAGAAAGGAAAGTGATGCCAATATTCACGTTCCTCTTTTGTGCCATGTTCACTTTTACAGGATATCCCAATGGGGTTATCACAAGTAACCCCGACTCTGCAAATCACTATCTGACAATTATTGGCGTTGGCGACATAATGTTTGGAACCGATTTTCCCAACAAAGGCTACCTCCCGCCAAAGAATGATTGTTTGCCTTTAATCCAGCCGGCCATCGACGTTTTGCAGAATGCCGATATAACCTTTGGAAACCTTGAGGGATGCTTTCTCAACGAGGGTGAGGTGGCCAAACGGTGCAGCGACTCTACCCGATGCTTTGCCTTTAAGATGCCGGAGGAGTACGTCCATTGCCTTTCCTTGGCAGGTTTTGATGTGGTGAGCCTGGCCAATAACCATATCGGGGATTTTGGAGAAAAGGGCAGGCAAACCACCATGCGGCTACTCGATTCGGTGGGCATACAGTACGGGGGACTACTCACACATCCTACGGCAGTATTTGAAAAGAACGGTCTAAAAATCGGCTTCGGGGCTTTCGCCCCCAACGTAGGCACCTGCAACATTAACGATATTCCCGGTGTAAAACGTATTGTTGAAGGGCTAAAATCACAATGCGATATCGTCATCGTATCGTTCCATGGAGGGGCCGAGGGGGCAAATCATGCCCATGTGAATCGGGAAACCGAATATTTCTACGGCGAAAACAGGAGCAATGTGTACGAGTTTGCCCGCCACGCCATTGATGCCGGAGCCGATGTAGTTTTTGGCCACGGGCCGCATGTAACCAGAGCTGTCGATCTGTACAAAGGAAGATTTATAGCCTATAGCCTTGGAAATTTTTGCACCTATGGGAGGTTCAATTTAAAAGGAATTAACGGAATTGCACCCATAGTTAAACTTTATCTCGAAAAAAATGGTAAATTTGTGAAGGGTGAAATCGTTCCGATAATTCAACCCGGGAATGGTGGTGTTGTGATGGATTCACAGAAGCAAGCCATTAAAGCAATTCAGCGGCTTACTATTGGCGATTTCCCCGAATCGCAATTAAACATTTCAAACGACGGAAAGATTACCATTAAAGAATAAACACATGCCGTACAAGGAGCAAAAAATTGAAAAACTTTACTACTCCATTGGGGAAGTTGCAAACATGTTCGGGGTAAATACCTCTCTTATCCGTTTCTGGGAAAAGCACTTCGATATTATCAAACCCAAAAAGAACAAAAAGGGCAACAGGCTTTTTACGAAAGCCGATATCAATAATTTTAAGCTGATATACCATCTGGTAAAGGAGCAGAGGTTGACGCTGGAAGGGGCGCAAAAAAAGTTGGCCGAGGATAAAGCCACAACCATCAACAAATTCGAAGCCATTGAATCTCTGAAGCGTATCAGGGAAATGCTTGTTGAAATTGAGGAAACCCTTTAACCATGACAGTTCGCGAGATTTGTAACATCATCGAAGAGTTCGCTCCTCTCGCATACCAGGAGGATTACGACAACTCGGGATTGCTCGTGGGGTTGCCCGATGCCACTGTTAACGGGATACTTCTATCCATTGACGTAACTCCTGATGTGATTGATGATGCCCTGAAACATGGCGCCAACCTAATCGTTGCACACCATCCGGTCATATTCGGAGGAATCAAGCGTTTAATCGGGAAAACCTACATTGAACGCACTATCATTAAAGCCATAAAAAATGGCATTGCCATTTACTGCGCCCATACCAACGTGGACAAAATATGGAATGGGGTAAACATGGAAATAGCCAAACGACTTGGGTTACAAGAACTTTCCATGCTAAGTCCCGCCAACGACCAGCTGGTGAAATTAACCACTTTCGTTCCGCACGAACAGGCGCAAGCACTGCGCATAGCCATGTTCAATGCCGGAGCAGGTCAAATTGGCGATTACGATCAGTGCTCGTACAACCTTGAAGGGAAGGGAACATTCAGGGGTAGCGACAACACCAATCCATTCGTGGGAGAACAGGGTGTTTTGCACACCGAACCCGAAACGCGCATTGAGGTGGTTGTACCCAAACCCATTCTTCCACAGGTTATCCATGCCATGCTCAATGCACATCCCTACGAAGAAGTGGCATACGATATCTACCCCTTGCTTAATCAAAATCCACGGTCAGGTCTTGGCATGGTGGGCAATCTGCAAAAGCCAGAAAACGAAATGGCATTTTTAAAAAGGGTAAAACAGGTATTTAAAGCCCAATGCATCCGGCACACCGCCTTAACGGGGAAAGAGATACGAAGAGTGGCCTTTTGCGGCGGCAGTGGTGCCGATCTTCTATCCCAGGCCATATCAGTTCAGGCCGATGCCTTCATCACCGCCGACATGAAATATCACCGTTTTTTTGATGCCGATGGAAAAATACTTATCCTCGATATCGGGCATTTCGAAAGCGAACAGTTTACCGTTGAGATTTTTTATGGTTTACTTACAAAAAAATTACCTAATTTTGCAGTCCTGAAATCGAAAGTTAACACCAATCCCATTCACTATTTATAAGAAAAGGTATGGCTACAAAAGAAAACAAGGCGGTTGAGACAACAGAAATGTCTGTTGAAGAGAAGATTAAAGTTCTATACGAGTTGCAGCAAGTGGATTCGAAAATTGATGAGATCAGAACGTTGAGAGGAGAATTACCGCTTGAGGTTCAAGATCTTGAAGATAACATTGCCGGACTCGAAACCCGTATTTCGAACCTCAATACCGAAGTGGTTGAGTTGAATCAGCAGGTGGCAAATAAAAATTTGGAGATTAAAAATGCTCAGGGGTTGATTGCGAAATACACCGAACAGCAGAAAAACGTACGCAATAACAGAGAGTATGATTCCCTTTCCAAGGAGATTGAATATCAGACGTTGGAAATTGAACTCTGCGAAAAGAAGATTAAGGAGTTCTCGCACCAAGCAAACGATAAGAAATTGCTCATTGAGCAGGCTGAATTACAACTCAACGATTCCAGATCAGATCTCCAGGTAAAAAAGGGGGAACTGGACAGTATTGTCACCGATACGCAAAAAGAGGAGGAAGAACTCCTTAAAAAATCTGAAGCATTTCAGGAGATAACTGAGCCGCGGCTTCTTCAGGCCTACAAAAGGATTAGAGCCAATGCACGTAACGGTCTGGCCGTTGTTGTGGTGAATCGTGATGCCTGCGGAGGTTGTTTTAACAAGATTCCCCCACAGCGTCAGTTGGATATCAAGATGCGCAAAAAAATCATTGTGTGCGAGTACTGCGGAAGAATACTGGTTGACAAAGGGCTTACCGAAGGCAGCAAGGAGTAGATGATTTAAAAGCGCGATAAAAACATACGCAGGGTGTTCCATACAACGAGCACCCTTTTTTATTGGCGACTAACATGAAATACTTTTTCTCAACTTTCCATAAGAGTCAATTAGGTAATTAAAATGGCAGTCTCATCATGCAATTTGCCCAAAGTGTGCAATTCACATAGCCTGTACGAATTCTTCCATTAATAAAATCATCCTTTTATAGGTTTACATTACATAACCCATTGCTTTTCCATAAAACAAAGCAGGATGTCCGTATTGTAGGTCATCCTGTTGTTATTGATAATTAAACTATGTCCAAGATTAGGGCTACCAACTTCCCCTAGCCCCTCCTCCACCAAATGATCCGCCACCCCCTCCGGAAAATCCACCAAAGGAGCCTCTTCCCGAGCTGAAACTGGAGTATCCACCACTGCTGCGACCCATGTTTGAAAACATTCCCATTGCAGCTCCCAGGGGAACACTATGGCCCAATGATTTACCCTTCTGCCTTCGAATACCGGAATAAATATATAGGAAAACAAAGAATAAGAAAATTAACGATATAGGAAATCCTCCCTCATCAAGGTAGTCATCTCCCGTAAATTTTCCCGAGGCCAGATCCATTACCGTAGTGGTAGCCTTATCGAGGCCGGCATAAAAGTTCTCCTCCTTGAACTCAGGGATCAATTCTTTCTCAATAATGCGTTTGGCCAAAGCATCGGGTATTACGTCTTCCAAGCCATACCCTGTGGCAATCATAGCCTCACCCCTTTCGTTGCCCACCTTGGGCTTGATCATAATAATCAACCCATTGTCCTTTCCCTTCTGCCCAATGCCCCACTTCTCCCCCACCCTAAAGGTGAAATCGGCCAAATCGTATCCCATCAAATCGCTTACCGTGATAATGTAAATCTGAGTGGATGTGGTATCGTGGTAATTCCTCAACTTATACTCTAACCTGTTCACCTCTTCTGAATTGAGCAATCCGGCAAAATCGTTGACCAACCTTGGCGGATACATAGGATCGGGTAGTTCCTGTGCTTTGGCCAACGACAGGAACAGGCCTAAAAAAAGTAGGGGTGATAGGAATTTCTTCATGTTTTACAGTTCATTTTCCAAACGAAATCTCGTCGGGAAGTTCATTAATATCATCCTTTTGGTAAGGGAAATGCTGCTTCAATTTTTCACCGGCCATGGTAATACCATTAACCAAACCCACGGTAAAGTTTCCCTGTTTAAAATGAAGGAGCATTTCATCCTTCACCTCCTCCCAAAAATTCTCAGGAACAAGAGAGTTTATGCCGGCATCGCCCAAAACGGCAAATTGCTTATCCTTTATGGCCAAATAGAAAAGCACGCCATTTCTGAGCTGGGTTTTGTGCATCTTCAGCAGTGCAAATACATCGGCAGCCCTATCGAGCACATCTTTCTTGCAATGGCTCTCAATATGAACCCGTACTTCCCCTGAAGTATTCAACTCCGCCTGTTTGATGGCATCTACAATCCGTTTTTTCTCTTCATTGCTAAGCATGCCTATAGCCTTGAATTATGGAAGTATGTCTTTAAAGAAATTTCGATAAAAGATGGCTCATCAATTACCAAAATCTACCTTGGGAGCCTCTTTTGCAGCCTGATCGGCTTCAAAGTAAGCCTTCTTCTCAAAGCCAAACCAACCTGCATAGATTACACGGGGGAACGATCGGATATATGAATTGTACTTCTGTACGTCCTCGTTAAATTTACGCCTCTCCACGGCTATCCTATTCTCCGTTCCCTCCAGTTGAGCCTGCAGTTCAAGAAAATTTTGGTTGGCCTTTAAATCGGGGTAACGCTCAATGGTCATCATAAGGCGTGACAGGGCACTGCTTACCTCGCCCTGAACCTGCTGAAATTGCTTTAAATTGGCCTCGGTTAGGTTGGTTGGATCAATGGTAACCGATGTGGCTTTAGCTCTTGCCTCTATCACCTGCGTAAGGGTTTGCTGTTCAAAATTAGCATATCCTTTCACGGTATTTACCAGATTGGGAATCAGGTCCATCCTACGTTGATAAACATTCTCAACGTTGGCCCACTGCGAGGTAACACCCTCCTCAAGCGACACCATACGGTTGTAACCGCAGCTGCTGAAAAAGGGAATTAGCATGATTAATGCTAACAGCTGTAAAAGATTTTTCCTATTCATAGTTCTAAGTTTAAAAGTATTGGTAAATCGAATTGTAATCATCGGGTAATTGTCAAAAAGCATGCAATAGTTCATGGATGAATATGGGTAATCCCCATCAAAAAGTTGTAACTTTACAGCCAGAACAAACAATCCATTTTCAACATATGAACAGAGAAGAATTCCAACGTGCTATCCTTCAAGGGATTCCCGAAAACATTCCCAGCCCAAAACCCTGGGAACACGATGTTAATCATGCTCCCAAACGTAAGCAAATTTTATCATTATCCGAAAAAAGGTTGGCAGTAAAAAATGCTCTACGCTATTTTCCCGCCAAGCACCATGCCGTTTTGGCAGAGGAATTTACCCGTGAACTCGAAGAATACGGGCGCATATACATGTACCGCTATCGTCCCGATTATAAGATAACAGCCCGTAGCATTCACGACTTTCCACACAAATCGGTGCAGGCAGCATCCATCATGCTGATGCTTAGCAATAACCTCGACTATGCCGTGGCGCAACATCCACACGAGTTGATTACCTATGGCGGAAATGGTGCGGTTTTTCAAAATTGGGCCCAGTACCTGCTGACCATGCAGTACCTTGCCAAAATGACCGATGAGCAAACGCTGGTACTTTACTCAGGCCACCCCATGGGTCTTTTCCCGTCGCACAAAGAGGCACCCAGGGTGGTGGTTACCAACGGCATGATGATACCCAACTACAGCAGCAAGGATGATTGGGAGCGTTTCAATGCCCTTGGCGTTACCCAGTATGGGCAGATGACAGCAGGCTCTTTCATGTACATTGGCCCCCAGGGTATTGTGCATGGCACCACCATAACCGTCCTGAATGCCGGACGGCAGCGACTTAAGAAGGGTGAAAACAGCCTACAGGGCAAGCTATTCGTATCCTCCGGATTGGGCGGTATGTCGGGGGCACAGCCCAAAGCCGGGGTTATTGCCCGTGTGGTGAGCGTGATAGCCGAAATAAACCCCAAGGCAATTCACACAAGGCACAGCCAGGGGTGGGTTGATGAGGTTTTCGACAATCTCGATGCCCTGATACCCAGAATTCGCAAGGCCATGAGTGAGAAAGAGGTTGTATCCATAGCCTATCAGGGTAACATAGTGGATCTGTGGGAACGTCTGGCAGCCGAGAACATAGCAGTGGACCTGGGAAGCGACCAAACATCGCTGCACAATCCCTTTGCCGGAGGATACTATCCGGTTGGCTTATCGTTCGAGGAGTCCAACAGAATGATGGCCGAGAACCCTGATCTTTTCAAAGAAAAGGTTTACGAAAGCCTACGGAGACAGGTAAAGGCCATCAATACCCTTGCCCAAAAGGGGATGTACTTTTTCGACTACGGCAATGCCTTTCTTCTGGAATCGAGCCGTGCAGGTGCCGACATTCTCGATGCCAACGGTAAGTTCCTCTATCCATCCTACGTTCAGGACATTATGGGTCCCCTGTTTTTCGACTACGGTTTTGGCCCATTCCGATGGGTTTGCACGTCGTCGTTACCCGAGGATCTCGAAAAAACCGATCGCATTGCACAACAGGTGCTGGAGAATATGGCCAAATCGGCTCCCGCCGAAATTATCAGGCAACTGGAGGACAACATTCACTGGATAAAAGAGGCCGGCAAAAACAAGCTGGTGGTTGGCTCGCAGGCACGCATCCTCTACGCCGATGCCGAGGGTAGGATCAGAATAGCCGAGGCATTCAACAAGGCCATCCGCGATGGGGTAATAACCGCCCCGATTGTTCTGGGACGCGACCATCACGACGTGTCGGGTACCGATTCGCCATTCCGGGAGACATCCAACATTTACGACGGTTCCAGCTTTACCGCAGATATGGCCATCCAGAATGTTATCGGCGATGCATTCAGGGGTGCAACCTGGGTATCCATCCACAACGGTGGCGGCGTGGGCTGGGGAGAAGTTATCAACGGTGGATTTGGCATGACTCTGGATGGAACGGACGAGGCCGACAGGCGGCTGAAAATGATGCTGCATTGGGATGTTAACAACGGCATTGCAAGGCGCAGCTGGGCACGCAACAAAGAGGCCATGTTTGCCATTCGGCGCGAAATGGAACGTACTCCGCAACTTACCGTTACCATGCCTAACATTGCTGATGACGAACTAATTATCAGGATTGTAAAGTAATACTCACCGATTATGAAAACGGTTACTCGTTGTTTCCTTTTAGTTTCTTTCGGATTGCTACTGGGCTCATCCTCCTGTGATAAAAAGCCTCATTACCCTGAAAATTCAATCCTTGGGACATGGCTTTGTCAGGAGCAAGGAAATCTTTATAACTTTAGGCAATACAACGTAAGCGTTGATTACTATGGGTCTGACTCCTCCATGCTTGTGATTTACAATTTCTACAAGCTCGGTTTCAACGTCGAAACTTATGCCACCATTCAGGATACCGTGATAACGATACTCAACACCAGTACACAGAATACCATTTCAGGGACAGGGCACGTTAAACGTGATTTTAGTGCCATATACTGGTACTTTAACTATTACGGGCAGGTTGACGACTACGATATTGAGGCCGTTTTTCTCAGGCCGTAATGAATGCTGTACCGCATTGGGCAGTTCGGATATAAACTATCTATTGGGAAATTTTTCCGATTAATCAGACTGGGCTTTACTCTTTTGACGTGGGAAACAACAGGGAAACTTGTTGTTTACACCCTATTTTCCGATTACCTGTATGAAATCCTGTTAATCTTTACAAAGCAAAGCCACGGCATAGGCTGAAATTCCCTCCTCCCTGCCAACAAACCCCAACTTCTCGGTTGTGGTTGCTTTTACCGATACTGTTCCCTGCTCCATGCCCAAAATATCTTCGAGAGTATTCTGCATTGTGGGAATTAAACTCTGAATCTTAGGGCCTTGTAAGCAGATTGTAGAATCTATATTGGCAATGGAGTAGCCGCGGTTAACGATTATCTCATGGGTTTTTTTAAGCAGAACTTTGCTGTCAACGCCTTTCAGGGTTGGATCGCTATCGGGGAAGTGGAAGCCAATATCGCGTAAAGCCAAGGCACCCAAGAGAGCATCGCATATGGCATGGATGAGCACATCGCCATCGGAATGGGCCACAGAACCCTTGGAATGGTGAATTTTCACTCCTCCCAGCCAAAGCTCGTGGCCTTCGGCTAACCGATGTACATCATACCCAACACCTACCCTAAAGGAACTCATTATTTTCTCCTGTTTTTTTTCTTGCCAGAGGATTCAAAATCGAATCCAATGGTAAAACGAACCGTGTTGGCCAATGGGTTGGTCTGCCCTGCACGAGGAATCAGGTATGCAAAATCGAGGTTAAAAACGTTGTACTTCAACCCTGCTCCCAGCGTAAAGTACTTCCTGTTCCCCTTGTTTGCGTGCTCGTCGAAATAGCCTGCCCTGATGGTAAACTGCTTGGCATACACATACTCAATCCCAGTGGCTATGCTTATTTCGCTCAACTCCTCCTTAAAACCACCCGGAGCATCGTAGAACGATTGCAAAATACCCATAGTAACTGCCACATCAGGATCCATCCCAAATACGATGACATCATCACCATTATCATCCCTCTGATAAATTGGGGGCGTAGGTACTAAAAGTTTATTGCCATCCAGCATGAACGACATGGCATTATAGGAGTCGAAATTGAGCGTAATACGGCCTCCCAATCGCATATTGATGGGAATGAAGTCTTTTATTTTTTCGTCGTTGTAGGAAATTTTTGTACCAATATTGGAAATATTCAACCCCAAAGCGAATTCGCCATCCTTATCGTCAATCACGATGGGTGCTTGGTAGTATGTTGAAATGTCTGCCGATACGGCATTCCCCGGCTTGGCATCGGGTTGGCCCTGCTGCGAGAATCCTCCGGTCAAATCGGAACGAATGAACCGAAAAGCCAAACTGCCGCTTATCCTTTCGGAGAATTTCCTTGAGTAAGCTGCATCAAAGGCAAACTCGTTGGCATTATGCGTTTGCTGAAATTCTCCCTGATCATTGGTAAAAGTGATGGAGCCCAAGGAAAAATAGAGCAACGTTGCACTCACAACCTGCTGATCATCAAAGCGGTGAAATCCTGAAACATAGGTAAGGTTAATGTCATTAATCAAATTTCGCAACCATGGCGTGTATGAAAGGCCCACCCCCCACTCATTATCGATGAAGGCATACTTGGCAGGATTCCAGTGCTGGCTGTTCACATCGGGGGTTGAAGCAACACCCACATCGCCCATGGACCCGGCTCTCGAGTCGGGGGCTATCAACAAAAACGGGACACCCACCTTAAGGGCATTGAGGCCTCCAAGAAGGGATACGTCCGGAGTGAACTGGGCTGAGGCTGAAAGGCTAAACAGAAAAAGGGGCAAAACAAGAATCAATATAAATCTTCGGAACATGGTTTTAAAAAATTTGAAATGCAAAAGTAGCTTAAAAAAAAGAAAACGGTATAATTTCAAAAGTAGTATGCAAAGAAAATTACTTTAGGATAACCAACTTCTGTTGAGCTTGAGCCGTTTTCCCATTGGATAGTTTTACCCTTACACGGTAGAAATACACCCCACGCCCGATTCTATCGCCAAAATCGTCCAAACCGTCCCAATAAATGGGTCCGATACGGTAACTGCCACTACCCGGGTATTGATATTCAATGGTTTTCACCAGTTTGCCCGAAGGGCTGTATATGTGAATGGACACGTCAAAATCTTCGAATGGCTGGTTGTGCTCAAAGTAGAATGCTGTGGATTCGGTAAACGGATTGGGGTAGTTAAGCACATGGCTAAGCACAGGCCTATCTTCGGATTTCACCGTAAAGGATACTTCCGACTCGTTGCTGTTGTTGTAAACATCCCATGCCTTTACCCGCAGGTCGTAATCGCCGGGCGAAAGGTTTGAGAGTTGATACTCAACCCTGCCGCTTTGGTAACTGTCCACATCGGCAATGTAGTAATCGTTAAGCACAAGGGTAGTTTTGGTTTTTCCCATCAGGGTTGCCTCCAAGTCGTGACCTATGCCTGTGCCGGTAGTATTGATTCCCGAACTATCGGCCAGATGAATTATCAACTTAGGATTGTCGTCCACAATTCCGCCCGATACAAAATTTTTATCGTTCATGTAAATTTCAATACCGGGACCACTTGTGTCGGTTCCAATACTATCGTTAAGGCCGCCCACAACGAAATTCTCAAAAAAACCTGAACCGGTAAACAAATCGTTTTGTGCATATAGGCTAAATCGCCCCGAACCGTAGTTGTACATAATATCCTTGGGAATCATAAAAGAAGCTCTAAACTCGCCATTGCTTACAGTTGCCCTTCCTTTATATATCGTATTCGAACGGGTTTTGAACACAAATGGCTCTAGACCTGTATTGGAAAGCGTAGTAACCTCTCTCTCCTTATCGTAAAGGGTAATGGTTGCCTCGCCATCGAAATCGGAATAATCCCTATTGCCAGCAACCGAACCTGTTATCTCAACCCTTCCCATGGCTTTCAGCGTATCCTGGAGTGAACCAACGGCATGGCCATTGATTTCGTTTATAGTTAAATCTAGGTCGGGGTAGTGAAGCATCAGGGCAGGATCGCCCAAAAGCAAAAAATTGCGCTTGTTAATATCGCTACCCGTTTGCGTTTTGGCAATCCTCAGCACATCTCCCAAACGGTAATACTTATCGCTTGCAGTCCCTTCACCCCCTTCTTTTTTTGCAAAAACATTTTTAAAAAAGTTTCTATTCAGCATAAAATTTTGACCTGCATAAACCACGCGTGATGTGGACACCAACCCAATGGTTCCTCCCTTTGGCGAAAAGAGGGTATGTTCGCCAATGGATTTATGCAAATAATCATCGAAACGGCTAAATTCGCACGTGGCAGTGATGAACAAAGGCAATCTGTCCATATTTCTCCATAGCTGTACATCGTTAATCATCATTACCTTTTCATGCGACATCCATGTTGGATTGGCATGCCCAATGTAATTAACGATAAGAGCTCCCTGATTGAAACGATTATTAATTGCTTTGGTAACCTCAGGATAACTTGCCCCTTGCGAGGAAACAACCAAGGGATACGCATCGAAATATATCTTTTCCAAATTGTAACGCGGAAAATTATTCTTAACAAAATTGGCCAGTTCATCCGATTGTTTCATATACGAATTATAGTCCTCATCATCTCCAATAAAGCATAGCTGATTGTGCCAACTCCCTCTGGAGGATGGATGGAGGTACTGCCTTACTTTAGCAACAGCTACATTGGCTTCCGCCACCGTATTGGCAGGGATTCGCCCAATGCCCAGATCGAGCAGACCGCTGGCCTCGCCCTCATTGTCATCGAGAAGCCCCAAATAATCGTCGGATACGAACGAAGATGAAACATGGAGAGAGTTCTCCGATTGGAAGGTGAGTACGTAATTAGTATTGGAAGTACTCTGTGTGCGATTATCGTATGAGCCATCTCCAAAAAGTAGCAGGTAACGTGGCATGTCAGCCTCTGATGTGGCACGGCTATAGAACATGCGCATCATATTACGAATGGCCGTTACGTCGGGCGTTCCCGAAGAAAACTCATTATAAACCTGCTGATTAGTGACAACAAGTGTTTTTAGTCCGCTATCCTCGAGGTGAATCTGCGCCAACTCCTCGGCCTGTGACAAAAAGTTGGGATGCGTAACAATTACCATATCGGGCTGCAACTCCCCATGAATGTTCTGATTGGGCACATCACCAACTACTTCAATGCCATACGCCTGATTTACATAGAAGGCAATAAACTCCCTTAACTTTTCGGTTTCCCTTTTAAAACCGGCCACCCCGTTCTGAATATCAATGGCAAGGTTAACAGGCTGGTGGAAATCGGTAACGTCCCATACCATCAAACCATTAGTTGCATTTTGAAGGGTAAAAAGGGTCAGCTGATCGGGTGCTACGCTCTCCAGATCCCTAAAATCGAACTGTTTATCTCCCATTGATAGTTTCTGACGGGCATTAATATCTATGTAATCCAACCAAGCCTTGGCTGCAGGGCTGGGCTTGTTATAAGTTAATTCAATGGTCAGTTCCCCAGTATTATATAACGTTACGAAACTTTTTTCTGTGGGAAAGGCAAAGTATAAGTACTGGTTTGTTAGGTTTACAGCCGAAAATCCCATGGTTCCCATGGTACTTCCATTGGCCTTAACGGTAAATGAGCTGGGAGATCCCGATCGGGCAGCAGCGTTAACTCTAACCATCGCCTTGCCTCCTGTTACGGGTTTCGTTAATCCGGTGGGATAGGTACGAGTAGTGTAAACATCGAATAGGTCGCCAAACCATTGTCTGCCCGATTTGATAAGGTTCGTATCGTTTCGCTCGAAGTACACAAGTGCATCGTAAGATGTGCTTGTGTGCGTGTGCAATGCCGAAGGGTTAGGTATAGTGGCTATCCGCAACGGATTGGCTTTGTCGGTAGTAATGAAATAACTAATACGCTCAGCATAATCATGAATGGAGTGGGTAAACATGCTGTCGGAGGGTTGAATCTCCCACGTAACAGGACCCTGAGCATAAAAAAGGATATAGTCACCCTTATTGAATATCCCATCGCTCCCCTTGTCCATCCAAATGGGGATTTGCACTAAATCATCGTACGAAGGTTGGATATTCCAAAAGGGCAACTGCTTACCACCCCCTCCCCAAACAGACACATTGGCAAAATTTGAAAGGCCCATGGCCTCCAACTCTGAGTAAGTTATCCTGTGGATTCCCGTTTTTGAAACGTTTATCCTTACCCATGCTCCTGTGGCTAAAGCAGAATGCTCAGCGTAGCTATGCATTGATGTTGAAACTTGCACCTGAGGGCGCTCTTCCACCACTATGTTGAAACGCACAACCCTATGCGCCTGACCCGCATTCCTATTGAAACGGACCCCTGGAATAGTAACCTGCAGGTAGGATTGCCCACGCGAACGGAATACATCGAATTGCTCATGCGGGATTTCCATTTCTCCGGTATCCCAATGTGCAACGCTATTTAATACATCTTCAGAAAGTAGTTCAAGCCCCACGTATTCAACTCTGACAGCCAGCTGGGAAATATCGCTGATGGTATTGGGTAAAGGGATTAATTCGGTGTAATGGGGTATCATACTGATAGGATCGGGGTAAATGGCACCATCAAACTCTAAACGATTAACCCAGCCACGTTGCATGCTTTCAGCCTCAAACTTTCGGTTAACCTGCTTCTGCTCCAAAGACCAGTTTATTGATCTGGTAAAAGTTTGGCCATGCAGTCCTAAACCAATGGCTAATAAAATTACTGTTAAAGGCAACGTACGAATCATTACACTCTATTTTTTGGGAAAAATATTGACAAAACAATAGTAATAACGGAAGCGAATTGTTTTTATTTTAGCTTGTAATAGTTAACCTTTTTACCCAAATAAATGTTTACTTTGTTGGTCTTTTGTTTAATCATTTCTAAATAAAGTAGCTATGACAGATATTGAAATCGCGCGAAAAGCAAAGATGAAGCCAATCACCGAGATTGCCGAACAGTTGGGAATTAACCATGACGACCTGATACCCTATGGTAAGTATAAAGCCAAGTTACCTTTAAAATTCATCGATCCGAATAAGATTAGCCAACACAAGCTGATCCTTGTATCGGCCATATCGCCCACTCCTGCCGGGGAAGGGAAAACCACAGTGTCAATTGGCTTATCTCAGGGCTTAAACAGGATTGGAAAAAAGACCACGGTTGTCCTACGCGAGCCCTCGCTGGGTCCGGTTTTCGGTATCAAAGGTGGTGCTACTGGCGGAGGGTACTCGCAAGTTCTGCCCATGGAGGACATCAACCTGCACTTTACCGGCGATTTTTCGGCGGTTGAAAAGGCGCACAACCTGCTGGCCGCCATTATCGACAACAACATCCAAAGCAAAACCCGTTCGTTGAACATCGACCCCCGCACGGTGTACTGGAAAAGGGTGATGGATATGAACGACCGTTCGCTGCGCAACATTATCGTTGGTCTGGGTGGTACTTCTTCGGGGATACCTCGCGAAACGGGATTTGATATTACTGCTGCATCGGAAATCATGGCCATTCTTTGTCTTGCTGAAAACATGCAGGATCTCAAAAAGCGCTTGGGAAATATTTTTGTTGGTTTCACTTTCGATAAGAAACCCATATATGCCCGCGATTTAAAGGCCGAAGGTGCTATGGCCACCCTCCTCAAGGATGCCATGCTCCCCAACCTGGTGCAAACTCTGGAAAATACTCCTGCCATTATACATGGAGGCCCATTCGCCAACATTGCACAAGGCACCAACACCGTGATTGCCACTAAGATGGGCTTATCGCTCAGCGATTTTGTTGTTACCGAGGCGGGATTTGGATTCGATTTGGGTGCCGAGAAGTTCATGGATATCAAGTGCGAATCATCCGGACTTTCGCCCAATGCAGTAGTCCTTGTGGCAACGGTTCGCGCACTGAAATACCATGGTGCAGTACCCCTAAAAGAGATTTCACAGCCCAACCTCGAGGGGCTAAAAAAGGGTATTGCCAACCTGCAAAAGCACATCGAAAACATGAAAATGTTCAATATCTGCCCCATAGTGGCCATCAACAAGTTTGCTACCGATACGCAGGAAGAGCTGGATTACGTGAAACAAGTTTGCAACGAAATGGATATTCCTGTTGCCGTAGCCGATGTGTGGGGTAAAGGCGGAGAAGGTACCATTGAATTAGCCGAAAAGGTTGCCAAAATTGCAACACAATGTACAAGTCGGCATAAAGCATTGTACCAGTGGGAATGGACGCCTGAAGTTAAAATTGAGACCATTGCCAAAAAAATCTACGGAGCCGAAGCCGTTGACTACACACCGCAAGCCAAGGATGATTTGAAAAAGATTTATAGCCTTGGCCTCGACAAAGTAGCCGTGTGCATAGCAAAAACTCAAAAATCATTATCAGACAATCCCGACCTATTGGGAAGGCCCAAAGATTTTGTGGTTACCGTCAGACAAATTGAGGTAGCGGCCGGAGCTGGATTTATCATTCCCATTACGGGCCAAATCATGCGTATGCCCGGATTACCCGCAGAGCCTGCTTCAGAAAAGATGGATGTGGATAATGAGGGCAACATCACAGGGCTGTTTTAATTTACCAATAGCGTCTCGCCAAACGATACCGTTAAAATATCCATGCCTGAATATATTACCATGCCGATCAACTTAGTTTGATTGGCATGGTAATTGGCTTTTTGCATAAAAAGCATAACAAACTAAGGATTAAATACATGTTAATTCTCCATTCTCCATTTTTTAATCATTGTTTAATTAGCATAACTTTGTAACAGGTTTAACTCATTCTATAATTATGAAACGCAACATTCTGATATGTTCATTGGCATTATTCATTAGTATTTGGAGCCATAGTTTAAAAGCACAGCATATACGTTTTGGCATTTTCGCCGACCCACAGCTATCGTGGTTCACATCCGATACCAAAAAGTTCACATCCAACGGAATGATTATGGGTTTTAATGCCGGTTTCGCTTTCGAAAGATTTTTTGCCGACAGATATGCCATACAAACCGGAGCATCCATGAATAACTTTGGGGGAAACCTGAAATATAACGAAACAGGCCATCAGGTTACAACTCGCGATGATGTATATGACATTGCAGAGAATACCAGCGTTAAGGTTAAAGGGCAGTACATTTCTGTTCCGCTTGGATTGAAGTTTAAAACCAACGAAATAGGCTATACCACTTTCTATGCCCATTTGGGTATTAAAGGAAATGTTCGGCTTAAAGGTTACACATGGATTGAGGAGCTCAATGTTGACAGGGAGGTACTTGATAACAAGCAGATCTATTTGGGCTTTTTATCATATACCATTGGCGGTGGAATTGAATACTCTTTGGGCGGCCCCTCTTCCATTCAGGTAGGAGCAATCTTCTCCAACGGTTTGACACCCGCTTTTAACGCCGGATATGGCAGGGTTAGCATTGGCACTCTGGGCTTAAGGCTCGGCATGATTTTTTAATAATCACACCGTTTCAACCATGAAAATTGCCCTCGCTCAGTTAGACTACACGGTTAATCACATTGATGGTAACCGACGTAAGATTGTTGAGGCCATCCGGCAAGCGAGGGAGCGTCATGTTGACCTGGTTGTTTTTTCTGAACTTTCAATATGTGGATACCCCCCCTACGATCTGCTTCACAGCGAAGATTTTATTAAACACTGCAATGCTGCCATCAGCGAAATAGCCAAGCATTGCGAAGGTATTGCGGCTATTGTAGGGGCTCCCTTCAAGGATTCAAAACAGGCTGCCAATAAACTTCACAACTCTGCTTACCTTTTGGCCAACGGAGCAATAGCCGGCGTGCACCATAAGGTGCATTTAAGTACCCGTGACGTGTTTGACGAGTACCGATACTTCAGTCCCGGAAAAGAGTTAGAAACATTTGAAGTAAACGGAAAAATGGTGACCATAACCATTGGAAACGAGCTATGGGACGACCAACAAACAGCCCATTCGCCTGACAACAATACATCTGCCTATCCTGTTGATGAACTTCAGAAACATAGGCCCGAATTATTAATCAACATCTCGTCCATTCCCATCTCCCTCGATACCCGCTCCCAACGATTATCCCTTTTCAAAAACACAGTAAAACGTTTGGGAGTTCCTTTAATTCAGGTCAATCAGGTGGGTGCCAACACCGATTTTATTGCCGATGGATGTTCGAAAGTATTCAATTCCAAAGGTGAGGTGATTATAGAGTGTAAACCCTTCGAAGAAGATCTTCAGATTGTGTCCATCCTTGAGATTTCATCACTCAAACCTGTTGTCCAAACGGATAGTGTCAAAAGCAGGACACCTGCCATACACGATGCGTTGGTAATGGGGATACGCGATTTTTTCCATAAATCGGGATTTACACGTGCTACCCTTGGGCTTTCGGGGGGTATTGATTCGGCCGTAGTTGTGGTTTTAGCGCAGCGCGCTTTGGGTAGCAAGAATGTAAGGGTTTTGATTTTGCCCTCGGAATACTCATCGCAACAATCTGTGGAAGAGGCCACTATATTAGCCAAAGCGTTAAATGTCCAGTTCGACCTCATCGATATTTCCGATGCCTTCAACGCTCTGAAACGTAGCATGGCCAAAGTATTCGGGCGATTACCCGAGAACCTGACCGAAGAGAATATGCAGGCCCGGGTTAGGGGGACAATGCTCATGGCACTATCGAACAAATTGGGTTACCTCCTACTGAATACTTCTAACAAAAGCGAAGCTGCCGTGGGCTATGGCACGCTGTATGGCGATATGTGCGGTGCTTTGGGCGTTTTGGGCGATGTTTACAAAACCGATGTTTATGCATTGGCACGATACATCAACAGCGAAAGGGAAATAATACCCGCTAATACCATTGCCAAACCCCCTTCAGCCGAACTCCGCCCCAACCAAAAGGACAGCGATTCGCTTCCCCCCTACGATATTCTTGACCCCATCCTTTATCGTTACATCGAATGGAATAAAAGCCCCCATGAAATAATAGATGAAGGATTTTCCCCTGAAACAGTAAACAGAGTTATTGAATTGGTAAACAACAGCGAGCACAAAAGGTATCAATCTCCACCCGTTCTACGGATTTCATCTAAAGCATTTGGTTTTGGCCGAAGAATGCCTTTGGTGGCAAGGCGTTGATTGTCAACCATACCACAAAATCCCACCTGTTGTGTTATTCTGCATGTTCATTCCAGCATGCCGGTGATTTTTAAAAATTATCAAAATAATGTTGTTAAACATTTTTTACTATCTTTGGCCATCATTTTCATTTCCTAAAAAACCAATGTTTTTATAAGTTCAGATGCTTGTTTTACTTGTACTGCAAACGTTTGAAGTAATATTTTTTCAGCAATATGGCCCAACTTACCGTTGATATCCAAACCGCATTCGAAGGAGTTTGCTCTCTGTTCCCCAATTTGAAGCCCCGCGAAAAAGAATTAATGCGAAAGCACTTTACCTGTTCATACTACAAGAAAAGTGAAATTATCTATCGCGATGGCGATTTCCCCACTGCGCTGCTGTGTCTTATCAGAGGTAAAGTAAAAGTTTTCAAAGAAGGCGTTGGCGGACGGGATCAAATTGTGAGAATGGCAAAGCCCATTGGCTTCATTGGCTACCGCGCTCTGCTGGCCAACGAAAATCATATAGCCTCTGCCGAAGCCCTTGAAGATTCGGTAGTTGGTGAAATTGAAAGGGATTGCTTTATTAAGATACTGAAATCCAATGCCTTACTTTGCTATCATATCCTCAAATCCATAGCAACCGAATTGGGTTTCTCGCACAATCGTACTGTTACCCTCACCCAGAAGCATATCCGAGGCCGCTTGGCCGAATCGCTTGTGTTCCTACGCGACACATATGGATTAGAGGATGATAATCAAACCATTAAGGTTTACCTCTCCCGCGAAGATCTGGCCAACCTCTCCAACATGACCACCTCCAACGCCATTCGCACCCTATCGGCATTTGCCGATGAGAACGTGCTGGAGTTGGATGGACGTCGCATCCGAATAATTGACCAGCACAAGCTGGAAAGGATAAGCAATCTTGGGTAATTAACTGGAAAACATTCACTTAAATTCTTCCTACTCCCGGATGTAAACCCGTTTGACCCTTCTCGAAATGGAGGTTAACACCTCGTAGGGTATGGTGCCCATGGCCTGGGCCACTTGAAAAATGGTTGGATTTTCGCCAAACAGGATAACTTCATCCCCCTCCTCAACATTGGGGATATCAGTTACATCAATCATACAGGTATCCATACTCACGTTACCAACGATGGGGGCTAGGCAATTTCCAACCAAAACGCTACCAGCACCATTGCTTAGCCTTCTGCTCAGCCCGTCGGCATAGCCAATGGGAAGAGTGGCAATCCTGGACGGCCTGGTCAGTTTACCCATTCTGTTATAACCAACGGTTTCACCTGACGCAAGAGTGTGAATCTGCGCCACAAACGTTTTCAACGTACTCACATTCAACAGTTCCGATTGATGCAAAACGCTCACCCCGTAAAGTCCTATTCCAAGCCGTACCATGTCGAATTGGGCATTGGGAAAACGCTCTATCCCTGCTGAATTGAGGATATGCAGCATGGGTTTATAGCCAATGGCCCGGCTGATGGTCTCACTTATCCTACTAAAGCATTCAATCTGATTCCTTGTAAAATCATCGTGCTCAGGATCTTCGGAAGCAACCAGATGTGAAAAAATGCTTTGCACCTTCAGCATGGGAGTGTGCATCAACTTATCGATAAGAATGGCCGTTTCTTTCTCCATAAATCCCAATCGGTGCATGCCCGTATCTATTTTAATATGAACAGGATACTCCTTCAATCCCCTTTTGCTCAACGACAATGCAAAGCTATCGAGGCTATTGAAGCTGAATAGTTCGGGTTCCAATTCGTAGTCAATCATCAGATCGTAGCTACCAAAGGCAGGGTTTAGTACCACTATGGGAAGGGTTATTCCGGCCTCCCTCAGCGCAACACCCTCATCGGCAAAGGCAACACCCAGGTAATCAACCCTGTGAAACTGCAATAAGTTTGCAATCTCGTACGACCCGCTGCCATACGAAAAGGCCTTAACCATAGCCATTATCTTAACGTCGGGCTTCAATAATCCCCTGAAATAGTTAAGGTTATGGACCATGGCGTTAAGATTATTCTCCATAATGGTGCGATGGGTTTTCTGCTCCAGCACCCTTGAAATCTCCTCGAAACGGAAGGGTCGGCTACCCTTAATCAGGATTGCCGTATTGGAAATATCCGAGCGGGAAAAACTATTGAGAAAATCGCCGGTAGTAGCAAAAAACCGACTACCCTCACCGAAAAGGTGAGAATACTTTTGCAACTCCTTCCCCACCCCGATAAACAGGTCAATGCTCCAACTTTTAACAAGCTCTGCCACCTCGGAATACAACAGCATTGGATCTCTTCCACTTTGCAGTATATCCGACAGGATAATCATCTTCCTTGCATGCTGCTTTTGCTGTGCAAGAAAATCAAGGGCAACCGACAGGGAGCCCACGTCGGAGTTGTAGCTGTCGTTAATCAGCGTACAGCCGTTAATCCCCTCTTTCAGCTCCAGACGCATGGCCACCGGAAGCAACCTGTTCATCCGTTTGGGAATGAAGTCGATATCAATGCCAAGGTAAAGCAATACACACAGGCAGTGCATGGCATTCTCAACCGAGGCGTTATCCGAAAAGGGTATGGAGAAACTGATGGCTTTATCGCCGTACAGCGCCTTGATCGTTGCCCTGTTGGGCGATGTATCTACCTGATTAAGCACCACGTCGGTGCCCGTTTTACGGCTCCATGTGAAGCGCTTCAACAAGCGCTTTTTCTCCTCCTCAACAGCCATGGAGTGAATCAGCTGATGGTCGGCGCAGTATATCAACACTTTGGCGTGTGCGAAAAGTTTCATCTTTTCATGCCCCTTGACTGCCAGATTATTAAAATTCTCCTGATGGGCAGTACCCAGATTGGTAAAAATTCCTATTTCTGGCGAAATAATCCTTTCTAACCTTTCCATCTCGCCTGCCATGGATATTCCGGCTTCAAATATGGCCAAATCGGAATGTGGCTCCATCAACAGTACCGACAACGGTACTCCTACCTGTGAGTTGAAACTTTTCGGGCTGCGGATTATCTTACTGTCACACGCCAGCAGTTGGCTAATCCATTCCTTAACAATGGTTTTACCATTGCTTCCGGTTATTCCAATGACCGGATATTGAAATCTATGCCGATGATACTGAGCTAATTGCTGTAATGCATCCAACGTATTGTCAACCCGAAGAAACGAAGCATCGGGATATTGGTTGGCAATGCCGTCCCTGTTTACAACGAATGATTTGACGCCCCTTTTGTATAGTTCATCAATAAAACGGTGCCCGTCGTGGTTACTTCCCGCTATGGCGAAAAACAGTGTATCTTGATTCAGCGAAACGGAACGGCTATCGATGGAAACCGATGAGATGGTTTTGTGGGAATCACCAACCAATTCTGCATCTAATATTTCTCCTATGTGGCCAAGCGAGTAAGTGAACATGGCGATTATCTTTTTTTTACTTTACCTGGCTTTTTTACGCGTTGCCTCGTTGTAACATGATCTACACAAAGGCTCATATATATCGGTTTCGCCCAGAACTACAAGTTTTTCGGTATCGGAAAGACGGTGCGAATACTGCGCCAGATTACCACACTTCACGCAAATGGCATGCACCTTGGTAACATACTCGGCACAGGCCATGATATGGGGTATCGGGCCAAAGGGCTTGCCCTTAAAATCCATATCCAGACCGGCCACAATCACCCTGATTCCCTGATCAGCCAGCTTATTGCAAACCTCGGCCAGATTGTTATCAAAAAATTGCGCCTCGTCGATGCCAATCACATCCACATCGGAAGCCAACAGCAAGATATTGCCCGATGAGGTTACCGGGGTTGAGAGTATGGCATTGGCATCGTGAGAAACGACCTCCTCCTCGGAGTAGCGGGTATCTATCTGTGGTTTAAATATCTCGACGCGTTGCTTGGCGAAACGGGCACGCTTCAGACGGCGTATCAGCTCCTCTGTCTTCCCCGAGAACATGGAACCGGTGATTACCTCAATCCAACCCCTTCGTTTTGACCCAATAATTGAATTTTCAATAAATTGCATGACAACAATAAAGAAGTATCGATGTTAGTTTTACAAAAGTAAGCAAATTCTTAATTTTGCATCCAGAATAATATCAACCATGATCAATCAATCCGATTTAAAAAGAGTGCTCGAGCGCATCCACGAAGCAGAACAGCTGTTAAAAGTGGGCATTGAAAAGGGTAAACTATCATCCATTGAGCGTGACATTCTGCTGGAAAAGTTTAGAGCCGGTTACGAAATCATCCTTTTCGGCGGCAAGGACGAACTATCAACCCGCGAAACACAACCAAGTACTGCTCATAGGGTTGTACCGATTGAAGTAGAAAAACCAATTGAAAAAATCGTTGAAAAACCTGTTGAAAAAACCGTTGAAACCAAAATACCCCCTGTTAAACCGGAAATTCAACACATTGCAACAGCACCCCAAGAAATTCATGGGCCCGACAAGGATTTAAAACCCACTATTAAGGCTGAATTAAAGGAAGAGCCTGTGATTGTTACGGAAGACCTGACCGTTGACGAACAGGAAATTGAAGAGAATGGCTTTCAGGATAAACCAAAGACACCCATTTTAGGCGAAAAATATCAGGGGAAACGCAAATTCCGCAACGAGACCCTGGGCAAGAGCAAAAAGGATATTGCCACTAAGTTGCAAAACAAGCCCATTAACGATCTCACCAAGGCCATCGGGATAAACGATAAGTTTCTGTTTACCAAGGAACTTTTCAATGGCAATGCCGAACTTTATGCTAAGACCATCGTCAAGCTGAACGAGTTCACCGATATCAACGATGCGCTATTTTACGTTCAGGACCATTTCAACTGGGACGACAAGAATGAGGCTGCCAACCAGCTGATGGAACTGGTACGACGAAAACTGCTGATTGATTAACGCGGTTGGTAGAATTACCTTCCTTTAATAAAACTTGAGTTTTGCCTATGGGCAATGGGGAAAGGAAACCCAGTGTAAACCGATAGTATAACAAAACCCGAGGGGGTGATATGATCAAATCCATTGAAACAAATATTTTTCGTTGTACTCAATTTCAAACCTCTTAAGAAAGTCAATGTATTCCTCCTTGAAGTTTTTTTTTCTGTGATGCTCTTCCTGACTTACAATGTACTGATATACATTATCAATTTGGGAATGAGCATACGAGAACACTCCATAGCCTTCCTGCCACGAAAATTTTCCTTTTAAAAATCTTTGTTGATTGATAAAATTGGAGGAGTTGTTTTTGATGTCTCTTGCCAAATCTGAGATGCACATAGCTGGTTTTAAGCCAACAAAAACGTGTACGTGGTCTTCTACTCCGTTTAGAATAATGGGCTTTTGATTTTTGCCTTTAATAATGCCTGAGATGTACTTAAATACTTCGTCGCGCCAGGGTTTATGCAAAAGATTTTCCCTGCCTTTTACAGCAAAAACATAATGGATATAGATTTGTGAGAATGTGCCTGCCATAACTATGTCACCCTTTCAGGGTTAATTTTGTTTTTTACTGCTTTTATTACAACTATACCATCCCTTCGGGATTATGTTTATCGTTACATTGTCGTTTTATAATTGTTTCATCCCTTCGGGATTTTTCTTGGCGTTACTTTGTTTGGTCTAAATCCCGCAGGGATGATAGGATTGTAACCCTATGTATATTTATAGTTTAACAAACCCCGAAGGGGTGATATGATCAAATCCATTCAAACAAATATTTTTCGTCGTACTCTATTGCAATTCATTTATTAACCATGTCACCCTTTCAGGGTTATGTTTGTTGTTGCTTTGATCTCGTTATAAATTTGCCATCCCTTCGGGATTTTTCTTGTTATTGCACTATTCATTCAACAATCCTATTATCCATTGTATACATTATTATTATGCCACTCAATATAGTCTGCATTAGGTTGGTCAATAATATTCGATGGAAGAACTAATAATCTATTTCCATGAAATTTATAGTATTCTCTACCATTTTCAAATTCATCTTTGATTTTTCTACTTACTTCAACACGATAATTTTTTGTTAACGTAATGTAGCCTGAATCATACAATTTATGCAAATCAGCCCTCAACAATATGCCATTGGATATATGATTAGGGCCGGATTCAGAGAATGGTTTAATGTGAGCTGCTTCGAGTACTGGTAAGGTCTTTTCTCCAGTAATTGAACATTTTCTAAAATAAGCATCCGTTAATTGTACTCGAAATGCTCCTTGTCCTAGTCGGACTTTTGTGAGATACTTTTTTGTATATTCAGTTTCCGGATCGTTAAGAATTAATTGACTTTTAGAGGATTCTGCTCTTTCAAATAGTTTATATTTTTGCAAAATATTCTCAACTTTATCCCAAAGATTCCTACCTATATAAGTGTTCGTATCATATGATTTACCCTGAACAATACTCCTGTTCCAATCTGAGGGTACCTGAATCCAATCGTTTTTATGAAAAAAAATTGGGTCAGTTAAAACGATACATCCAATATTCGGATTCTTGTCATACGAATTGTCAGCATTCCGATAATTGATTATTTTTTGTTTGAATTTAAAAAAGGAATCTAGGCCGTTTCTCTCCTCAAATATACTCCAGGCAAAATCTAGGGGTAAAATTGAATGTGATGAAAAAAAACCTATGCCGGCTATTGCATTATATGGACTTTTCAATTTAAACAAAAATGGAGCCCCCGCACTAATTACCTTAAAAGAGGAATTACCACCTGGTTGCCAAAAATTTATATCCTCATTCTCTCTTTTAGAAAGAAAACTGTACCAATCAAAATCCGTAACTCCAACATAAAACTTCATCAATTATTTCTTTTCTAGAGTCAACTATAATGCTTATTTCACGAAACCAATATACAAAATTCCCATGAATAATGTAATGAACTTGCTATAAGAAAAGTCTTTTATAGAGTTAGAAATAGATTTTGCCCTAGTACGTTGAGCAGGAAAAGCTCATAGTTTTTCTAATGAACTCTCGTTAAATAGCATAAAAATCCCTATTTTTACTTGCGTTGAATAGGGATTGAAACTATGGAAGTACTTGGTATTGATATTGGTGGTTCGGCCATTAAGGGTGCTGTGGTAGATACCAAAACGGGAAAATTTGTGGCCGAAAAGTTTAGGATTGAAACATCGCAACCCTCACAGGTAAAGGAAACTGTGGCTATTGTCAGCGAGTTGGTAAAGCATTTCAAGTGGAAAGGGAAAATTGGCTGTGGCTTTCCGGCCGTGGTGATGAACGGAGTGGTGAAAACCGCTGCCAACATCGATAGGGCATTTATTGGCGTAAACGCCAACAAGCTCTTTGGCAAGGCCACCGGATGCCCCGTACACGTTCTCAACGATGCCGATGTGGCCGGATTTGCCGAGATGAAATTTGGCAAGGCCAAGAATTTTAAGGATTTTGCCATTTTCCTGACCGTTGGAACGGGTATTGGTTCGGCGCTGTTCAATAAGGGCAAGCTGATTCCCAACTCGGAACTTGGGCATATATACATGCCCAACGGTTTGAAAGGCGAGAAGTACGCCTCAGACGGCGTGAGAAAGCATGAGAATCTGGACTGGGACACATGGGGCAAACGGTTCAACGAGTACCTCACCTATCTCGAACAGACCTTCTACCCCAACCTCTTTATCATAGGTGGAGGAACCAGCAGGCGTCTGGATCTTTTTAAACATCACCTTACGGTTAATGCTCGGGTGATTGCGGCTACCCTGCAAAACGATGCGGGGATTATTGGGGCTGCCCTGCAGGCATAGGCTATTGCTGTTGGTCAAATTGTAGTTTTAATGCAAAATAGCGATACATCTCAGAATTGAGTATTTTTGTTCTCTCGGGCAACCATTACCCATTGGCACAGAATTTCTTATCTACGGATAAAAATGATAACATACCCATACGCCAAGCTCAACCTCGGACTCTTTGTCACCGGCAAACGCCCCGATGGCTACCACAACATTGAAACAGTATTTATACCCTTGCCCACACTGTGCGATATTCTTGAGATTGTCCCCACCCCCCGTCAATCAGAAAATATTCGCTTTACACACAGCGGCCTGCCCATGGAATGTGATGAAGGCGAAAACCTTTGCATCAAGGCATATGAACTGATGAGCCAAAGAGGTGAACTGCCCAAGGTGGTCATACATCTGCACAAGCAGATACCCATAGGCGCAGGGCTGGGGGGTGGCTCAGCTGATGGGGCATTCACTTTATCAATGCTCAACACAATGGCCTCAAGGCCATTATCGGCAACAGATTTACATAGCATCGCCCTGAATCTTGGCAGCGATTGCCCATTCTTCCTTATGGACATCCCTTGCTTTGCCACGGGCCGAGGCGAAATGCTGGAGCCTTTGAGTTTAAATCTCAAAGGATTGTACGTTGTGGTGGTTAATCCGGGAATCAGTATCAGCACGGGGTATGCATACTCACAGGTAAAGCCACAAACCGCACCGTTTGACCTAAGGCGTATTGTAACCACGCCCATGGAGCAATGGAGGAATCAGGTATCCAACGATTTTGAAAAAATTGTGTTTTTGCAGCACCCTGAGGTTGAAAGGATTAAAAATGACCTATACGCTCTCGGTGCCATCTATGCCATCATGTCGGGAAGCGGATCAACCGTTTTCGGGCTGTTTGACAGCAAGCCCGACATCAAAGGGTTGTTTTCCAATATGTTTGCACAAGTGTACCCAATTTAATGCGGTTATTTCGGCAGCAATCCAGCGGTTGCAATTTCTAACTGCCTTTGATTTTTCTCCACTATTAGACACAAAAGCGTATCACTCTCCCGCCAATGGTCAAACCACTGAAATTAAAGCATGTCCTAATGTATTCCAACGATCTAGGATGGTAAAAAAACACGTGGGTAAAATCGTTTTTGTAGTACCAATCAATGAAATCAATGGCATCGGTTAACAACTCGGTCATGCAAATCAGTTCCCCGCCATCCTCAAGCATCGACCTGAGCTTTTGGAACTCTTGGTGCGGATGATGAAAATGCTCCATCACCTCGCAGCATACAATGTAATCGTACTGCTTCTCCAACAGGTGGGGATGGTTATGAAAAAACGGATCGTACATGGCTATACTGTATCCACTATGGCTAAGCATATGGGAAACAGCCGATTGCCGCCCCGAGCCATAGTCCAATCCGGAGTGACCGGCATTAAACCTTGACAGCACCACATCAACCAGTGGAGCAACAAACTCTCTGTATCCCACGCTATTCACATCATTAATATGCTTTAAATAGCGATTTCGCTCCCTATCCCTCCCCGGTAAATCGTGAGGGTTGACGAATACCGACAGGCATCCGGAGCATTTGAGATAGACAATTTCCCTATGCTCACAAAAGGGCAGCGCGGCAGAACTACAGAGTGGACAGAGAGTATGCACCGGGAAAAAATTACTACTATGGGTGTCTAAGGTAATAAAAAAGGGGATGCTTACCATCCCCTTTCAAACACTTAATCCTTACTATTTTAGAAAGTCACCTTGGCCGATACTCCCAAAACATTGGCTTTACGGTCATCTCCATCAACCACTGTGGTTTTAATATTTTGCCATTCTACTGCAGCGGCAAATCCGTGCTTAATGGGGAAAATTAGGTGGGCGTATATCAAGGTGTTGGACTTGAGAGCTCCGGTTGCAAGGTCGGGGGTTTTATTCTGGTCCGAACCATAACCAAGAACAGCTGTAAACCAATCGGTTACATTAGATGTGGCATTCACCCAAAATCCCATACTTTTTGTGTCGTATAGATTAATTTCACTGGCACCAACAGTGAAGGAATGATTTCCGGCAATGCTGAAAAGCATGGCATTATTCAAATTGGTACCCGTATTAAACTCACCGGCAAGCGAAAAGTATTTATGCAGGGGTAGGGTAACATCAACGCCAATACCCGAGGTAACGAATTTAAAATTATAATCTTGAAGTAACGTAGTTCCCTTTTCCAAATGCTTGCCATAGACAAACGAAACGCCAAAAGAATACTTCTTGTCATACAAGCCCGAAAGCCTGGCCTGAGTCATGGGCATTCCGGAAAGGTTATCCTTTCCAGGAAAAGTACCATCGGGAGTGGTCTCACCAAACGACAACTGCACCGTAGGTGCAAAAGTTTCGTTGGCCAGTGTGTACATGAACAGCATTTGCGCCCTGCGGAATCCCTTATTGCCTGCAAACCATAGATTTCCGTTGGTGTTGTTGGTATTGGGATTCAGAGGGGAAAACAGGTCCCACTGCTGACCCATGCGCACCTCAAAACCACCATGCGTAATGGAAGCATAGCCCAATCGTAGGCGAGGATTGGCATTGGTAATAAATGAGTTGGTGAAAAAATCTATCTCCACCACTCCGCCAACCTTAACCTTTTCGCCAACACTACCTTTTAACCCAAGCCGTGTATGCTGGGCAGTGAATCCCATGGCACTCCCTTCTACGCCGGTTGCCTGCTGTGGGGCACCCAAACTACCGTCAAAGGCAAACGATTTTACCCCGGCAGTGGCGTAAACCATATCGCCTTTTATAAATCCATAGGGCTTAATTTCAAGTTTCTGATTCTTTTCCTTACCGCTATCCTCTTTCTCCTGAGCCAACAGGGGTTGAGCAATGAAAAAAGCGCAAAGAGTTAAAATGAAAACATTCTTGTTTAACATAGCTTTTGGTTTTTAATTATTACTACAATGGTTGTTAATAACAGTTTTAATTAGGTCATTTTGTAATGCCATTCAATTAAATTTCAAAAGTATGAATGGCCGTGTAAATCATATTAACGTCCTGAGTATCAAAATAATCACTCCAACAATTCCCTGTAACATTTGCGTTCCTTTTCCTTGTTAACATAGAAAATGTACTCCTCCATCAGGTTAAGGTTTTGATACCAGCCATTTCCATCAAATTCCACCAGTTTTACACGGGCCAAATCCATTAGCTCCACTATCCTTCTTTTATTTGTGTGTAAAATTTTCTCTGCCATAGGAATGATACTCTTTTGATACACGGCAAACAGAGGTTCGTGTTTAGCGTCACCTTTGCAAGGCATGACGATATCATATGCAACCGATAAATTGAGCATTCTTTTTATCATCCTGATATTCATCTCGGGAATATCGCAGGCGGTGATAAAATTGAGGTCGGTATTGGAAGCCCTAAGGCATGAGTAAATACCCATAAGCGGGCCCTTGCCCTGTTCAATGTCAGGTATTACCCGTTTGCCTAAGAAAGCATACCTATCCACATCGTTGGCACCAATGATAACCTCGCTAAAATGACCCTCCAACTGATTGATAATGTGCTGAATCAAAGGAATGCCATTAATGCTGAGCATGCTTTTATCTTCGCCCATCCGCGAACTTTTGCCTCCGGCAAGGACTATTGCAGTTGCATTTTCGCAAGTAATCCAGGTGTTATTCTTTATATGAACGTCAGAGGGGCTAAAATTCCAGCTCATGTTATCGAATTCGATAATCTTATCGGCATATTCGATCACTTCAGCACAACTATCCTTCACTCGTTTATCCTTAAGATTCTTAATGACAAGAAAAAGTCCCGGCTCAATAACCTTGCGAATGGAGTTGGATTCCAACAGAACCATAGCTTCAGTGGGTAGGATGGACATCAATGCCTCAAGGCCCTCTTTCAACCTATGCTTGTCCACCTTAAGGAAGTACACTTTTTCGGCTCCAGCCAACAGCATACGCGACGTATCCTTGGTGGGATCAATCTCTTTTTCTTCAAATATTTCAAAATTCCCTTTGAGCGAAGTGCATACCCCGCAACCCTTGCCACCCCTGGGACAGTTTCCCTCGTCAGGATCAATGGAAACAACCTTTACGCCAACCACCGGGTAAGTTTTGGAGTATTTTTCAATCAGGCGACAGGCAAACTCGGTCTTCCCGGTGTTTCGCCCTGTGGACCCTATGATTAAATAGTTAGGTTTACTTACCATTTCTTCTTCTCCTACTCCGCTATGATGCGCCTTACTTCCTGATGGTATGTAACAATTTAAGGGTTAGCTATGTTCATCCGGTTGCGCCAATATAACCAAAAAGGCAAATACCTTTTTCGAAAAGGTATTTGCGCTTTTTTGGTGATAATAATTGGGAAACTCAATACTACTCTTTACCGTGCGTAATTGACTTGTTGCTCAACGTCATTGATACCAGCAAGCCTATGGCAAGCATTATGGCACCTGCAAAGAACGTTTTTGTAGCTGCTGTTTCAGCATAGTGATCTTTAATGTAAGCTGCAATCTGTGGGCCTACAATTCCTGCCATTGACCATGCGGTAAGGATGGTTCCATAAACCACGGGCATGAGCTTGGCATGGAAAATATCGAGCACGAACGATGGCATGGTACCGAATCCTCCTCCGTAGCAAAGCAGCACGTAGCAAACCAGTATGCCGAAAAGCCAGGGGCTTCCGGTATAAATCATGGCTATAAACACAAGTACCTGAGAACCAAGGATGAGGCGGAATGCCTGGATTCTGCCAATCTTGTCAGAGAGGCCTCCCCAGAAGAAACGTCCCACTCCGTTGAACAACGAGCTGATTCCAATGAGGGTTGCTCCGGCAGCAGCCAAAGCCTCGGGGCTCATAGATGCGTTTTTAATTTTCAAAAGATCCTGAAGCATGGGCGACTGCAAGCCAATAAACATGATGCCTGCAGCAATGTTCATGAAGAAAATGATCCACATTCCCCAGAACTTACCGGAAAGGATACACTTGCTAACTGTAAGGCTATCCTCATGTCCTTGGCTGGCAGCGCTCTTCACGGGAGGAGTATAACCTTCAGGGACATAGCCTGCCGGGGGATTCTTCATGATTAACCCTGCTGGAACACCAATGGCTAATAGTACAAAGCCGGCATATAGGAAAACCTTTACAATATTACCATCGGTTATGTTCATCAGAATGGGAGCAATGACTTTTGACATTAATAGGGCGCCCAATCCGAATCCCATGACCACCATACCCGTAATGAATCCTTTCTTATCGGGAAACCATTTTGATGCTGTTGCAACCGGGGTAACATAGCCAAGTCCAAGGCCAATACCGCCAATCACGCCAAACCCGATGTAGAAAAGGGGCAGGTTGCTAATGGTCATGGCATAAGCACTGATCAGGTAGCCTATACCGTATAGCAACGCTCCGGTGGTAGCCAGTTTTTTGGGTCCATATTTGGGTAAAATCATACCACCTACTGCAGCCGACAATCCCAGGAAGCAGATGGCAATGCTGAATATCCACATTACCTGCACATTGTTCCATCCATATGCTGCCATAATAGGCTTTTGGAAAAAACTCCAGGTGTAAACTGTACCCAAAGACAATTGTAATACGGTACCCATAATGGCTATTAGCCATCGATTGTGTTTTTTTGATTCCATGTTGTTTGTGATTTTAGGGTTAATTTAAACAATTATGAGCTTCTCAAACTCATTTCTATACTTATTTATCATAGCTTTAATGGGCGATGCGTAAGCTTCGCCAGTGGGACAAAGGGTGTTCCCTTTGATATTATCGCAGAACCACACCACCTTGTCAATGTCGCCTTTCTCCCCTTTACCCTCAACAATCTTGTTGAGCAGCTGAACCAGCATATCAGATCCCATGCGACAGGGCGTGCATTGTCCGCAAGATTCATGGTTGTAAAACTGAATAGTGCGTGCAGCAATCTCGGGAATGCTGAACTCATCGCTGATGACCATCACACCGCCGGAACCCAAACTTGTTCCGTACTGTATGGCAGATTCGTAGTCCATTTTCAGGCCAAGGCCCTGCTTTAACTCCTCGGCTGTGAGAATAGGCACCGAAAGTCCACCAATGATAACACCAATCATGTTCCCTTTGATGCCGCCGGCAAGCTCTATCAACTCATCAAACGAGATGCCCATGGGGCATTCATATACGCCGGGTTTGTTTACTGCCCCCGACACGCCGAACAGTTTAAAGCCGTATCCGGCTTCGGATCCCCATTTTTTGAACGCCTCAGCACCATTCTCAACGATGTAGGGAATGCTGGCAAGGGTTTCAACGTTATTAACAATGGTGGGGCAGCCGTACAGCCCCGATACTGCAGGGAAGGGTGGTTTCATGCGGGGTAGTCCGCGTTTTCCCTCAATGGATTCAATAAGGGCTGTCTCCTCGCCGCAAACGTACGAGCCGGCTCCCTGGTGGACAATGATGTCCTGCATATGGTTGAGTTGCCCATCACTTTTGGCCTCGTCAATGGCTTTCTCTAATATTCGTGCAATCCATGCAAACTCTCCCCTGATGTAGATAAACGCAGTTTTGCATCCCAAGGCATGGGATGCAATGGCCATGCCTTCGATGAGCAGATGTGGATCATAGGCCAGTATTTGCCTGTCCTTGAAAGTACCCGGCTCCCCCTCGTCGGCATTGCAAATCAGGTAAATGGGCTTATCGGTATTCTTGGGTACAAAGCCCCACTTAACCCCTGTGGGGAATCCTGCTCCACCCCTACCCCTCAGCTGCGAGTTTCGCACCTCGTTGACTATATCCACAGGATTCATCTTCAAAGCCTTGGCAAGAGTTTTGTAACCCCCGTTTTTCTTATATACCTCAATGGACTTGGCATTCTCCACGCCCCTATTACGCAGGAGTACGTTACATTGGGTTGCCCAGTTGTACTCCACAGGCAGGTCAGGCATTACACCCTTTCGTAGAGAATCGATGAGCATGTCCACCTTTTCCTTGGTCATCAGCTCATAGTAAACATCGTTTACCTGAACAACCGGACATGTTCCGCACGATGCCAAACATTCTACCTTTGATAAGGTAAACAGCCCATCGGGGGTGGTTTCGCCATGCTTGATTTGCAACTTTTCGCTCAGGTAATCAAATATTTCACGTGCCCCCATCAGGGTAGCGGGGATATTGGTATCAACCTGAAGATGGTATTTGCCGACCTTTTTATCCACATTAAACATTGTGTAGTAGGTTGCCACACCATAGGCCCTCGACTTGGATACTCCGATAACCTCGGCAACCTCAACTACATGTTCCGGCGTGAGATTATTGCCATTGGCTTTCTGTACAAGCGTTAAAGCCGGCATCAGGGCCGATTCCTTCTTGGGGTACCGGGCCATTATTTGCTGAATCTTACTCTTAAGTTCTTCGGTCATGTGTCAATGTTTTTCAGTTTTTTTACAACAGCTACAGGATTATACTTTCTCCACCTTCACCGCACACACCTTGTATTCGGGAATTTTAGCCACAGGATCTAAAGCATCATTCGTCAGGAAGTTCGCTCCCGATTCAATGAAATGGAACGGAATGAATACCACGCCCTCCTGTACTCTGGTGGTCACCTGTGCTTCAATATCAATGGTTCCCCTACGGGAAGTAACCTTCACTTTTTCCCCATTCTTCACTCCCAGGCGTTTGGCATCCCCCGGATTGATTTCAACCCTTCCATAGGGCACTATCTTGTTGAGCACCTTCGACCTTCGGGTCATCGACCCGGTATGATAGTGCTGCAATAAACGTCCTGTGGTTAACCATATGGGATAATCCTTATCAATCATCTCCTGCGGTGGACGGTACTCCAACGCCGTGAGAAGCCCTTTACCACGAGAGAATTTCCCAACGTGTAGAATGGGAGTACCGGGATGGTCCTCAGTGGGGCATGGCCATCTCAACCCAGGATTATTCTCCAGCCTTTCATAGGTCATTCCCTTATACGACGGGGTGAGTTGTCTCATCTCCTCAAAAAGCGCTTCAGGAGTATTGGGGAAGTTAACTGCTCCCATCCGGGTGGCAATCTCTGCGATAATTTCGTAATCCTGCTTTGCCCCCTTGGGACCGTTGATGGCTTTCCGAGCCAGCTGAACACGACGTTCGGTGTTGGAGAAAGTTCCCGTTTTCTCGGCAAAGGCACAGGCCGGCAACACCACATCGGCCAGTTCGGCCGTTTCGGTGAGGAAAATATCCTGCACTACCATAAAATCGAGCTTCTCGAACTGCTCCTTGGCATGGTGCAGATTGGGGTCTGATACCATTGGGTTTTCACCCATGATGTAAAGAGCCTTGATGGTATCGCCCGCCTTATTGACCATGGTGGTAACCGTTTCGCCCACCTTGTCGTCCATATCCTCATAGTTAATTCCCCAGGCTTCGGCAAACTTCTTACGGTTGTCCTCAACCGTAACCGGTTGATAACCTGAGAACCCATTGGGAAGTGCGCCCATATCGCATGCTCCCTGCACGTTATTCTGTCCCCTCAGGGGATTCACTCCTGTTCCCTCAAGGCCGTAGTTACCCAGTATCATCTGAAGGAAAGCGCACGCCTTAACGTTATCAACCCCCTTGGTATGCTGGGTAATTCCCATGGCATAGTACAATGCCCCTCTCCCCGATGTGGCATACAGTTTGGCTGCCTTATAGAGCATATCCTTGGGTATTCCGGTTATCTCTTCCACCTTCTCGGGAGTGTAGAACTCCAAGCTCTTGGCGTACTCATCCCATCCTTCCACTCTCTCCTCAATAAACTCCTTATTGTGCCAGTTTTCCCTGACGATTATATGCTGAAGTCCCATCAACCAGGCCGTGTCCGTACCCGGATTATGCCTCAGGTGAATGTCGGCAATCTTGGCCAGGTCGATATCACGTGGGTCAACAACGATGAGCTTCACACCCTTCTGCTTAACCGATTTCTTAATCATTCCGCCAAACACTGGGTGATTCCATGTAGTATTTGTTCCTGTAACCAGGATTACATCCGCTTTATCGGTCTCCTGCATGCTATTGGTCATAGCACCTGAACCTAACGTGGCTGCCAGTCCCGCAACCGTAGAGCTATGTCAGAGCCGGGCGCAGTGGTCGATATTATTGGTAAAGACCACCCCCCTTGCTAAACGCATTAATGCATAATTTTCCTCATTGGTTGTCCTGGCCGAAGAGAAGAACCCTATGGCCCCCGGGCCATACTTGGCTTTTGTCTCATTCAATTTGGTAGCCACCAAGTCCAGCGCCTCATCCCAAGTGGCAGGCTCCAGCTTGCCATTCTTTCTGATTAAAGGTGTATTCAACCGGTCCTCGCGATTCAGGAAATCAAAACCAAAGCGTCCCTTCACGCAGAGCATTCCCTTGTTGGTTTGATTCTCCCAATTGTCTTCTGTGCCCATGGAGTACACCCATTTGTCGTCCTTAACGTACATGTCGATGGAGCACCCAACACCGCAATAGGTACAGATAGTTTTTTTCTTTTCCAGTTCCCAGAATGGCCCTTTGCCCTTGGCATTCTTAAATGTAAGGGCGCCCACGGGGCACACCTGAACGCATTCGCCACACTGAACGCACGACGATTGGCCCATGGGCAAGTCGTTGTCGCAAATCACCTTGGTGTGGCCCGAACGCCATCCAAAGTCGAGCACTTCGTGCATCACGTTGTTGTTACATGCTGTAATACACCTCCCGCACTCGATACACTTATTGTTGTCCCTTATAATACCTGCCGATGACTCGTCAAGCGGCACATGCTGATAATCCATAAGGAACGAAGGGCGTTCTATACCCAGATGGTATGCCATATCCTGCAATTCGCAATGGCCATTCTGCTCACAGGCAATGCAGTTGTGCTCACCGTTGGAAAGGTATAGTTCCACAATCATTTTCCGAACCTGAATAATCTGTTCGGTATTGGTTTTAACCACCATTCCATCACGTGCATCCAGGGCACAACTCTCCTTAAGCCCTCTAAGTCCCTCCACTTCGACAAGGCAAGCACGACACTTTCCGGCTTTTCCGGTTCGGGGATGGTAACAGAGCGTTGGGATATAAATATTGTTCTCCCTGGCCACATCCAGAACCGTTTTACCCGGCGACGTTTCAAAAACCTGCCCGTCAATGGTAATTTTGATAGAGTTTTCCATACTCGTCGGATTAATATATTAGTGATTATTGATCATTCCTTCCACTCCATTTCAGAAAATACTATGAAAACAGCTCGTTTTTTTAACCCAATACTAACTTTGTAATATAAAAAAAATATCTAAACGAACTTGTAAACAATAGTAGTATTCTTTTACAAATCTACTGTCATAAGTTCTAATCGACTGGCTATTCACTTCCTATAAATAGATTGTAAATAAAATAACATTGTTAATACACTAACAGTAAAAAACAACGCTTTTGTTAGCTTGATTTTTAAAAATAAGTAGGTTGTAAAAACTAAAACATGATATTTGTCATGTATTCATAAGTTATACTCTGTCTAAGGTGGTTCTTTAAAAACCTTTTTTATACTATCAATAATATTACTTTTAATAACTCTGATGGTGCTGTAGGATTGTCCATTGCAATACCCTAAAAGAAGTAACCCTGTGTTTTTCAAAACACACAATTCTTTAGAGAATAAAGCCTAACTGTTAGAATTGGCGTTTATTGGCCAAATGCTTCCCCAGATGAGTTAATGCTATCGATGTATCAGTTTCGGAATCAATATTTTCCCCCTTTTTTAGTTCTATTAATTTCTCCGCTTCAATAATATCCAACAATAACGATCTGAAGCGCTTTGTACCACCGATGAGTTCCTTATATTCTGAAAAAAGGATAATACCGTTGTTATTATTCAACTTTTGTATTAGCATATCCCGATACTTATCAACCACGTTGGCATGCAGAAAGTCGTTGTTGAAGAAAATAATCTTTCTCTCGCCTGCTAAAAACGAAAGATACTGCTTCACCCTGTTCTTTTGAATTCGATTAGCTTCAGCCCGTTGTTCTATCTCGCCAAGCACGGGTTTTTCATTTTCATAACTCAAAATTTGGTTTTCAAGCCAACTGATCTCCTCAAGGGTTTTTTCATCCATGATCGGCTTATGCCCTTTCACAATCCATGTTCCATGCACATTGTCCACCAGACCTTCATTCTTTATCCTTTCCAGTAAAAGTTCAAGATAAAGCTTGCCCGTTTTGTAAGCCAATAGGCCCAGTTTCCCGCCTATCTCCTTAACCTCCAGTCCAGTTGAAACCATTGAATTTTTCGAATGGTATTCTGCCAGAATATTAAGTACCCTGTGTGCAAACTTTTTATCGTGTTCCTCATCCATGTAAATCACTTGTTCTCCTCCAAGGTATGATCGAAATCCGTGTTCTCCCTTTAATAATCCCTCCTCCAATTCGGCTACACTAATACTTAACCTTTGGGCAATCTCATCGGGAGAAAACGGGCGTGGTTCCTTTTTCAGCTCCATGATTACCAACTGAATCACACCATAATCGCCTAAGATGTTGTTATTTAGTCCCGTAAGATAATCAATGAGTTTGGGCGTAATTTTCCTATGGTGAAGAGGAGAGGCATCAATAACATAACCTCCGCCCAGCGTAAGGGTGCATGAGGTATTGCGAATAATAAACTTATCCTTTACCAAAAGGATGGCGGGTTTATTCAAATGAATCTGAACCAGTGCAAGCAGGTTATTATGTTCACCGATGTTGCTCAACAAGTGCATTCGGGCCTGCGATTCAAATGTTCCTGAAATAAAAGTTATGTTCGACCATACGGGAAAAGGATTATCTGTATCGAAGGACGATATGGCAGCATCCACCATCAGGGTTTCGCTGAGCTGTTTGTCAGCTATCATCATACCCCTGATAAAATCCTCATTCTTAATGCCAATAAGGTTGATGGCAGCCCTATCACCAGCCACTACCGACTCTACCTGACTTCCGTGACGTTCTAATGATCTTACCCTCAACTTGGGGAAGTTTCCCGGCAACAGGTATAAATCTTTTCCAACCTCAATTTTACCCCCAAGCACCGAACCGGTTACAACACTCCCAAAACCCTTAACGGTAAAGATCCTATCGATATACATTCGGAATAGGCTGCCTACTTTTCGTGGTTCGAGTTGAGAAGCCACGGTTGCAATGGCATTAATAAGTTCTTCCTTCCCTTCCCCGGTAACGGATGAGAAACCCACCACCGGTGCCCCTTTCAGGGTCGATTGTTCAAGGTAGTTTGATATTTCGAACGATGCAATTTCCGCCAACTCCTCGTCAACCAAATCGATCTTTGTGAGGGCAACCACTCCCTTTCGAATGCCCAGGGCAGTGATGATATTGATATGTTCAATGGTTTGGGGCATGATGCCCTTATCAGCAGCAATCACAAGCAACACCATATCTATGCCGCAAGCGCCTCCCACCATGGTGTTGATAAAATCTTTATGCCCGGGGACATCAACAATTCCCAGCGAATCGCCATGGGGTAGTTCGATGTGCGAAAAGCCCAGATTAATTGTAATCCCCCTCTCCTTCTCCTCCCTGTGTGTATCGCAATCTATGTTGGTAAGGACCTTAATCAACGAGGTTTTACCGTGATCAACATGTCCGGCCGTTCCAATAATCAGATGATTCATGGATAGTTTCTAAATGGTTAATCATTGACCTTGCCATGTACATCAGCAATAGCTTTTGCAACAGGTTCCAATTCATCTGCAAACAGCGTCAGCACATCGAACAGGATTGCCCCCTGCTTCAACACTCCTACCACCGGTGTGTGATGCATAAGCAAAGCATGGTACATCTTTTCGGCATAGGCCGACCGAACGCGATTGCTTCCCTGATGTTGAATCTGCACAGCAAAGCTGTTGAGCACGCCATCGGGCAAAGTTCCTCCGCCAAACTGACCCTCGGATGGAATTACGTTGGCATCTATACCATTGTTTTGAAGCATTATCGAAAGGGATTCGGCCATACCTCTATTTTCATCGGGGGTTCTGTTTAGTAGTTTAAAGATCACATTCTTCTCCTTTAGCACCCTGTCATTAAGATAGTATGAGCAAGCGGTTTCGAGTAGGGCAAGAGTTGTTTTACAAACCCTTAGTGCCCGGAGCATGGGCTCCTTCTTTAGCTTGGCAATCATATTTTTCTTTCCCACAATAATGCCTGCCTGGGGGCCACCCATCAACTTGTCGCCGCTAAAACATACCAGGTCGGCACCCTTGGTCAGTGCGTCTGAAGCGGTTGGCTCAGTGTCAATAAAAGGGATATCGATTGCCCTAAGCAAACCCGAGCCCAAATCGAAAACAACAGGGATTCCGGTTTCCCTGCCTATTTGCGCCAGAATATCCAAACCCACCTCTTGGGAAAAGCCCTTGATAACATAGTTCGATTTGTGAGCTTTGAAGAGCAGTGCCGTTTTGGGGTTTATGGCTTTTCGGTAGTCATCGGGATTGGTTCTGTTGGTAGTTCCCACCTCCACCATTTTACAATCCGAAGTTTTCATGATCTCGGGAATCCTAAATGACCCTCCAATTTCGATGAGTTCGCCACGCGATATGACCACCTCCTTCCTTCGGGCGAATGTTCTAAGGATCAGCATTACTGCCGCAGCATTATTGTTTACCACCAGCACATCCTCAGCCCCGGTAAGGAATTTAATCAACCGGGATGCATGCTCGTTTCGGCTTCCCCTTTTTCCTTCTTCAAGGTTGAACTCCAGATTATTGTATGACTTCAAAACCTCCATGGAATCATTCAAAAGATCTGAGCCGAATGGTGCTCTCCCTAGGTTTGTATGAATAATCACCCCTGTGGCATTGTAAACGCTTTTTAAACTTTTGGATTCGAGAAGTTTAATAATCTGCTCCGCCTGCTCAACCACCTGTTCTTCGGCGGGAAGCGGAACACCCTTTTCCATTTGTGTTCTATAGCTTTGGAGAGCATTACGAATGGCAAATGTCACCACCGTTTTCCCATGATGGGAAATCAACAATTTAACTTTGGCGAGGGCCAAAAGTTTATCAACTGCGGGAAGGCTTTGGAATGCCTCCTGTTTTGGATTCATATGTTTAGGAATACAATGACCATGTTGAAAAATTTGCAGAGAGGGCAGGAATCGAACCTGCCACAGCCGGTTTTATCCGTCTGCTACTGGTTTTGAAGACCAGGTGGGACACCGGTCCCGTCCTCTCTATTTTCTAAAGGCAAACTTATGAATTTTTTCTTTATAGCAACACCGTTGCCTTTGGTTGGCAAAGATTTAAAAATTAATTTGCCGGCAATTTAACCGTGAATATGCTACCCTCTCCCGGAGTACTTTGCACTTCAATGGTTCCATGATACAGGTCAACCATTTTCTTGGCTATTGACAGGCCAAGTCCGCTACCGGTAATATTTTTCGTTTGCGGATTCTTAATCCTTACAAACTCCTGAAAGAGGAGTTTTTGTTCCTCTTCGCTTATGCCAATTCCCGTGTCCTCTACAGTGATTACGTAGTTGTCAGCCGTTTTCTTTATGGAAAAGAAAACCTCACCACCATCCTTATTGTATTTTACCGCATTGGAAATAAAGTTGTTGAGTATAATCTCCATTTCGTGGCTATCGGCCTTAATAAAGGTATTTTCCTGCACATCCATGTGCATCTTTACACTTTTTTGTATTGCCAGCGGTTCTACGGTATCCACAACCCTTTTTGCAATTTCGTAAAGGTCGATATTGCGTACATCGCGTGCCTTTTTACCCGTTTCAATCCGGGTAATATCAATCAGGTCGAGGATTAGGGTTCGCATGCCCTTTAAGCGTTCCAGCGACCGTTCGAGCATGGTTCTGTAATCGTCAATGGAATCGCCCACCTGCTTTTCAAGCATAATCCTGATGTACCCCTCCACGGCATTAATGGGCGATTTCAATTCGTGCGAAAGCACGGACAGAAATTGGTATTGGTTCTGCTTTCCCTCCATCCGCATCTGCCGGGTCATCCTCTTCAGGAACAGGTTCTTGGTGACACTCTCGATGGAGGCACGGAGTTCCTGGGGGGTGAAAGGCTTTGGGACAAAGCTGTAGGCTCCCATGTTGGTGGCCTTAACGGCAAGGTCTAAAGAAGCATAGGAAGTAATCATGATAACAGAAATATCGTATTCCTTCCCTGTGATATATTCTAAAACCTCGATACCCTGAATTCCGGGGAGCTTATTGTCCAGCAAAACAACATCAATAGAGGAAGAATCGATAATCTCAATGGCCTTTTCACCGGTTTCGGCTTCCATAACTTCATAGGTAAACTCCTCCTCCATAAATGGATAGCTAACGGAAAAATTTCTCAATATCCTCACTACCCCTCCTCTAATCCCTGGCTCATCGTCAACAACAAGAAGATTTATTGCGCTCATTATTCATAATTATTAGGTCAGATATACATTTCGCATTGATTATCCTATGGACAATTTAACTTTATATCCTTTAGGCATTTCTCGGGATAGTTAATATGAACGTAGTCCCTGTTGCCCCCTTTGAGGCATCGTTGTTCGACTCCACCACAATTTTACCTTTATGCATCTTTACTATTCCATACACCAAGGGTAATCCCAGGCCGGTACCCTTGCCAAACTCCTTGGAGGTAAAAAACGGTGTAAACAGCTTTTCCAAATCGGCTTCGGGTATGCCTGTACCTGAATCGGAAAAATAGATGGTTACTGATGAATCATCATCTTCAATATCAATGGTAAGCTTACCCCCATTGGGCATTGCTTCCACAGCGTTTTTCTCCAGGTTGGTAAATGCCTGCATCATCTGGTCCGAATCGAGCATTATTTGCGGTTGGCTCACCTTGGCATTGACTTCGGCGGTAACATTTTGGGGAATTACGATGGAGTCAAGGCTTCGCTTTGCAAATTCAACAATATTCACCTCCATTGGTTTTAACTTGCTTTTTCGGGCAAAATTGAGCAACCCCCCCACTATACCTTTGCAACGGTTGGCCTGCTCAACAATAAGTTCCAAATCTTTGACCATTGGGCTATCCTTATCCAACTCCTCCAGCAAAATGTTGCTGTACATGGTAATAACCCCCAGAGGGTTATTGAGTTCATGAGCTATTCCAGCCGAAATCTGCCCCATGGTGGCAAGTTTTTCCGATTGCTTGAGAGCCATCTCCGCCGATGCCAATTTTTTCTTCGATATTTCCAGCTGTGTGAAATAACGGTACAAGCGTTCGGTGGTGAAAAAGTATAGAAATGCCATTAAGAACAGAATGGCGATAAATCCAACGGTGGATGCACCGATAATGGCCCGGCGGATGAAAACCTTATTTTCCACCTCCTTAACTATGGATGCGGCAATAATGAGTTCAAACTTATCGAAGTGGATAAAAGCTATGGTTTTGTCCTTATTGTGAAAGTATAGTGGAAATACTCCGCTTTGGGCACTATTTATCTGATTGATAAAATATGGTTCATCCCAAGTATCGCCCTCCATGGTAGGGTGAATGAGCATATATCCATTCCGATCGCAAACAAATGGGTATCCGCTTTTCCCGATTTTGAGCGTATAGAGAATCTTCTTAAGTTCCTCCATATCCTTCTCCTTATCCCCCACGTAAATCATCCCCACAACCTCGTTGTTTACCACAATTGGCTCATATGCCGTTGTGTACCAATCGTTCACCACATATGCCCGGCCAAAATATGTTTTTTTATTCCTTATGGATTCGGATACCGGCGAATCGTTAGGGATATATGTTCCTGTAGCCCTGTTCCCATCGGCTTTAAGCACATTGGTGGCTATCCTCACGTAGCCGCTATCAATTTTCTGGAATACCGATACCGTTCCTCCAAGCAAACGACTAAGGCTATCAACAAAGTGATTGCTCCCATATAGATCGTGGTTATTGTGCCGCCAAACATTGACCTTTGCAATGTGCCTGAGCCCATTTTTTTGATTCTCTACCTCAATATCAATGGTTCTATTCTGTATGCTAAGCTTATGGCTATAAAAATGATGGCTTGCCACTTTCAGGTTGGTCTGCACATTTTTCAGCTTAAGCATACTTTCCCTTTCAAACATTTTGGAGATGGTTTTAACCTCCAGTTCCAGATTGCTTTCAATTTGCTCGTTGATTGTTTTGATAGAAGTGCTGACAAACCATATGGTGGCTATCACTACAACCAGTATGATAATGAAAGAAATGGGAAGAAACAGGCGAATTTTCAATGGTAACCGCAGCCTTTTGAATATGTCATCGCCCAGCGATAACCTAACGTAATTCTTTCTTTTCATAGGTAATATTGATGATGAAAAACAGGTGTAATTTATAAATTATTACAACGATTCTTTTACATCCTCCAAAATAATTCAGCCATAGCATTCTTCTGATTCATTATCAGACCTGTTTGCATGAGGCAGAAAGCAGTACATCTAAGCAATTATATGCCATGAGAGCACTTCTTAATACTTAAAATGGACATAATAGTAAAACAGCCATTAACATCAAACAGCCCTAAAGTGCTGAACCTTAGGGCTGTTTTTTATGAGGCAATACGAAAATGGTCTCGTAACAAATGCAATTTTGCAGAAAAATTACCTAATATGCTTTTTAATTTCAGGTAGTATTCTCTTGGCATCCACAGGCTTGCGAATAAAACCCCTGACCGGGAACCAGTGAGATTTTCCTCTTTCGTCCATGTAGTCGATACCCGCGGTTCCATCAGAAATATTATGTAATAAGAGTACCTGCAAATCTTTAAAATTTGGGTCTTGCCTATACTCTCTGGCCATTTCCTGAACGCTGGCCTTGGAAGTTACAAGTATATCAATGGATGATTGCATCAGGAATGGGATATCGGCGAATTCGGGGCTGCTGAGCATCTCCTGTGCCAATTCAAACCCCTCGTAGTGTGTGGTCATCATCACATCAAGGATAGCCAGATTTGGCTTCAACTCACGAAGTTTTTCGAGCCCTTCTTTTTTATTCATGGCCGAATGCACCTCGTAGCCCTCCTTGGTGAGGATGGCTTCGATAATCGTAATGACATCAATATCATCGTCAACTATTAAAATTTTCTTTTTGGCTTCCATATTACAAGTATGATTTGTTATTCGTTTGCTAAAATTTTCTACGTACTATTATGACTTTCTATTCAATACTATACCTATCCTATTTCCAATTATTATTCAGCAAAAATAAACCTTTCGGGCAAATAGGCAACTTATTTGCATCTTTTTTTCTACCATTTTCCATAAAAGGCTCAACTCATGTTACGACCATTAAATTTAACAATGAAGCATAATAAGGCTTTATCGGCTTAATAGACATTTTTGATGCTCAAATCTCTTGAAACCGTTGCTATGTTTACCTTTGACGCAAATCAAAGGCTATGAATAAAAAAAGTGCCCTCACTGTGGTAGTACTATCACCAAGAAGAATGG
>Ga0209718_1000630_pt1 | contig 46248 bp, 37 predicted proteins | sample AD_JPNAS1_MetaG_FD_184420 | JGI IMG/M metagenome (GOLD analysis project Ga0209718, IMG submission 184420) | Active sludge microbial communities of municipal wastewater-treating anaerobic digesters from Japan - AD_JPNAS1_MetaG (SPAdes) (version 2) | ecosystem: Engineered > Bioreactor > Anaerobic...
TATGCCGGCTCCGCCTGTGATACCACCCAGTGTTCCTGCTGCTCCCAGCACAACTGATCCCTTTAAGAATGATCTGCGGCTGAGAGCATTTTTTTGATCGTCTTTTTTATTTTGCATAATTACTGTGTTTTATAATTATTTAATTTAATCTGATTGTTAGTTATTTTGATTTTTCTATAAAATTGAATCCACTTCACAAACTACCCTGAAACCAATTGCTTTGAAATCCGAATACCACCAAATACTTTTAGGCTGCTGAGGGTCCGTTTTGAGCCATTCATCGTGTCTGGTGTGATCGCGACCGGCACAACGTAAATCTTTGGCATCCGAATAATAATTTCCACCCCTGATGACCCATTCTTCCCCCGTGGTATGAACAGGGTCTGTAACCCGGTAAGCTGTTTTTTGATAGGCTGATGCATCAAATTTATCCATGCAGTATTCCGAAACATTGCCCAACATGTTTTTCAATCCGAAAGGGTTGGCTTTGACCGCAGAAGGTTCTTGCGTGCGGGCATTGCTGTTCTCGCCATATATGATATAAGAGGTAATTACATCAGTATCGGCAGGAAATATTTTCCTCAGGAAACCTTGATTGGAAAATTGTTTGGGTTTTCCTTCAAAAAAATAAGGAGTATCAGTTCCTCCCCGGGCGGCATACTCCCACTCTGCCTCAGTGGGCAGGCGATATTTCTTACCGGTTTTCAAAGATAACCACTGGCAAAAAGTTTCTGCTGCATAATGGGTCATCGTAATTGCCGGTCGTTGTCCCAGGCCCCATCCCTGATCGGGGAAGCCAAAAGGAGCCGTAGGTCCCGAAATTCCGTCAACATCGGGGTTGCTGCTGTTGTTGGCATATACGTATTCCGGCGGAGTACGCCCCTCACTCATTGTAGCAGCATAAAACGACCAATACAACTCCCAGCTTGTTTCAATTTCAGCCATAAAAAATCTGTTGACCGTCACCTCTCGTACCGGACCTTCCGAATCGCTGCGGAAAGATTCATTTTCAGGACTTCCCATCAAAAATGTTCCTCCGGGAATGGCTACCATTTTAAATGAATAGGGTGTACCCGGTAATTGCTCGACAAAATCTGCAAAAGTATCTACTTTCGTCGCTTCTTTGTAAAAAAGCGAACTATCTGTTATTTGCAGCTGAGGAATTCCAGTCATCTGTTTGTGGCTGTAGTAAGGGTCGTAATGCCCTGCATCAAGGTGACAGCTGATGCATTGCAGGTTTAAAGTTTTTTCGTTGTCTTCATAATGTAAATGGCCTATGATCGCTTCATCCGTGACCCCTTCAGGAAAAAGATTATGGTGACAGCTTTTGCAGGACTCGTCAGGGATATATTTCACTGCATTTTCTAACTGTGACTTTTCGTCCCAGTTAAAATCAGCACTATCCTTGGTCAGATAACCCCACACATCTTTTAAACCCAATTTAGCCTTGGCTGTATAATGATCCAGGGTGTTTTCCACAGGTGGTAAATGACATTCCACGCAACTCACTTTCGTTCCGCTTTTGTTATTCATGTGCACCGATTGTTTCCAGCTTTCTTCTGCATGCGGATGCACATGGCAGAGCATACATGATTCATCGGTAGAAAAATACACAGCAGTTTGATACAAAGAAGCAGCTATGGCGAGACCGATCACACAGCCGACAAATAATACAAAAGAGGTTCGTTTGTGAAATTTTTTTTGCTTGCCTTTGCCTGCAATGGAGTCGTTTGTTTGCATCTATGTTTCCTATGATTATAAAAATTCGTTATTGCAGTAATTTGTTACATCCTTACGTAAATCAGACCGGTACTGAGCTCATTCAAATAATCAATATAGTCATTCCGTAACTTCAGAGCATCGGAGCCGTTAGGGCCTGAAGGACACATGTCGTTGTAATACTGAAAAGACACAAATTTAGTGATATGCGGAAATGAAAACGCAATTTGTATTTGCCTGACAATCCGATTTATGTTTGCAGGGGCATAATTATAAAAAGTTTCTATGTCAGCCCAAAACAGCCCGGTATAATCAGGATTTTCTCCATATAATCCCCAGGCGGCATCATTGTAATACATCAGCAAGTCGTCCAATGAGACATGGTCGGCACCAACTCCGTCTTGCAGCATGATGATCTGCAAATTGCCTTTACTGAGGTCCGACATGAAATATAAAAGCTCATTGGTTGTAGTTAATGCTGAGTTAAAAAAGGCAGCAATTGCAACCGGTTTGTCATTTAGTGTGTGAGTATAATCGGAGATCCTATTAACAAAGTTCGTATTAAAAGAACCTACAAGGGCTGCAGAATTATAAGCGTGCGGTTCCGGCTCGTGCGGGATGTACCAACCTTCAAACGCCGGACTGCTCCCGAATTGACCTGCTATTTCATTGGCTATAAAGTTGCACCTGTCCGCATGTGTCTGAAGCCAGGAGACATTGGTCTGATTATCCCAATACTCATTGCTAAAATATAATCCGATATAAACCTTCATGTTCTTTTGCTCGGCTGCATACATCAATCTGGGTAATGCATCCGGAAATATATGTCCGGATGCAAAAGTATTGGATGAGTTAAACCAGGTGTAGGTGTTGGTTTTGTTGTCAAATGCAACAAATTGGACTATTACCGTGTTTATACCTATTTCTGCCATTTCATCAAAATGATCTAACCATTGTTGCTGAGTCCAACCGCCTTTATTCCAAAAATCAACAAAAGTACCTGTGAATTTCTTCTCAAGAGGGGCAGAAGTAGTTGTCTCCTGAGCGTTTTCGGGTACAAACGGAGTGTCCTCAAACTTGAGTGGAGTGTTTTCAAGCTCAAGAATACCTGGCTGATCTTCTGTACAAGAGCTTAATGCCAAAAAGAACAGGACAGGTAAAAACAATCCCGACCCAATCCGTGCAATTAGCCGTATTCCGCGTAAATACATTGGTATGTAACTTCTATAAATCAAAATCACTTTTTATGTTTTCGCAGCCACTTTGTATAATCCCGATAAAGCCTTGTTGACTCTTTTGTTCCTGCAATAATATCGGTGCCGGGCTTGTTCATTACACCGATGTACTGATAGCACAATATGCGTTCTACATAAGGAGATATGTCTTCCATCTGTTTCAGTATCCTGTCATTGAAATCAGCGGGTAAGAGATTGCCTTTTGTGCCTTGTTCAAAATAAAACAACTCCATGTCAGCCCACAATCTCGACTTTTGTGCTTTTTGATGGGCTTGTTGCAGGGTTTTAAAATGTTTGCCGGCTTCGCCCAATTTGGTGTGGTTTACTCCTACTCCATCCTGATAAGCTATGATGTCTATGTTTAAACTTTTTAGTTGATCAACAAAAAAATCATCACATTTTGCCCTGACTATGTAATAAGGAGCGATCAGGTTTACACTGTTTGGAGTCAGAGATTTTGCAAGGTCGGTACAGTCGTTTACATACTTGATCATGCTGTCGGAAAAATACGGATCAAGGTATGCTTCATTGGGAAAATACCAGCCGTAAAAAGATTTGTGATGACTGTATTTTTCTGCAATTTCAACCATGGATTTCTCTCTTAACTCTCTTATTTCGCTATCGCTCATCATCACTTCCACATCATGAAGGTTGCCCCAGTAGTCGTTGCTTATAAAGAACTTGATCCCACATTCGTCGGCAGCTCCCAATACAGCTTCCAGCGGGTCATCACATCCTAACTTCATTTGCGGAGCCAATTTAGAAGGATAAAGTGCTTTCCCGAATAGAGCAACACTCATCAATACCAGGTATTCCATCCCCACTTCTTTCATTTCAAAGATTTTTCTTCGCCACTGATCTGCAGAAAAAGAAGCCAGGGCTTCGTCCCAGTATTCGCTTTCATTGGGTAAGTGATGCTGAAATTCAATCCAGGAGCCGGTAATAGGTTTTATGTGAGAATACTTTGCTGTTTCTTTCAATAACCGGGCTTGCGCGTCTTTCGAGAAAAGCATAGCGGCCGAGCTTAATCCCGCTATGCTTATAAATTGTCTTCTGTTCATACGATTAAATTAGTTCATGTTCGTTTTATATGTACATAATGTTTTGTCTTCTGATATCCGAATTATGTCAGGTCTCAGACATGTGATACCGGACCAATTCCATATCTTCATGCTTTAAAAAACAAGTAAATTTTTGTGTGCTACGCAGGTTGAAGCAGTGTTAAATCAATCACAGTATGATCTTAAATGACTTTATTGCTTCTCCTGCTCTTTTAACATTAACTATGTAAAGTCCCTTTAAATTCTGATCAATAGATTCGGACAGATTTGAAAGAGACTGAACTAACTGCCCTGTACTGTTGAAAATATTAAAGCTAAGTTCTGATCCATCGCCTTTAACTTGAAATTTGTTATCCTTAACCCGGATTGTTAAGTCGGATTGCCCTTCAAGTTCACCTATGCCTGCCGGATTTTTTTCCTCGATGGTACCAGTGAATTTGCCTTCCCAGGCGGTTTCGTATGTAGCTTTGGAACCAACCGGCACATATAAAGTACGCTCCGGCATGGTGGCATCCGGATTTACAGTAAAAACATTATTGCCTCCTAAAGTCGGTGGAGTGGCGCTAAGACACACAATTTCGGTCAGTGCGATGTTGTTGAAAAAAGCTTGATCTCCAATACTTGTAACATTGGCAGGGATAGTGATAGCAGACAATGATTGACATTGATTGAAGGCTTTTGAGCCAATCAGGGTCAGTTCATCTGGCAAAGTAACGGATTTGAGCACATAGCAGTCTGAAAACGTGCTTGCGGGTATAGACGTTACCTTTCCAAGACAGCTGACAGTGTCTAATTGAGCAGCAGCCCAAAAAGTTTCACTCAGCTGTATTTCGCTAAATTCTGCAGGTAACGTTATCTTTTTGAGATTCATATTTCTATGAAATGCAAGACCTCCTATTTTTGTAACTGTAGAAGGAACAACGTAACTTTCCTCCGTTTTGGCACGGGGATAAGAAAATAAGATGGTTTTTCCCCAGTCAAAAAGCACCCCATCAACATCCGAGTAAAAACCGTTTCCTTCAGCTACGAAAATATTTTTAATATTTCCCATCCAGGCAAAAGTGTATTGATCAATCGTTGTCACATTTTTAGAGATAGTTATACTTTCCAATGTCGTGTTTCCGTTAAATGCTCCAAAAGCAATAGTAGTTACATCTTCAAGCTCGGGGTAAGCTGTCATGTCAGCCGTAGGATCTGTCCCTGTCCACTTTTCAAGTATTTTTCCATCAGCAGATAAAGTAAATGGGTTTTGTGACCATACTGTAGCTGTTGCTATAATGGAACAGAAAATAGATAGTAAGTAAAATTTTGTTTTCATTTTTTTTAATTTAATTGGTTGTTAATTATTTTGAATTATCAGCCCCCCCTAAATCCCCCCAAGGGGGGGGGACTTTGGGGGATGATACTGATATAGAATATCGAAAGTAACGTGGTTACTGAGCAAAGTCGAAGCGCAGCAGTTGTACACTTATGAGATACCGCCATGAGTTAAAGCATAATTTTAAATGACTTTATTGCTTCTCCTGCTCGTTTAACTTTAACTATATAAAGTCCCTTTAAATTTTGATCAATAGTTTCGGACAGATTGGAGAGAGACTGAACTAATTGCCCTGTACTGTTGAAAATATTAAAGCTAAGTTCTGATCCATATTCATTGTCTTTAACCTGAAATTTGTTATCCTTAACCCAGATTGCCATGTCAGATTGGTTGTTAAGTTCACCTATGCTTGTTGCGATTATTTCTTGGATGTTGTCGTGACCGAATATTGTTCCCCAATCGGATCCTTCATACGCAGTTTTGGCAGCGGCCGACGGAACATATACAGTACGTGTTTGTGTTAACATGTGTTCGTTAAGCCAACTATCCCAGGCAAAAACGTTATTGCCTAAAGTTGGTGGAGTAGTGTTAAGACTCGTAATTTCGGTTATGTCGCGGAGGTTGAAAAAAGCTTTCTCTCCAATGGTTGTAATATTGGCTGGCAGGGTAATGGATTCAAGCGACCAGCAGTCTGAAAATGCAGCGGAGGGTATACTTGTTCCTTCTATTTTATCAAGGTTGTCGATAGTTTTTAATGCGGTAGCACCCCAAAAAGCATGATCCATCATTATTTGAAACCCTGTTGCTGGTAATATTATCTTTGTAAGATTCATATTTCTATAAAATCCAAGACCACCCCATATCATCGTAACATCAGCAGGAATAGTATATGTAGTACCTGCTTTGGCACGAGGATAATAAGCCAAATGGGTTCCTTCAAAGTTAAAAAGCACCCCATCTACAGCCTTGTAATGAATGTTCCCTGAATGTACAGAAATACTTTGAATATTATCCGGTCCATTAAAAAGATATGGCCAAATATCTGATACATTTTTAGAAATGGTTAAATGTGTCATCGTCGTGTTTCCTGCAAACGCATCCGCAGCAATAGTAGTTACAGCATCAAGTTCAGGGTAAGTTAAAGCTACAGTTGGCATATCAACATGAGCCTCTAATCCTGTCCATTTTGTAAGTGTTGTCCCATCTTCAGATAACGTAAATGGTTTTTGCGACCATACCGTAGCTGTTGCAATCATAGAACAGCACAAAACTAATAAGTAAAATTTTGTTTTCATTTTTTTAAAAATTTAATTGGTTGTTAATTACTTTAATTGGTTATTAATTGTTTTAACTGATCTGTCTCCTTAAATCCCCCGGGGGACTTTTGGGACAGTAATGAGAACGCCGGTTATTACCGTGGTTAATCTTCCCAACGGTAGTCCCCAAAAGTGTGTAATTTCTATTCGCTGTAAATTTATTCATAATTATTGAAATTACATTAGGTAGCGGGCAGGGAAACTGCTAAAAACAGAGTTAGTCTTTGTTCTTTTTGTCTTTGCTCTTTTTGTCTTTGCTCTTTTGTCTTTGCTCTTTGTTCTTCAATATACAAGTTCCGTTTTACCTGAAGTTTCTCCTATGGCATTATAAGAACAAACCGAGTAAGTGTGACTAACATCCGGTAGCAAGTCTTCCAGCAATACATATGTATGACAAAGGCCTTCTCCGTCGTATTGCCGGTCTTTTATCAGTTCGTTGTCCTTATATACGAAATAGCCTACAATATTTTTCCTGTCGTCCGGTTCATCCCAAACCAACTTGGCTTGATCCGTCGTTTTCTCTTCAACCCTCAATCCTGTGGGAATTTCTACAGGAAGTTGAAATGATAAACTGCCTGCTGATTGCAGATAATCCAAATAGGTTTTGTGAAACAGATCGATGCGTAGGGATGGACTGTAAAAGTGTGTGTAGGAGAAACAAATCAGTCTGTCAACGAGTGGATATGCTATATCCATTTGTCTTTTAACCATATCCATCGTAGCTGTATAAAGCTGGTTATCGTTATGGTTCTTAAATATTTCAGTATTACCCCAAAAGCGTAATCCCGGTTTTGCTCTTGCAATTTTTTTCAGCATGATAAACCATTCTTCCAACACGTCTATGGTTAGTCCGCCCGCACCAACACAGTCTTGAGGAGCAAAAATATCACCGGGTTTAAAATGAGCTTCACTGATGATATACTCCCATATTATTTTGTCGTTATTGATGTCGCTGTATCTTTGTTGAAAAAAGGGACTGATCATTACATACATATCGGGCGTTTCTTTATTTAAGAAATCTAAGTTGATGTTCATCGCATCAACCAGGCGTTTATTAGCGTAGCTGTTGTTCCATTGATTGGTATTGATCTCCCAAACCCAATACCAACCGTACATTGTATCTGCATATTTGGGCCTGTATTTTTTTATTAAATCTTTTGCCAGCATGTTTCCGTACTCCATTTGCTTTTTTAGCCATTCGGGCGGATAATTTGCAGCTTTCCACCAATTGGCATGAAAGTTAAGTCCCAAAAACACTTTAAGTCCGTATTTTTGAGCTGCCGCAAGGCAATTTTCGACAACATCAACACCACTGTGGGTAGCAAAAGATAAATCGGAAGGATAAAGCGTAGTATATTTTTCCGCGGTATCTCCATGCATGGTAGGTAGCAGAATGACATATTTCATCTGCGCCTCTTTTAGTATTCTCATTTCATCATCCCATCTTGAATAGTCCCATTTGCCGACAAGCCAGTCCTGGATGAAAGTGCCTTCTAACTTGGGGAAAGCAGGCTTATCTATGTCATCCTTCCATGGTTTATAAGTGTCCTTCGTAGAATCTTCACAACCTGATGAGCTTATAATGAGAATTGTAACTAAAATAAATGCGTTTATTATTTTTTTCATACGTTTGTTTCTATAGGGATTAATTATTTTTTATTTCAGCTTGTTAATTAAAAGTTTCCTTTTGGTAAATTCTAAAGTTATCAAAACCCACTAACAGATCGTCTGTTGGTGCAAAACATTGAATTCTGACATTGAAAGATCTGACCACTTCGTCACCGCTTAATCCGCGTGGTATGATTTTATCAAGTGGAATTGCCATGGTTTCCCATTGATTAAATTCTTTTACCTTAATGATCTCACCACCTATAGGGTCCGGAGCAGGATTCTGATCCCAATAGTAATAAAAGAAGAGTTGAGTTGCCATAAAAGGTTTCTCCATATTTATTTCAAACTTCAAGATGTAATTTTCAGGGTGCAGGATCATATCCTCAGTATAGTCGAAATCCAATTGAAACAGGTAGAGCCATCCCAAGCCATCGGGATATAAACCCGGACTTGATTCAAACCTAAGATAGTTGCCTGATAATGGTTCCGGGTTTGGCCATTTTCCTACCCATTGACTTCCGTCAAATCCGCTATAGGGAAAATCGGGGTCAAAATTAGTGATCATATTGTGTGTGTCTTTATAATATCCGGGGCAAGTGGCTGTCAAGTCAAATTTTTTGTTTATCACTTCTATCTTTGAGTTTACAGGCACTCCTTCAGGTATTTTGACTAATAATTCGTCCTCTGATGCTGATATTACGGGTTCTTCTATTCCTCCAAAGGAGACAACAGTGGTAGAACTCCCAACTTGGTAGAGCGAGAAATTTTTGCCGTATATTTTCAGTATTTCTCCGGCTTGAGTGTACTCATTTTGCATCATCGTCAGAATGATAGGTGGAAGATTGACAATAAACTCTTTTTCAGCACTGCCGGAAGCGGTTTTTATAAATATCTTGTTTAACAGCTCTGTGGGCATATCTTTTGGCACTTGTGTGTATGCGGCTTTATCGTCTGAATAAATTTCTTTGAGATTTACTTCTATATCATTAAACTTAATATATTCAATGTTAAATAGATTTTCTCCGTGAATAGCTACCCACTCCCCCATATCGGCAGCTGTAATTGCCGAGTCCAGGCTGTTAATAAGTGTAACCTTGCTTATCGTGGGAGGTCCGTATATTTGTTTATCTTCACTACAGCTGTGAAATGCAATCACAACAACTGCAATTCCAATAATCAGTTTGTTTATATAATTCTTTTTCATGTGATCAACGATAATAATTATTTGTTTTTTACCATCCGGGATTATTTACGTCTATATGCTCATTTGTATTTACTTCGTCAGCTGGTAATGGAAGCAACAAGTGTCTTTTTTCTCTTCTTTTCAAGACACCGTTTTCATCTGCTCCGCCTATTGCATTCATGGTTTGCAGATATATTCCCCATCGTATCAGGTCAAATCTTCTATGGCCTTCTTCTCCAAATTCCTTTGCTCGTTCTTCCAGTATATAGGAACGGAAAGATTCTTTTGTCCAGGGCTCTGTTAATCCTATATCGGAAGCCAATTTGCTTTTGTTCCTTTTATTGAGTTTTTCTACGGCTGCAATGGCTTCGGCAGAGGGTCCGTTGTTAACTTCATTATCAGCTTCGGCATACAAAAGTAAAACTTCTGCATAGCGAATGAAGGGCCAGTTAAAATCACTTCTGTTTCCGTCTCTATGGCTGATTTGTTTAAATTTATTCAGTTTAGCTCCATAAAGATGTGCGTCATATCTTAGCATGTCAGTAGGTTCGTAGCCGTCAGTCCCGGCTTTCACTTTCAGACTGTCTCTGGCCGGATAGTAACAATATTGCAGTTTTCCGTCCCAAAAAGCAAAGGGTTGGCGATGAACTACGCCCCAGGTTATGCGTTCGTCAGTTTCATCAAACAATTGAAACCAATGATCTCTTAATATGTAAAATCCGGCGTCCAATATGCCATTCTTCAGTTCGTTGTAATAGCCGATATACTCTTTGGATACGTAATTGCTTAAGGTAGGATTGTCTTGCTGTGTTTGAAGTGAAAAAATAAATTCTTTTCCGTTTTTATTTTCTTTTTTCCAAAGTTCTTCTTGTGAGGAAAAAAGGTCAAAATCATTCAGTTCAATGAGTTCTTTGGCTTTTGCCAATCCTTTTTTATAGTATTCCAATGAATTGAAATCTTCATATCCGGCTACTCTATCTTTTTCAAATGTCAGTTTTTCCGGTTCGGGGACATAAATTTTTTCACCGTCTTCGTAGGTTACCGGTACACCGCCGTGCACGTATATCTGATTTCCTGTTTCCATAGAAGCAGAGCCAATGGTGCAATAAACTTTGGCTAAAAGGGCTTTGGCAGCACCGCTGGACACATGTCCTTTTTTGTAGTTTGGGTCCTTTACGGAGTAAGTTTTTTCTTCAGCATACTGAAGTTGTTCGATAATGTGTTCATACACCTCTTTAACGGATGAACGTGGAATATTAAGAGGAGCACCTTCAGAAACGGATTCTTTGTACAGGCAAACGGGACCATAAAACTGTACCAGATTGAAGTAAGAAAATGCTTTCAGAAAAGCCAATTCTCCCAATGCGTTATCCTTCTCTTTTTCATCAATATCCATTTTGCTTATCAGATACGAATGATAATTTGCCCGGTGAATGGTTATTGCAAAGCCGTTATAGAAGTTCTTGGTATTTTCATCTTCATAAAAGTTACCGGCTCCTATTTTTCCGAATGCCCAGGTAGGACCGGTTTGATAGTCAGTGTCGAAGTTGACTATTTGGTGGAAATTTCCCCACTCAAAAGAGAAATGTAATCCGCTGTAAGCCCCTGCTACTAATTCGTTATAACTTTTGCTTTCAACCAGGTCATCGCCGGCTACAAAAGTAAACGGTTTCTCGTCGAGCAGGCTGGAGCAACCAATGAGCAATAAAACAGTTGTCAGAAAAGTGAAATATTTGATTTTCATGATGAAATAAAAGTTTAAATGTTAGAAAACAAGTTGAAATCCAATATTGAAAACCCGGGCATTTGGATAGGAAGACATATCAACTCCTCTTCGGGAAGGGTCGCTTCCAAAAGAATTCACATCCGGGTCATACCACCTGTATTTTGTAATGGTAAACAGGTTTGTTGCACCAACGCTTATTCTTAGAGTTTCAATAAAATCAAACGGCGTTTTGAGCAGATAGCTTAAAGATACATTTTTAAGTCTTATATAGGATCCATCTTCCACATATCTGTCTGATGCCCGCATTGCACGTGAATAGGTAGCATCTGGTCGCGGAGAGCGGGCGTTTAGTTTATTCTTTTCTGTCCATCTTTCATCCCAAATATATTTGGGCAGATTGTCTATTCCGGACAAGTCGTACTTTTTTACGTTTGCGTTAAGGATGTCATTCCCCTGGGAGCCCTGAATAAACAAGTTAAGTGTAAAATCTTTGTATGTAAGTGTATTGGTAATACCATAAATAAAATCCGGATTTGTATTTCCAATAATTGTCTTGTCTCTGTCGTCAAGCATCCCATCATTATTTAAGTCTTTGTACTTTACCTGTCCTATCATGCTCTTTATTTTTGCATCAGATTCATCTGCATAGACCTGGTAAGCACGAACTTCAGCTTCATTGTCAAAAAATCCATCTTCTTTATAGCCATACAGCAGCCCTATAGGTTGTCCGTTTCTTCTAAGGAACATACTCTCAAGTCCCCATGCTACATCTGCAAATTGGTCTCCTCTCAAGCCGCCGATTTTGTTTCTGTTCATAGAAGTGTTTATGTCTATTTTCCAACTGAAATCTCTTTGGCTGATGGGGTGAAAACTACCGGTTATCTCCAATCCTCTGTTTTCTACATTTCCATAATTTGTATAAACACCCTTAAATCCGGTGCTGTTAGGGATTATCATATACTGCAAAAGGTCTTTGGTGTCTTTCTTATATAAATCGATAACAAAGTTTATCCTATTCTTTAAGAAACCCACATCAATTCCCAGGTTATACTGAGTGGTTGTTTCCCATTTGAGGTTTGGGTTGGATGGTCCATTCCAGTAATCTTCAGCAAAACCGGTGACGTAACTGTTGTCGTAGGTATATCCCTTGTTTTGTGTAAGCATTTTGGAGCGGGTGGCGTAAGCGGCAACTCCCTGATTACCTGTTTGTCCTGCACTTATTCGCAGCTTGAATGTATCAAATGTATTCAGGCTCTTAATCCAGGGTTCTTCTCCTAAATGCCAGGCAAATGCACCTGAAAAGAAATCTGCCCAGCGATTGCCCTTTCCAAGTCGGCTCGAACCATCTCTTCTGTACGATACTGTGAATAAATATTTACTCTTTAAAGTATAGTTAATTCTGCCAAGGTAAGACATTAAAGAGCTTTTTCCTTTTTGTGTATTGTTCTTTTCCTGTATCAGTCCGGCACTCATGTCATGCTCTTCTGTAAGGTCATTGGGGAAATTACTTGCTCTCATTATTTTTTCTCCCCAACCCGCATCTTCGTATGTCCAGGCTGCAACAGCTCCTATTTGATGTATTTCTGCTAACGTAGCATAATACATCAACATAGATTCTGATGTAAAACTTTCATAATAATTATCTGCTTGTACGGCATATCCGTTTTTAGGAGCCAGCCCTACGTCAACCCATCTGTTGTAGTATTCATTTTTTGCATTTGAATTATAACCATATCCTATATTCTGTCTAAATTTCAATTGTTTGGTAAAAGAAATTTCAGCAAATGCAGATGATAGTATATTCATAGATGAGACGATATTTTTTGCAGCCCGGGTATATAGATAAGGGTTAGACAGGCCACTTGCCAGGTCTTCGCTAAAGCCGGAGTCTTTTTCCGGGTCAAATACCGGGCGTGTGGGATTAAATCCTATTGCGGATGGTATGACGCCATATGCTTCTACGTTGGTTCGTGCCATTCGGTTTTTTGACTTTGTAAAACTCAGGTTGTTGCCTATTTCCAGCCAATCAGTGATTTTCCGGGTTATGTTTGATCTGACGTTGTAGCGTTTATAAAAAGAATTAAAAATAATTCCCTGTTGATCTAAATAACCGCCGGAAAATAAGTATTGACCCCTGTTGTCGGCACCTGAAACACTTATGTTGTAATCCTGACTAAAAGCTGTCCTGAATATCTGATCCAGCCAATTTGTGCCTCCGTCTAAATATCCGTTCCTGAAATCTTGTGCACTTGGTACATATACACTGTCAACCACAACCGTGTCTCCGGACAAGGGATCCGGGAGCCTGGTATACTGCCAGTAGCCTATTGCCGGATAAGGTAGTTGATCATCCCTTGTGAAGGGAAGTCCGTCATAAGTGTAACCATTAATCACTTGTTCGTTTCTATATTCAGCATAGGTAGCGGCATCCAATACTTCAATGCTATTGATGATATTAGATACTCCAAAATTGGTGGTTAAGTCGATCTTAGCTTTGCCCAATGCACCTTTTTTTGTAGTAATAAGTATTACGCCGTTTGCGCCCCGGGAGCCATATATGGCTGTGGCAGATGCATCCTTTAGAACTTCAATTGAACTGATGTCTTTTGGATTTATCAGATTCAATGGGTTGTTTGATTGTTTGCTTGCATGCTCGTAGTTAAAACCGGGGGCACTACCATAAGGAATGCCATCAATGACATACAAGGGTTCTGTACTTGTGGTAAATGAATTTGCACCCCTGATTTGGATACTTATGCCGGCACCGGGAGCTCCATCCGATTGATTTACCTGCACACCGGATATTTTTCCCTGTAAAGCCTGGTTGATACTAACAGGGTTGGTTTTCATCAGCTCGTCGCTTTTTATAGAAGTTATTGAACCTGTCAGGTCACTTTTCTTAGCGGTGCCATATCCAATCACTACTACTTCCTCTAAATCGAGGGAAGTTTCTTTAAGTACAATGTTTACAAAGTTTTTACCATCCAAAGAAATCTCTGTCGATTCATAACCTAAAGATATAACTTCCAGTTTGGCCCGAAGTGACTGAACTTGAAGTGAAAAACTCCCGTCCATTCTGGAAATTGTTCCGTTCTTTGTTCCCTTTTCTATTATTTGTGCACCAATGACAGGTTCATTGTTTTCGTCTGTTACATGACCTGAGATTTGTGTATTTTGCGAGAAAAGGAAGTGCGGTATGAAAAAGATGAGCATAAAGAAATATGCTGACCTTTTTTTGATTGTTATTTGCGTGTTCTCCATTTGTTTTCTTTTAGTTAATAAAGCCTGTGTCTTTTAGAAGACGGTTACTTAATGATCTACCAAGCTCTGTTTTTGCTGTAGCCGGGTTTTGAAACAGTTTACTCTTAACAGTTTTTATTTGTTACATTCTCTGATAACTCTATCTTTTCGAGCGTTTTCCACACTTGATATAATCCGCGCGGCACATGGAAGCACCCTTTCCATTTTCCGCCTTTCAGATCGAGCAGCACTTCGCCCTGACGGTTGAGATAGCCCCACCATTCAGGGTATTTGGTGTCTTTAAATCCTTTCCACGTATAGTCATGCACTTTTTTGAACCAGGCCAGACACTCTTTGGAACCAGTTAGTTGATATCCCTTGATAAGCGAGATAAGCGACTCAATGTGTACCCACCAAAGTTTTTGGTCCCATTCAAGTTGCTGGGGCGGAGCACCTTTTCTGTCCATAAAGTAAAAGATACCATCGTATTTTTTGTCCCAACCATATTCTATCATCGTGAGCGTTATTTTTACGGCTTTTTCGATAAGCTCGGGGCGATTGAGGCGTACGCCCAGGTCCATGATAAACCACATGGCCTCAATGGCATGTCCGGGATTGATGAGACGGCCATCGAAGGTATCGGACAGCGAGCCGTCCGTGTTTACGTTTTCTATAACAATGCCGCCCAACTCGGGACGATAAAACACTTCCAACACTTCGTGCAGGCACTCGTCTATTGTTTTTTGCAACACTTCGGGTTCCAGCAAATGCTCGATTTCCAGGGCAAGGTTGCACAAAATCATAGGCAAGGAAAAAGATTTTATATTGCGTGTTCCGGGATGTGCCTTGTTCCACTTTCCTTTGGGGTTATCCCGTTTGGCAAGCACAATATCGAATGTTTTTCGGGCAATCTCAGCATATTCCTTATTACCTGTGGCTTTGCTCAGTTGTCCGAAAGCCATTGTGGCAAATGTGTAGGAGAAGATGTTGTAAGGTTCTACCAAGGGCTTCCCTTCCCGTGTCAGTGAAAAATACCAGTTTAGATTGCCGTCGTGTCCGTATTTTTTCAGGAATTCCGCTCCCTGAATGGCACAATCCAACCATTCCTGTCGTTTTTCCACATTATTATACAACATGGAAAACATCCACACTTGCCGTCCCTGCAGCCAAATGAATTTGTCGGTGTCAAATACATTTCCTTCTCTGTCGAGACAGGTGAAATAACCACCATATTCCTTATCCTGCGATTTCTCTAACCAGAAAGGAACTACATTGTTCAAAAGCTCGTCGCGATACTGCGATATTAATTTCTTGCAATTCATAATTTTTTTATTTTTTTTCTTTCATCCAAAAACGTTCTATATCTTCCAATGATTTTCCTGCCGTTTCGGGCATTAACCTCCATACAATCAATATATAAGGTATACACATTACAGCAAAAAGCCAGAATGTTCCTGCGGGAGTCAGGGTGGAAAGCATCCAGGGAGTCAGCTGTCCGATAAGGAATGTACCCACCCACAGTGAGAGTCCGGCAATACTCATGGCCAGACCACGTACTTTCGTAGGGTACATTTCCGATAAGAACACGAAGATAACGGCACTGATCGATCCGGCTGTGAAAAAGATATACAGCAGGAAACATACAAGCAGGAATAAGTTTGAAAGTCCCATTTCCTGACCTTTGAAAAAATAAAAACCAATCAGGATCAGTGTCAGTATCATGCCTGAAACCCCGATGTAAACCAGTTTTTTCCTACCTATTTTATCTATGAAGAACATAGCCAAAATGGTTGTGGCAGCATTTACCACTCCTATAAGCGATTGATAAAACAGCGAGTCTCCGCTTGACAGTCCGCTGTTTTCAAAAATAGTCGGTCCGTAATACAGCACGGCATTTACTCCCATAAATTGTCCCAGCATAGCTATTGCTGCCCCGATAAGCACTGCTCTGAGAATCCAGGGTTCAAGCAGAATTTTCCAATTGGATTTCTCTTCGCCTTGAAGCATTGCTTTTGTTTCGCTTATTTGGAATTGAACTTTTTCCTTATTCCTGTAAATATTGCTCAGTGTTTTGGTTGCCTCCAACTCGCGCGAGTGGACAATCAGCCATCTCGGACTTTCAGGAATTAAGAAAATAACAACCAAAAACAGAAGAGCCGGAACGACTGCGGCACCAAGCATAGCACGCCATACTTCGGTACTGAATATTTTAAATATCAACTCATTAGTTGATTGAAAAACGTGAGACAGATTCAGCAGGTAATAATTCATCAGGTACGCTCCCAAAAAACCGATAGTTACGGCTAACTGATAAAGCGATACCATTCTGCCCCGGTAGGTGGTGGTGGAAATTTCAGATATGTAAACGGGACAAACGATGGATACAATACCGATACCGGCGCCACCGATCATTCTGCTGATCACTAAAACATCAAGATTGGGAGATATCGCACATCCGATAGCCGAAATGAAAAACAAAACGGCTGATATCATCATCGTGGGTTTCCTGCCCAGCTTGTCGCTTAAAGCACCACTGAAGGAAACACCGATGATAGAGCCGACCAAAGCACTGCCTACATACCAGCCACTCTGTAGTGGCGTGAGGCTAAACTGGGAAGTCACCTGAGTCACAGTTCCTGAAATTACAGCGGTGTCGTAACCAAACAGGAATCCGCCCAGGGCTGCGATAAAAGACAAGAAGGCGACGTAGCTTATGTTTTCAGTCTTTGTCATATAAAACTCTTTATTCGTTTGAATTTTGTGATAAATTGCATTTACAATTATAATTATGCTGCGAATATATAAAACTATTTTATTATAAACAACACAATTAATAAAATATTTTATCAAATATGTTGAAGGGCATGTTTTTGTTTCAAAATTCTCCTTAAATGTAATTTAATTGTTAAAATATGCAGGTGTAATTTTTCTATTTCTTTTTTTTCTTTTAAACTTGCACAATTTATATTAGCAATTATTAACCGTAAAGATGATATGACTTTAAAATTTATACAGGAAATAAATTCAGGTTCTAAAAATGCTTATTTGAAAAGAGAAATTATTTGTTGTTACATCAACAATGGTGAGTGTACATTGGCGGATTTGGGCAGAGAAATGGGCTTGAGTGTACCTACTGTTACCAAGTTGGTTGCGGAACTGATGGATGACGGTTTTGTTTTGGAATTAGGAAAACAGGAAACCAGCGGTGGACGGCGTCCGAGCATTTACGGACTGAACGCGAATTCCGGATATTTTGTCGGAGTAGATATGCGGCAATTTCACATCAATATAGGTGTGATCAATTTTAAGGGAGAGTTGGTTGATTCACAGATGAATATACCTTTTCAGATGGATCGCACACACGAAAGCTTCGACAACTTGTGTGAAATAATAAGCGACTTTTTGGGACAAACGACAGTTCCACGAGACTTGATATTGAGTATCGGTATTAATATATCAGGGCGGGTTAATACTGAATCCGGACACAGCTACAGCTTCTTTTATTTTGACGAAAGACCACTGACAGAAGTTTTTAAGGAGCGCTTTGGGATACATGTTACCATTGACAATGATTCACGATCGATGGCTTACGGTGAATATATGAAAGGATGTGTCGGTGGCGAAAAAAATGTGTTGTTCGTCAATGTAAGCTGGGGACTTGGGCTGGGGATTATCATCAACGGACAACTATACTATGGTAAATCGGGATTTTCGGGTGAGTTTGGACATATGACCGCCTTTGACAATGAAATAATATGCCACTGTGGAAAGAAAGGTTGCCTTGAAACGGAGGCTTCCGGAAGTTACATTTATAAAAAATTCCTTGAAAAAATTGCAGAAGGCTATTCGTCTTCATTGACAAAGAAAATAGAAAAAAACAAGTCCATAATTTTAGAGGACATTATACATGCGGCACTAAACGAGGATATATTGGCAATAGAACTGATAGAGGATGTAGGAAACACGCTTGGAAAACACATAGCGGGGCTGATAAATTTACTGAATCCGGAGCTGGTTGTTATAGGAGGAACCGTGGCAAATGCCGGAGATTATTTATTGTTACCCCTTAAGAGTGCCGTAAAAAAATATTCCTTAAACTTAGTAAGCAAGGATACGGCTATAAAGCTTTCCAAATTGGGTGACAAAGTTGGCCTTACTGGTGCGTGCATGCTTGCAAGGAGTAAGATGCTCGGGCTGATTCCATAAACGGTGTTTTATAAGCGCCCAACTGCTGTACTTCGACCTTGCTCAGCAACCACGTTACTTTCGATATTCGGGCTCAGTCACATACTTTAGTATGCTCCTTTGCCCTCAATCTCAGTGTCTTGCATTTGGGACACTTCTAAAACACCTTGCTGTTTTTTGTTGAATATTTGCTTTTGGGACAGCCCCAACATATTTATTAATTCTGCTTTTAAAGTTGAATTAAACGAATATCCCTGTTCCATGTTCCGGTGTCACGAGTTTAGTTTTTAGTTCATCACTCTTCGTTAATCTGTCTTTATTCTTTTGTCTTTGTTCCTTGTTCTTCGTTTATCGTTCAAAAAAGAAGACACAAAAAACCAACTATTTCACATCACAATGATTTAGTTGGTTTTTTGTATTAAATATGAAATTAGCGAATATCCTAGCTGCTGTTCTCAAATAAAACTTATTCTGCTCCTAATATTTTTGCTTTCTCTTTTTCAAATTCTTCCCGGGTGATGATCTCTTCATCCAGCAGCTGTTTTAGCTCCTTAAGTTTTTCGAATTTTGAAGACGATTGGTCGTCTTGTGTTTGTGTGGTTTGGATAGCCGGCTGTTCTTCTTGTTCAGCAACCGGTATCATCTCATAGGTGCGTATGGGATTATACTCCATCGTCCATAAAAAAGGAATCCAACAAAATATACCACCAATGATAGCGCCCACATCAGCTCGTTCCGTTCGTGAAAAGGAAGCATAAAAATCTTCGTAACCCTCTTTTACTAATTTCACTGAGGTTGTGCTCCCCACAATTTTTGTATCAGTGTGAGAGTAGGGCGTTTTCCCTACGGGCTGACCATCAATGTAAATTTTTGCTTCTCCCGGAATTGATTGTATCAGCGTAGTACTGGCACAACCGGAAAATAAAATGACAACCGCTAACAACAGAGCGATTGCCTTCGTCGTGATTGAATAAGTGTTCATGTCTGTTTTTGTGTATAGTTGTTAGTTCTGACTGGTGTTTATGTCAAGTAAGATGACCTTAAATTGACGTCGCAAAGTTATTGAAAAGATATTAAAATGCAAGTGGTTTTTTTATGTTTGTTTGTTATGGAAGTTAGTAGTTAGTAGATAGTAGATAGGAAGTTAAAGAAGTTATAAGAAGTTAGAGAAGTTAAGGAAGTTACGGAGTTCGAGTTCAGTTTTTAGCTTTTAGCTGTTTGTTTATCGTTTTTAGTTCTTAGTTTGTCTTTATTCTTTTGTCTTTGTTCTTTGTTCTCAATTCAACAATTCAACAATTCAACAATTAAACAGTTAAACGATTCAACATTACACACTAAACATTAAACAATTTATTCTGTCTTTGCTCTTTTGTCTTTGTTCCTTGCTCTTCGTTTATTTCGCATAACTCACCGCCCTCGTTTCCCTAATTACCGTAATTTTTACTTGACCGGGATAGGTCATTTCATCCTGGATTTTCTTGGCGATATCGAATGATAATAATTCGGTTTCTTTATCATCCAGCTTATCGGCACCAACGATTACGCGCAGTTCTCTACCGGCTTGTACGGCATAGGATTTAACAACGCCCGGATATTGTGCTGCCAGACTTTCAAGGTCTTTGAGGCGCTTGATATAAGCTTCCACAATTTCACGTCTTGCTCCGGGTCTTGCCCCTGAAATAGCATCACAAACCTGGACGATGGGTGCAAGCAGGCTTTCCATTTCAATTTCATCATGGTGCGCACCGATTGCATTGCAAACCTGGGGCTTTTCTTTGTATTTTTCAGCCAGCCGCATACCAAGGATTGCGTGTGGTACTTCCGGTTCGTCATCAGGCACTTTCCCAATGTCGTGTAATAATCCGGCACGTTTGGCAGCATTGGGGTTCAAGCCTAATTCAGAAGCCATGGTAGCAGAAAGATTGGCCACTTCGCGCGAGTGTTGCAGGAGATTTTGTCCGTATGAAGAGCGATATTTCATTTTTCCCACTAAACGTACCAGTTCCGGGTGCAAACCATGAATACCTAAATCTATGGCAGTTCGTTTACCCACTTCAACAATTTCTTCTTCTATTTGTTTCTGTACTTTGTTGACTACTTCTTCGATGCGGGCAGGATGAATGCGTCCGTCGGTAACCAATTGATGCAGGGACAGCCTGGCAATTTCCCTGCGCACAGGGTCAAAGGCTGAAAGAACGATGGCTTCGGGTGTGTCATCAACGATGATCTCCACACCGGTAGCTGCTTCCAAAGCTCGGATGTTACGACCTTCACGACCGATGATCCTACCCTTGATTTCATCCGATTCAATATGAAATACCGTTACCGAATTTTCAATGGCTGTCTCGGTAGCTACCCTTTGGATGGTGTTGATGATCACTCTTTTAGCCTCTTTGTTGGCAGTCATCTTCGCCTCAGCCATGATGTCGTTGATGTACGCCATGGCATTGGTCTTGGCTTCATCTTTTAAAGATTCAATCAATTGTTCTTTGGCTTCTGCGGCGGATAAACCTGAAACATTTTCCAATTGCGTCTGAGCCTGATGGACAAGCTGATCGAGTTCGACTTTTCTTTTTTCAAGCAGTTGAAGTTGTTGTTCTTGTGATTCTTTCAGTGCATCCACTGAATTTATTTTACGTTGAACTTCTCCCTGCTTTTGATTGAGTTGCATTTCGCGCTGCTGGAGTTTTACTTCTCTGTCTTGTATTTTGGCGTTGCGCTGTTGCACTTGTTGTTCGTGTTCAGCCTTAAGTGCAATGAATTTCTCCTTAACCTCAATCAGTTGGTCTTTTTTGAGCAATTCTATTTCGGCTAAAGCATCTTTTTTTCTTTTCTTTTGAAGGGCAGAGTTGATAATTAATATCACCCCGCTCCCAAGGAGCAAACCGGCTATTCCGGTGATGATCATATATAGGGTCATATGCGTGTATTTTAATATTTACAATATTTATTATCAATGTCAGACACAAAAAAACGCACATCAAGCATGAATGCAGTCATGTTGATATGCGCGGGAATAATTGATTGTACGATAAACTTATTCCTGATTCAATACAGCATCTATCTCTTTTTCAAGCAGTTCAATTCTTTCTGCGATAGGAGCTGTGTCTTCTTTCAGTTCATATTCTGAAACCTTTACCGCTAATTGGAATGCAACGAGTTTTAGTATGTCCTCATAAGCATGCTGACTGTATTCGTTATAATACATCTCAGTCAGCTTGGTAACCATCTTTTCGGCTTTTCTATATTTTTCCTCATCACTCCGGGGAATGCGTAACGCAATAGGAAAACCTCCAATTTGAACATGTATGATAAAAATATCGTCGTTCATATGCTCTATTCGTTCAAGAGAGCTAAACATTGATCAATCTCCCGCACCATCCTGTCAATTTGTTTTTTGGCTTCAGCACGCTCTTCTTTGTTTCCACTGATCTGATTAGCCATTAACAGGTGATCGTTTTGTTTTCTCAGTTCAAGTATAGTACCGTGAGCTTCAATCAGACTTTCATTTTTATGTGCCAACTCCGCTTTCAGACTATCACTTTGAACTTGCAATGACTGATACTCCGCAATTAATTTTCGCAGTTTTATCTCAAACTTGCTGATCAGCTCTTCGTATCGATTGGTCATCTTAAGAAAATATCAGACAAAAATAATTAAATGAATTTGATAAATCAAATTTTTACTATTTTTTATTTTTCGCTATGATTTCTTCTGCTCTTGCTAATGCTTCGGTGATGTTATTACAAATGTTCTCATCTCCGATCCTCTTGTCAATGTTGGCTTTTTTAATGGCGTTGCGGACTTGTTTATTCACACCCGACAACACAATCACAGTTTTGTCTTTTTTCGACATCCGGATGAGGTTGCTTAGATTATTTAATCCGGTAGAGTCAATAAAGGGCACTTTTCGCATTCTGATAATTCTGACATCCGGACTGCTACCGATTTTTTTCATCGTTTCCTCGAATTTATTAGCCAATCCGAAAAAGAACGGACCCTCAATTTCATATACTTCGACTCCTTTGGGGAGTTGTAACATCCCAGATTCAATATTGCCTTCAACGTATTCAGCTTCTTCCACTTCTTCATTAAATATGCTGATTTGAGAGCTTTCAGACATTCTTTTGACAAACAATACAACCGCCAATACCAAACCAAGTTCAATGGCGATGGTCAAATCAAAAATGACTGTCAGTAAAAAGGTCGTGACCAATACCAGCATATCTGATTTCAGACCTTTCAGCAAGGCCCTGAAAGTCCGCCATTCGCTCATATTGTATGCAACCATGACGAGCACTCCTGCCAAACAAGCCATGGGAATGTGTTTGGTGAGGTTCCCCAAAAACAGTAAAATCAACAACAAGACGATAGAATGAATGATGCCTGCCACCGGAGTGCGTCCGCCATTGTTAATATTGGTCATGGTTCTGGCAATGGCACCGGTTGCGGGGATTCCTCCGAAAATAGGCGTGACCACATTGGCAATCCCCTGTGCTATCAATTCTGTATTGGAATGATGCCTGTCGCCAATAACACCATCAGCAACCGTAGCTGACAGCAATGACTCTATTGCACCTAACATGGCAATGGTAAAAGCGGCCGGTATCAGCGTTTGCACCATGTCGAAAGTAATCCTGGGTGCATCGGCTTTGGGCAAAGAGGGATCAATGCTGAATCTGTCGCCGATGGTTTCAATGGAAGTAAAACCGAAAAATTCGCGCAAAACGTAAACTATAGCTGTCATTACAACAATGGCAATCAGAGAACCGGGTATTTTTTTTGAAAATTTTGGCGTAAAGATAATGATGACAATGCTAAGAATTCCGACAGCCAAAGCCGCAAAATTAGTCGTTTGGATGTTTTTGGCATACACAATCCACTTGCTGATAAAATCTGCCGGCATCGATTCTATGGTCATGCCAAATAAATCTTTTATCTGAGTCGCAAAAATGGTCAGGGCAATCCCGCTCGTAAAACCGACCACAATGGGGTAGGGAATAAATTTGATGATTGCGCCAAGCTTAAGCAAGCCCATGGCTATAAGCATAACACCCGCCAGGATAGTGGCAATGGTCAGTCCTGCAATCCCAAATTCCTGTACTATACCATAAACGATGACGATAAAAGCACCGGTTGGTCCGCCAATCTGAACCTTACTTCCTCCTAAAAATGAAATGATAAAACCTGCAATAATAGCAGTGAAAAGCCCTTTTTCAGGGGACACTCCTGACGCTATCCCGAACGCAATGGCTAAGGGTAAAGCCACAATTCCGACAATAATGCCGGCCATTAAGTCCTTGTAAAATAGTTCTTTGGAGTAAGTTCGTAAACTTGAAAATAACTTAGGTTTAAAGCGCATGATATCTATTGAAAAAAACGATGCAAAGATAGCATTTAATTGTTTAATGTGTAGTGTTTAGTGTTTAATCGTTGAACTGTTGAATTGTTGAATTGAGAACAAAGAGCAAAGACAAAAGAGCAAAGACAAAAGAGCAAAGACAGAATAAATTGTTTAATGTTTAGTGTGTAATGTTGAATCGTTTAACTGTTGAATTGTTGAATTGAGAACAAAGAACAAAGACAAAAGAATAAAGACAAACGAAGAACTAAAAACGATAAACAAACAGCTAAAAGCTAAAAGCTAAAAACTGAACTCGAACCCCGTAACTTCTTTAACTTCAACTACTAACTACCAACTACTAACTACCAACTACTAGCAATTAACTTCCCTAACTTCTTTAACTTCCATAACTTCCAAAAAAACTACTAACTACTAACTACTAACTACTGGCTACTGACTTCCATAACTTCCAAAAAAACTACTAACTACTAACTACTATCTACCAACTACTAATAAACACTCCCCACATAAAAACTTTTCGACAAAAGCTTCAAGATTGACAAAATAAATATAAGTTTGCAGTTCTTTGTTAGACTCCAAAAAATGATTGATCAATTTAATTATCACAGGCGACAAGCCCATACGGTGCATATCGGGCATGTTTTCCTGGGCGGTGAATATCCTGTCAGCTTGCAATCCATGGCCAATACCGACACCAATGACACTGAGGGTTCGGTGGCACAATGTATCAGGATGGTGGAAGCGGGCGCCGAAATTGTTCGCTTTACGGCGCAGGGGGTGAAGGAAGCGGAAAATCTGAAAAACATCAAACAGGCTTTGTTGAATCAGGGCTGCACTGTTCCTTTGGTGGCTGATATACATTTTCGGGCTGATGCTGCCAATATTGCGGCGCAGTATGTTGAGAAAGTCCGTATCAATCCCGGTAATTATATCGGAAGGGTAGTGCGCACTACTGATTATACGGAAGAAGAATATCAGGAAGAATTTCGGAAAATCAAGCTTAAATTTACGGAATTGTTGAATATATGCAAAGAGCAGGGCACCGCCATCCGCATTGGCGTCAACCATGGCTCTTTGAGTGAACGGATGATGAATCGTTGGGGTGACACGCCAAGAGGGATGGTGGAATCGTGCATGGAGTTTTTGCACATTTGCGAAGCGGAAAATTTCAAGGATGTGGTGATTTCGATGAAAGCATCCAATACCTTATCTATGGTGCATGCAACGCGTTTGTTGGTCTCGGAAATGGACAAGCATAACATGCATTATCCTTTGCACCTTGGCGTTACCGAAGCCGGTGACGGAGAAGACGGTCGCATCAAATCATCGGTTGGCATCGGGGCTTTGTTGCATGATGGCATAGGTGATACCATTCGTGTTTCACTGAGTGAAGACCCGGAAGCAGAGATACCTGTAGCCCGTCAATTGGTGAATCATGTGCTTCTAAAGAAAGGGCATAAAACCATTGCCGCTGAACTTAATCCTGGTTTTTCTCCTTTTGAATATACAAGAAGAAAGACCCATCAGATATTGAACATAGGCGGTGAGCAAGTCCCTGTGGTATTGGTGAATAAAGAAGGTCGTTTCGCTATTGAACCGGATTATTTGGTTCAAAATGGAACCATTAAGAGTAGGACCGGAGCTGTTTATCCTGTTTATAGCCTTTCTTCAGTTGATAAATTAGCACAAGATATATCTGAAGCAAAATTTTTGCAATTAACCTATGCGGACTTAAACGATGCCATTCTTAGTTTGTTAAGGTCAGATTTACAGATAGTTGTCTTATTGCAATCCTGTCATCAAAATCCGGTTGGAGAGATGCGGGCATTCTTCCATGCTTTGATGAATCATGGAATAGCCACACCGGTTATTTTGTGCCGGCAATATACTGTATCTCAATTGTCAGAATTACAAATTAATGCTGCGGCCGACTTAGGGGTAATGTTTCTAGATGGGTTTGGTGATGGTGTTTTTCTGACTGTGGATGAAGCCACCACTCCCAAATCCATAGGAGTAGAGCAGGTGAATGCTGTGGCTTTCGGTATTTTACAGGCATCGCGTGTGCGGGTCTCTAAAACCGAATTTATTTCGTGTCCGGGTTGCGGACGCACCTTATTTGATTTGCAGGATGCTGTGGCACGTGTCAAAGCTTCTACTTCACACCTCAAGGGACTCAAAATTGCGATAATGGGTTGCATAGTAAACGGTCCCGGTGAAATGGCAGATGCAGATTATGGCTATGTTGGTGCCGGACGCGGAAAAGTACATTTGTACAAAAAGAGGGAATTGATGGAGAAGAATATTGATGAAAAAGAAGCTGTTGATAAGTTAATAGAACTTATTAAAATGCATGGTGATTGGCAGGATTAAACTTTTTTTATAGCTTTGCAGCTCCTAATTTTTAATTAATTAAATTTTAAACCTTATGAGAAAATTAATTATTGCAGTAGCTTTAGTAATTGGATTTACGAGCATGGTAAGTGCACAATCCCAAAGATCTATCGGTGTGCGTTTAGGTTGGCCGGGTGAAATCAGCTATCAACATCCCCTGGGAGAAGCTAACAGATTAGAATTTGGTCTTGGCTTTCATCACGAAGTTGCTTATTTGAGTGGTGCTTATGAGTGGATGTTTGACTTACCTACGGAAGGATTAAAATGGTACCTCGGAGCAGGCCCTCAAATTGGCTTTTTGTGGGATGGTTACTTAAATTTGGGTGGTTTCGGTTTAATTGGTATTGAGTATGATCTGGAACAACACATCGATTTTCCGTTGTTGCTTTCACTCGATTACAGACCCGGTATCAGAATAGATTTTCTTTCTGACGGAGCTCTTATTAAACCTCACTACAGCGGCATCGCACTTGGTGTACGCTTTAAATTCTAAAGCTTACAATGCTGATTTTAAAAAAAGGAGTTGCCTCAGAAAAAATGAGGCAACTCTTTTTTTTTGAACAAAGAACAAAGAACAAAGACAAAAGAGCAAAGACAAAAGAGCAAAGACAAAAGAGCAAAGACAAAAGAGCAAAGACAGAATAAATTGTTTAATGTTTAGTGTTTAGTGTTTAATTTTGTTTAATTGTTGAACTGTTGAATTGAGAACAAAAAGTAAAGAAAAAAAACGATGAACGAAGAACAAAGACAAAAGCTAAGCTCGCGACCCCGGAACACGGAACGCGTAACTTCTTTAACTTCTATAACTTCTTTAACTTCCTAACTACCAGCTACTAACTACCTCCCCCTCAAACATCATGAACCATTCCCACCGCTTTTTCCACCGCTTGTTTGATTCCGGCTGCATTTCTTCCTCCTGCTGAAGCGAAGAAAGCTTGACCGCCGCCACCACCTTGAATTTCTTTGGCAGCTTCCCGGGCGATGGTCACGGCATTTAATCCTTTTTCTACCAGATCATCGCTCAATAAAACCGTGAGTGAGGGTTTGCCTTCATGCACACAACCGGCTACAAAAAACAGTTGCGTGTTTTGTAGGTTTCTGATTTGGAAAGCCAGTGTTTTCGCCTGGTCGGCAGTCAGTGAGCCCTCATAGCGGATGGTTTTAATGCCGTTCACCTCAACTGCATCGGCCAACAATTCTTTCCGCAGTTGCATGATTTTTTCCTGCTGATAGGCTTCTACTTCTTTTTTCAGTGCAGCGTTCTCTTCTGCCTGTCTGCGGATGGCATTCAGTATATCAGGTGTGTTGTGCAATATCTCTTTGGCCTCGGCGAGGATATCCTGCTCTGAATCCAATAGTTTTTCTACCGCTTCTCCGGTGATGGCTTCAATACGACGGATGCCTGCTGCAATCGAGCTTTCGGATATGATGCGGACCATGCCTATATTACCGGTGGATTGAACATGTGTTCCCCCGCAAAGTTCGGCTGAAGTGCCGAATTGTACCACACGCACGGTTTCACCATATTTTTCGCCAAACAATGCCATGGCACCCATAGCCTGAGCCTCTGCAATAGGCATTTCCCTTGTTTCTACCAGGGGGTAATTCTTTCTGATCTTTTGATTGGCAATCTTTTCCACAGCCCGGATTTCTTCTTTGGTCATTTTTTGGAAATGGGAAAAGTCGAAACGTAAACTTTCCGGACTGACAAACGATCCTTTTTGTTCTACATGGGTACCCAACACTTCCCGTAAAGCTTCGTGCAACAGGTGGGTTGCAGAGTGATTACTTTCTGTGGCGGCACGTTTTTCCAAATTGACGCCGGCTGTAAATGCTTCGGTTACATCCTTAGGCAGCGTAGCAGTAATATGTACGGAAAGATTATTTTCTTTTTTGGTATCAAGGATGGTGATGGTTTCAGTGTCGGATTTCAGCACTCCCGTATCACCGACTTGTCCACCCATTTCTGCATAAAAAGGCGTGTTCGACAATACCAACTGGTAATATTCTTTGTTTTTTTGTTTGACTTTCCTGTAACGAAGAATTTCCGTGTCAAATTCTTTGTAGTCATAACCCACAAACCGACTGTCACCTTCACGTACAACAACCCAGTCGCCGGCTTCAATCGCTGCGGCATTGCGTGCCCTTTCTTTTTGTTGCTGCATTTCAGCGTTAAATTCATCGTGGTTGACTTGCATGCCCTTTTCGCGCAAAATCAATTCAGTCAAGTCTAATGGAAACCCATAGGTATCATAAAGTGTAAAAGCAACTTTTCCACTCAACACACCATTGGCAGGCAGGTTTTTATCCAACAGTTTGATGCCGGTTTCCAAAGTTCTTAAGAAAGAATCTTCTTCTTCTTTGATCACTTTTTCTATCAGTGTTTTTTGTGCCATCAATTCCGGATAAGCGCTTCCCATCACTTCAATCAGTACATCGATCAATTGATACATAAAAGCTTGATGTTGATTTAAGAAGGTATAAGCATAACGCACGGCGCGGCGCAAAATGCGACGGATCACATAGCCGGCTTTGGCATTGGAAGGCAATTGTCCGTCCGTAATGGAGAAGGCAATGGTGCGCAAGTGATCGGCAATCACGCGCATCGCAATGTCCGATTGCTCATTGGCGCCATAAGCAATACCGCTCAATTTGGCGATGGTATTGATGATTGGCAGAAAAACATCCGTATCGTAATTGGACTGCTTGCCTTGCATAGCCATGCACAGTCGTTCGAAGCCCATGCCGGTATCAATCACTTTGGCAGGAAGTTCTTCCAACGAACCATCTGACTTGCGGTTGTATTGCATAAACACATTGTTCCAAATTTCAATAACCTGTGGATGGTCTTGATTAACCAATGATTTTCCGTCAATTTTTGCCCGTTCGTCGTCGCTTCTTAAGTCAATGTGAATTTCGGAGCAGGGACCACAAGGACCGGTATCGCCCATTTCCCAGAAATTATCAGCTTTGCTGCCGTCAATGATGCGGTCTGCGGAAACATATTGCAACCAAAATTTGGCAGCTTCATTATCGCGTTCCAAGCCCTCATCAGGTGCTCCGGCAAATACTGAAACGTAAAGTCTGTCTTTATCCAGTTTTAAAACATCCGTCAGATATTCCCAGGCCCATGCAATTGCTTCCTTTTTGAAATAGTCACCGAAAGACCAATTGCCCAACATCTCAAACATGGTGTGGTGATAGGTATCATGTCCCACTTCCTCCAAATCATTGTGTTTGCCGCTTACCCGCAAGCATTTTTGAGAATTGGCCACACGTGGATATTGAACAGGGTCATTACCCAAAATGATGTTTTTGAATTGGTTCATACCCGCGTTGGTAAACATCAAAGTTGGATCGTCTTTGATAACCATGGGTGCAGAAGGTACGATTTTATGATCTTTGGATGCAAAAAAGTCTAAAAATGATTGACGTATTTCTTTGGAGGTCATGATGGGGATTGATATGTTAGGAGTTAGTAGTTGGTAGTTGGTAGTTGGTAGTTAGTAGTTAGTAGTTTGGAAGTTAAAGAAGTTATAAGAAGTTAGGGAAGTTACGAGTTCCGTGTTCCGGGGTCGCGAGTTTAGCTTTTAGCTTTTAGCTTTGTTCTTCGTTCATCGTTTTTTTATCTTTACTTTTTGTTCTCAGTTCAACAATTCAACAAAATTAAACACTAAACACTAAACATTAAACAATTTATTCTGTCTTTACTCTTTGCTCTTTGTTCTTTTGTCTTTATTCTTTTGTCTTTGTTCTTTTGTCTTTATTCTTTTGTCTTTATTCTTTTGTCTTTATTCTTTTGTCTTTATTCTTTTGTCTTTATTCTTTTGTCTTTATTCTTTTGTCTTTGTTCTTTTGTCTTTATTCTTTTGTCTTTATTCTTTTGTCTTTTTAAATATTCTGAAAAGTAACGCAAAAGTACGTCATTTTTATTACTTTTGCACAAGATTGTCAGATAAAAGCATAAAAATGCCCTGAAACATGGCGAAGAAGAAGTATCTTTTCAACCCGGACACACTAAGTTACGAAGAAACTGATAATACCTTTTTACACTTTCTAAAGAGGGTGCTTCTTCATTTGTTGTCGGCTACTTCCATTGCAGTCGTCTTTTTCTTTGTTTTCATTTCATTTATAAGGTCTCCGGAGGAGGTCAAGCTTATTCAGGAAAAAAACAGCTTGCAGGCACAATATAAGTTATTGGAGCGCAATATGGATGAGGTGAATGAAATTTTGGAAGATATGCGACAGCGTGATGATAATCTGTATCGTGTTGTTTTTCAGGCTGATCCAATTCCTTATTCGGTCAGAAAGTCAGTAACGGGCAAGTCGGATTATTATGAACAGCTGCTCACCATGACCAATTCACAAATTGCGGCAGAGACAACGAAAAAATACGACGAGATTAAAAAGCAGTTGTATATCCAGTCGAAGTCATACGATGAATTGCTGGAACTCGCCGGCAAACAGGAAGAAATGTTGCAGTGTGTCCCCGCCATTCAACCCATTCTCAATAAGGATTTGACCCGGACTGCTTCAGGGTTCGGCTGGCGGATAGATCCTATATACAGAACCAGGCGCTTCCATGCGGGCATGGACTTTTCGGCTCCGACCGGTACTGAAATCTATGCAACCGGAAATGGTACGATCAGGAAATCGGGTTGGCAACAAGGTTATGGAAATACGGTGGAAGTCAACCACGGATTTGGTTATGTAACCCGTTATGCACACATGCAAAAGACAAATGTCAGGGTGGGGCAAAAGGTAAAAAGAGGGGATGTCATTGGGTTTGTCGGCAATACCGGTAAATCAACCGGACCGCATCTTCACTACGAAGTGCATTACAGAGGAAAAGTCATGAATCCGCAGAATTATTACTTCCTGGACCTGTCGCCTGAAGAATACGACAAAATGGTACAATTGAGTAATAATGCGGGGCAGATGTTTGATTAATGAGGTGTCTTTCTTCATTTTTTGGCTTGAACCAAAAAAACGAATGCTTCAAATTCCTCTTCATTTTTTTGTCTTGACACAAAAAAACGAAGCAAAAAAAAGTCAAGACTGCGCCCGCTTCGCTCGAAAAATTAGCGCTCGAACAGCTAAATCGTCCAAACTCGCAACTTCGTCGCTCAAACAAGGACGATTCTTAACGCTGTTCTCACTTATTTTTCGGCTCACCGGACGAGGTCGGTTACAGTCTGCGTAAATCCGCGAGAAATTAACCCCGGAACCTCTTCGTTCATCGGCTTTTCGTTTATCGTTCTTAGTTCTTAGTTCTTAGTTCTTCGTTCTCAGTCGTATTGCTTTCGTCTCTTCCTCAAACCCCGGTTTGCCGAGCAGCGCAAACATGTTTTTCTTATAGGCTTCAACGCCTGGCTGGTCGAAAGGATTGACACCCAGGATATAACCACTGATGCCGCAAGCTTTTTCAAAGAAGTATAAAAGCTGTCCTAAGTAGTATTCGTTCAATCGGGGCAATTCAATCTTTAAATTGGGAACGCCTCCGTCAACATGCGCCAGCAAAGTACCCAATTCAGCCATCTTATTGACTTCATCCACGCGTTTACCGGCTAAAAAGTTCAACCCGTCTAAATTGGCTGCATCCTTCGGAACCAATACGGTGTGGTTGCTTTCCTGAACTGAAATGACAGTCTCAAAAATGGTTCTTTCACCCTCTTGTATCCATTGCCCCATAGAGTGTAAGTCGGTTGTGAAATCAACAGCAGCAGGGAAAATACCCACATGGTCTTTTCCTTCACTTTCGCCGTAAAGTTGCTTCCACCATTCTGAAACAAAATGCAATTTAGGATGATAGTTGACCAAAATTTCAATTTTTTTACCTGATTTGTATAGCTCGTTGCGTACTGCCGCATATTGTGCAGCCGGATTATCCTCAAATGGAGTGTTCACGCCACAAAGTTGCTCCATGCTGACTGCACCTTGTACCAGCTTGCGGATATCGAAACCGGCAACGGCAATGGGCAATAGTCCGACTGGAGATAAGACTGAATACCTTCCACCTATATCATCTTCGAGCACAAAAGTTTTGTAACCTTCTTGTACCGCCAAAGTGCGCAATGCGCCACGTGCTTTGTCCGTTACGGTAACTATGAGTTTTTGCGCATCAGCTTTACCTTGTTGCTGTTCCAGTTGCGTTCTTAACAGACGAAAAGCCAAAGCCGGTTCGGTCGTAGTACCCGATTTGGAAATTGAAATGATGCCGAACTTTTTGGCTTTCAGCAATTCCTGTAATTCATACAGATAGTCTTCGCCAATATTCTGACCGGCATACACTATCACCGGCGATTTTCTGTTGGTCTGCAACCAATCGAAGCTGTTGGATAAAGCATCGATGACAGCTTTGGCACCCAGATAACTACCCCCTATGCCGATGACCACCACCACCTCGCAGTTCTCGCGCAAAATGGCAGCAGTATTTTCAATATCCGTCAAATGTGCGTCATCAATAGAAGAAGGCAGGTTGACCCAGCCCAGGAAGTCACTTCCTTTTCCCGTTCCTTCATGCAAGGCTCTGTTGGATTGATTGGCAATGTCTTTATAATTTTCGATGGATTGCTTAGAAACAAATCCATACACATGGTCAATTGTTAATTTGATGTTTTGCATACTGTAAAAAGTAAAATTATTTCAATTTTTCTGTAAGTTCTCTGATTTTCAAAAGCGGTGAAGCCCTGTTGTACAAAATTTCATATACCGTATCGATGATGGGCATGTCCACCTTGTATTTCTGGTTGATCTCGTAAATGCATTTGGTGGCATAATAACCTTCCGCGATCATCTCCATCTCCATCTGCGCGGTTTTTACGGAGTATCCTTTACCCACCATGCTGCCAAACAAGCGGTTCCTGCTGAATTTGGAGTAGGCAGTCACCAATAAATCACCTAAGTAAGCCGATTGACTGATATCCCGGTGCATGGAGCTGGTAGCGCTGCAAAATCGGTTGATTTCCTGAAGCGCATTGGATAAAAGTACCGCCTGAAAATTATCTCCGTATTTTAACCCGTGGCAAATGCCGGTTGCGATGGAGTATATATTTTTCATGATGGAAGCATATTCCATCCCTATCACATCCTCGCTGACAGATGTTTTTACAAAACTTGTCGCAAAAAATTGAGACAACATTTTAGCCCTGTCGCGGGAGGCTGATGCCAATGTTAAATAAGACAATCTTTCCAAAGCCACTTCTTCTGCATGGCAAGGTCCGGCTAAGACGGCAATATTTTCTTTAGGAACATGGTAAAAATGTTCGAAGAATTCGGTTATGATCAGATTTTCATTCGGAACAATTCCCTTGATGGCAGAAACAATGATTTTTCTGTTTAGTTTTCTGTTTAGTTTTTTAAGATGGCTTTTTAGAAAAGGCGAAGGAGTGGCGAAAATTAAAATATCGGAGGTGGCAACAACATGGTTAATATTACTGGTAAAACGGATATGGTCCGTATTGAATTTAACGCCGGTAAGATAAGAAGGATTTTTACCAAGCCTGATAAATTCGTCAATCTGCTCTTGGCGACGCATATACCAATTGATTTCATCCACATTGTTCAGGATGATCTTGGCGATTGCAGTCGCCCAACTGCCCCCACCTAATATTGCGATTCTTTGTCTTTCAGCCATGATTTTGTTATAAGTTATCAGATATTAGTTGATTCACCTCAACCCCCCGAAGGAAAGCCCCTTTAACTTCTCTATAGAAATAAAGTCTAAACACGCAAAAGACGAACAAATACTTAGACTTTCTTTGTCCTTTATTCTATTGTCTTTGTTCTTTTGTCTTTGCTCCTTGTTCTTTTGTCTTTACTCTTTGTTCTTTACTCTTTGTTCCTTTTTCTCAATCGGTTTCATCTGCGGAAAAAACAACACCTCCTGTATGGATTGTTGTCCGGTCAGCTGCATCACCAATCTGTCCATGCCGATTCCCATTCCCGAAGTGGGTGGCATGCCATATTCCAGTGAGCGCACAAAGTCCATGTCGATAAACATGGCTTCGTCGTCGCCTTTTTCGCCCAATCTGACTTGCTCCTTAAACCTTTCCAATTGATCGATCGGGTCATTCAGCTCCGAATATGCATTGACCAGTTCTTTACCGTTCACCATGAGTTCGAAGCGTTCGGTCAGTTCCGGATTATCACGGTGGCATTTGGAAAGCGGACTCATCTCGATGGGGTAATCCGTGATGAAGGTCGGCTGGATGAAATTTTTTTCGCATTTCTCGCCGAAAATTTCATCTATCAACTTTCCTTTCCCCATGGTAGCATCAATCTCGATATTCAGTTTTTTACAAACATCCCGCAACTGATCTTCATTCATGCCACTGATGTCAATGCCCGTATGTTTTTGAATGGCTTCTATCATGCTTACCCGTTTGAAGGGTGTTTTGAAAGAAATTGTTTTGCCGCCGATTTCCACATCTGTAGTGCCATTGACATCCATGCAAATCTTCTCGATCATCTTCTCCGTAAATTCCATCATCCAGCGGTAGTCCTTATAGGCTACGTAAATCTCCATCACTGTAAATTCCGGATTGTGCGTGCGGTCCATGCCTTCGTTGCGGAAATTTTTTGAAAACTCATACACCCCTTCAAAACCTCCGACTATCAATCTCTTTAGATATAATTCATTGGCAATACGCAGATACAGAGGGATATCCAATGCATTGTGATGGGTGATGAAAGGACGTGCAGCCGCTCCACCCGGAATGGGTTGCAAAATTGGGGTTTCCACCTCCATATAGCCGAATGAATTGCAGTATTCGCGCATCGAATTGTAAATTTTCGTGCGTTTAATAAAGATGTCTTTGATACCTTCGTTGACAACCAAGTCCACGTATCGTTGGCGATAGCGCTGCTCAGGGTCTTCGAAAGCATCATAAGCCACCCCATCTTTGTATTTCACGATAGGAAGGGGGCGCAAAGCTTTTGACAGAACGGTTAATTCTTGGGCATGGATGGATATTTCGCCCATTTGGGTACGGAACACGAAACCTTTGATACCGATAAAATCGCCTATATCCAGCAGTTTCTTGAAAACCGTATTATACATTTCGGGTTGCTCGTCGGTGTTGATGTCATCGCGACTGACATAGATCTGGATGCGTCCTTTAGAATCCATCAGCTCCATAAACGAAGCCTTTCCCATGATGCGACGGGACATGATCCTGCCGGCTACGCAAACTTGTTTACCCGGTTCTTCGTCTTTAAACTCAGCTTTGATGTCCGTAGAATAAGCATCTACCGGATACAAAGCGGCAGGGAAAGGATCTATTCCCATTTCACGCAAACGAGTGAGACTCTCACGTCTGAACACTTCCTGTTCACTCAGTTCTAAACTCATAAATTGATTTTATTGCAAAATTGTTGCAAAAGTACAAAAAAAGAGGTGAAAAAAAAAGAGGGGTTTGCGAGGTTTGGGGTCCGTGGTCACGGGTTCCGTGGTCCGAGGTCTGTGGTTGTGGGGTTGTGGGGTTTCTATGTGCTTTTGGTGGCAACTCACTCAAACCTAATCCACACCCATACAAAAGTTTAATTCCACACCAATAACTAATCGATAGAACTTATCAATTGATGCTACTATCATCCTTTGATAAGAATGACTTACTGCGTGCTTATTTATTTTCCAAAACACATACTTTTCTATTTCAGCCACACCAAGCTCATTTGGACTGCGAAATTTTTGTTCTGTAATTTGTAGAAAACTTTTTACCGCACTTTTGTAATTGAGGATGGAGTTTTTACTGTATCTTTGAAGTACTAGCTTTCTTTCGTAATCGGCTAATAAGGTTTTAATTTGCATAGTATTCTGTTTTTCTGCAGACATAACAAAACATTCGTAAATACAAATGCTTTTAATTTGTCTTATTTGCTTCATTTGATTGATTTATTGAGATATATAAAAATATTAGTGTTTAGAATAGAAGAATAATATACGAATGTTGTATATTTGTTTCGTAAATTATATGTCAGCAGTAATTTGATGAAAAATAGAATTGAAAAAGAAAAATACGAGAACTTTATTAAAAAGCTCAATTATTTTAAATCAAAGGGATTGATTAAAATCTTGCATCGTGGTTTTTCTAAAGAATTTGGTTTTGATAAATTCAATTTGCATCCTAAATACCATAATTTAAACGATTTTGCCAAACTATTATTCTACTATGGAGATAAATCAAAATATTTTTGGGAACAATTGAATGGTAGAGATTTTGGATTAAATGAAATAAGTAATGAGATATTTATCTACATTTTTGAGATATTCAATGAAATAGGACAAAATCCAATAAAAACGGGAACAAAACGATTTATAGACAAGAACAAAAAACTCTTTGAGTTTTTTAAAAATGATAGTAACAAAAATTCATTTGTCAAAGAGATAGAAAAAATCTCTAATAAAGAAAAATTAGAATTACGTAATTACTATTTTAGAGTTATTCATCAATTGGGAGAAACAAAATTCAAAAACCAAAGTCCAATAGTTTCTTCTTCTGAGAATAACAACATTGCTAAAAATATATTTTCAAAAAATGAAATAGTTATAAGTTTTTGGGATTTTGATTTCAATAACTTTTCAATAAGTAACTCCAATATTCCTGTATTTAAGGGAAAACCTTATAAAAATCAAAAAGAAATTTCAGTTTTCGGAGCAATTTTTCCTCACTATATATATTCTGTAAAATGTAGAAATGAGGAAATTGTAAATCCAGCTATTTTTGAAAATTTGGACATAGACGAAATAATACTTTGTGGCTTTAATATTAACCAAGAAGAATTCAAGGATAAACTTGAAGAAGAAACTAAATTTGAATTTGGAATCCAATCTAACAACTCAAGATATGACATTATTAAAACTTAATCAAATAAAAAAATCTTACTTGCTATTCTATCAATATTTATAATATCTTGTTCTTCGGATGGCCAAGATGTTCAAGCCCCTGATAATACTGATTTTTTCAGGGTATCCGATAAATTAAGCCTCAAATAGATGATTGATCTAAATTAAAAGTTTCACAACTAAAGATTATGCTAAATCGTCCAAAAGAAATGGTAATAAATTAAAAAAGCGTAACTGATGTAATTGATGCTATTTTAGATAAATTTTTGACACTAAAAAGGAAAAGTATGATTAATCTAACTATATAACAGAACGAAAGCAAAATTTTAAAATAAATTAAAATGAAACAAACAATATTTTTGAGTACCATGTTAATTGCTCTTCTAATGTTCTCCACTTGTGGTAACATAGAGCAAAACGAAGAAAAGACAGGAGAACTTAAAGGAAGAGTAAGAAGTGTTCATACTTCTGCATATTATGCTATTGACATACTTGGAGAATTATCAAAAGAACGTTATGCTTATGGAGTTGAAGATTTTTATGATGAAAATGGAAATTTAATAGAGAAAAATAAATTTCACCGTGAAGGAGAAGTTATGACAAATTCTACATATAGATACGATAAAAATGGCAATTTGATAGAAGAAACCGATTATTCCTTTGGAAGATTTGCAAGAAAGGCAAAATACAGTTACGACAATATTGGTAACAAAACAGAACAACGTATCTATAATTCATATGGTAGTCTTCTCAATCGCTTTAGATATTATTATGACAGTAGTGGAAATTTGACATTAGAGAGCCGTTACTGGACAAATAACTTATCTACGCCAGTAGACATTAAATATACTTATGGAAGCAATGGAAAACTAATTGAAAAAAATGAATATTTCAAAAGAGTTGAATTAGGAAATGGCGATTATAGGGGTGGAAGTATCTTTAAAACTATATATAGTTATGACAACAATGGTAACAAAATAAAAGAAAGTAAATATGATTCGGAAGGTGTTCTTCGTAAAGAAATTAGATATAGTTATGACAACAATGGTAACAAAACAAAAGAAAGTGAATATGATTCGAAAGGTGTTCTTCGTAAAGAAATTAGAGATAGCTATGACAACAAGGGAAATCTTATAGAAGAAAAATACTACGAATATTATAATGTAGATGGTAGTATTAGTAGAGAAATTAAATATAGCTATGACAGTAATGGTAATCCGTTAGAAGAAATTTCCATTCCTACTTATGGAAGGAATTGCAGATATTACGACTATGAATATGATAGCAAAAAGAATTGGATTAGACGTGTAAGTGATAGAGAGGAAATTGATCAGTGGGTAACCGTGATAGAAGAAAGAGAAATAAAATATTGGACTAACGACATGGAACATGCACATTACTCAAAGCCTAATACTGATGTTGTTTGTTTTGTGAAATACAATCTTCCTAACGTAGGACATATATCAATTCCTAACAATATGAAAATATTATCAAAAGCAGAGTTGCAAGAGTTGGGTATTTCAAGAAATGATGTTTTTAGTTTTCAGTCAAAGGAAGGAATTAGTAATGCGACAATCACAATTACAACTGAGATTGGAAATTATGGTGATTTTGAAAAATTGACGAATAATTGGACTTTAACGCAAGCAGAACTAAACGAATTGGATAATGAAACAAAAAAGGAATTGCTATTAGGTTACTCACAAATTGGAATTGGATTTGAACTTTTGAATTGGACTGGCGTATCAATGGCATTAATCAATGGAAATACAGCTATCAAATATTCTTATCAAAAAAAGATTAATAACAAACTTTCAGTTGTAGATGAGGTATACATGTTTCACAATAATGATAGAATGCACTCATTAAGCCTATCTTACGTGAAATCTGGAGAAAATTTATGGAAACCTTTATTTCCAAAAATCATAAATAGTTTTGTTATAACGAATATCAGATAGCACTAAATTTTTTAACGATTTCTATTTTCAACATTACTTCCAGCGCATTAAATTGTTAATGATTTAATCTTAAGTCATAAAGAAGAGAAAACCATAAAATCACACAGAAAAAATTTATGGCACGTCCTACAACAAAACAACAACTTCTTGAGCAAAGCGAAGAAAACTTTAAGAAACTATTCGCTCAAATCAACTCTTTAACAGTAGAAGAGCAAGAAAGAACATTCTTGTTTGAAGATAGAGATAGAAACATAAGAGACGTATTAGTGCATTTGTACGAATGGCACCAACTGCTGCTAAATTGGATAAAATCCAACTTGGCAGGAAATAAAATCAGTTTTTTGCCCGAACCTTACAATTGGAAAACCTATCCAAAAATGAACGTTGAATTTTGGAAAAAGCACCAAATTACACCCTATCAGGAGGCAATATCTGTTTTACAAAAAAGTCACGCTGAAGTAATGCGTTTGATTGATACATTTACCAACGAACAACTTTTTACCAACAAGTTTTTTGATTGGACAGGTACAACGAGTTTGGGTAGTTACTGCGTTTCGGCAACTTCAAGTCATTACGATTGGGCGATGAAGAAAATCAAAAGACACAAAAAAGAGCTAAATTAATCAATGCAAAACCGCCGTTATTCGTCTTGTTTTTTTGTAAGTTTGTGATTTATTTATTCAGCGATTTTTATGGCAAAAGGAAGAATATTACAAGTAAAGGAATCCGAAATAACAGTTATCAGTCAGGAGAATATCGATTATATTAGCCTTGCGGATTTGACCGTTACTTTTCGAGAAGGTAGCGGACTGATAGGCAAATGGATAACCAACAAAAACACGATAGAATATCTCGGCGTTTGGGAGAGAGTAAATAACCCCGATTTTAATTACCCCGAATTCGGGGTAATTGGACAGGAAATATACGTGATTACGCCACTTTAGAACAACTTGTCGTATTGAGCAATATAGAAAGTGTGAACGCCTTGTTAATTCGACAAGGCTTGTCACAAAGCGAAAGACTTCTACAACTCAACAAGGTAGCTATTACACAAATGAAATCGTTACTTGCAAATAACACAATGAAAAAGTTGAAATAAGAAAACAACGAACCGCTAACACGGGTTTTGCGTCAGGCGGGGTGAGTTGCAAATTTAAAGTTTTGTACCCTTCACCTGCGTTCGCCTCGTGTTGACAGGACTTCGTCCCGCCAACCCGCCCGAACGCAAACCCCCAACCGTTAGGGGGCATGCCAAAAAAATACAAACAACTAAATTATAAAGAAAATGAAAAAAATAATTATTTTAACGTTTTGCGTACTGGGATATACCCTGGGACAAGCTCAAGTTAATACCGAAAAACAAAAAGCTAATGAATTATTGCAAAAAGCAACGAATGCTTATAATAATGAATTTTATGAATTAGCTTTGGAGTATTACAAAGAAGCAAACACGTATTATCCAAAATATTTTGATGCAGGAGCATATAATAATATGGGGAATTCCTATGCGGAATTAGGCAATAATAACCAGGCAATAACTTGTTACCAAAAAGCTATTTCTATAAATCCAAATTTTGCTATGGCATATTATAATATGGGGGTTTCCTATACGGAATTAGGCAATTATAACCAGGCAATAACTTGTTACCAAAAAGCTATTTCTATAAATCCAAATTTTGCTATGGCATATAATAATATGGGGGTTTCCTATACGGAATTAGGCAATTATAACCAGGCAATAATTTGTTACCAAAAAGTTATTTCTATAAATCCAAATGATGCAGAAGCATATTATAATATGGGGCTTTCCTATGCTAAATTAGGCAATTATAACCAGGCAATAACTCGTTACCAAAAAGCTATTTCTATAAATCCAAATTTTGCTATGGCATATTATAGTATGGGGAATTCCTATACGGAATTAGGCAATTATAACCAGGCAATAACTTGTTACCAAAAAGCTATTTCTATAAATCCAAATGATGCAAAAGCATATTGTAATATGGGGAATTCCTATGCTAAATTAGGCAATTATAACCAGGCAATAACTTGTTACCAAAAAGCAGCTCGTTTAGGAGAAAAAACGCTCAAGACTTTTTAAATTCAAATGGTTATAGTTGGTAAAAAATAAAAGTACTAACAGAAAAAATTTAACTGTTTTTCTTATGACCATTGAACAATATATTGACAACATCAACAAACGCTACAAATTAGGGAATGCTACCGAACACACGTTCAGAGGTGGTTTGCAACAATTAATTGAAAGCTTGGTGCCGGGAATTAGGGCTACCAACGAACCGAAAAGACAGAGTTGCGGTGCTCCCTATTAATGAATGGTACAAAAGTTCGGGACTTAACAACAACAATGGGTGACATTCATCATATTTTCCCAAAGGGATATTTACAGAAAGACGGAATAACCGATAAGTCAAAATATAATCAGATTGCTAATTACACTTATCTTGACACCCAAACTAATATTTCAATTGGTGAAAAAGCACCAAATGAATATTTTAAAACGGTATTTGACCAGTGTTTTCCAAAGAAATGAAGTTTGGTAATATTTCTGACAAAGCATTATTAAAGGAATACTTGAGCATAAATTGCATTCCTGAAAACATTGTTTCAATGGATGCTACACATTATGAAGATTTTCTTTTAGAGAGAAGAAAACTAATGGCAAAAAAATTAAAGACTATTACTATTCATTATGACAAAAAAGCCGACCCCCTAACACGCGGTATAGTTAATTGCCGGTGCAGTTGGTATTCGAGCGGCACAGCTCGTATCAAAAGTTTTGTAACTTGATAGGAAAGTGCTTCGAAATCGGCAACTAACCACACCGCCAACCGTTATGGGCTATAATAAAAGACAGAAACAACATATTGACAATGAATTTACCTCAAAGACATAGACAGGAAACTGAAAGACTAATTAAAGAACTCACTTCAACTACAGATGGAAAAAAGAAAGTTGCAGATTGGATTCTTGAAGAAGGCTATTATCCAGAACCTTATGTATTACCACCGTGCTTTAAAATAAGTGATTTTGAATTGCAGCAAGAAAAATTTGAGAAGAAAGGCTATACAGACAAAAATTGGCAATCTGAAAAATTGGCAACAATATCATTCCCGAAAACAGGACTAATTCAAAGAGTATTTGGGATAATTCACCCACACAGATACCACGATATTGTTTGGGAATTAATAAATGATTGGGATAAACTTTTATCAATTCTTTTTAATCTCAATAACGAAATTTATTCATACAGTTTTCCGATAGCCTTGACTATAAACAAGCAGGGAAAACTCCGTTCAGGTCGAATGATTTATGAATTCCTTGAAATGGCAGAAAAAGATTTAGTTGCCGAAGCTTACAAATACAAACTGCTGACAAAGATTGATATAACTAATTTCTACAATTCAGTATACACGCATACAATTGCATGGTCTTGGTGTGGTGACAGATATAAAGCATTAGCAGATTCAAATTTCAGCTACACAGGTTCAAGAATAGACAAATTAATTCAGTATTCAAATGATAAGCGAACTAATGGAATACCTGTTGGTCCTGTTCTAAGTGACTTAATTGTTGAAATAATACTGTCTGAAAGAGACATATTCATAACACAAAAGATAAAAGAAATAGGTATTGATTTTTTAGCAACACGCTTTAAAGACGATTACCGTATATTATGTAATTCACAAGAAGAAAGCGATATAATTATCAGAATAATTATTGATGCTTTGAATGAATATAATTTACAGGTTAATGAAACAAAAACAAAAACAGTTTCGTTACCAGAAGGTCTTTATCGACCACATTCAATTAAATACGATATTTTCTCGTTAAGAAGAATTCCTACAGAAAAAATTCCTTTCAAAAAGTTTGAATATACACTTCTTAAAGCATTGGAAATTCACAGAGAACACTCAGGGACAAGTCTTTTAGAGAAATTTCTTGGTGAATTAATTGATAACAACAAAGAAAAGGCAATTAAAGAACGACTTTTAGTTGAGTTCGCTAACCCAAACATACCTGATGATGCTCACAATTATTCAAAAGTCAAGAAGAAAAATATAATGAAGACAATAAGCCTTTTGATGCTTCTTAAAAACGAATCATCGAAGAGCTTGGGTAAAGTATTGGCTATTATTGAATGTCTTATTCTCGATGAAGATAATAAGTGGCTTTTAGATGAAGGTTATTTGTTAGATGTTTTTCTTATTGAGATTGAAAAATCAATTCTTAAGAACTCTCCATTTGAACTTACTTGGTACTTATATTTTTGCTGTCGTCACAATATTGAAATTAATTTGTTACGCCTAATCAAATCTTTAAATAAACAAGGCAAACTCAATAGTACCCAAAGCCAACTTGAAATACTAAAAAATCCGTTTGTAGCTACTTTAAGAAACAAATTACCCGGAAAAGCAGAAGGCTATCAAAATCCGTTCGGAGATAAAGAAATAAATATAGAAATGTTTAAAAAACCTCAAGAGTTAAAAGATGTATTTCTTATTAACTATTTAGATGTTTTCAATCGTGCAGAGCCTGAAAATTAGAAATAAAAAAAGTATGAAATAACTGGAAAGATTTTAAAGTTGGTTGCTTCAATTTTGGAAAAATTGGAGATAAAAATACAACGAACCGCTAACATTGCATATAGCTTATGGCTGGCTAAGCAGTAAAATCAAAATTTTCGATGCATATCTACTTTTGTGCTATACTGAAAGATAAACGCTTTTAAAACCGTCACAAGCCATATGCTTAACCGTTAGCAGCAATACTAAAAGAACGACAATGAAAGTATCTAAATACCTAATAGAAAATATTTCTTCTCACCTTATTGGATATGGATCAGGAAACGATCTTGTAAAGCTTTTCAATCAATTTGGTTTCAAAGACATTTACTCTTATGACAACGGTGGACTTCCCGACATAGGGAAAAAGAATGGACAACGCCCAAGTAAAACTGAATATGTAAAAGATAGACTAAATCAACTGTCAAATCGGAACGATGATTCGCTTCGAGAAGTATTAAATATTATTATCAATAAACTACCAGCAATTATCGACAACATACAAGGGTTTTTAAACGATGAAGGCTATGTTATTGAAGAAAACAACGGAGTATACAATATTCAAGGAGGAGTAATTGTAAAAGCAAAACCTGTTGTAAATGAAGCTCACTTTCAAGAAATTCAAAATAGAATATTAAAAGCTTTAGACAAAGCTAAAATTTCTATTTGGGTTGTTTCTGCTTGGTTGACAAATAAAACACTTTACACAAAGTTGCTTGAGAAACAAGATGAAGGTTTAGACGTTAAAGTTGCGATATTCGATGATGCAATTAATTCAAAATATGGTGTTGACATTACAAAGTTTCATAATCATTACTTCCTGAAAGGAACGAGAGGTGGAACTATGCATCATAAATTCTGCGTAATAGACAATCAAGTAGTTATAACTGGATCGTACAACTGGTCAAATAATGCAGAATTTAGAAACGATGAAAATGTTACTGTTGAACATAATCCTGAACAAGCGACAAATTATTCTTTGGAATACAAAAGACTGACCAAATAAGTACTGCTGCTAACACGGGTTTTGCGTCAGGCTGGGTAACATGCAAATTTGAATCTTTGTAGCCCGCACCTGCGTTCGCCTCGTGTTGACAGGACTTCGTCCCGCCAACCCGCCCGAACGCAAATCCCCATCCGTTATGCTTCAGGCTAAAAAAGACGACAAAATAAACTAATAACTAAAAATATGGCTTCTAAATATCAAGAGACAGAAAGAACAAAGGCTGAAAACTTAATAAAAAATGAAAGTCCTGTTTTTTATGGTGGCAAAGCAGGCAAATATTTTAGAACGAAAAATAGGGATTTTGTGCTTTTAGAAAGTAAAAACAATATTTTTGCCCCGATTTATAATGATGTTATTCGATACTTTAAAAATAATTCAATTTCATGGTGGGGTGGTAAAAATCCAACAGGACATGTTTTATCCTCACAGATTGCGTGTATAAATCATTTATTCCAATTAAGAGATGATAAGTCTGCTGTTTTAACAATTCTAAAAAACATTTCGCCTGACTTCATAGATGTATTGCAAATAGATACTGACAAATTTTTGCCTGCTTATATTCAATTCGAGGCAGTTAGCGATAATGATTATTTAAACGAAGGACAATCAACTCGTGGCAGCAATTGTACTTCGATTGATGCTTTAATATTTGCAAAACATAAAAATGGAGAAAAATGGCTCATTCCAATTGAGTGGAAGTACACAGAATTTTATAACAGCACAGACAAGTCAATCGAAGACAGCAACAAAAAAACTGTTGGACATTCAAAGGGAGACGAAGCAAAAGGAAAAGAAAGACTGAATAGATATTGCTATAATACCAAAGGCAGACTGATTGATGAGTCCAACTATCTTAAAACTTTGAAACAGTACAAGAATTCTGTTTATTTTTTTGAACCGTTTTATCAATTAATGCGTCAGACATTATGGGTTGAGCAAATGATTAAAAATAAAAATCAAGAAACATTAAAGGCTGACAACTTTATACATTTACACGTAATACCAAAGAATAATGGCGACCTGCTGAACAAAGTTTATAAGTGCAGTGGACTTGATATGGAAAAAACTTGGAGAAATCAACTTATTGACCAATCTAAATATCAAATAATTGCACCAGAGTTATTATTGAATGGCATTGACTCGAAAAAATATAATGAATTATTAGTTTATTTAAAGACAAGATACCAATAATAAAAGCCCGAAAGCATAACATGCGGTATAGTTAATTGCCGATGAAGCGGGTATTCGAGAGGCACAACTCGTATCAAAAGTAGCTATAATTTGATAGGAAAGTGTTTCGAAATCCGCAACTAACTATACCGCCAAAACGTTGTAGCCAATTCTAGAAAACCTACTCCTAATATTGAAACCATATATATTTTAGAAATAAATCAGAAATTGAAGAAAATGATATATTTTTGTAATTATGAGTTTGACAAAAAAACATACAGAATACATTAACTGGGTAAATGAACTAAAAACCTTAATTCAAAGAACTCAAATAA
>Ga0209718_1000636_pt1 | contig 45930 bp, 40 predicted proteins | sample AD_JPNAS1_MetaG_FD_184420 | JGI IMG/M metagenome (GOLD analysis project Ga0209718, IMG submission 184420) | Active sludge microbial communities of municipal wastewater-treating anaerobic digesters from Japan - AD_JPNAS1_MetaG (SPAdes) (version 2) | ecosystem: Engineered > Bioreactor > Anaerobic...
TTCCATCGAGATGCGGCGGGAAATCATCCAGTGCCTGCAGCGGTGGAAGGAGACGGAGACGATCGGCGTGACGATCCTCACCGGTGCGGGCGACGCCTTCACGGCAGGCTTCGACCTCACGGAGTTTGCGAGGCCGGAGCTCTTCAGCGAGATCTTCAGGACCTCCTCGGCGTATCACCGGGAACTCTGGTATTTTCCCAAGCCCACGATCGCCGCGGTCAACGGGGCGGCCCTGGCGGGAGGGTTCGACCTGGCGAAGCTCTGCGACATCCGGATCTGTTCGCCCACGGCCGTCTTCGGACACCCCGAGATCAAGTTCGGCATCCCGCCGCTCGTCACACCCCTGCGCTGGATCGTCGGGGAGGGGCTGGCGCGGCACCTCTGCCTCACGGGAAGACGGGTGGATGCCATGGAGGCCTGCCGGATCGGCCTGGTGAGCGAGGTCGTCGAGGGGGACAAGCTGCTCGAGCGCGCCGTGAAGATCGCCACGGAGATTATGGAGACATCGCCGGAGGCTCTGGCGCTGACCAAGAAGCTGATGATCGACTGCTCGGGCAAGGGGTTCGAGGAGTCCTTCTGCCAGGAGCACGACTGCGTGTTCCAGGAGTACCTGCTGAAGAAGGCCTCGACCGCATCGCAGCCGAAATGACGTGGGGAGTGCGACGGGGGCGGCTGCATCTTGCGCTTGCTTTTTCCCCCGCGACCTGATACCTGCACGGCGGTGAAGGACGAGTCGCGCGGCCAGCCGGGGACGCCGGGACCGCCGCGGGGGAAGAAACCGGGAACGCCACGGAGCTGACCGATGAGATCCTACGTCGTTTTTTCATCCATGGGGCCCGACCGCCCGGGTCTGGCGAGGCAGATCGCGGAATTTTTCACCGCCCGGGGCATCAACATCGAGCGCTCGCGCGGCTGCGTCCTGGGAGGCGAGTTCGGCATGGTCATTCTCACCTCGGGCAGCACCGACGACATCGAGAGGCTCATCAGGGACCTGGACAGCCTGCGCGAAAAGACGGGCCTCGAGATCCACGTCCGCAAGACGAAGGCCCCGCTGCACCGGGAGATCACCCCGTCGATCCCCTACAAGCTCATCGCCACCTCCATTGACCGGCCGGGGATCATCCACCAGATCTGCAGGGCCCTGCACAGCAGGGGCATCAACATCGACGACATCGCCACCAACGTGGACAGCAACCCCGTCACGGGCGCCGATGTCTTCCGGATGGTTTGTTATTTCTCGCTGCCGCCGGCCGTGAAGATCCTGGATTTGAAGAACGACCTCAACCGCATCGGAGATGAGTCCAACATCGATATCCGGTTCGATGCGGTGATCAGCGTGTAGACGCATGACACGGCACAGCGATCGACCGGCGGCGCCGGCCCTGAAGCCCATCATCGAGATAGCGGCGTCCGTCGGCCTTTCCGAGGACGACCTGGAAACCTACGGCCGGTACAAGGCCAAGGTAAGGCTCGAGGCCATCCGCCGGTTTCAGAGGCGCCCCGATGCGTCGCTGATTCTCGTCTCGGCCATGACGCCCACCCCGGCGGGCGAGGGCAAGACCACCGTCTCCATCGGGCTCGCCCAGGCCCTGGCCAGATTGGGAAAGGCCACCATCGCGGCGCTCCGGGAGCCGTCCATGGGCCCCGTGTTCGGCATGAAGGGAGGCGCCACGGGGGGAGGGCTCTCCCGCGTCCACCCGGTGGATGACATCAACCTGCACTTCACCAACGACTTTCACGCCGTGGAGAGCGCCCACAATCTGCTCTCCACCATCGTGGACAACTCGGTCTACCATGACAACCCCCTGAACATCGACCCGCGGAAGATCACCTGGCGCCGCGTCCTGGACATGAACGACCGCTTCCTCCGGGACATCGTCATCGGCCTCGGCGGCTCCATCAACGGCGTGCCCCGGGAAACGGGGTTCGACATCGTCCCCTCCAGCGAGATCATGGCCATCCTGTGCCTTTCCCGGACCTACGCGGAGCTGAAAGAGAAGATCCGCAGGGTCCTGGTGGGGTTCACCCACGACAATCGGCCGGTGATGGCGGCGGACCTGAAGGTGGAGGGGGCCGTCACGGCGCTGCTGAAGTATGCCCTGCTGCCCAACCTCGTGCAGACCACGGAAAACGTCCCGGCGATCATCCACGGCGGGCCTTTCGCCAACATCGCCCAGGGCACGAGCAGCATCATGGGCACCGATCTGGCGCTCCGCCTGGCCGATTACGTGGTCACCGAGGCCGGGTTCGGGTTCGATCTGGGCGCCGAGAAGTTTTTCGACATCGTCGCCCCCTACGGCAACCTGGACCCGCGCATCGTGGTCCTCGTGGCGACGGTGCGGGCCCTGAAGTACCACGCCGGTGTCGCCCGGGAGGATCTCGACCGGTCCAACCCCAGGGCGGCCGTCCTCGGCATGGCCAATCTCCGGAAGCATTACCAGAACATCGACAAATTCCGCATTCCCTGCATCGTCGCCCTGAATCGCTTTCCGTCCGACACGGACGAGGAGGTGAGGGCCGTCGTCAAGGCGGCGGAAAACGAGGGGATGAACATCGCGCCCTGCGATATCTTCCGCCTGGGCGGCGAAGGGGGTCTGGAACTGGCCGAAAGGACAATCTCGATCCTTCAAAACGCGCCGGGCTGTTTCCGTCCTCTCTACGACTGGGAACTCCCCGTGGAGGACAAGATCTTCAAGGTGGCCGGCGAGATCTACGGCGCCGTCTCCATCGACTACCAGCCCCTGGCCCGGCGAAATCTCGACCTGATCAACCGCTACGGCTTCGATAAACTTCCCGTCTGCATCGCCAAGACGCAGCAGTCCCTTTCCGACAACCCCAGCCTCCTGGGGCTTCCCCGCGACTTCATCGTGACCGTCCGGGAGATCAAGATCGCCTCCGGGGCCGGGTTCCTCATCCCCATCACGGGCGAGATCCTCCGCATGCCAGGCCTGTCGAAGATGCCCGCCGCCTACAACATCGACATCGACGACGAGGGCGTCATCACCGGCGTAAGCAGCCCGGGAGAGATCGGCCCGCTGACGTAGCAGCTTCGCTGCGAGTGAATAGAAAAATATGTCATTGCGAGACGAGCCTTGCGAGGCGTGGCAATGACTCTTTTTCCACTTTCCGATCCCGACGCCAACGCCGGAATCGCGAATCCCTTCTTCACTGAACCCTGGACCCCACGCAAAAAAGGCGATCCCGAACGGGGGATCGCCTTTTTGCTGATTCGCTATGCAAATTACTTCAGGCTGCTCAGGATGTCCCTGGCGATGATGAGGCGCTGGATCTGGTTCGTTCCCTCGTAGATCGAGGTGATGCGAACGTCGCGCGCGTAGCGCTCCACGGGGAATTCGTTGGTGTAGCCGTATCCGCCCAGGATCTGGATGGCCTTGTAGCAGGCTCTCTCGGCCGCTTCCGTGGCGTAGTACTTGGCCATGGAGGCCTCGCGCGCGAAGAACTTGCCCTGCTCTTTCTTGAAGGCCGCGTTCATGAGCAGCAGCCGCGCCGCCTCGAGTTCCGTGTAGCTCTCGGCGATCATCCACTGGATGGCCTGGAAGTTCGTGATGGGCTGGTCGAACTGGGTGCGGTTCATGGCGTACTTGGTGGCGTACTCGATGGCCGCCAGGCCGCAGCCGAGGCCCAGGGAGCCGATGCCGATGCGCCCGCCCGCCAACTCGCCGACGGCGGTGCGGAAGCCGTCGTTGAGTTTGCCCATGAGGGCCGTCTTCGGGATGCGGCAGTCTTCGAAGAGCAACTCGTTGGTGGCCGAGGCGTGCTGTCCCATCTTGTGCTCGGCGCGTCCCACGGTGAACCCCTTCGTTCCGTTTTCCACGAGGAAGGTGCTGATGCCTTTGCCTTTCGGGGCCTTGGGGTCCGTGACGGCCCAGACGACGCAGACGCCTGCGTACTCGGCGCTCGTGATGAAGATCTTCGAGCCGTTGAGCACCCAGGAGTCGCCGTCCAGGACGGCCGTGGTCTTCATCCCCGAGGGGTCGGAGCCCGCCATCGTCTCCGTCAGGCCGAAGCCCCCCGCGTAGTATTCACCCGAGGCGATCTTGGGGATGTAGGCCTTCTTCTGTTCCTCCGTGCCGATGGCCTGAATGACCTCGCAGACCATGTTGTTGACGGACATGGTGACGCCCGTCGAGGCGCAGGCCTTGCCGATCTCGGTGATGGCCAGGCTGAAGGCGATGACGCCGGCCTCGGAGCCGCCGTACTGCTCCTTCACGTTGATGGCCATGAGCCCCAATTCGCCGAGCTTCCGCAGGTTCTTCAGGAAGGTCTCGCGGTCTCCCTGCTGGTCCAGCTTGGCGGCGACGGGGTCAAGCTCCGATTTGGCGAAGTTGCGCGCCGTGTCCTGTATCATTTTCTGGGTTTCTGTCAGCTCCAGATTCATAAATGCTTCCTCCCCTCTCCAGGATTTAAGCTGGACGGTCCTTGCGGGCGCAAGGGCCGTCTTCTTTTGCCCCCGTTAGGAAACCACCCGCCCGCGGCGCTCCCGGCGCGGATGGATGTTCGCCCATATCAGGAAATGAGGAAGAGGTCAAGGAGGGGTTCGTCGCCGAACCGCACCCCTTGACCTCTCTCCTTGGCGTCGGACGAATCAGCCGTTGATGATCTTCTGGATCGACGCAGGGTATTCAACCTTCTGCGGCAGGAAGATCAGCTCCGCGTCGACGAACTCTCTCAGGACGAAAAGCTCCCGATAGGTGGGCGGCTTAGTCTCGCCCTTGACGTTCTTCACGTTGAGGTCAAACCCGCAGTTTTCCTTGATCTGCTCCACGGTGACGCCGGGGTGGAACGTCTCGAGGAAAATTTCGCCCTTGTCGTCGAACTTGTAGACGCCCATGTTGGTCACGACGGCCACGGGGCCGGAGTCCGCGTAGGGAGTTCCCTTCCAGACTTCCTTCTTGGGCCTCCACTCGTTCTTCTTGAAGTCCCAGCACCACCAGCCGGGGGTCGTGGTGTACTCGTTACGCTCCAGGAAACGCCTCTTTTCCTGGAGGATGATGTAAGCCACCCTCTTGGACAGCGTCCCGATGTCGGAGTTGCCGCCGGAGCCCGTGAAGCGGTGCGCGGGCGACCAGTAGTCGCCGATGGAAGTGACGTTGACGCCGCCGTACTTGTCGATGGCCGCCCCGCCGAGGAACCCCAGGGAAACAAAGCCCTGCTGGAGGAAGAAGCCGAAAGTGTCCACGAGGCCGCCCAGGGAGGAGCTCATGTTGGCCGCCCTCTGGTCGCAGACGGACATGGGGACGTGCATCGTCTTGCCGTCGCAGATCCCCGCCTCGTAGATGAGAAGGGCGTTCGGCGCGTTCAGCATGTTCGCCGTCATGATGCCGACCATGGGAAGGCCGGTTCCGGCGAACACGATGTCGTCGTTGCGAACCTGGTGAGCGATCTGGATGGCCATCAGCTCGGGGAGAATGAACTCGCCCGACTTTGCCGGCTCATCGGGAATTTTGTCGATCAATGCCATCAACTCTTCTGACGTTTTAGCCATTGTTTGTGTCCCCCCTTTCTTTAGTAGCCGCTTCTTGCAACGGACAGAGGCATCTTCATCCTGGGCGCCGGTTTCTTACCCCTCATGATCCTCGTGCTGTAGCCGGTGACGCTGTCGGCCTTGAGGTCGAGCAGCCGCTTGGCGCCGACTTTTGTCATCACCTCTTCCCACGTCTTCGGCCCCCTGACCCAGTCGTCAACCCATTTCTTCAGGTCTTCGGTATTTCTCGACGCGACGTCCATGACCCTCATGAAGGGCGCATCGTAGTCGTAGTAGAAGGGCACCGAACTCGGATAGCCGCCCCAGGGGCACTCGACGATGGCATCCACGACGAAGTAGGGGATCTGGTTGTTTTCCGGGTTTTTGCGAAGCTCCGCTTCGGGCACGAGCTCTTCGCAGACCACGATGACCTTGTCGGCGGCAAAGCAGATCTCCTTGTCGATCGTGCCGATGCCGCGCCAGCGGGCTGTTCCCTTCTCACCGCACTGGGCCACGTGAATGACGGCGACATCCAGTCGGGCCGCGGGAAGCAGCATGACATTGCCCGCTCCGAAGAATGGGTCGGCCATTTCCTGGAATTTGAGTTTGGGAATCTTGGGATTCTTGCCCCTCAAGCCGGCCCGCCCGAGGGCGTCGTACTTGGGGTTGTACAGGTCGGAACCCAGCGGCGCGTAATAGGGAATGAATGGCGCGCCGATTGCGCCCGCGAGGAAGCGCATGGCCATGGCGCCATGGGAGTAGTCCTCCAGGATCATCTTCCCCGCCTTGTAGTTCCGCTCCAGGTTGACGTCGAGCTTGCCGGCCATCTCGCCCCAGCCCATCCAGTCCGTCTCGTAGATCTTGATGGCCCCGACGGCATTGAGCATCCAGGTGCACACGCTGCCGTGGCGGTCCATCACGTGCAGGTCCTTGACGCCCTGCCGGACCATTTCCCAGGCGACGGCTGTAGGGTTCCTGTTGAAACCGGTGAATCCACCAAACCCGATCATGCATCCATCCTTGATGAATGTCTTAACGGCCTCTTCCAATGACATGACCCGGGCCTTTTTCGTTGCTCCACGTTTAAGCATTGTTACCTCCTTTTCTTGACAGGTAGAGCGCCACGAAGAATCCTGAGATGAATTAATAAAAAACTCCCCCCAAAACGCTTAAAGCCGGCGATTCACCTCCTTTCCAATTGAATATGAGAAAAGCTCAGTCCCTGACTGCTGATGCTTTACTCTTTCCTTCGTTGCCGTAACGTGAACACGAGACCTTCCGTGCTTGGGAACCCGCAAGATGATCCCCCGGGCGCACTTCAGGTGTTCGGTCTTTCCTGTTCGGATGAAAAACGTGAAGAACGATGCCCGTGGTAACGGGGATTCTTCCGGATCGCGCTTGTTCAGCGAGTGAATGTTCCCGGGGAAAGCGGCCGCTTTCGCCCGGCACCTGCCGCATTGGTTGACGGGGTAGGGGCGCGAAGCCCTGCTGGGGCCCGACGCCGCATGGATGACTTCCTTATTATCGGAAACCCCGCTCGGCGGAGAACATCATGTCGGGAGAGCGTATATCAAAGCCCGAAAAAAGGTGTTTTCGGCACTCCTGTAATACAAGAAGGCTTTATATTAGTCGAAGCCGCACTGTCAAGGAAAAATTGGGTTTTCCCCGGGAAAAATCAACCCCGCGTCGCTGCAGCGGCCACAGCGACGCGGCATGGCCGCGGTACTGCAGGCCTTTTGTTTCAATTTTGAGCGGATAGTGGTATAGACTTCGAGGATTTCGAGCGCAGCGAAGCAATCTCAACCGTGTCACGGGATTACCGCGTCGGTCTTACGCCCTCCTCGCAATGACGGATCGGCACTGAAACGGATTTTGAAAGACTGAAGTAAACATACAAGACCTTTCTGGAGGTACTGATGCATCATCGCAATCGCTGGACGTTGGCCATCGCGGCGATTCTTTGCGCCGTTTTCCTCGCAGGCATTGCCGGCTGCAGCAAGGAGGGCAAGAAGGAGGGCCACTTCAAGAAGGGCGAGACCTACCTGTCGGAGGACAAGTTCCGCGAAGCCGTCATCGAGTTCAAGAACGTCCTGCAGATCGACCCCAACGACGCGAAGGCGCAGCTCAAGCTCGGCATAGCCCAGCTGGGGGCGGGTGATCCCCGCGAGGCCTATGCGGCATTCAGCAAGGCGATCGAGCTTGATCCCGACTCCCTGGAGGCCCGGGTGCAGCTGGGCCGGCTCTTCCTCATGGCGCGGGAACCCGAGAAGGCCCGCGAGCAGGCGAAATACATCATCGGGAAGGAACCCGGCAACGCCAAGGGGCATCAGCTGATGAGCATGGTCTACCTCGGTGACCGCAAGCTCCCCGAGGCCATCGCCGAGGCTGAAAAGGCCGTCGAGGCCGATCCGAAAAAGGCGGAGAGCCGCCTGCACCTGGCCGGCCTGTACATCCTGAACAAGGACCTGCCCAGGGCCGAGGAGGCCTTCAAGGCCGCCGTGGCGTCCGAACCCGATTCCGTCCAGGCGCGCCTGGCCCTGGCGGGCTTCTATGCCCGCTCGGGCAAGCCGAAGGAGGCCGAGGAGACCTACCTGGAGGCGACGAAGGCGGCCGGCAGGGAGCCTTCCGCCCGGGTCGCCCTCGGGAACTTCTACCTCTCCCAGAGGCGGCTGGAGGATGCGGAAAAGCAGTTCATCCAGGCCGCTGAAGCGGCCCCGAAGAAGGCCGCCGCCCTTGTCTACCTGGGCGACTTCTACCTGGCCTGGCAGAAGCGCGACAAGGCCCTCGAGAGCTACAGAAAGGCCGCCGACAGCGAGCCCGAAAACATCGCGCCCCAAGTGAAGCTTGCCGAGTACTACCTGGCCGAGCGCAAGACCGATGAGGCATCGAAGGCGCTCGAGAAGATCCAGAAGATCAACCCCAGGAGCCACGAGGGGACGATCATCAAGGCGCAGATCCTCGTGGCAAGAAACGAGTTCGCCGAAGGGATTACCCTCCTGCAGGGCTATTTGAAGGATAATCCCAAGTCGCCCGCGGGGCACTACTACCTGGGGCTGGCCCAGTTCGGAAACCGCGAGGTGCAGCAGGCCAAGGCCTCGATCGCAGAGGCCATCAAGCTCAACCCCCGGTGGCTCGAACCCCGGCTCGTGCTGGCGGACCTGGCAATCTCGACGGGCGACAGCAAGACGGCCATCGAGACCCTCCAGGCCGTCCTCAAGGAGGACCCGAGAAACGCGCGCGCGCTGATGAGTCTCGGAAACGCCTACGCCGTCAGGAGCGACTGGGCGAAGGCCGAAAGCGTCTTTGACGAACTCATCAGGGTGAGCCCCCAGAATGCCATGGCCTATGTCCAGTCCGGCCGCGTCTATCTTGCCCGCAAGCATGAGAAGGAGGCCCTGGCCCGCTTCGAGAAGGCCCTGACGCTGCAGCCGGGCGCCGCCGAGCCCATGCGGTTCATCGTCAACGCCTACATGGGCCGCGGCGAGGCCCAGAAGGCGATCGACCGGGTCGAGGCCCAGTTGAAGGCGGCCCCCGGCAACCCCTACTTCTACAACCTGCTCGGGGCACTCTACGAGACGAAGAAGGATATGGCCAGGGCCGAGCAGTACTACCGCAAGTCGATCGAGTCGAATCCCGACGCCCCCGACCTCTACGTGTCCATTGCCAGCTTCTACGCAAGGCGGAACATGGCCGACAAGGCCGTTGGCGAGCTCAACGCGGCCCTGCAGAAGAACCCCGATTCCGTCTCGGCCCTCATGGCACTGGCCGGCATCTACCAGAGCCAGAACAAGTATGACCTGGCCAAGGAAAACTACCGGAAAGTATTGAAGATCAACCCCAAATTCCCACCGGCGGCCAATAACCTCGCCTACATCTACGCAGACGAAAACACCAATATCGACGAGGCCCTGACCCTGGCCCAGTCGGCCAGGGAGGCCCTGCCCGACAACCCCTACATGGCCGACACACTGGGGTGGGTCTACTATCGAAAGAATGTCTACACCCGGGCCATCGTTTACCTGAAAGAGGCGGCCGAAAAGCTTCCCAACCAGCCCACGGTCCGATACCACCTCGGCATGGCCTATCACAAGAACGGCAATGCCGACCTTGCCAGGAAAGAACTCGGCAAGGCCCTCGAGCTTGACCCGAAACTCAGGGGAAATGAAGAGGCGAAGGCCATCCTGCAAAAAAAGTAAGCCCGAAGACCGCCACCTACAAAAAAAGGAGGTCGGTATTTTTAGCCGACCTTCTTTTCTTTGCTTGCAGGAAATCCATCATAAATCCGAAATAACCCTTAAATTCACCCGATTGAAGAAAGATATTGTAAAAAATTTTTACAGGATAAAGAATAGTCTCTCCGGAGAGCCTTCGCTGTGGCGGGTTACAGAGTAATACTTGAATATCATTAGCGAATATTAACGATGACAATGACCTAATATGGAATGATAGTTGCAATCAAAAAAGCAGATGCCGCTCAGCAAGTTCGATAGAAGTTCCGAAGGCGGAAGTCATTCAAAAACGTCCCTGGACGATCCAGGAATTCTCCTCTTTCTCAAAACAGATTTTTGAGCGTATCCGGATCGAGGAGACTATTGCATATGTTGCAATCGATTCATTTTAAGAAAGATGTAATCGACGGGGCGAAGCTGTATCCGGAGATGCTTTCCTCTTTGAAAGAGAAAAAATACGACATAAATCATACTTCCGTCGTATTGATTTCCACAAGTGGTTACGTAGAATGCGTTAAAGATCGGAAACACCCGCAAAATTCAAATTTGTAAATTTTTTTTACAATTATTTATTGCCATGAGAGTGGCGAGCACTTATAATGACCCATCAGCCAAAAACGCTGCAGACGCCCGCACGGCATCGGAAATCATTTTCCACGGGGTCGGTTCGGCCCGTTCACCTAGCCGCTGGAGAGAGATGATGAGAAGACTTCAGATCGCAGGTCTTTTTTTGATCGCCTATTGTCTGCTGGCCGGCGTCGCCGTTGTCTTTGCCCAGCAGGCGGCTCAAGATGCCGGAAAGGCTGAGAAGAAAGCCGTCGCGCCGAAGGCCGAGCTTCAGGCGAGGCAGGCCACGGCACAGGTCGCCGCCGACAGCGGAACATACGTGATCGGTCCCGAAGACGTCCTTTACATCTACGTGTGGAAAGAGGAGAACCTCTCCCGATCGGTTCCCGTCCGGATGGACGGCATGATTTCCATCCCTCTCGTCGACGACATAAAGGCGGCCGGCCTCACGCCGCTGCAGCTCAAGGAGCTTCTCCTGGCAAAACTGCGGGAGTTCGTAGACACCCCTGATGTCACCGTCATCGTCACGGAGGCCAACAGCTACAAGGTCTACGTCCAGGGCGAAGTGAGGACACCGGGTGTCATACGCCTCCGTGCGGAGACCTCTCTCGTACAGGTCATTGTCCTGGCCGGCGGTTTTACCGACTGGGCCGACAAGAAGAAGATCACGATCCTCCGCAAGGAAGGCGGCAAGGAGAGCCGCATCCGGGTCAACTACAAAAAAATCATCGACGGGGACGAAGGAGCCCGGGACATCATCCTCAAGTCCGGCGACATCATCATCGTTCCCAATTAACCCGACCAACAAGAATGTCATTGCGAGCCCCGGGCCCCGTTTGGGAACGGAGTACTCGATGAAAGGAACAGCGCCGATCCGTCAGTGCGAGGAGGGCGTGAGCCCGACGGGGCAACCCCTACCAACGCGGTCTGCGGATGGACGAAACAAGGGAAATCAACGAACCAACGACCTTTGACCGAGACAGACTTTCTTCCGAAACGACCGGATAGACGGAAAAAGAAGGAGGGGGCCCCTTGAAACGCAAGCACTCGATCGCGCTGGCGAGTCTTTTTTTACTGCTTATTCTGTCAACCAACGCGGCCGGCCAGGCCGCTTCACCCGGTGCTTCCGGAACCTCCGGCACATCCGGCACTCCTTCGACGTCCGGAACACCCGATACATCCGATCGTTCAGCCCCAATATATATTACCGGCGAGAGAGGTCCGGCCGGGCCGGTGCCGCTGCCCGGTGAGGCGCGCTTCGAACTGAGGCCCTACGTCACCGTTCAGGAACGTTACACGAGCAATGTTGATTTGACTCCCGATGGGCCCGGGAAAAAAGAGGACTGGATCACCACCGTCTATCCGGGGATCTCGTTTATCAGCAACGACGCGCGGCTCGGCGCGGAGTTGAACTACCGCGCGGGCTTCAACTTTTACGCGCATGAGAGCGACCGGAACTATGTAAGCCACGACGGCCTCGTGAATCTGCGGTACAACCCCGATCCGCGCCTGACCTTTCGCCTCCGTGATTTTCTGCAGCGCTCCGACGATCCGCGGCCTGCAGTTTACGGGGCGGGGCAGGCAGGATACCAATTGACATCATACCAAGGCAGGCAGCGGTACTGGCGCAACGTGTTCGAGCCGGCCGTGGACTGGCAGTTCGCCCGGGAAAGCACGATCGGCCTCTACTATCGCAACAACATCCTGCGAAACGACGACAACGCCCTGTACGAAGACAGCACGGAAAATTACGTCGGCCCGCGCCTCACCTACTGGTTTGACCAGCGCAACGGGATCGTCCTCGAGTACGGGTACACGGCCGGCGATTTCGACACCTCGGCCGACTTCAAAGGGCATCGTGCCTACGCACGGTACAACTACCGTGCAAGCGCGATGACGACGCTATTCGTCGATTATGAGTTCCTGGCACGCGACTACGAGGACCCGGGAAACGACTATGTCGTCCATGCGCCTGCGGTCGGGATCGATTATCGTTTCAGCCCGACGCTGTCCGCTACCGCCCGGGCCGGTTACTTTCGATGGGACCCCGACCGGGGGAATGCCGAGGACGGGTTCAACGGCCTGCTGAGCCTGACGCAGAGAGACAGGGTGACGACGTACACGCTGACTCTGGAGGGCGGTTACCGGGAGGATCTGTTCTCGGCGGACAACCTGGGCTTTGCCAGGTACTACCGGGGCTCGGCCATCGTGAACCACCGGTTGACGGAGCGGTTTTCCGTCGGACTGATCGGCATCGTCGAACGGACCGATTATACCCAATTTTCCAGGAAGGACTGGCTCTACACGGCGGACGTCACGGCGGACTACCGGATCCTGCGGTGGCTGACCGTCGGCGCTCGGGCGGGCTACGGGGAAGACGATTCGAACATCCCCACTGCATGCTACGATGAATGGCATGCCTTCCTGACCCTGACGGCAAGCTACAACGTTTTCTAACGTCTGTTCACCATTCAAAACCCGCAGCTTTTTCTGCCTGGTTGAATGACCGAATAGACGAAATAGACAAAATAGACAAAACAGACCATATAGATTGGTGCCAACATGATCAACCCCGGCCGTTCATACAACGTCGAAGACTACAAGGAAATCTTCCTGCGCCGGAAGCTCTATTTTGTCATTCCTCTCGTAGTCGTTTTACTGGGCGCCTGCCTCGTTGCGGTGTTGACGCCCAAGAAATACATGGCCTCGACGCTCGTGCTAGTCACACCTCCCCGTATTCCGGCGGAGTTGGTCCGGTCCACGGTGACCAGCGGCATCACGGAGCGCCTCAACTCCATCAGCCAGGAGATCATGAGCCGCACGCGTCTGGAAGCGGTCATCGACGAGTTGAAGCTGTTTCCTGAAGAATCGAAGAAGATGGACCGCGAAGCCCTCGTTGCATTGATGAGGCAGAATATCAAGGTGGATATCCCGCAGAGGGCATCGGAGAACCTCGGCTACTTTGCCGTCAAGTATACCTCGAAAGACCCGGTGGTGGCGGCTGCGGTGGCCAACAAGATCTCTTCTCTCTTTATCGAAGAGAACCTGAAGCAGCGTGAGCAGCAGGCCGTAGGCACATCAGAGTTCCTCGCGAACGAGCTCAAAGGAACCAAAGAGCGACTTGAATCCCAGGGCAAGGAACTCGCTGACTACAAACGGAGGCACCTGGGGGAGCTGCCGGAGCAGAGGGATACGAACATCCGGCTCATGGAGCAGCTTCAGCAGCTGTACCAGCGGAATGAGGAGAGCCTGAGGGCGGCGCAGGACCGGCAGCTGCTGATCGGACGGCAGATGAGGGATCTCGAGAATCCAGCCGTCCAGCAGGGTGAAACGGGTTCGGGAGGCAGATCCCGGGGAAGTTTCGAGACGCAGCTGGATGATATGAAGAAGAACCTGGCGGAGCTGCAGTCACGCTATACCGAGCGGCACCCCGACGTGGTTTCTCTGAAGCGGAAGATTGCGGAAATGGAAAAGCGAAAGGACGCCTTCAACATCAACAATGACCCTCGCTATCGAGAACTGGCGAACAACATGACGGCGACGGAGATGGAGATCAAGCGGCTCCAGGATGAAAGCGGCAAGCTTCGTTCCCAGATCGGCCAGTATCGGGGAAGGATCGAGGGCGCTACGGTTCGCGAACAGCAGATGTCTTCGCTTGTCCAGGAGTATGACAACACCAAGAGGCTTTATGAGTCATTACTGAAGAAAAGCGAGGAGGCCCAGCAGGCGGAAAACCTCGAGCGGCGCCAGAAGGGCGAGCAGTTCCGTGTTGTGGACCCTGCCAGGGTACCTGACAAGCCTTTTCAGCCGGATATCCCCAAGATTCTTCTCATGGGGCTAGTCGCGGGGATGGCCTGCGGGTTGGCCGGCATCTTCGCCCGCGAGCAGCTCGACCGTTCCTTCCACGATCCCGAGGACATTGAGGCCACCCTGGGCTTCAGGGTCCTCGCCAGCATCCCCAGAATCACCAGCAAGGCACAGTGACCATGTATAAGAAATTCTACGGACTGAAAGACAAACCCTTCGAGATCACGCCGGATCCCAGGTACCTGTACCTGAGCGAAAGCCACCGGGAGGCCCTGGCCCACCTGACCTACGCGCTCAACGAGTCGAAGGGCTTTACCGTCATCACGGGCGAGGTCGGAACGGGGAAGACGACACTTGTCCAGATGCTCCTCTCGCGGCTCGACAGCCACACGCGGATTGCCCACCTGTTCAACCCGAAGCTCGGCACTCGCGATTTCTTCAAGTACATATGCCAGGACTTCGGGCTGAAGACGGACGGGATCGCCACCAAGGGGGAGTTCCTCTCGCTGCTTCACACGTTCCTCATGGAGTGCTACGCACGGCGGGAGCGGGTGGTCCTGATCGTTGACGAGGCCCAGACGCTGTCGCCGGCGCTGCTCGAGGAGGTGCGGCTCATCACCAACCTGGAGACGCCGAAGGCCAAACTCCTGCAGGTCATTCTTCTCGGCCAGCCGGAGCTTGACAAAACCCTTGCCATGAGCGAGTTCCGGCAGCTCAAACAGCGGATCTCCCTGCGTTTCAACCTCAAGCCCCTGAACAGGCAGGAAACAGGGGAGTACATCGTCCGCCGCCTCAAGGCGGCAGGGGCGAGGAACACGAGCCTGTTCGACGACGACGCCGTCAAGGAGATCTTCCGTTACTCGAAAGGCATTCCCCGGCTCATCAACGTGGTCTGTGACAACTCGCTCATGACGGGCTTTGTGTACGAGAAACATATCATTGACCGGGGCATCGTTCGTGAGGTCATCAAGGATATGGAAGGGCCTGCCGTGAGAAAGGGATGGAAGGCCATCCTTATCCCCGCAATCGTCATCCTTGCGATCGCAGGCGTTCTCATCGCCTGGTGGGGCAATCTGAGCTTCGGCGATCGGTCCTGTGAGGGGGAAAGCATCCAGAAGGTCTTCCGCAGCAAGATCTCCAAGGTCCTCGAGGTTACCTCACTCGACCGCATTGACAGGGCCACAGAAGCCTCGCAAAACAACAACTCCGCCGCGGAGCAGGACACCCCGGCCTCCAATTCGCCGGAGCCGAACAAGTAGGCACTCCGTGTCAATTATGAGTTTTGAGTGTTGAATTTCGAGTTGAACGACAGATTCGATGAACAGAACAACGTATCAGCTCGAAGAGAAGGATAAGACGGACATCGTAAAACGAGCACATACATCCCGAATCCAGCGATAAACCACGTCATCGCGAGCAAAGCGTGGCGATCTCGCTGTTTCCATGAGATTGCCGCGCACCCTGCGGGTACTCGCAATGACCCTTTCTAACCGTATTTATGCTTCTTATCGCTGGATTGGGGTACATAGGAACTGCGGATCGCACATAAACTCATAACTCAAGACTGTTTACGGAAAACGAAAATGGGTAAGCTCTACAAAGCCCTCGAGAAAGCCGAAAAAGAGCGCATAGGTATCCAGCTGCCGCAGGTGCCCCGGGAGGAGCCAGCCGTGGAGCTCCCGGAGCCGCAGCATGCAACGGCAGCAGCGCCGGTAACCGTGGTGGTGCCTGATGGGGCTGAAGTCCGGGCTGCGAGAGTCGCAGAACCTCAACCTGTAAGGGCACCTGCACCGATCAGCATGGCATTGCCGGAAGAGACGGTCTTCCCGGAGTTCGATGAGAAACTCGTGGCGTACCGCGAGCCGGGCTCCGTCGTGTCGGAGCAGTTCAGGAAACTGAGGACGCAGCTTCTGACGCTGAATTTGCCCGGACAACCGAAGACGATCATGGTCACCAGTGCCTCGGAGGGGGAGGGGAAGACGCTCGTATCTACGAATCTTGCGACGGTCCTTGCCCACGACTTGAACTCCCATGCCCTGCTCGTGGATGCCGATCTTCGCAACCCGGCCCTGTCCCGCTGGTTCGGGCTGTCCAACGGGCGCGGGCTCTCCGATTACCTGACGGGCGGCGCGGACGTCCCGGAGCTTCTCCTGAAGACGAAGATCGCCAAGCTCTCGATCCTTTCGAGCGGGACGGTCCGGGACAACCCCGTCGAGCTGATCGGCTCGAAAAGAATGGAGGGCCTCGTCAATGAACTCAAGAGCCGCTACAGCGATAGGTACATCATCTTCGACTCGTCCCCGCTGCTGGCGACGACGGAGCCCAGTGTGCTCACCAAACTCGTCGACGGGATCATCCTCGTGGTGAGGGCAGGGGTCACGCCCCGCGAGTCGGTAAAGCAGGCCCTCACGACGATCGATCCGGCGAAGATCCTGGGTATCGTTCTGAATGATCTGACGCTGCAGTCAAAAGACCTCAATGCCAGGTATTTCGGGACCTCGAAATACTACTACCGCTACGGGTATGGTGAATCGAAGGAGCAGCCGGAGGAGGAAATGGGGGCTGACAAGGTCCTGAAAAACGTGTCGCGGTTTTTCAAGAGGGACAAATGATGGCCACTTCCGGGACAGCAGTCGGCCGTGGAGAACGCTGCTGCGGAAAATGCGAAGCAACCCTGATTTCGAGATTGCAGGGGCATGAAACAGCGGGAAGGAACAACAGGGAGTGACCCTGCGGGGTCCAGGGCTGCGAACCAGGCAGAACGTCGCGGTTCACGCGGCCATGCATTCCTGAAGCCGGAAAGGACGCATCATCGGGGCCTTCACGTAACCGAGAGGGCGGAAGCGTGCGCGCACACCGGCAACCATATGAACGAAGCGGGGACCGGTCTGAAGAATGTCTGAAATGATCAATTTCAATCATCGTTCGGCGATGAGTTATATTTTCGCTTTTGTGGATGCGGCACTGGTGCTGTCGGCGGTCATCGCGGCCTTCTTCGTGAATCCAGGGGACCGGGATGCCGTTCTTGTCTCGGAACTTCACCCGGTCATCAAAATCATGCTCGTTGTTGCCGTGGTGGAACTGACGCTCTATTACCTCGACCTCATGGACCTCAAAGTTCTCAGGCATCGAATCCGGACAGGCGTACAGCTTCTCAAGGCTTGGGGTATCTATACGGTCATCCTGGCCGTCATTTACTACATGTTTCCGATTGTATCCATAGGTCACGGGGCACTGTTCATCAGCCTGGGTTTGATCTTCTGGGTGACGTTTACGTGGAGGCTTCTGTATCCGTGGATTGCCAATAATGCCGCATTCAAGGAAAGGGTACTGATCGTCGGCACCGGCGATCTGGCCATGACAATTTACAAGGATATCGAAGAAAATGGACTGGACGCTTACGAAGTCGTTGGTTTTGTGGATGAGAACCGAAATAGAGTCGGAGAAAGAATCTCACCCGATGATCATCGGGGAGTTCAAGCAAATCTCTTCCATCTGCAAAACCTGTCAAATTGACCGCGTGATCGTGGCCCTCGATGAACGGCGCGGGAGCCTTCCATTGAGCGAGCTCCTGCAGTGCCGGCTCAAGGGGATTCACGTGGATGACGGGATCTCGTTCCGTGAAAGCGTGCTCGGCAAGCTGTCCATCGAGCATCTTCCGCCCAGTGCGATCATCTTTTCGGACGGGTTCCGCGGGGTGATGGTCTACAGGGGGATCAAGCGCGTCATCGATCTGGTGGTATCCGCACTCGCCCTGGTCCTGTTTCTGCCCCTGAGCCTGCTGATCGCGCTGGCCATCAAGCTGGATTCACGGGGCCCCGTGCTCTACTCGCAGGAGAGAGTAGGCAAGGACGGACGGCTCTTCAACCTGTTCAAATTCCGCTCGATGACGGTGGACGCGGAGAAGGACGGGCCGGTGTGGGCCGTGATCAATGATCAGCGCGTAACCCGTGTCGGACGGTGGCTTCGAAAGCTGCGGCTGGATGAGATTGCCCAGTTCATCAACGTCATCCGGGGGGAGATGAGCCTCGTCGGGCCGAGGCCCGAGAGACCGTTCTTTGTGAGAAAGCTGGAGAAAAAGATTCCCTTCTATTGTCATCGCCATGCCGTGAAACCCGGCATTACGGGATGGGCACAGATTTTGTATCCCTACGGGGCAACGCAGGAAGATGCGCAGGAGAAATTAAAATACGACCTGTACTACATCAAGCACCTGTCCCCGATCATGGACCTCCGGATCATCACGGAGACGGCAAAGATCGTCCTCTTCGGCCGCGGCGCCAGATAATGACATCAGGCAATATATGTAATTCAAAACTCAACACTCACAACTCATAATGATCCACAAGACCAAATAGACCTTTGTAGATGGATGGTGGAAGAATGCCCTTGAGAGATCAAATCAGAAACTTCATCCTGGAAAACTTCATCTTGGAAAAACCGGAAGATCTCGTCGACGACGAATCATTGCTGGAAAAGGGGATCATGGACTCGACGGGTGTGCTCGAGCTGGTCGCCTTCCTGGAGAGCACGTACGAGATCAAGGTGGAAGACGAAGAACTCATCCCGGAGAATCTCGATTCGATCCGGAACATCGTCAACTACCTTGAGAGAAAACAGGCCCTGATATCGAAACCGCAAACTGCCCAGCCATCAGCTGCCTCCCAGGCCTGATCAGTTTCGGTCCCCCGCCATTCCATGTCTTTCTCTGCTTGACCCGGACAGACTTGGAAAAACCTTCTTTTGAGGTGGTATAGACGGGAAAGACATTTCCCTTGGGCTGAATAGACCTTCTTCCTAGACCAAATAGACAGGACAGACCCCCATGCTCCTCCAGAGCGTTCTCGAGAACAGTGCCCGCAGAACTCCGCAGAAGATTGCCCTTGTATGCCGTGGAGAGCGCCTGAGCTACGGCGAAATCGACCGCAAGGCCAATCGGGTAGCCGCACTTTTGCGGTCTCAAGGAATACGGAGGGGCGACCGGGTTGCCCTATTCCTTGACAATTCCATTGAAGCCGTCATTTCGCTCTTCGGCATCTTGAAGGCCGACGCCGTATTCCTGATGCTGAGCCACCAGCTCAAGGCGCCCAAGCTTGCGTACATCCTTGAAAACAGCGGAGCAAGGGCGCTCGTTTCCGACGCGGCCAAACTTCGCGCCGTTTCGGAGGTCATTCATGCCGCCCGGGCCCTGGAGGCGGTGATCATCGCAGGGGACGAAAACAAAATCGAGCCCGGCCTGCACCGTAATGTGGTCGCATGGTCGGAGATGGAAAGAGGGGCCGGTTCGCAGGCCGCCATGGGCAATGCAAACATCGACGTCGATCTTGCATCCATCATCTACACGTCCGGCTCCACGGGCGACCCCAAGGGGGTCATGCTGACGCATCTCAACATGATCTCGGCGGCGACCTCCATCATCACCTACCTCGAGAACGTGCCCGAGGATGTCGTCATCAATGTCCTGCCGCTGTCCTTCGATTACGGACTTTACCAGGTTCTCATGACCTTCAAGTTCGGCGGGACGCTGGTCCTGGAAAAATCCTTCGTTTTCCCCTACGAAATCGTCAAGCGGATGGCGGAAGAAAAGGTGACAGGCTTCCCCGGGGTGCCGACGATCTTCGCCATCCTGCTGCAGATGAAGGATCTCAAGAAGTACGACCTGCGTTCCCTGCGCTACATTACGAACACGGCGGCGGCCCTGCCGGTTACGCACATCCGTCAGATCCGCGAGACGTTCCCTCAGGCCAGGCTCTATTCCATGTACGGCCTCACGGAATGCAAGAGAGTGTCCTACCTTCCGCCCGAGGAACTGGACCGCAGGCCCGATTCCGTCGGGCGCGGCATGCCCAACGAGGAAGTCTGGCTCGTCGATGACCGGGGAAACCGCCTGGGGCCGGGCGCCACAGGCGAACTGACCGTCCGTGGATCGAACATCATGAAAGGCTACTGGGGGGACCCGGAGGCCACGGACAGGGTCCTGAGGCCCGGCCCGCTACCCGGAGAAAAGGTCCTCCGCACGGGTGACTTGTTCCGGATGGACGAGGAAGGGTTCCTCTATTTCGTGGGCCGCAGAGACGACATGATCAAGACCCGGGGGGAGCGCGTCAGCCCAAAGGAGGTCGAGAACGCACTTTATGCGGCGGCCGGGGTTGCGGAAGCCGCCGTGCTGCCCGTTCCCGACGATCTCCTGGGCAGTGCCATCAAGGCATACATTGTGCCGAAGGAAGGGGCCAGCCTGACCGACAGGCAACTTCTTCTTCACTGCAAGAAAATGCTGGAGGAGTTCGCAATCCCCAAGTACTTCGAATTCCGGGATACCCTCCCCAAAAACGCATCCGGCAAGATCGACAAACTCGCCCTCAAAGCCGAACCAGCAGACCAGAAGAAAGAATAGATGAGAGTAGGCGTTTCGAAGAGCTGGATTGCTGGAAAGAGGCGTGAGTTCTTGTCCAGTGTGTTTATGAAGCCACGAAGGACGGGAATTTCAAAAAGGATATGCGGCTAACGAGCCAGATTCAAGCTGCCGCTGCATCATGCATGGCCAACATTCCAAATAAACCAAACCGACCAAAGAGACGATTATGAAACACTGCATCCGCTGCGTATTGCCCGAGAACTTCCCCACGATCGAGTTCGATGAAAGCGGTCTCTGCAACTACTGCCGGACGTTCGAGAAGGAAAAAAATCCCGAGGAGGTCAAGAGCAGGCACCGGGAGAAATTCGAGAAGCTGCTGGAGACGCACAGGGGGAAAAAAGATTATGACGTCCTGATGGCCTACAGCGGCGGGAAGGACAGCACGTACACCCTGGATATCTTCAAAAACCGCTTCGGGTTGCGTGTGCTGGCCCTGAGTTTCGATCACGGGTTCATGTCCCCTTATGCCACGAGGAATATCAACACCGTGGTCGAGCGCCTCGGGGTGGACCACGTCATCTTCAAGCCGAATCTGGAGCTGATGAAAAAACTCTTCTCGCTGTCCATCAGCGAAAATCTGTACTCGAAAAAGTCGCTTGAGAGGGCCAGCACGATCTGCTCGTCCTGTATGAACATGGTGAAATTCATCGCGCTGAAAATGACCCTGGAAAAGGAGATCCCATTCATCGGGTACGGCTGGTCGCCCGGGCAGGCGCCGGTGCAGTCATCGGTAATGAAAAACAGCGCCGCCTTCGCGAAGGCCACCCAGAAAGTCCTTTACGACCCCCTTCATGCCAAACTGGGAGACGAGATCAATCCCTATTTCCTGTCCGAGGAGCATTTCAACGACGCGGAGAAGTTTCCCTACAACATCCATCCCCTGGCATTCCTGGAATACGACGAGGAGAAGATTTACAGCCGGATCCGGGAGTTGGGCTGGCTGCCCCCGCAGGACACGGACCCCAACTCGACGAACTGCCTGATGAACGCCTTCGCCAACCAGGTGCACCTGCAGCAGCATGGCTTTCATCCCTATGCCTTCGAAGTGGCGGGACTTGTGCGAATGGGAGTCATGTCCCGAGAAGAGGGCCTGACGAGGCTTGGCAAATCCGGCGATGAAGGGGTCATCCAGGCGGTCAAATCCAAACTCGGCCTGACATAGCTGCCCCGCGGGCCGGCGCGACAATCCATATATAGTCATTGCGAGCCGAGCCTAGCGAGGCGCGGCAATCCACATGGGTATTCACATTCAGTTGCCGAATTCGACGAATCGAACGAAATAATAGCGCCCTTTGAAGCATTTTCGACTCCTTATCCCAGCATTCCTGATCCTTGCGCTCATTCTATTCGCAAAAGCCTATTACGACACGTACACCCTCGAGGTGCGCCATTACCGGATCGTTCACAGTCGGCTGGCCGAGGCCCTGGGCGGAGCGAAGATCGTCTTCCTGTCCGATCTGCACATGAAGAGGATCGGGCCGCGCGAGCAGGAGCTCCTCCGCATCCTCCGGGAGGAGAAGCCGGATGTGGTCCTGCTGGGCGGGGATTACATCTCGTTTCAGGGCTCCTACGACCCGGTCATGGCTTTTTTTTATCAATTGCCGCGAGCGTACGCCGTGATGGGAAACTCGGATTATTACAACGAAAACGGATCGTGCATCCTGTGCCATAAACCGGGTTCTTCCGAGTTGAAATCTGATCCGAATGTTCTTTTTCTGAGAAATACCTCGACCCAGCTGCAGACCGCCCGCGGCAGGGTGAACCTGATCGGCCTGGATGATCCGGTCAATAAAAAGGGCAGCATTGACGAAGCCGCGCGCAGGATTGAGCCCTCTTTGCCGTCCGTCCTGCTGGCCCATTCGCCTGATGTATTCGAGGAAGCGTCCTCGCGGGGGATCGACTTCGTGCTCGCGGGCCACAACCATGGGGGGCAGGTATTTCCGGCAAGATACCTGAAAGGACGCATGCTGGTTGACCCGGCATTCGAGTACCTCGACGGATTCTTCCAAAAGGGGCGTACCCTGATGTATGTGGGCCGGGGCGTGGGTACCAGTTTTTTCCCCTTTCGGCTGGGCGTGTTGCCCGAGGTGGCGTTTTTTCAGTTTATCCATGAGAACGCTGCCGGGGCGCAGCCTTTTCAAACCGTGTCCGTAATGAACGAGACGCGAAGCACCTCTTCGTTTTCGATGGAAAATCTGTTGGATCTCGTGGGTCTTTCGAATGGTCTTCCGGAATCAGGCCGGAAGAAGAACGTTGCCGGCCATGACGGGACACTATTCGACTTCGAGTTGGAGACGGAGTTGGAAGATCTGAATTGGGAATGTCACAAGTGGTTCGAACGCTCTCGTGACCATGCGACCTCGGGGGATTACAGCCTCAAGATCACATTGCCTCCCGGGCAGTACCCGGGGATCAATTTTTTCGGGATCGAGAAAGACTGGTCGGCCTATCGGCAATTCAAGGTGGACGTGTTCAATCCGGACGAAGAACCCCTGACATTTCATGTCCGGATCGACGACAGGAGCAGCCGGTGGGATTACGGGGAGCGTTTCGACCGGGATTTTGCGCTCACAACGGGGATGACAAAGATCACCATACCCCTTGATTTCCTGAAAGCAAACCTCAGCCAAAGGCCTCTGGATCGAGGAAACATCAAGCGCCTCATGTTCTTCATCCCCGGCAACGACAGGAAACGAACCTTCTACATCGACAATATCCGCCTCGATTAGCCCCAGACTGTTTGACCTGTCTCTTGTCCCCGACGGAACAGACCTTCTTCCGAGACCAAACAGACCAAACAGACCAAACAGACCGACTAGACGAAACAGACCAACCCATGTGCGGCATAGTTGGAATCATCGACCCCGGACCCTCGGAAACCAAGGAAGCTCTCCTTCGCCGCATGCTCGGTCTCATCCGTCACCGCGGCCCGGACGCTTTCGGCATGTACCTTCACGACAAGGTCGGGCTGGGTTCGGCAAGGCTGCGCATCCTCGACCTGGCCGGGGGCGACCAGCCGATCCACAACGAAACCGGGACAGTCTGGATCGTCTACAACGGAGAGGTCTTCAATTATCCCGACCTCCGGGTGGAACTCGAGCAGAAGGGCCACCGGTTTTACACGAAGACGGACACCGAGGTCCTCGTTCATCTCTACGAGGAGATGGGCCCCGAGCTTTTGAATAAGCTCAACGGCCAGTTTGCCTTTGCCCTCTGGGACAGCCGGGAGCAAGTGCTCATGCTGGCTCGTGACCGCGTGGGCATCCGGCCTCTCTTCTATCACCTCGAAAACGGACGCCTGCTGTTCGGCTCCGAGATCAAGACCATTTTCGCCGACTCGTCCGTGAGTCGGGATCTGGACGTTCAGGCCCTCTCGGATATTTTCACCTGCTGGTCACCCCTGGGTGACGCAACGGCGTTCAAGGGGATCCGCCAGCTTCTTCCGGGTCACTACGCCCTCTACCGGAACGGCAGCCTCAAGGCCAGACCTTACTGGAGGCTTTCGTTTTCCGGGGACGGTCGCCAAGAGCGTCCGTTCGAATCGTACCGGGAGGAGTTGAGCGCCCTGCTGTACGATGCGACGAAGATCCGACTGCGGGCCGATGTACCCGTCGGGGCCTATCTGAGCGGAGGGCTGGACAGCACCTATGTGACGGCGCTGGTCAAGAAGCATTTTGACAATCGCCTTCGCACCTTCTCGGTCAGCTTTTCCGACGAGCGCTTCGACGAGGCGCCGTTTCAACTGAAGGCCGTGGATGCACTGCAGACGGATCATCGAATGATTCGATGCACCGACCGGGACATCGGTGAGACCCTGCCGAAGGTGGTCTGGCACACGGAAGTGCCCATGACGAGGACGGCCCCCGCGCCCCTGTACATGCTTTCGGGTCTCGTCCGGGAAAACAGCTTCAAGGTCGTCCTGACAGGGGAGGGCTCCGACGAGATCTTCGCAGGCTATGACATTTTCAAGGAGGACCGGGTGCGTCGCTTCTGGGCCCGTGAGCCGGAATCGGCCTTTCGCCCCCTCCTGCTGCGCAGGCTGTACCCTGACATCTTTTCCGCCGACACGGGAAGGGCGGGGGCATTCCTCACAGGCTTCTTCAGGAAAGGGCTCGCAAGGGTGAGTTCCCCGGTGTATTCCCACCTGATCCGCTGGGAGAACACGGCCCAGATCAAGACGTTCTTCTCCGACGGGATGCTGGCGCAGTCGGGCACAGTCGAAGACTTCGTGGACAGATATACGGCCACGCTGCCGGAAGAGTACACGCGGTGGGACCCCCTGTCACGGGCCCAGTACACGGAGATTGCGATCTTCCTCTCCAACTACCTGCTGTCCTCCCAGGGGGATCGCGTCGCCATGGGACACTCGGTCGAAGGCCGGTTTCCCTTTCTGGATTACCGGGTTGTTGAATTTGCCTGCGGCCTGCCACCGCAGCATCGCCTGCGCGTGCTGAAGGACAAGTACATCCTCCGCAAATCCGCGAACGGGCTCATCCCGCAGGAACTGGCTATGCGACCCAAGCAGCCCTACCGGGCGCCCATCAGCCGATGCTTCATGGGAAGCCGGGCCCCGGACTACGTGGAAGATCTTCTTTCGCCGGAAGCTCTGAAAGAAACGGGATATTTCAACCCGGTAAAAGTCCGTCGGCTGGTCGAGAAGTGCAGGAAACAGGATGGTGCCCTTTTGAGCGAGCGGGAGAATATGGCCGTGATCGGCGTGATCTCGACCCAACTGCTGGATCACCATTTCATCCGAAGATTTTCACCCGGAACGATCGCGGAAGCAGATAACGTCAAGATCTCACGTGATGGACATTAGAAGCAATCCCCGAATCCGGCGATAAGCCCACGTCATCGCCGTAAGCCGAAGCCCCGATTGAACGGATCGGCGCGGTTTTTTCCATCGAGGACCCCATTCCCAAGCGGGGTCAGGGGCACCTAATGAACAGCGTTGAGGGTCATTGCGGTGAGCCGAAGCCCCGAGCGAAGCGTGGGGGGAAGCGAAGCAATCTCGATCATTTCGCGGGATTGCCGCGTCGGGCTCGCGCCCTCCTCGCAATGACGGATCGGCCCTGTTTTTCCATCGAGTACCTCATTCACAAACGGGGTCAGGGGCACCCAATGAACAGCTTTGAGGGTCATTGCGAGCGGAGCGAAGCAATCTCGATCATTCGAGGCAAGTGTTGAGAACGGAAAAACCTCTACAAGGCCACGCCGTATACGCGACGGAAGAAGGACGCAGGAAGCTGTTGAAGGTACTGCGATTCTATGATCTCGTCGCCGGGCGCGATCCGTGCGAGACTCTTCCGGTTGAAGATCCCCAGGTCCTTGCCGTTGCAAATGTCCTCGAGCAGCTGGCCCGCGTCGTGCCCCCGCAGTACATCCTGGGCAGGGCCGTTTTCATGGACAACACATTTTACTGCACGAGCGATACGCTGATCCCGAGGCCCGAAACGGGCGTGCTCGTGCAAACGGCGTGCGATTACCTCGAGGAGAAGAAGAGAAACGGTTCGCCTGCGCAAACGGTCATCGAGATCGGCACCGGTTGCGGCAACATCGCCGTGTCGCTGGCGATGCGCTGCGACGAGGGTGTGCGGATACTGGCATCCGACATCAGCCCTGCAGCGGTGGAGGTAGCACGCCGGAACGTTCAGAAATACCAGGTGGACGGCAGGGTGTCGCTTTTCTGCGGAGATCTCTACGAACCGTTCCGGGAACACCAGGGCACCGCGGATATGGTTCTCTGCAACCCACCCTACATCCCGACGACGTCTCTGAAAAAGCTGGCCCGTCAAATCATCGATCACGAACCCGTCCTCGCCCTCGACGGCGGGCCCTATGGACTAGGGATATTCAGAAGGCTCTTGAGCGGGGCGCCGGCATTCCTCAAAAAGGGCGGTGTATTGGCGTTTGAAATCGGGGAAGGGCAGGAGAAGCTGATCGAGAGACTGCTTTCAGGAAGCGGTGCCTTCGAAAATATCCGCTTTTTCGAGTATGAGGGGAAAGTACGGGTTATCAGCGCCACCAAGAAATAATGGAATTGACATATTTTATACCCCAATCCAGCGATAAGAAGCATAAATACGGTTAGAAAGGGTCATTGCGAGTACCCGCAGGGTGCGCGGCAATCTCATGGAAACGGCGAGATCGCCACGCTGCCCACCACGCTGCGCTCGGGGCTTCGGCTCACCGCGATGACGTGCTTTATCGCTGGATTCGGGTTATACTAGACCGACGGAACAGACGAAGCAGGCGGAATAGACGTGTTAAACCCCATCACCAACGCGCTGACCATCGACCTCGAAGACTACTACATGGTCTCTGCGTTCGAGTCCGTAGTCAGGAAAGAACATTGGCGGAAGCACGAATCGAGGATCGAGCGCAACACGCACAGGGTTCTCGACATCCTCGATGACGCAGATGGCGACCATGGCGTCAAGGCCACATTCTTCTGTTTGGGGTGGGTCGGCGAGCGATACCCGCATCTCATCCGTGAAATCGAACGGCGGGGCCATGAAATCGCCAGCCACGGCTATGACCACCAGCTTGTTTACTGCATGACCCCGGAGCAGTTCCGGCAAGATGTCCTGATTTCAAAGCAAATCCTGGAAGACGCTTCGGGGAAGGAAGTGATCGGCTACAGGGCCCCCAGCTACTCGATAACGGAGAAATCGCTCTGGGCGCTGGAAATCCTGGGTGAAGAGGGGTACCGATACGACAGCAGCATATTCCCCATCCACCATGACCGCTACGGGATTCCGACAGCGCCGCGATTTCCTTTCCTGGTCAGACTTAACGGGCAGGTGGGCGAAGGAACCGCCGTGCCGGCGGATTTCGGACAGATGCCCCCGTGGAACGCGGACCGCGTCGATGTCCGTGACGGCGCGATCGTGGAGTACCCAATATCCACAGTCAGGATGATGGGCGTCAATGTCCCTATCAGCGGGGGTGGATACATGCGGCTGTTCCCCTATGGCTGGATCCGGCAGGGTCTCTCGAAAATCAATTACGTCGAAAAACAGCCCTTTGTGTTTTACCTGCACCCCTGGGAATTCGACCCGGAGCAGCCCCGAATGGCCAATATATCCGTCCTGAGCCGATTCAGGCATTACATCAATCTGAGCGGGACGGCAGGAAAGCTTAGAAGACTTTTAAGCGACTTTACTTTTTCATCCATGAGGGAAGTGATTGGACTCCAATAGGAGTTGAAAATGGGAAGCACAAGCGAAAACAGAAAATGTTTCTCGACACGGAAAACACTGTCCGGCTTTTCGGCCGCGAAGGTTTCGAGAAAAGGATGCCTGGCCTGCTGCACGCTGATGATCGTGGCAGTTTTGTTGGTATCCGCGGTCACTTGTGCTGATGAGGTGTATGGCATGACAAAGACAAAGCATGTCGTTTTACTTGGGGCATCGGTCGGCAACGCGTGGAATATCGGGGCCCTGCCCGATCGTGTCGCCATGGCCCGGGGCTATCGTTTCGAGTATGTGGGTGAATACGCGTTCGACAAAACGGAAGCCTTAATGAAGATTCTCCAGCGGACGAAGAACAAGCCGGATGCTATCTTCATCAAGGAATGTGCCGCCTACTTTCCAGGAGACCTGCAAGAGTACCAGCGACTGATGAAGGGGTGGGTCCAGGAATGCAGGAAAGCGGGAGTGATTCCCATACCGACAACTGTGGTGCCCGTGGTCAGCAGCAAGAACAAAGCCATGAAGGACCGGCTCAAGGACTTCATCAAGACCCTTCTCGGCAGGCCGACGACGGCTACACAGCTAGAAGGGATATTCCAGTACAACGATTGGATCAAGGAATATGCCGCAAAGGAAGGTCTGACGGTTCTTGACCTCGAGGCGCCTTTGAGGACGAGCGGGAACGACCGAAGTCTCCGGGCTGATCTTCACAGCGGCGACGGGCTTCACCTCAATTCGACAGCATATGGGATATTAGACACAATTGTCGTGCCGACACTCGATCGCGTTTTTAAGAAAAAATAAATTCTGATGCATGACAGCTTCGCAAAACCTTGCCCCGCTTGTCATTGCGAGCCTCAGACCCCGGTTGGGAACGGGGTTATCGATGGAATAAACAGAGCCGATCCGTCATTGCGAGGAGGGCGTGAGCCCGACGCGGCAATCCACTGAAATGATTGAGATTGCTTCGCTTCGCTCGCAATGACACTTTTTCTGCCTATGTACGACGTCATCAGGCATTGCTGTATATTGTAAGATGAACGATCACTCTAAAACAAACTTTCAGCCATACGCTTATTTGCTTTTCCTTCCGCCACTCTTGGCCACGGCATTTCTTTATCGTGAGACATTGGCCAGGTTGGGCAAGGGCTTGATGACCTATGAAAATTCGCATGGTCTGATCATTCTGGCGATTAGCCTTTACCTGGTATGGGAAAAGAGACATGAACTTGTGATACTGCCCGTCAAACCCAATCTGATCGGCGGGTCAATCATTACGGGATTGGGCTGTGCTCTTCTTGTTGCGGGGCAATACGGATCTTCGGTGATATTGACGGACTTTTCCCTGATCGTCACCCTGTTCGGGTTGGTCTGGCTTCTGCTTGGTACAAATCATTTAAAGAATATGCTGCTGCCGATAGGATATCTGTTATTTGCATACCCCCTGTTTGACTACATGCCGTCCAATGTCGTCGTTCATCTCCAGCATATTTCTGCATGGATAGCAGCTAACATGTTGAAGATACTGGGTATTACAGTCTACCACAATGTCACACATCTTGAATTGCCCTGGATAACTCTGCAGGTTGCTCAGGGTTGCGCTGGACTGAACCATATCGCAGCATTGCTGGCGGTATCCGTCATGCTTGCTCATTATTCTCTGGACGGATTGTTGAAAAAAATCGTTCTTGTCTCATCAGCTCTGTTTATTGGTCTCGCCGCGAACGGTCTCCGGGTCGCTGTTATAGGAGTGATTAGCTCGTTCAGTCAACCCGGACCGCTGCACGGCCCTTCTGATATATTATACGTGTCTTTTGTTTTCATCATCGGGTTGGCCGCAGTGATATTGCTGAATTATTTGCTGGGAGGGACAAGTCGTTCGCTTCACCACGCAAAACCAAGAGCGGAATACGTCGGTGGGGAATCATCCCATGACACCGGCGAACCATATCCATCCGGAACAACGGTCCGTAATCGAGGGTCATTGTTTGTCGCGCCGCTTTTGATTGCGACGCTCATTCCCATCTCTGCTTATGCGTACGCTGATATCTTTAGGCCACGTCCTGTCCCGCTTGCCAATTCTCTGTCGAATATTCCCATGCAGATCGGAGGATGGGAAGCAACGTGCAGCGAGAAAACCGACTTTATACCATCGGACGTGCAACCTGATGAGAAATTAGTCAGGTGTTATCAAAGGGAAAACGGCGAAGAGGTTCATCTCTACGTTGCTTACTTTACGCATCAACGAAGAAACCACAAAGTAACAGATTTTTCGTTTTCGTATAACGAAGGCGACGCATTTTACATTCTGAGCGCTGGAGACAAGATAACCCTAAGACGGGCTATCCCCAATAACCTTGGTACCAGAAATGATGTCTATTTCTGGTACAGCATAGATGGGAAGGTGATCTCGAGTCGTCTAGAAGCAAAATTAACCCTTCTCGCAAACGGCATAATCAACCGCAGAACCAATGGTAGTCTTGTTGTAATTGAAATCGAAAATAGACAGGAAAATTCAAAAGATAAGACTCGGCATGGCCGAGAGGTTATCGAAACGTTCTACCCGGTTATTCAGGGCCAGATGGGTGAATAACCTCTGGATATCATGCGATATATTCCGGATTAGACCCTGCACCTCACAGTGTAAGACCTTGAAGAAACCCTTATTTTACTCCCTTCCACCAGCCGGTCAAAAAATGCCTCTGAAAGCGCTGGCACGGTGTTTAGCCGTCAAATCGCGAGATACGCGCGACCGTTCGATAGAGGTCATCAAGCGATATCTGGGAACTGATCATGTTTTTTTTCTGTCATCGGGAAGGGCCGCCTTGTGGCTTTACCTGAAGACCGTTTCGTCTATGAAGCCGGCTAGAAAGGAAGTCATCGTCCCCGCCTACACCTGCCCGTCCGTCGTGTCGGCCGTGCTGAAGGCGGGCCTCACGCCGGTCCTCTGTGACAACAACGTGGATGACTTTGGCTTTTTGTGCGAGGAGCTCGAAGAAAAGCTCAACAAGAAAACCCTTGCGGTTATCGTTGTGCATCTCTATGGGATGCCGGTGAGGCTTGATAAAATACAGGCACTCTGCCGGGGTAACGACACCTGGCTGGTGGAAGATGCCGCGCAGTCATTTGGGGGTTCCTTTCCGGGGAATCCCGATGTGAAACTCGGTCTCGCCGCTGATGCGGGCTTTTTCAGTTTTGGGCGCGGAAAACCCATCAGCATCCTGCATGGCGGCCTTCTAACGGTGAAATCAAGGGACATTCACGGGGAGGCTTTAAACCTCTACGGACGCGTGAATGGCTTTTCGTCCTCTCAGAGCGTGAATTACTGCCTTTCGCTGGGCTTGTATTCCCTTTTCTCAAACCCGAGGCTTTACTGGTTTCCGCAGCTGATACCGGCCCTTAATCTCGGGGGTACGGTGTTCGAGCCCGAGTTTGAAATCACCAGCGGCAACAGCCTGGCAATGTCACTCGCCTGCGAAATGATTGATTCGATTGAGGTGGAGAAGAGGGTCAGGGAAGATAACTCCAGGTGGTATTTTGACAATTTAGAGGAGTTTCAATGGGCCGGCATTCGCCCGGCCCCGGTTTATCCTTACCTGAGATATCCGCTTCTCTTCACGGACGGCGGTGTGAGAAACAGGATTCTCGAAAGCCTGGTTTCGGCGGGTACAGGCGCGACGGGCTCATACCCGACCCCGCTGAACATACTGCCGGGACTCAAAGAAGTGCTGGCGGACGAAAGGGAATACAAAAACGCGAAACAAATATCCGCCTCGATTGTAACGCTGCCCGTTCATTCCGGGGTAACCGAAAAGGATAGGGAAAACATAAAGAGGATCATCGCGCAGGCGAGCCATGCGAATTAGATTGCTCGAGCAGGGGGAAGAAAGATTCTGGGATGAGTACGTTCATCGTCATCCCAGGGCGACGCTCTGCCACCTGTACGGGTGGAGCAGGGTGATAGGGGATACATACGGACACCCGTCTTATTACCTGCTGGCGGAAGATCGGGAACAGGGTGAGGGGAAGGGTATCCTGGGGGTTCTTCCGCTTGTCCATATCAAAAGCCTTTTCTTCGGCAACACACTGGTGTCCATGCCTTTTCTCAACTACGGGGGTTTGCTCGCCGATGACGAGGAGACGGAAAAGCTGCTTTTCGACGAGGCGAGGAAGCTCGGGCGCCGGTTGGGGGTTGGCAATATAGAACTGAGACACATCTATCCGATTTCCTGGGCGAACGGCCAGGGTCTGGAGGCTTCGGCGAATGCCGCACTGCCTGAGCCGGCGACGCATAAGGTCCGGATGATGCTCGACTTGCCCGAATCGTCCGTGAAGCTCTTCGAGTCTTTCAAGTCGAAGCTTCGAAGCCAGGTCCGGAAACCGCAAAAAGAGGGGCTGGTCGCGCACATCGGCGGGGCGGAATTGCTGGATGATTACTACCAGGTGTTTTCCATCAACATGCGGGACCTGGGCAGCCCGGTGCATTCGAAAAAACTGTTTGAAAACATATTGAAGGAATTCGGCGGCAGTGTCCGGTTGGGTATCGTCAAATATAAAGAGGCTGCGACTGCCGCGGGCCTGATCTTCTGCTTCCGTGAGCTGGCCGAGATTATATGGGCGTCTTCCCTCCGGGAATACAACCACCTCAGCCCCAACATGCTTCTTTACTGGTCCTTTCTCGAGTATGTGACCGATGCCGGGTTCAGGCACTTTGACTTCGGGCGGTCGACGCCGAATGAGGGAACCTATAAATTCAAGGAGCAGTGGGGGGCAAAGCCGCAGACCCTGCACTGGTATGAAGATGGACAGCGCGATAAAGAAAATCACAGGAGTGAGAAAAAAGCCTACCGTTTCCGGCAGATAGGTGAGGAGATATGGCAGGCGATGCCGCTTTGCCTTGCAAATACATTAGGCCCGCTTCTTCGTAAAGGAATATCTCTGTAAAGAAGGCATCAAGAGGCGGCATTCGGAGCAGGGATGCGAAAAATATCTCAACGACTTCAAAAGGGTGAATGAATCGATGAAAAAAGGACTTGTGAGTGTTGTAATACCTACGTACAACCGCGCCAGGACGATCGAACGTGCCGTCGACAGTGTGCTGGAGCAGGATTACCCGGAGATTGAAGTTATTGTTGTGGATGACGGCTCGAAGGACAACACCGCTGAGTTGATGGCTAAACGGTATGGCGGGGAGCCGCGCGTTCGCTTTTTCCGCATACCGAACAGCGGTGTCTGCGGCGCGAGGAATCGAGGGCTTAAAGAAGTCAGAGGCGAATACGTGGCCATGCTGGATTCCGATGATTACTGGCTCCCGGGCAAGCTCTCGCTCCAAATTCGAGTGTTGGAGCGCTACCCGGAGCTCAGCATGGTATGGACCGATATGGATGCCATTGACACATCCGGAAATGTCGTATCTCGCAGGTACTTGCGTACAATGTATGGAACCTACCAGCTGTTTCCATCCCCTCTCGATTTGTTCGAAAAAGAGGAAATGATCGAAGGAAATATTACCTGCTACATGGGACGGATTGCCGATGCGCTGGTCCTGGGCAATCTTGTTCACACGTCGACTGTTGTGGCAAGAGCAAAAAGTATTTTTCAGGCCGGAGAATACGACCAATCGGTGCACCCCAGCGAAGATCAGGATTATTATTACCGAGTTTGCCGGACAGGTCCCGTCGGCCTGATCGACGTGGTGACCATTCAATATGAAATTGGCTCCGCAGACGCGGCGAGCGGAAGTCACCGCATGTACGAGCTTGCAACAAGTGCCATGAAGGTGTTTTACAGACTGAGAGAACGCAACGGAGACAATCAAAAAGTCCCGCAGAGTGTACTGAAACGTAAGGAAACCGACTTATACAAGTGGGTGGGGCATGCGTCCTTTCAAAAGGGACGATATGCGGATGCAAGGCGATACCTGATGAGACGGGTACTCCGCATTCCCTTTGATTATCAATCTCTTGCCTTACTCATGATAAGTTGCATGCCTTTCCCATCCGCCGTGATCCGGATGATAAAGTCAGTGGGCAATCGCGGGGTCGCATGACGACATCAAAATAAATGGCTCTGCCGCGCGATAATTGTTCAAGAATGATCAAGGGGTGGATTGATTGAAGACGGAGATTGTTACATCAATAAAAGAATTTGAGGCGATCCGGGATGATTGGAACAAGATACTCGAGGGATCCATATCCAATTCGATATTTCTGACGTGGGAATGGATGTATTCGTGGGCGGAGTGTTTTATCAATGAAAAACGCGAACTCTTTGTAGTCAAGGTGTATGATGACGGCAACAGGCTGGTAGGGATCGCGCCCTGGTATATCGAAAAGATAAAAATAGGGCCGGCAGCAATCAGGCAGGTCAGTTTTTTAGGCACGCCGGAGACGGCGTCCGATTACCTCGATGTGTTCACAGCAAGGGGAAGAGAAAGAGAAGTCAGCAGTTTTTTGTACGATGCTCTTTTCGGAGAGCTGGCAGGCAGCTGGGATTGCATCAGCCTGCAGGACACAAGAGCTGAATCTTTGTTTCTTTTGAGTTTCATGTACAAACATCGTCTCCAGGGAAGACATTTCGAGATCACGCAGGGGTCGTTCTGCCCGATCATATCTTTGCCGAAAACCGAGGAAGAATTTTTGTCTCAGATATCGTCGAGCAGGAGCAAGCGCTTCAGGCAGGATCTGAGAACGTTGAAGAAGACGGACACCGTTGAGATAAGAACGCACGTGGCTGACGATATTGAAGAAGCGGTGGACGGTTTTTTCAAGTTATACGCCGAGAAAACAGAGTGGGAAGGGAAAGACCTTCACAGGTTCATAAAGCGCTTCGTGGAAAACGCGGAAAACGGAAAATTCCTCCAGATCGACTTTCTCCTTGCAAATGAGAATACCATAGGCGGACTCCTGCATCTGAAGCACAACCATGCGCTGTCACTGTACCTGATGGCCGTGGACAAAGCATATAACCCGAGAATAAGCGCGGGCAACCTGCTTGTCGGCCTCTGCATCGTAAGGGCGATAGAAAATCAGTTCAGGGTTTACGATTTTCTCAAAGGGTACGAGGACTACAAATTCTACTGGACGAGCGAGGGCCGCACGACCCAGGCCGTGTTGATCGTTCAAAAGAAGACACTGCCGGTCATCCATATGATGAAGAGAATGGCAGAAAACGCCCTGAAGACGATACTGCGGTAGGATTTGGCAAAAAGCATTATGCACCTTGTGGTCACCATAGATACAGAGGAGGATAACTGGGGGCAATACTCGGCAGACTCTTTCAGTATTGAAAATATTAAAAAAATCCCGGCGCTTCAAGAGATGTTCGATGAATTCAGTGTCGTGCCCACCTATCTGGTCACCTACCCCGTCGCCACAAACAGGGAATCGGTCGAAATCCTGAAAGACATTCTTCAGCGGGGCAAATGCGAAATCGGGATGCACTGCCACCCTTGGAGCACACCGCCTTTTGATGAAGAACGGAATTCCTTTAACAGCATGCTCTGCAACCTTGAGCCTGCACTACAATATGAAAAAATGAGAGCGTTACACCGCATAATATACGATATGTTCGGTGAAACCCCAATCTCATTTAGGGCTGGAAGATGGGCGTATAGTAAAGATGTAATCCATAATTTAATTAAGTTGGGACACAGGGTGGACAGCTCAGTGTTTCCGTTAACGGACTGGAGCAATCATTTCGGACCTGACATGTCGCGTTATTCCTCAAAACCGTTTGCCTTTGAAACGTTGTGCCCGGTAGAAAGTGCTACGCTAGCAGAGAGGAGCAGTAAGCAACTTCTGGAGTTACCCGTTACTGTTGGTTTTTTGCAGCCCTGCGAGATGTTGTGTAACCATCTATACAAAATGTTGGAAAAGAGGCCACTTCGAGTAATCCCTTTGAGGGGAATATTCCGCAGACTCAATATTTTGAACAAAGTATATCTGACGCCTGAATTATCGGACGCGAGAAATATGATTCGACTTGCAGAGGTAATGATAAAAAGACGGGATTATAGTGTTCTCAATATGTTTTTTCACTCAACTTCTCTGAAACAAGGCCTAAGTCCATTTGTTAAGAGCGAAGAAGATGAAAGACTGTTTTGGCAAAGGATAAAAGACTTCCTGCAATATTCTAAGGAACGACGAATTCAACCAATAAAATTAAAAGAGACAGCGTCTTTGATTTCAGATGTGTCAATAATAAAAGCAGATATGAATGAAGCGAAATAAAGTAATGCTTCTCAGTCAATCCTTAAAGCGGGTTATACGATTATTCAGAAAGAGTTTAAGTAACCCGATTTTGGCCTGTCAAAGCAGTGCTGCGCTTGCGCGAGGCACTTTTTATATATTGTATTACAAACTAACACGGAGAAGCGTAAAAATAAAGTATCCTTTTTATGCGTATTATTCCGTCACAATAAGGGGACCGGGTACGGTCCGCATCGGGAGGAATTGTCATGTATATCCAAACCTAAGAGAAGGATTGAGGATATTAACGACCTCGAAGGAATCGCAAGTCTTAATTGGTAATAATTGCGCACTTGGCGGTGCAAAGATAAGGTGCAGCGGGACCGTCATCATTCAAGATGATGTTATGACTGCAAATGTGTTGATACAAGACAGCTGGTTTTTCCGATGTGCGGATGATCAGAAGGGGAATATAGTATTCGTAAGAGTAAGGCCGATATTCATAGGAAGGAATTCGTGGCTATCACTTAGATCGTGTGTCCTCGGAGGGAGCGTTATCAAGGCGGATTCTGTAGTCGCGGCAGGTGCGGTTACATGGGAGTATGAAGGGAAAGACTACAGTCTGTTGAGCGGTAATCCAGTAGAACTAAGTATACCAATTGAAAGAATGAAAAAGCTTCTGAAATGAGCATGAAAGAACTGTTGTCAAAAATCAAAAGTACCTATTATCGAATTAGATATTGCGCGTTAAATAGAAAGATATACTTTGGTAGAAATTTAAAAATATATGGTCGACTTGAAATCAAAGGAAAAGGCAGCGTAAGAATAGGCGATAACTGCAGCATAACGGGGATGCAGGGTGAAAGGGACGAAACAGTCACCTTGTATACTCATAGCAAACATGCGGTCATCGTAATTGGCACGAACGCGATGCTGTGTGGAACAAAAATTGGATGCATGCACGAGATAGAAATAGGAAACGATGTTTTAATAGAAGAAGCAAGCATACTAGATACTGACTTCCACAGTGTTGAGAGAGACAGAAGCAGTGTACTTAATGAAAAAAGAGATCATTGCAAAGTGCGAATAGGAAATGGAGTTGCTATTGGTGCGAAAAGCATCGTGATGAAAGGGGTTATAATTGGCGAAAATGCTATGGTAGGACCGGGGAGTATCGTGTGCAGATCTCTACCGCCAGGATGCATTGCACTTGGCAATCCTGCGAAAATAATAAGTAAATTAAATAGTTCATCGTGAAGAATTTATTTTCTGAACCGTATTTTGTTTTCTGTTCTTTGAAAACTAATGAAGGAGACTCGGCAGGGTGTCCCAGGTGTGAATCTACCCTATGCGGCAGCTCTCTGCACCCTGAGGTTCTGCTTTTCTTCACATCTGCAGTGCAGCGAGACGATCTTCTTGGTATTATTAATCAGTCCATAATAGTATAAACAATTTCTCGTGTGTGTGGTATAAGCGCGGCCATGAAAGAAATAGATGGCCGAAAGCTTAAGCACGATGTCCTGACAGAGCTTCGCAAACGCGCGGTAGCCAGTGTTCAAAACGGAGAGAGCCCAGAAGTGGTCGTGAGCACTCTGGGGTTCAGCCGTGCGTCGATTTACAATTTCCATTTGCCTTGTGGACCCGCAAGGCCATCGGCTCGTTGATTTACAAGAAATATGGAATCCGCTTGAGCGCCAATTCGGTGGGCCGTCTTCTGGCACAGCTGGGCATCACGGCCCAGAAGCCGCTGTGGAAGGCCTATCAGCAAGACCCGGAGCGCGTGCGCAAGTGGGTTCAAGAGGAATATCCCGCGATCGAAAAGGAAGCCAGGCAGATGAAAGCGGAGATCTGGGTAGTGTCAACTTTGTTGTGTAAATTTCCTGTAGGCAGCGTCCGTGTAGAACGGTAGCTGCTTATACGTTTTCCCCACAGGGTTTGCTCGCCAATGCAACTCCATCTTCAGCGAGATGAAAGCCAGAAGCCGATAACAGCCTGCCTCTCCGGGCAGGATTTCCATGGGACGCGTCCGTCGCCTGTACTCCTTGTGGAGCCGCTCGATGAGGTTGGTCGTTCGCAGCGACACCCAATGCTCGGTCGGGAAGTCGTAGAAGACCAAGCATGCCTCCAGGGAGCGCTCCAGGGCGGCCATGGCCGACGGGAACGCCTTTCCCCATTTCTCTCGGAACCGCTCAAAGGCCACGTGCGCATGCTCGCGCGACGGAGCATAGAACACATGCCGCAGGTCCGAAGCCACCTCGGCCTTGTGCATCTGCGAGACCTTGGCGATGACGTTTCGGGCCACGTGGACCTGACAGCGCTGGGTCTTCGCCTCGGGGAACTCTTCCCGGAAGACCGTCTCGAGGCTCGTCAGCCCATCCATGATCCCGAGCTGCACCTGGGAAGCGTCGAGCCCGCGCTGCTTGAGGTCCCGGAAAAACTCCCGCCAGTTTGCCGCCGATTCCTTGCTGCCGGCCTGAAGCCCCACGACGAGCTTATGGCCCGTCTTCGTCACGCCGATGGCGACCAGCACCGGCACGATCTCCACCTGCTTCAGGACGCGCATGCGGAAGTTGACGCCGTCGATGAAGAGATAGCGGATCGTCTCGGTCGAGAGATCCCGCAGGCGCCACTTCTCCACGGCCTCGGCGAGCTCCCGGTTGGCCTCGCTGACCTCGGTCGGCGAGATCCTGCGCCCCAGCAGCCGCAGCGAGATCGCCGAGAGGCTCCGGGTCGAGATGCCGCACAGAAACATCAAGCTCAGGTCGCGGCTGATCTCGTGCTCGTAGCGCCGATAACGGGGCAGGACCTGCGTCTGATACTGGCCCCGGCGAACGCGGGGGACCAGGACCCGAACATCGCCAACGCCCTTGATCGTGAAGCGTCGCGGGTAGCTGCCGTTTCGGTAGTTGCCCGCCGCTCCAACCCGCTGATAGCGCTCTCGGCCCAAGGCAGCCGTCAGCTCGGCCTGCATCAGGGCGTTGAGGTAGGCTGCGACCGATTCCCGAATGTCCGAACGAATCATTTCAAAGAGCTGTTCCGGTTTGGCATCAAGAGACTTGATAATCTCTTGAACTTCGGATACGGTAATCTCCAGTTTCACAGGCGCTTTCTCCTTTCTTGGTGGGTTTTGGGCAAAACCCTTGTAAAGGAAAAGCGCCTTTTTTACTACCCGGAAAATTTACACAAAGTATTTTACACTACCGAGATCTGGTTTGCAGACGAATCGGGTCTTCGCAGCGACTATCATGCGGGAACGACCTGGGGTGTCAAAGGGCATACGCCCGTGGTGAAGAGCACCGGTGCGCGATACCGCCTCAACATGATCAGTGCCGTGAATCGGCGCGGCGGGATGCGGTTCATGATCGAAGAGAAAGGGGTGAATGCCGATGTCATTTGCCGCTTTTTGGACCGTCTGATGGCGGGAAGCAAAGCCCCCGTCTTTTTGATCTGGGATGGTCATCCGGTGCACAAATCCGGACAAGTCAAGAAGACGGTCGAGAGCTACGAAGGAAAGCTGCGCTTGTATCTGCTCCCCGGGTATAGTCCGGAGTTGAATCCCGGCGAAGGGGTCTGGCGGGAAGTCAAATCGCACCGGCTTGGCCGTGCCGGCATCTTCTCCTTTGCCGACATGAAATCCAAGGCGCTCGGGGCCCTTCGCTCCTTGCTGCGGCGGCCGGTTCCGTCGTGAATAGGAGCGTGCCTGAGGGGAGAGCTGTAGCGGGCAACCCCGCACGGCCCTATACGACATATGCCGAGATTCTTGAAAGAGTGGGCAGCGAAGCTCGGGATGAAAATATTTTTGATTTCGGGGATATCGAAACGGGAAGCCTGACAGCGAAGGTCATAAAAGAAAGAATAGACAGGGACGGGATTGCATTTGTTAAAACCGTGCCGAGCAACGATCCCTTTTATGTCAATACGGATATGGAAGAAATGAGAAAGAATGCGATGACGGCATATCTTAGATTCAAAGATTTAATGCAGAACATGAGGCAGGATAAAGAAAATAAAAAAATGTGATAACTGCATCGAGAAGGATTTTTGTATTCAATGTATATTTTCCAGTGAGAAGATGACTTATATGGTGCGTGAGAAGAATATTTTGATGATATGCTATTACTATCCACCTATATCTGATGTTGGTGCAAAGAGGAGTGTAGCATTCTCTAAATATCTGGCCAAGCACGGTTGGACTCCTTATGTCCTAAGTGTTCGAAACCCGGATCGAACATATTGCAACGTCGGGAATGATTCTGCTCCAACTGGTGTTCCAGTATCATACTCCTATTCCATTTTTAATGTGTACAAACTATTTGGCAAGATGAACGGGGTTTTATCGAGAATGTTGAAGCCATTAAGAATCAATTTAAAGAGAAACTACTTTTACGATATTTTCTGTGTTCCTGATCACTTTTTCGGTTGGATACCGCTAACTATAATTACTGGACTCAGTTTAATCAAAAATCACAATATAGACATGATCTATGTCTCGTGTACCCCTTTCAGTTCAGCGGCAATTGGAGTTGCATTGAAGCTGATTACAAAAAAACCACTTATAATCGATTTCAGGGATCCTTTTACCTTCGAGATGCAAACAAGAACGGCAATTCCTCAGTATCGGAAAAAGATTGATGTTTATTATGAGACGGCAGTTTTAAGAAAATGCGATCTTTTTATCGTAACAACTGATGAGACAAAGAAAGGCTACTTGGATAAGTATCCTTTTCTTAAAAACAAGGTACACACGATACACAATGGCTTTGACAGTGTGTGGTTAGATGATGCAACGAAAGGGGAGCAGCATGATAAGTTTTCCATATTTTATGGAGGTAATCTCTATCTCGATCAAGGTCGCTTTTCATCCTTCTTTGAGGCGTTGGCATTATTGAAGTGTGAAAATAAAATAGACCGGGACTCGTTCCAATTTCTGTATAACGGCGGTCAGCATGGTGTTGTCAACAGCATGGCTCGCAAATACGGCATAGAAGAGCTTGTTGTAACGAATGACAACATACCATTCAAGGATAATTTAAAAATGAATTTAAAATCGCACCTGCAGTTACTCAGAATTGCGAAACCGATGATAAGTACCAAATTATATGAAGGCATAGCGCTGAACATTCCATTTTTGGCTACGATTCCACCAGGAGAGGTTGAAGAAATTATCCGTCGTTATAGTCCGAGCTCATATATAGTTACTGAAGATTCTGCTGATATGATTGCTGAAGCAATAGAGGATGCTAAGAGAAAGTATGAAAGTCGTTCGATTGTGAACAATCGAGTCGCTGAATTCCTTGAGCAGTTTTCAAGGGAGAACCTTACATTAAAGCTGATCAAGATTATGGAGGAAAATCTGAATCGTCATGTCGCGTAAAATCAAATTATTGAATGTAGTCGGTGCAAGACCAAACTTCATGAAAATGGCTCCTCTGATAAGGGAGATGAATAAAAAAAGAGATAGGATTGAGCATATTCTTATACATACGGGACAACACTACGACAATGACATGTCTGGCAATTTTATAGATCAGTTAGGTATGCCAAGGCCAAAAATCAATCTTGGCGTAGGTTCAGGGTCTCATGCCGAACAAACTGCAAAAATCATGATTGCGTTTGAGAAGGCCATCATAGAACATCGCCCAGATCTAGTAGTGGTTGTCGGTGACGTAAACTCAACCATAGCTTGCGCTTTAGTGGCATCCAAGATGGGTGTTAGGATAGCACATGTTGAGGCGGGACTTCGCAGTTTTGATAGAAACATGCCTGAGGAAATAAATCGTGTATTAACAGATGCACTTTCAGATTATTTATTTACAACAGAAAAAAGCGCGCATGTGAATCTACAAAATGAAGGTATAGCAAAAGAAAAAATATTTTTTGTCGGTAATGTAATGATCGACACTTTAGTTCATTCTCTCGAAAAAATACGGGATTGGGAACTGCCATTCAGGGGTGTTGAAGAAAATAAATACGCAGTAGTAACCCTGCACCGTCCTTCCAATGTAGACCATCCTGGAACTCTTGCAAATATTCTCGAAGCATTCTGCGCCATTAACGAAAAAATTGCCTTGATACTTGCATTGCATCCAAGGACGTTAAAAAATATCGAACTTTTTGGAATGAGTGACAAACTCAATGTCATTAGAGGCAGAGGAATAGTGGTAGGCCCAATAGGTTATCTTGAGATGCTCAAGCTGACCAAGTCTGCTAAATTCGTGATAACGGATTCAGGTGGTCTTCAGGAAGAAACAACATACTTGGGAATACCTTGTATTACAATGAGAGAAAACACAGAGAGACCAATAACTATAACCTGTGGGACCAACATACTGGTGGGCAAAGATACAAATGCTCTTTCCGCTAATTGTGACGAGATTCTTCGCGGAAGGTTCAAGACGGGTTCTATACCGGAGTTATGGGATGGAAAAGCTTCAGAACGCATTATCGATAAACTTTTGTCTGCGAAGTATTAGTCTAATCGCAGAAATTAGACAATCGAGCAAACGATTCATTGGAACACGGATAGATATCCAACACAGAATGTAAGAATTCTTCATCACGGTGATAGGGCGTATTGATACAATAACTCATGGTGTCTGACGGAAGTTCTTTTAAAAGCAGAGTTCTTAAGGGTTTCGCCTGGTTGAGCGCAGGTACTTTTGTTGGTCAGTTAGTAACCTGGCTTTCGACCATATATGTCATAAGGCTGCTGTCACCTTCAGACTACGGTATGATGGCGATGGCCGGTAGCTTTATGGCATTGATGGCAATGATGAATGATCTTGGTTTTAGTGCTGCTATCATACAGAAAAATGTCATCGAAGATGAAGAATTACATCAAATCTTTACTGTTGTCTTTCTAACAGGTCTTTTCGCTTTTATCCTCAGCTGGTTGATCACACCCATTGTAGCATGGTTTTACGGTGAAGGTCGATTAGAACCCCTGATCAGATTCATGAGTTTAAATTTCATTTTATCAGCCTTGTTTATGGTCCCTCAGTCACTCTTGGTCCGCGAGATGAATTTTCGAGACAAGGCAAGGGTAGACATCATTTCGCGTATGATCAGCTCCGTTTTGACTCTTGTCCTTGCGATATTGTCATTTGGTGTATGGGCCCTGGCTATCGGAGAGGTATGTTCTTACGCAGTGAGAGCCGTTGGGTTTAACATCGCACGTGCCGGCTATCTGAAACCTGTTATGGGGCTCAAAGGGGCAACAAAGAACCTGAAATTCGGGTTATCGATCACGGCGGATAGATTCCTCTATTTCCTGTTCTCGCAATCAGATATAGTTATTGCAGGTAAATTTCTCGGAAAGGATCCTCTGGGCATATACGCGATAGCGTTGAATTTGGCGTCAATTCCTTCTGAAAAAGTGTTGCCGCTGATAACCCAGGTTTCTTTCACCGCGTATTCTCGGATTCAGGAAGATATTGAACGGATAAAAAGAAACCTTTTGAAAACGGTGCGCGCAGTGGGGTTCTTCGCGTTCCCTCTTTTCTTTGGTATGGCAGCCGCAGCCCCTGAAGGAATTTCCCTTATTTTAGGCCCAAAGTGGGAAAGCCTCATTGTTCCTTTTCAGCTTCTGTGCTTGGTTATTCCCGTCAAAGCCTTGAGTTATCTTCTGCCACCTGCGATATTTGCTATTGGGAAGCCTATGATAAATGTGGTCAATATGGCAATTTCTTGCGTCATCATGGGTGTAGGATTCCTTGTCGGTGTGAATTTTGGTATTTTAGGCCTTTGCATGGTATGGATTCTAGTTTTCCCGATAGTATTTCTCATAACAACCATGAGATCTTTAAAGGGCATAACGCTGCCTTTTAAAGACTTCGCCGCTGAAATTGTATTTCCATTTACTGCCGGTACATCAATGTTACTTTCCCTTCTCATGCTCAGAGCGTCAGCGGTCATGAATCTCAGCCCTTTAAGCTCTCTGCTCATATATGTAATCACTGGTGCGGCTATATATTCGATCTTGGTGGTCGCATTTCGGGCTTCTGCTTTTCAAGAGTTTAAAGTGATGCTTAAAGGTTAAATCGGCGTACAGAAGGATAATTTATAGAATGTGTGGCATACTTGCTGTTGCGAATCTTAATCAAAGAAGTTTGGATGCAACAAATGTTTTGCGTATGCGGGACACAATGCGGCATCGGGGACCCGACGATGCTGGGTTATATCATGATGACCAAGTCACGCTCGCGCATCGCAGATTATCAATCATCGATCTGTCGGAGTCTGGACACCAGCCTATGTCAAATGAGGATGGTAGTATATGGCTCATCTTTAATGGAACGATATATAATTATCTTGAATTGTGCTCTCGGCTCAAGAATAAAGGACATATTCTTTCATCAACGTCCGACACAGAAGTGATCATACATCAGTACGAGGAAGACGGGGAGAGCTGCTTACGTAAATTCAACGGCATGTTTTCCTTTGTTTTATGGGACAAAAGAATCAGAAAACTGTTTGCGGCCAGGGACCGGGCCGGGATAAAACCTTTATATTATTACATAGATGACAAGAAGTTGATATTGGCTTCGGAGATAAAGGCTATTATCGAAGATCCAAGTGTTCCACGGGAGCCAGATTATCAGGCGATCTCCGATTACTTTTTTGCCGGTAGGGCGCTGGCCGGTAAAACGGTATTCAAAACTATCAAGGAAGTTATGCCTGGCCACTATCTGACATTAGATATGAGCAACAAGAACTTTCGGCTCAGAAAGTATTGGGACCTCGTATTTGATTACAATAGATCAAGAGAGATTGACGAAACGCGAGAGGAGTTATTCCATTTATTGGATGATGCTGTGAAGCTGCATTGTCTAAGCGATGTGCCGGTAGGTTGTCATCTGAGTGGAGGTATTGACAGCAGCAGCGTGGTAGGTTTTGCCTCGCGTCATTGTGAATCTTTGCAAACGTTTTCCATAAAATTTTCGGACGATCCACATATAGATGAGACCCCCCATGCTAAGGCTGTCGCTCAATATGTAGGTGCGGAATACAATGAAAATACACCACCTGCTATTGATATTACCCGATTTTTACCGTTTCTCATATGGCATATGGATGTTCCGATGGCGACTGAGGGAGGTTTTGCATACTATACCTGCTCGCGCTTTGTGTCAAAACATGTGAAGGTCGTGCTGACTGGGCACGGAGGTGATGAAGTCTTTGCGGGCTATCCAGCTCAATTTCAAGCTTCTTTTGATTCTATGGATATGTTTGACGTACATTCAGATCCTGACAGATCCGGGCAGCGATCATTTTATAGAAGGCTCGGTTTGCTGTTGGCCTCGCGAAGTCCACGCAGAGCGTATGAAGCATTCAAGAAAAGACTGATCGGGAAAGCATTATCACTCGAGGACAAATGGATTCAACTGCACTGCGGCTCCGAACCTCGTGATAGTGGATTATTTTGCGACTCTTTTATTGAAATATTAGATGGATATACCCCCAAAGATAGTTATGTTGAACCGTTTAAGGAAGTAGCATACGCCAGCACTCTGGACAAATGTCTCTATCATGACCTTCGTCTTTACTTGCCAGGATTGTTGCATTTAGAAGACAGGGCCAGCATGGCTGTATCGATAGAGTCAAGAGTACCGCTGCTTGATTATCGCATCATTGAATACCTTGCGACTGTCCCTCCGGAGCAAAAGGTGAAGAACCTAATACCAAAGTACCTTCTGCGGGAGGTATCCTCAAACTTACTGCCGCAATCCATAGTTGAAAGGAGGGATAAAAAGCCATTTCCGGTCCCCGCTAAATTCTGGTCTGACAAAAATGTAAGAAATACAATAGACGAGGTTCTGCTGTCAAAAGAGAGTCTGGATCGAGGGATCATACTGCCCGAGATTTTGAAAAGAGCGTGTGCGAGAGATGATCTGAGTCTGCCGTTATGGCAGCTTCTGAATCTCGAGCTCTGGTTCAAGCTTTTTGTTGATAGAAATCCGTCATGGATTGATGCAGCGCAATTATCGACTTGAGCAGAGCATCTTTGTCAATTATAAACCCCTGTACAGTTAGAAACGGTTCTGTT
>Ga0209718_1000640_pt1 | contig 45791 bp, 39 predicted proteins | sample AD_JPNAS1_MetaG_FD_184420 | JGI IMG/M metagenome (GOLD analysis project Ga0209718, IMG submission 184420) | Active sludge microbial communities of municipal wastewater-treating anaerobic digesters from Japan - AD_JPNAS1_MetaG (SPAdes) (version 2) | ecosystem: Engineered > Bioreactor > Anaerobic...
AACAAAAACATACCGCCAAACGTTATCAGAAAATCCAATTGAACAGATAACCGCACAAGATAATAAACAGTGTTACCGTACCGAAAAAGATGCCGATAAACTTCCACGTCATCACTTTTTTCAGAAGCATAGCTTCGGGAAACGAAAGACCAATAACCGCCATCATAAAAGCTATAGCAGTGCCGAGGGCAATGCCTTTCTGAACAAATACTTCTACGATTGGGACAATTCCAGCAGCGTTGGCATACACCGGTACAGCAACAATAACGGCAAGGGGAACGCTATACCATTTGTCGGCAGAAAGAATTTGCTCAAAAAAACCATCCGGAACAAATCCGTGCATGGCCGCACCTAAGCCAATACCGATAAGCACATAAACCAAAACCCCGCTCACAATTTTCCACGATTCTCTAATGATTGACGGCAATCGCTTCTTAAACGAAATGCTTTCGGTTTCCCATTTTTCTGTTTCGCCAATGCTTTTCTTTTGAATTTCAAGCACCCAAGGCGTAAGAAATCGTTCCAGACGAAACTTCCCCAACACCATTCCTCCAAGCATACTCAGCACCATACCGCTTATGATATAAACTAATGTGATTTTTACACCAAAGGTTCCGAGAAACATCGCAATGGCTATCTCGCTCAATAATGGGGAGGAAATCAGAAACGCCATAGTAACACCCATTGGGATGCCGCCTTTCACAAAACCGATAAACAGTGGCACGCTGCTGCACGAGCAAAACGGAGTTATCAATCCAAGAAGAGATGCCAGAAAGTACTGAAATCCAAACATTTTGTGTTTGGTAAGGTAATTCCGCACCTTATCAACAGGAAAATAGGCGTTGATTACGCCCATTATCGCGCTGATTAAAAACAGTAAAATCAATATCTTGATGGTGTCGTAAAAGAAGAAATTAACGGCTGAACCTAAATTGCTTTCGGCATTTAAGCCGAAAATACCGTAAACCAACCAATCTGCAAAAGTTTGTATCATAGCTTATTTGATAATTTGTTTGATTTTCTCTTTTAATTCTTTTTCATATTGTGCCTGATCGTTGCTGATGGCAAACTTTTTGACAATATCTGAAACATCTATGCTTTTCTTCTTTTTCTTATTCTCCAAAATAACCGTTTGTGATTTTGCATTATATTTGGTGACTAAAGTTTTGTTTTGTTCATCAGAGAGCTTAATGGTAGTAAATATTACGTCTTTTTTATCAAAGTTATTTTCGATAATTGTTTTGGTGATGTTTTCTAAATTATTGCATGCTCGTGCTTGGCAGCATGGCAGATTTACCTTAAAATAAAGCATTTCAACTTTTGACGAGTTATTGGCAAACATAATAGTACTTACAAATAGCAAGATGATAGATGATAAACTGATTTTACATTTCATTTCTTTGGTAATTAATTAGTTATTAAAAAGATTTTTTGTGTGATTTGCGATATAGACTAAACATAGCATAACCGGAACTTCGACCAATACACCGACCACTGTTGCCAAAGCGGCACCGGATTGAAGACCGAACAAAGAGATTGCGACTGCCACGGCCAATTCAAAAAAGTTACTTGCTCCGATCATTGCGGCAGGAGCAGCCACATTGTGTGGCAACTTCCACGCTTTCGCCCAACCATACGCCACAAAGAATATCAATATAGTTTGAATAATCAATGGAATAGCGATAAGTAGGATATGAAGAGGGTTGTTCAAAATCGTTTCTCCTTGAAAAGAGAAAAGAATAACGAGTGTAAGCAAAAGTCCGCCAATGGTGAAGTTGTCGAATTTCTTAACGAACACGTTATTGAAATACTCTATTCCTTTACGTTTTACAATACTCATACGAGTAATTACACCTGCTGATAGCGGAATAACTACGAATAGAACCACTGATAACAACAAAGTGTCCCAAGGGATTTCAACACCGCCAACGCCTAACAGAAATGCCACAATGGGAGCGAACGCCACAAGAATAATCAAGTCGTTCACCGCCACCTGCACCAACGTATAGGCTGCATCGCCTTTGGTAAGATAACTCCATACAAAAACCATTGCCGTACAAGGTGCAGCCCCCAAAAGTACTGCCCCGGCAAGGTATTCGTTTGCCAAATCAGCGGGAATCAGGTTTTTGAAAATCACATAGAAAAATAACCATGCGATACCGAACATCGTAAACGGCTTTATCAGCCAGTTGGTGACGCAGGTTACAATAATGCCTCTTGGTCGCTTCCCTACATTTTTCACGCTTTGGAAATCGACTTTGAGCATCATCGGATAAATCATCAACCATATCAATATGGCGACTGGGATTGATACGTTAGCATACTCTAATTTGCTCAATGTTTTGGGTATAGCCGGAATATATTGCCCGATGGCAATGCCGACAACGATACATAGCGCCACCCAAATGGTGAGGTATCGTTCAAAAAAGCCTATGCCTTGTTTCTTCATTTCGGATTCAAAAGAAAATTAGTAATAGATAATATGCCCCAATTGCAACAAACAAGAGCCCTACAATCGAATTCAGCCACTTTTGAAATGTGGTAACTTTTCCATAAAACTTGCCGACATTCTCCACGCTAAACGCCAGTAGAAAAGCGATAATCAGCACAGGCAGAGCGGTTGCAACAGCAAAGACGGCAGGCAGTAAAAATCCGCCTTCGGTGCTTGCCGATAAAGGAATAAGTGCGCCAAAATAGAAAACACCGCTTGTGGGACAAAATGCCAACGCAAATAACGCTCCGAGCAACAAGGCTCCCAAACCGCCACGTTTGGCAATTTTTTCAACGTTACCTCCAAAGCCGAATTTAGGCAAATGCAGTTTGTCGCCAAAAAGCATAAATAACCCGATTAACAATAATGCCGGACCAATAATCATTTCGCCGTATGTCGCCAGCCATTTTTGAACAGGAAACAGACTTGCGCCTTCGCGGAGAATCAAAAGCAGAATAATGCCTAAAATGGTGTATGATAAAATTCTGCCGAACGTATAAAGCAGCCCGTTGCGAAGAACGATTTGGCGATTTTCAATGTTTCTGCCGATATAGCCGATAGCCGTAATGTTGGTTGCCAACGGACACGGACTGACTGCCGTAAGCAAACCCAGCAAAAATGCCGTAATGACGGGTATAGAACTGTTATCCAATAAATTTTGAAGCCATTCCATTATTGCAAAAGTTTGGTTATTTCCTCTTTGAGCTGGGCTTTAAACACTTCCGGTTGACCTTTGGCGTAACTGAAACCCATATCGGTCAAATTTACAACGTTGCCCCCTTTATTTAAAATCAAGGACGACCACGCCACCTCGTATTTTTCGGCAATGGCTTTGTTTTCTTTTTGCGAAATGTCTATGATTTTGAAAACCAATTTGCCCGATTTCTGCGCTTCTGCAAAATCCGAGTCCAATACCTCTTTCGTAAGCATTTCAATGGCGCGGCAGGTTATACAACGCTGTTTGCCGTGAAAATAAAGCACTTCTAAAGTGTTTTCGGTTGTCTTTGTGGCAGCAGTTTCCGTTTGTTTCTGGGCATTTCCGCAAGCAACGAAAGAGCTAATGATAGCTAATAATAACAATAATTTTTTCATCGTTTTTAGTCTTTTCTATTCAATACTTCTTTTACTTCTTGCAACGACATTTTGCCCTTTGCCACCACTTTTTCGTTTATTACAAGCACCGGCAACTGCATCACGTTGTACGCCATAATTTTCATCAGATCTTCTTCTTTAACCACATTGGCGTCAATACCCAATTCGTTTACTGCTTGTAAAACTGTTGCATACAGTGCTTTACAACTTGAACATCCCGTTCCTAAAACTTTGATTTCCATTTTCTTTTAATTTTAAATGATTACTATTATTGTTTGTTGTTCGTAAAACTGCGAACATTTTCGATAAGCGAATACAGAAACCGAACTTGTTCGGATTATGTTGAGCGTAGAAAATGACTGTTGAAGACAAATATTTATTTCATAAAAAGCCATACAAAATATTTACATTGCAGGCAATCTGATTTTATAAATTCAACTTGCCAATTTTAATCCGACAATTCCCATAACAATCAAACTTGCCGACAATAGGCGAAAAAAACTTGCCGAATCGCCAAAAAAGACAATGCCGATAATCAATGTACCCACTGCACCAACGCCAGTCCATATAGCATAAGCAGTTCCTATGGGAATTGACCTTTGTGCCTGCCACAAAAAGAATCCACTTAATCCCATGGAAATAATCGCAATTATTATCCACATTGCTTTTAAAGAAGTTGTTTGCGACAATTTAAAGCCCAAAGGCCAGCCTATTTCAAAAATACCAGCTAAAAACAGATATAACCAATTCATTTTTTATAAAAATTATTCTTTGCAACAATTGTCTTCTTTGCAAATACATTGTCCGAAAAACTTTCCAAACAGTGCTTTCGCTTCTTTCCAATGTTCTTTGTTGATGCAATATTTTACTTTTGGCGGAATAATTTCGCCCTGAATCAGTCCGGCATCTTTCAACTCTTTTAAATGTTGCGAGGCAGTAGCTTTGGCAATGGGCAATTTTTCGTGAATTTCACCAAAAAAACAAGTCTCCTGTTGCGCCAAAAACTCCATTATGGCAATACGTGCAGGATTGCCCAAAGCCTTTGCATAGCGTGCAATGCGCGTTTGTTTGTCGGTATATTTTGGTGCTGCCATATTGTTTGTATGAAAATTGTTTGCAAAAATACGAATAATAATTTAAGCAAACAAATTTTTTTGTTATTTTTACCGAAACATCAGTGCAGCCAAACCACTTCACCCGAACTTCCCGCGACTACGCTGGCACCACGCTGTTATGCACAAATGTTCAATGGCTGCACGGAACTTACCGTTGCACCCAAGTTGCCCGCAATCGCCTTAGAATTTCGTTGCTACAACGGAATGTTTATGAGTTGTAACAAGCTGGCTGTCGCACCCATACTGCCGGCAACCGATTTGGCTGACTACTGCTATAGCTACATGTTCTACGGATGCGGCAGCTTAACCTCTGCACCGAAATTGCTGGCTACTACTATGAAAGCAGGCTGCTATTACTATATGTTTTCCCGCTGTACCGGCTTAACTTCCACACCGGAATTGCCTGCCGAAACTTTAGCGATGGGATGTTACATGCAAATGTTTTCCGGTTGTACAGGTCTGACTGCTGCACCTGTTTTGCCCGCTACCACGCTGGTAAAGAACTGCTATGCACAAATGTTCGAAGGCTGCATCGGTCTGACTACCATATCCAAACTGCTTGCTACTACGCAGGCAGAAACTAGCTGTTATTTTATGTTCTCCGGCTGCACGAGTTTGGAAACAGCACCTGATTTGCCTGCCGAAACACTTGAAATCAGCTGTTATGAAGGCATGTTCGAGAGCTGTACGGGTTTAACTGCTGCACCGAAATTGTCTGCTACTCAAATGGCTACGCACTGCTACGACAGAATGTTTGCCGGTTGTACAAAACTGACTGTTTCACCCGAACTGCCGGCAATGAATTTGGCTGAAGGATGTTATTGTTGGATGTTCTGGAATTGTACGGGCTTGGAAACAGCACCCGTTCTGCCTGCTACCACGCTGGCTGACTACTGCTATGAAGGTATGTTCGAAGATTGTACGAGCTTGAAAACGGCACCTGAATTACCTGCTACTACTTTAACAATAAGTTGCTATTACAAAATGTTCCGCGGTTGTACCGAATTGAAAACGGCACCTTTCCTTCCTGCCGAAACCTTGGCGGAAACATGCTACAAAGAAATGTTTTATGATTGTACTCATTTGAATTATATTAAAGTGAATTTTTCTGCATGGAATGATGTCGGCTATTCTACCAAAGATTGGGTGGCGAATGTATCGGCTACCGGCACGTTTGCGTGTCCCGCAGGCTTGAATACCACTCTTAAAGATGTTTCGCACGTACCTGTAGGCTGGATGGTCGATCCTACCGTAGACTTCCACACTCCTGTAGTTGATAATAACCAATTTGACCCCAAAGGCATTATGTACAACCTTTCGGGACAGAGGGTAGATGAAAGTTATAAAGGTATTATTATTCAAAACGGAAAAAAATATCTTAACAGGTAAGCGTTACAGGCAACAATGCTTTTTGCACCGATTGAAACAATGAAAAAACGAGAAATAACAAATAATTAAATTTTTTGTATAACAATTTTTAAAAACAAATGATTATGAAACGAAAAAATGACATTTTCAGGTTTCTGTGTTTAACGCTCCTGCTGATGATAGGAGTTGGTGGCTTACATGCCCAAGTCGATTATCTCTGCCTTACCGCCGAGACTGCCTATTCAACAGTAAAGTTAAGGGGAGTAAATATGACAGCCGATTTTCAGGTAAAGAAGGGCACAGGCGACTGGGAGAACTACACGCTCGGAACGATAATTACACTCGAAGCGATAGGTGATAAAGTCTATTTTAAGGGTAATTACAAAGGATTGGGAACTTCTAAATTTATTAAATTTGACATGTACGGCAAAATAAGTGCTTCGGGTAATGTAATGACACTTACCGACGGTGATATCCCGACTACTTCGTTGGCAGGTAAGGACTATTGTTTTTGCTTTTTATTCCAAGCCTGTGCAGCCTTGACTACCGCACCCGAATTACCAGCCACTACATTAGCGCCATGCTGCTACTCGAATATGTTTTGGGGCTGTGATAATCTAACTACTGCTCCTACATTGCCAGCTACTACTTTGGCAAACTACTGCTATGAGGGAATGTTCAAGAGTTGTACGGGACTAACAGCTTTGCCCAATCTGCCTGCTACCATTATGGCAGAGGGGTGTTATTATTATATGTTTCAAGGTTGTACCGGACTGACCGAGGCACCCACATTGCCTACAACCACTTTAGCTAAAAGTTGTTACAAGGAAATGTTTAGAGATTGTACTGAATTGACCACCCCGCCCACATTGCCTGTTACCACGCTGGCGGAGAGCTGCTACGAAGGAATGTTTAGAGGGTGTACGGGATTGAAAGCGGCACCCAAGCTATCTGCCACAACCTTGGCTCCGGATTGTTATTATTCTATGTTCAGAGAATGTACAGGATTAACCACAGCGCCTGAACTACCCGCTATTACTATGGTGGATGGCTGTTATGGCAGGATGTTTGAAGATTGTACTAAATTGACTACTGCACCTGAACTCCCCGCTACTACGCTGGCAGACTACTGTTATGGCTGGATGTTCTCTGGTTGTACGGGATTGACCACAGCTCCTGAGTTAAAAGCAACTCAAATGGCTGTGCACTGTTACAACGAAATGTTTGGCAACTGTACGGGATTGACTACCGCACCCGAACTGCCGGCAAAGAACTTGGATGAAGGGTGCTATTGTGGTATGTTTGCGGGCTGTACAAGCTTGAAAACGCCACCCGAACTGCCTGCCACTACGCTGGCTGACTATTGTTATGAAGCCATGTTTATTTACTGCGACAGTCTAACTACCGCACCCGTACTGCCTGCAACCACCCTTACAATAAGTTGCTATTACATGATGTTCCAAGGTTGTACCGAACTGACTACAGCTCCTCTGTTGCCCGCCAAAACCTTGGCTAAAACATGCTACCAGAGAATGTTTAATGGCTGTAGCAAGCTGAATAACATAAAAGTAAACTTTACCGCATGGAACGAAGCCGAAAATTCAACCCAAAATTGGGTAGAAGGTGTGTCGGCTACCGGTACGTTTACATGTCCTGCGGGCTTAGATACCACTCTCAAAGACGCTTCACATGTGCCTGTTGGCTGGACGGTCGATATTACTACGGGCATCAACACTCCTGTAGTGGATAAAAACCAACTCGACCCCAAAGGCATTATGTACAATCTTTCAGGGCAGAGGGTAGATGAAAACTACAAAGGTATCGTTATTCAAAACGGAAAAAAATATCTAAAAAAACATTAAAATAAAAACAAAAATCCCTGTAAAACTTTCCCTTTAGGGGAAGGGACAGGGCTAAAAAAAATTAAAGCTATGAAAACAAAATCGATTATTTTAACATTAGCAGTTATGCTGTTTGCTCTTGTGGGCAATGTAGCGGCATACGAAATTGGTTATTGGGAATATTATAACGAAGAACTAGAAAATACTGATCTTGCACTTTATATAATTAAAGGCAACGCAAAATATGCGATAAATAATATTGACATGACTGTACACGGTACTAATAAAACATCAGACCAAACAGGCAGCATAAATTTTCCACCCACTATAACCGCCGAAATTAGAACTGTTACAGATATAATTTATGATGAGCATGGAAATGTTGTAAACTATGTTTGGAAGTATGGTACCCTTGAATACACGGTTACATCGGTAAGTTTAGGCAGTAGTGGTATTACAAGCGTAAGTATTCCCAATACGGTAGAATACATTGGACAGCAAGCTTTTTCGGGATGTGCGGCACTCAAAACAGTCAGCAGCAGTTCGGTAAAGTATATTCACTGGGGTGCTTTTCAGAACTGTCCGGAACTTGAAACCGTAAGCGCAGCCAATTCGGTAGTGTATATTGGTAGAGAAGCTTTCGCTTATTGTCCGAAATTTAAGCATCTCAACGGCGTTATTTCTATAGATTCCATCGCAGCTCATGCTTTCAGGCAATGCCCATCTCTCGAAACCGTCGGCGGTCAGGTAAGACACGTTGGATATGAGGCTTTTGCAGGATGTGAAAAGCTTAGGACATTTTTCACAGGAATGGAGTGCATACGCGAGTCGGCTTTTGCGGGATGTACCTCTCTTGCTGCTGCAAGCCTCGGTTCGGCAAAGTATATCGGAGAAGATGCTTTCTCGGGATGCACGGCACTTAGCAGTGAAATATTTATTATTGCGGAAAATGTCGGGCAAAGAGCGTTTTACAATTGTTCGGCAATTCCTAAAGTACACATCAACAATACGGTAAAATATATCGGAAAAAATGCTTTCTACGGATGTACAGGAATGGAAGAATTGACTTTCGGCGAAAATTCCGAGCTTGAGATAGGCAATTGTGCTTTTCAGGGATGCTACGGACTTAGAGATGTAACAATTCGCGGGAAAATCATCGGCACCGAAGCTTTTCGTGATTGCTACGATGAAACGGGTGGCTCGGGCGCTCCGCAGCAAGCTGTTGATAATTACCGCAAAAACAGGGGCAATACCGGCGGCACCGGACTGAAAAACGTTACCATTGACAATTCGGTAAAAACCATCAAAAATGAAGCTTTTTACGGATGTCGGTTGCTTGAAACAATCACTATCGGCAATTCGGTGGATACCATCGAACAAGGTGCTTTCTTTAACTGTTCGGGGCTTAAAGGTACGCTGACTTTTCCCTCATCGGTAAAATTTCTTGGAAGTTCAGCTTGTTGGGGATGCGGTATGACGAACGTAGTGCTTAGTCCATCGTTGGAAATTATACAAGATGGCACTTTTTACGAATGCCCGAATTTGGAAAGCATAGATATTCCGGCGAAGGTGAGAATTATAGACGATAGGGCTTTTTATAAATGTCCGAATTTGAACCGAGTAACAATGATAGGGGTTGACTCCATCGGTACATCTGCATTTTACACATGTACGGCACTAACCAACGTAGCATGGGGCGATTCTCTTAGAATTATCGGTAACCATGCCTTCGAAGGGTGTACGAACATAGAGGGAAAAATGAATTTTCCCAAGCCGTTGAAGTATATAGGTTGGAAAAATTTTTCCGACTGCAAAAAAATTACCGGCGTAAGTTTTCCTGACGGACTGGAAACAATCGGGTGGGAAGCTTTTTACGGATGTACAGGTATTAGCCAATTAACCATGCCTAATAGTTTGAAGGGTGTTGGTCCTAAAGCTTTTTACAATTGTTGGAATATTAAAAGCAAACTGGAATTCCCTGCATCACTGACTTATCTTGGGGAGGGTGCGTTCGGAAACTGCCATAAACTGTCGGGCATTGACTTGGGCAGTGCCTCAAATTTGGAAACTATCGAGAGTTATGCATTCTCGGGTTGCGGAGGAATTAAGGGATTGGTATCAATACCTAACGGCGTAACTTCCATTAAAAGGGAAGCATTTTACGGTTGCGACAGCATAAACAGCTTGCACATTGGCGCATCACTGCAAGAGATAGGCATAGATGCTTTTTTTGCAACTCCTTGCGACAATCTTTCTACTATAACCGTTAGTAACAGTAACTCCACGTACGACAGTAGAAATAATTGCAATGCAATGATTGCAACATCTACCAATACGCTTATTAAGGGATGCTACCGTACTGTTATTCCCGAAACAGTAACCGCTATCGGAGATGAAGCTTTCGCCGGTTGCTGCATTACCGGTAATTTCAATATTCCTGATGCAGTAACAACCATCGGGAAAAGTGCTTTTCTCGGTTGTGACGGAATAACAAGCATTGGCTTGAGTGCTAACAATTCGTTGAAAACCATCGGACAGTGGGCATTCCGCGATTGCGATAATATGACAGATACGCTGCAATTGCCGTCGATAGTCTCTGTCGGTTTGGGGGCTTTTATGTATTGTGGAATTCCTGCCGTAGTTTTTGGCAATCAGCTGACAAGTTTGGAACCACAAGCGTTTTTATCTTATGATTTGCAATACGTTACATTCAAGTCGTCCACACCTCCCACAACAGTTGGGAATACTGCTTTCCTCTATTCACGCGACATTCCTATGTTTATTCCAAACGGAACAACTGATGCTTATAAGGAAAAAATGCCTAATCAGAAAATCTTTATCGAGGAGGGAGAGAATACGGTCAGAGCCGTATCGGCAGACCCGAAATCGGGCAAAGTAAATTTTGTTTCTTGGAAAAACGAGAACGAAGAGATAACGGAAGTAACCATTTTTGCCGAACCGGAAAGAGGGCATAAATTTGTATCTTGGAGCGACGGCAACACCGAAAATCCACGTACCATAACCGTAACAGAAGACCTTAACCTTGTGGCTTACTTCGAAGCTCTTGATTACGAGGTAACAGCAATAAGCAACAATCCGAACATGGGCAGCGTAATAGGTGGAGGCATTCATAAGTATGGAACTGAAGCAACACTGACTGCCGAGCCGAAAGATGGTTACAAGTTCAAAGAGTGGCAAGACGGCAATACCGACAATCCGCGTACTTTTGTGGTGTTGTGCGATACTACATTTACAGCACGCTTCGACGTGGCTGACGGCATTTACGAAAATTACTTGACAGGAGTAGTGATTTCAACTACAGATAAGGGTGTTGTTATAGATAATGCACAAGGTAAAAGTTTGAGTATCTACAATTTAACAGGTCAATTGCTTGTAAAAGAGACATCAATTACCACAAACAATTTTGTAGTGCGCATAGGACGTCAAGGCATATATCTTGTAAAAGTAGGCGACGACCAAGTGCAAAAAGTGATAGTTTTTTAAGTTAATAATAAAAAGAAAAAATGCCACGTGATTGATTTGAAATAAATCAAACCACTACCATAACAATCTGTTATTGGTACTCTTTGCGGACGGATTTCCTTTGTTGCTATTGCGACTGGAATTTCGTCCGCAACTTTTTGTATAGAATGTGATAAATGAATAAAAACACCACTGTCCGTCCGATTTTTAAATACGGTCGGAAGAAAATGTCAGTGGATAGTTTTGTAAAGTGGGAATTGCGGCAGTTTCCTACCTTTTTGTTTTAATGCCCTATTGACGGGCTTTGAGCCAATTCCCGGACTCGAACCGGGGACCTACGCATTACGAATGCGTTGCTCTACCAACTGAGCCAAATTGGCAAATCCTTTAATTGCGTTGCAAAGTTAATATTATTTTTTCTACCGAGCAACTATTTTCAAAGCATTTTTTTACCGCTTGAAGGCTCTCGCAATTTCGCGTTTGTCGTCGCTCTCTTTTAGAGATTGGCGTTTGTCGTACAGCTTTTTGCCGCGCGCCAAAGCTATTTCTAATTTTGCATAGCCTTTGTCGTTGATAAATAGAAAGGTGGGAACAATGGTCAAACCGTCTTCTTTAACGGAGCGTTGCAAGCGACGCAGCTCTTTTTTAGTCAGCAGCAACTTGCGCACCCGAAGTGTCTCGTGGTTATAGAAAGTTCCCAAACGGTAGGCAGCTATGTGCATATTGTACACCCACAATTCATTGTTTGCAAAAGCGCAATAACTGTCGTTGAGGCTTACCTTGCCTTCTCTAATCGATTTTATCTCTGTGCCGTAGAGCACAATTCCTGCCACAAACCGTTCAATCAGTTCATAATCGAACGAGGCGCGTTTGTTTTTTATATTTATTTTTTGCTTCGACATGAGATGCCTTTTTGAAGACGCAAACTTACAAAAATTCTTTGACTTTTGGTCGAAATGGACAATTTAACGTGAAAAAATGTGTAACTTTGCCCACTTTTTGCCAAGTAAAAGCACAATACTGGCAAAAATTCAGCGTTTTACTGAAAAGAAAGCCCTATTGTCATACCAAAGGGTTTTGGCAAACTTTTTGTTGAAATCGGTAGGCTACCTGCAAAGTGAATTTGTATGATTGCAGTTAGTACTTGTTAAAAATTTGTATTAAATGGAAATTTCTAAAAAATTAAGGGCAGCTATCACCGCTATAGAGGCCTATGTCCCAGACTATATTCTTACGAACGAAGAATTGAGTACCATGGTCGACACTTCCGATGAGTGGATTATGTCGCGTGTTGGTATTCGTGAGCGTCGTATTTTGAAAGGCGAACACGGGATGACGTTTATGGCTGTTAAAGCTGTAAAAGCATTATTAGAAAAAAACAACGTTGACCCTAGCGAAATTGGGGCAATTATTTGTTCTACTGTAACTCCTGATATGGTTTTCCCGTCCAGCGCATCAATTATTGCTGGTGAGTGTGGAATAGTGGATGCCATGACTTTTGATATGAATGCAGCTTGTGCTGGTTTTATACATGCTTTAAAAACAGCTTCATTATATATTGAAAGTGGTTTTTGTAAAAAAGCACTCATTGTAAGTGGTGAAAAAATGTCATCAATAACGGACTACACAGACCGTAATACATGTCCACTATTTGGTGATGGTGCTGGTGCAGTGTTGCTCGAAGGTCGTACTGACGGTACAGGTTTACAAGATGCTATTTTGCGTACTGATGGTGTAGGTAAAGAGTTTTTGTATATGTACGCTGGTGGTTCATTACATCCAGCAACGCATGAAACTGTGGCTAATCGTCAACATTACATTTACCAAGACGGTAAAAATGTATTCAAATGGGCGGTAACCAAAATGGCTGATGTTTCAGCTGAAATAATGGAGCGTAACAATCTACAACCAGAAGATATTGCTTACCTCTTGCCTCATCAAGCTAATTTGCGTATTATCGATGCAGTGGCTAACCGCATGGGTATTGACAAAGAGACTAAAGTGTTGATTAATATCGATATGTATGGTAATACATCGTCGGCTACAATTCCAATTTTAATTTGGGATAATCAATCTAAATTTAAAAAGGGTGACAATTTGATCTTTTCGTCTTTTGGAGCTGGTTTTGCATGGGGCTCTGTGTGGTTGAAATGGTCGATTTAAAAAGATAGTATGACAAAAGTGCAGTAACTTTGTCAGTTTGGCTATCATAACTCCTTAAATCCTTTGTTGGCAAACTTTTTGTTGAAATGCGTAGGCTACCTGCAATGTTTATCTATATGATTGCAGTTAGTGCTTGTAAAAAATTGGATATAAATACAATACAAATAAATCACTATGAAAGAGAACAAAAAAAAGAAAGAGAAAATCAAGGTAGAATCGGCGCAATCAGACACGGAAAGTACGGAAAAAGTCGAAGAAACTGCTTCTTCTCAACAAACGGAACAATCGGCTGACGATTTTGAAGCGAAATTTAATGATGTGAACGATAAGTATTTACGTTTGATGGCTGAATTTGACAATTATCGCAAACGGATGATGAAAGAGAAGTCCGATTGGATAAAAACTTCGTCTGAACGTATTTTAATCGATATTTTGCCCATCATCGACAATTTCGAACGCAGCCTCAAAGCTATGGAAAATGCGGAAAACGTAGCGGCTTTGAAGGAGGGCGTAGATTTGATTTATTCTCAAATGATGACGTTCTTAAAGCAAAACGGAGTGAGCGTGGTGGCAACAGAAAATGAACCTTTCGACATGAACATACACGAGGCTGTAACAACTATTCCGGCACCGACTGAAGAACAGAAAGGAAAAATCATCGATTGTGTGCAAAAAGGCTACCAACTTTACGATAAGGTCATCCGTTTTCCTAAAGTAGTGGTTGGCGAGTAAAAATGACATAAGACAATGAAAAAACGTGATTATTATGAAGTGCTCGGTGTGGCGAAAGACGCATCAGCCGACGACATAAAAAAGGCTTACCGTAAAAAGGCTATCGAGTTTCACCCCGACAAAAACCCGGGCGACAAAGTGGCTGAAGAAAAATTTAAAGAAGCTGCTGAAGCTTATGAAGTTCTGAGTGATTCTGAAAAACGCCAACGTTACGACCAATTTGGGCATGCCGGTCTCGGCGGTGCAGCCGGAGGCGGTTTTGGCGGAGGCATGAGCATGGAGGATATTTTTTCCCATTTCGGCGATATTTTCGGAGGGCGTTTCAGTAGTTTTGGCGGTTTTGGCTTTGATGGTTTCGACGGTGGGGCGCGTGGCGGTAATCGCGTGCGCCGTGGCAGCGATTTGCGCGTGAAGGTAAAGCTGACGTTGCAAGAAATTGCCAAAGGCGTGGAAAAGAAAATAAAGGTGCAAAAAATGGTGGCGTGTTCGCATTGTGACGGTAGCGGAGCAAAAGACGCTCACAGTCGTAAAACGTGCAGTACCTGTAATGGAACGGGCTACGTTACGCAAGTGCAGCGTACCATTTTGGGACATATGCAAACACAGTCGCCTTGCCCCACGTGCGGTGGCGAAGGTCAGGTGATAACTGATAAATGCTCTTATTGCAGCGGCGAAGGCATTGTGCGCTCGGAAGAGATTATTTCGATAAAAATTCCGGCGGGAGTAGCCGAAGGTATGCAACTATCGATGAAAGGTAAGGGTAACGCAGCGCGCAATGGCGGCATCAATGGCGATTTGCTTATAGTGATTCAAGAAGAAAAACATCCGGAACTGATACGTGACGGCAACGATTTGATTTACAATTTGCTATTGACAATACCAACGGCAATTTTAGGCGGCACGGTCGAAATTCCTACAGTCGATGGACGTGTAAAGGTGAAGATAGAAAAAGGTACGCAACCGGGCAAAGTGCTTCGTTTGCGCAACAAAGGTCTTCCTGAACTCAACCGTTATGGAACGGGCGATTTGTTAGTAAACATCGGTGTTTATATTCCTGACAATATTTCATCTGAAGAGAAAAAACTGATTGAAAAGTTGGACGATTCGAACAATTTTAAGCCGTCTGCGTCCGATACCCGTAATTTTTTCAACAGATTTAAAAAGATGTTTAACTGATGTTTTCCGGAAAGAAGAAATAAAAAATGCAGTGCATTTATTATGCACTGCATTTTTTATGCTTTTAGAGAACCAACAGCGCATCGCCGTAAGGTCCAAATCGGTAACCCTCTTTTACGGCTGTATTGTAGGCATTCATCACAATATCGTAACCTCCAAAGGCGGCTGTGTTCATTAACATAGTAGTCATTGGCAGTTGGAAATTGGATATTAGCGCACTAACTGTAGCAAATTCGTAGGTTGGAAAAATGAATATGTTCGTCCAGCCTTCGTACGGTTTAATGTAAGAGTTGGCGGTAGAAGCGGTTTCCAAAGCGCGCAAAACAGTTGTTCCTATAGCGCAAATTTTGTGACCGTTCTTTTGTGTTGTGTTGAATTTTTTAACAACTTCTTCATTAACAAAGACTTGCTCAGAATCCATTTTATGTTTAGTGAGGTCTTCTACTTCAATGTCGCGAAACATACTCAGGCTTGCGTGCAATGTAATGAAACTTCTTTCGATGCCTTTTATCTCCATTCGTTTGAGCAATTCGCGGCTAAAGTGGCAGCCTGCCATTGGGGCAACTACAGCTCCTTCGTTTTCGGCAAAAATAGTTTGGTAATTTTCGGCATCGTCGGGTTCTGTGGGGCGTCTCGATTTTATGAAATCGGGTAGTGGTGTTTCACCCAAGGAATAAAGCGTACTTTTAAACTCATCGTGGTCACCGTCGAACAGAAAACGTACGGTGCGTCCACGCGAAGTGGTGTTATCAATCACTTCCGCTACCAATGATTCGTTTTCGCCAAAATAGAGTTTGTTGCCGATGCGAATTTTGCGTGCAGGCTCTACCAGCACGTCCCAAAGGCGTAAATCGGGATTTAGTTCTCGCAATAGAAACACTTCAATTTGTGCGCCCGTCTTTTCTTTGTTACCGTACAAACGTGCCGGAAACACTTTGGTGTCGTTAAAGATGAAGAGGTCTTTGTCGTCAAAATAGTTAATAACATCCTTAAATTGGCAGTGTTCTATCGAGCCGTCGTTTTTGTGCAACACCATCAGGCGGCACTCGTCGCGGTGATATTCGCGGATGATTTCTTTGCTCTCTTCGTCTGTAATCTCTATGTGGTGAGGATAAAGTGCAATTTGTTCTTCCGGTAATTTGAATTTGAATTGTGAAAGTTTCATAACTATATATTTTGATTTTGTTAGTCTTGTTTTTTGCTGAGTTCGTTTACAAATGTTGCAGCGTCCATACAATCGGCAATGGTGATGTTGCCTATTCGGGTGCGCTCCAAAGCTGTGAGATGCGCTCCTGAACCCAATGCGATTCCAATGTCACGCGCTAACGCTCTAATGTAAGTGCCTTTGCTGCATGTTACTCTAATGGTCAATGAAGGCATATCAAATTTCAGAATTTCTATTTTGTCAATCACCAGCAATTTCGGTTTCAGTTCTACCTCTTTGCCTTTGCGAGCGTAGTTAAAAGCGCGTTCTCCTTCAATTTTTATAGCAGAATAAACCGGTGGCGTTTGCCATATTTCACCGACGAATGTACTTATTTTTTCCTCTACCAACTCACGAGTAATGTGTTCAGTAGGGTAGTAGTTGTCTATCGGATGTTCCAAATCGAACGATGGCGTTGTTGCTCCCAATTTCAAAGTTGTTACGTACTCTTTTACTTCATCTTGCAATGATTCTATTTTTTTTGTCGCTTTTCCCGTACAAAGTATCATTACACCTGTTGCCAAAGGGTCTAATGTGCCGGCATGTCCTACTTTTAGCTTTTTTACTTTCAAATGGCGACACAATGCGCGGCGTACGTAATTTACCAAATCGAACGATGTCCACGTAAGCGGCTTATTGAAATAAAGCACTTCGCCTTCTATAAAATCCATCGGCTTACGATACAAGTGAATAGATAACCGTTGCTCCGCCTACAATGAGACAGTAAATAGCAAAATAAATTAACTTTCCTTTTTTTACAAGATTTATCATAAACTTGCAAGCAAAACAGCCCGCAACAAATGCACCTAAAAATCCGGCTGCCAATGCGCTGAAACTGATGCCTATTTCTGTTTGCGTGCCAATCATGTCGATAAGTTCCAAAAACGCCTCACCGAGTATGGGTATCAACACCATAAGGAATGAAAATTGAGCAATACTTTCCTTTTTATTGCCGAGAATCAATCCTGTAGCAATGGTAGAACCTGAACGCGACAATCCGGGCAGCACGGCTACAGCTTGCGCCAATCCAATGATGAATGCATCTAAATAAGAAATGTTCTCTTTTTGGCGCGGTTTGGCAAAATAGGCAAAAGTCAGCAGTCCCGCCGTTACCAGCAAGCAACAACCTACCAACAAAAGTCCGTTGCCGAAAAATGCTTCCACTTGGTCTTTAAAAAAGATGCCAACAATGAAAATAGGTATCATCGAAATGCCTATTTTGGCTACGTAGTCTTTTTCGGCGTTCCATTTTTTTGTGGTGAATGTACCTGAAAATAGTTGTACAATTTCTTTCCAAAGTATAACGATGGTGCTCAATACCGTAGCAGCATGTACTATAATGGCGAACGTTAGGTTTTCTTCTCCGGCAGTGCCAAGAATAGCTTGACTGATTTCGAGATGACCGCTGCTACTTACAGGAAGAAATTCCGTGAGACCTTGCAGAATACCCAACAAAAGTGCTTCTACCCAATTCATTATTTGTCGTTTTTAGGCTTCCATAAAATAGCTACAACCATAAGTACAAAGCCTATCATACAAATAATGGGCGCTAAAGTGATGCGACGGAAGCTGAAAATGTCAGGGTTGAATTCTAAAGTGGTGGTGCTGCCGTGCATAAGTACAAATCCTAAGATTATCAGCAATACGGCAATGCCCATCAGGATAAAATTCATTTTCTTTAAAGGAAATTGGTTCATAAAATTTATTTTTATTAGATGTAGTACAAATCGTCTGTTTTCAGTCGCAAAAAGCGATTAACACCAAATAATGCGGCAAAAAAGATGATGACAAAGCTAATGGTGAACACAATGGCAATGACCGGCAACCAGATGTGCAACTGGTAGAGGTTGAAGGTATCGCCTATTTCACTTTGCACATAATAGATAATGCCCGCCAGCATAACTAAGGCTAACAATGCCGCCCAAAAACCGTCCAGCAAATTTTTGCGAATAAAAGGTTTGCGTATGAACCATGCTCTTGCACCTACCAATTTCATGGTGTTAATAATGAAACGGTCGGAATAAACGGTAATGCGTATTGTGTTGTTTATCAATGCGATAGAAATAAATAGCAAAATAAGTGTAATGCCTCCGAAAATGATAGAAAGTCGCTTTACATTGTTGTTGAGCAGGTGTACAATATCTTCTTGATAAACAACCTCTTGTACGCTACTAAACACAGAAAGTTTATTTTTTGCCTCAGCAATACCGGCAGAATCGGTGTGGTTGGCGTGCAATTTCACCTCTATAGAAGCTTGTAGGGGATTGTAGCCCAAAAAACTGGTCGGGTCTTCGCCCAAATCGGCTACGTGGTCAATCAACGCTTGTTCTTTGCTGATATAAGTGAACGATTTTACAAAATTGACGTTTTCCAAGTATTTTTTGAGGCGTTGTAGCTCTTTATTTGAACAATCGTCTTTTAGCACCACCGAAAAGCCGATATTCTCTTTGGCATAGTCAGTCATCTCTTTTGTGAAAATGAACAAAAACGAAATGAGACCTACCATAAACAGAACTAAAGCGACACTAATTGTAGTGGTAAAATGGAGATTGAAAAATGATTTTTTACGTTTTTTATACTGATTGTCAGTCATTTGTAAAATTATTTAAAGAAAGTAGTATATTCTATTCCCAAATTTCAAAACATTCTGCAAATATACAATTTCCAATGTAAAATACCAAATTTTAGTGAGGTTATCGACACCTTTTTTATTTACTCTTTTTCTTTTATACAAGTGTTTATAAATAAGCTGCTTATGAAAAATTTGCGATGTTCAGGCGTTTTTTTTATGCTAAATCCTTGCTTATTAATGATTTTTTTTTTATATCTTTGCATAGTAAATAATTTAAAACAACCGAAGTAATGAAAGAACCAGTAAAGATTTTGTTTATATCCCAAGAAATTGCTCCTTATTTACCGGAAACAGAAGTTGCCACAATGTGCAGAGAATTACCCCAATATGTTCTAGAAAAAGGATGTGAAATACGAACTTTTATGCCATGCTTCGGTAGTATCAATGAACGGCGTAACCAATTGCATGAAGTGCAGCGCCTTTCGGGTATGAACCTGATAATCAACGATACCGACCATCAATTGATTATTAAAGTAGCTTCAATACAGCCTGCTCGTATGCAGGTTTATTTTATTGATAATGACGACTATTTCCGTCGCAAAGGTACTGTTTGCGATGCAGAAGGCAAAGAATTTAAAGATAATGACGACCGATTGGTGTTTTTTGCGCGGGGCGTGCTCGAAACCATAAAAAAATTGCTTTGGACACCGGATATTATCCATTGTCAAGGTTGGATGACAGCTTTGGTGCCGCTTTACATTAAAAAAGCCTATAATGAAGACCCGTTTTTCCGCGATGCGAAAGTAGTCTATTCGGTATTCGGAGACGATTTTAAAAAGAAATTCAGGACAGGTTTTCATAGCCATTTGATGATGGAAGGCATTGAAAATAAAGATTTAGCCGCTATCAACGGCGTTAAAAATGTCGATTTCGTCTCTTTATCGAAGTTGGCTATTGATTTTTCGGATGCGGTTATACTTGGCTCGCCTAATGTGAATACAGCAATAACGAAATATGTGGCAGAAAAAGGCTTGCCTTGTTTGCCTTACAGCGAAAATTACAAAGAAGATTACTTTAATTTCTACTCTTCTGTTTATCCGCCCATGGCAGAGTAGGTATAGTTGGTTTAAGCACAATAAAATTGCATAATGTCAGTTAAGTGTACAGCCGTTTTTTATAATTTTTAGAGCTGATGCGAAAAATCTCATATCTATTCTTGCTATTGCCTCTCTTTTTACTGTTGGCATGCGACAACGACGAAGGAACAGGACTCATTATTCAACCGGAAAAGGATAAAATTTCTGTTTATGCAGATACTGTGGGGGTTACCTCGTCCAATTTTTTTGTAGAAAAAATATCGGCACAGATTGATACGCTTCTTTTGGGCGAATATTATGATGCAAAATTTGGTTTGACCAAAGGCGAAATCATTGTTCAACTCGCACCGCCTGTCGATTACGAATTTCCGCCTGAAGCCAACAATCCGCAACCCGATTCATTGGTGCTTTATATGTATTATCGTACATGGTTTGGCTTGTCGAACACTCCTTTGGAAATCAGCATATACGAACTGAACAAAAAAACGCCCGACTATTCTACAACCTATTATACCAATTTAGATGTTTCGGAATTTACCGACAAATCGGTAATGATGGGCAAAAAATTAATTACTTCGGTTGACCAAACATTGACCGATTCTGCGCGTAAACTTTCCACGTATGTTCCTACTGTTCGCTACAAATGTACACCGGAGCAAACGGCACGTTTTTTTAATTTGCCCAAAGAAGCTTATGCAAGCGAAAAGAATTTCTGCCAACATTTTAAAGGAATGTACATTACTACAACGTACGGTTCATCTACGGTGTTGCACCTGTCGGGCATAGAAATGAAACTTTTTTACCACTACACTTATAACAAAAACGGCAAGGACACGGTGGTTAATACGTCTATAATTTATCCTGCGAATAGCGAAGTTCGGCAGTTGAATAAATTGTCGCATCCCGAAATAGAAACTACTATAAAGTTATGTGATAGTGTTAATTACATAAAATCGGCAGCGGGCATGTATCCAAAATTGCAGTTGCCGGTAGGCGAAATGCGCAAACGTATTTTTAACCGTATCGATACCAATAAAATTGTGAGTATAAACAGTGCCGTGCTGACCGTAGAAGCTGTTAAACACAGTTCGTTAGAGTCCGCATTGCCGGTACCCGATGCGCTGATGTTGATTAGGGAAAGTCAGATTGATGATTTTATCAATAGAAATCGCATACCCGGAACGAAGGATACGACCGCTGTACTTGGCTATTACAATTCTACTAATGGCTCATACATGTTCGATTTAGCCTATTTTTTGGACAAAGAGATAATGACGGATCCTTATAATTTTACTGAACTGGAGAATGTACTCTTAGTGCCTGTCAATGTGTCTGTTAATAGTTCTTACCAAATCATAGGGGTTAAAGCTCAATCGAAAATTCAAGGAGTAGCGGTGCGCAGCGGTAAAAACTCGGTTTCGCACATGAAAATTCGCTTCATGTATTCCGGATTTTAACAGTGCGGATTGCGCTGCCTTTATTTAGCCAATGGCAAATATGCGTTTATCATTTACCCGAATTATAGTATCTGTTTCGTTGTTGTTAGCAACGGTGTTTGCCTTTGCCGCCAACGATACAACTTTCACAAAATACAAGTCACAAGAATTTGTAACGTACGGCTTTGTTCGCGTTAATTCGTCGCTAACAACTGCTGATGCAGTAGTCGATGATCTGATTGCCGATTTTAGAGGCGACCCTGAACTGCTTTTTGAATGGGCACTCAAAGGACTCGGAAGGCAGGAAGAAGCTAAAAAAAATGAGTTGGTACTGGCTTTGAAAGAGACGACACTTGACAAAATGACAGGAGTTTTTCGTATTTTGTCAGATGTTATGATAGCCGACAAGGTTGTGGCACGAGATATAGTAATAGAGGGAGATATGATTAAAACCAAAAACGCCGATGGGTCGCTAAATGTGAAAATAAGCATCCATAAATCGAATTTTCTTATTAAAAAAGCCCATGGCACGTTTTTTGTCCTTCCTCAAAAAGTCGGTTTCTTGTATGTGATGCGAGTGAATGTTACGTTCAATTGGTTTTTCAATCTGTTCATCACTCAGCGCAGATATGCGGATTTGATAGAATGGCGTATCACGGGATTTTTGAACAACATGAAGCAGGAAACCGAACGAAGGTTACTAATTGAAAATAAAGGAATAAAATAGAAAATGGAAAAATATTATTCGGAAGCATTACGGAAAGTCCTTTCTTTCAGCAAAGAAGAGGCCGGACGCTTGGATAACGACTATATCGGTGCGGAACATTTCCTGTTGGCTATGTTGCGTCAGGACGATGGCGGTGCGATTGTCGCATTAAGTCGTTTGGATGCCGATTTACAATTAATAAAAGAGAAAGTAGAGGCGCAAGTGCGCGCAAAGCATATCAATGACCGCATGTCGTTTCAATTATTGGAATCTGCCGATAAAATATTGAAAATTATGCGTTTGGAAGCTCGTTCGCTCAAAACGGAAGTGGCTGATACCGAACATCTTTTGTTGGCTATATTGAAAGAAAGAAACAATGTGGCTGCCGATGTGCTGAACATGTTGGGAGTTACCTACGACAGTATTAAGGATTTATTGGTGAAAAAAACCGATTTTTATATGGGTTCCGTTTCCAACGACGAAGACGACTTTGAAGACGAAAAACCTGTTTCTCAGGATATTAAAAAAGTTTCATCGTCGGAAGGCAGCGATACGCCTGTGCTTGATAATTTTGGAAAGGACATTACCAGATTGGCAATGGAGGATAAGCTAGACCCTATTGTCGGCAGGGAAAAAGAGATAGAGCGTGTTGTACAGATTTTGAGCCGTCGTAAAAAAAATAATCCGGTGCTGATTGGTGAACCGGGCGTTGGTAAATCGGCTATAGCCGAAGGTTTGGCTTTGCGCATCGTGCAACGTCGCGTGTCGCGAGTGTTGTTCGACAAACGCATCATTTCGTTGGATATGGCTTCTGTGGTGGCAGGAACAAAATACCGCGGGCAATTTGAAGAACGCATCAAAGCTATTTTGAACGAATTGGAGAAAAATCCGAACATCATTCTGTTTATCGATGAAGTACATACCATTGTGGGTGCGGGAGGCGCATCGGGTTCGTTGGATGCTGCCAATATGCTGAAACCGGCTTTGGCGCGTGGCGATATACAATGTATCGGAGCGACTACGCTCAACGAATACCGTCAAAGCATTGAAAAAGATGGTGCGTTGGAGCGCCGTTTCCAAAAAATATTGGTAGAGCCTACTACAGCAGATGAAACATTGCAAATTTTGCAAAATATAAAATCGCGCTACGAAGACCACCATCAAGTTATTTATACTCCTGAGGCTCTCGAAGTGTGTGTCAAATTGTCGGAGCGTTACCTTACCGACCGCTGTTTCCCCGATAAAGCTATCGATGTGATGGACGAAGTTGGTGCACGGGTACACATTACCAATATAAAAGTGCCCGCCGATATAGAGGAATTGGAACAAGCTATTGACCAAGCTAACCGACAGAAATTGGAAGCCGTAAAATCGCAAAATTACGAATTGGCAGCCGATTTTCGCGATAAAGCAAAACAAAAGACAGAAGAACTCGAAAAAGCAAAACAAAAATGGTTGGCAGAATCGTGTTACAACAAAACCGTTATTGATGTAGATACGGTTGCCGAAACGGTTGCGATGATGTCGGGAATTCCGGTACAACGCATTGCGCAGTCCGAAGGTCTTCGCTTGTTGAAAATGAAAAGTGCGTTGCAAAATCAGGTTATTGGACAAGATGAAGCTGTCGCTAAAGTCGTTAAGTCAATACAGCGCAATAGGGTAGGTCTCAAAGACAAAAATAAACCGATTGGCACATTCATATTTTTAGGACCTACAGGAGTCGGTAAAACACTGTTAGCTAAAAAGTTGGCGGAATATATGTTCGATAGTCAAGAGGCTATTATTCGTGTGGATATGAGCGAATATATGGAAAAATTCAGTGTGTCGCGCCTTGTTGGTGCGCCCCCCGGATATGTGGGTTACGAAGAGGGCGGTCAACTGACCGAACAGGTGCGCCGTAAACCTTATTCCATTCTGTTATTCGACGAAATCGAAAAAGCCCATTCTGATGTGTTCAATCTGTTGCTTCAAGTGCTCGACGAAGGCTTTTTAACGGATAGTTTGGGACGAAAAATAGATTTTAAAAATACCGTTATTATTATGACGTCCAATGTCGGTACTCGTCAGTTGAAAGATTTTGGAAAAGGTGTCGGTTTTGCGCTGCCCAATGCTTCATCGGACATGGACAAGCAATACGTTCACGGCGTGTTACAAAAAGCGTTGAACAAGACCTTTTCACCCGAATTTCTGAACCGTATTGACGATGTTATTATGTTTGACCAACTTTCTCGCGAATCCATCTTTAAAATTATCGATTTGGAATTGGACGCTTTGTATAAACGTATTGCTGACTTGAATTTTAAGTTGGAATTGAGCGATGCGTCTAAAGACTTTTTGGTAGAGAAAGGTTACGATGTTCAATTTGGAGCAAGACCGTTGAAACGCGCCATACAGAAATATGTGGAAGATATGTTGGTTGATGCTTTGCTCGAATCGAAAATAGCAGCCGGAAGCACTGTGAAAATTGATGTGGACACAGAAAAAGAAAAACTCTATATTGTGGAATAAAACAAAAAGCAGTATCTTTGCAAATTCAAAATAAGGGTATGAAAAAAATTCAAATGGTTGATTTGTTCAGCCAATACCAAAAAATCAAGAACGAGGTTGATGCCGGAATTCAAGAGGTTTTAAACACAACTACTTTTATCAAAGGCGGTAAAGTGAACGAATTTCAGGCTAACTTGGAAAAATACCTTGGCGTTAAACACGTTATTCCCGTTGGCAATGGCACCGATGCTCTGCAAATTGCATTAATGGCGCTGGATTTGAAACCCGGCGATGAAGTAATTACCCCGACATTCACGTTTATTGCTACTGCCGAAGTGGTTGCTCTTTTGGGACTTACCCCCGTAGTTGTAGATGTCGATTTCGATACGTTTAATATTGATATAGAAGCGGTTAAACGTGCCATAACGCCTAAAACCAAAGCCATAGTGCCGGTGCATCTGTTTGGTCAAAATGCCGATATGGAAGCCATTTTGGAGTTGGCACGCGAACACAATTTGTTTGTTGTAGAAGATGCCTGCCAGTCGATAGGTTCCGAATATATTTTTAAAAACGGTAAAACCGTTAAATCGGGTTGCATAGGCGATATTGGTTGCACGTCTTTTTTCCCGTCGAAAAACTTGGGTTGCTACGGCGACGGCGGTGCTATTTTTACCAACAACGATGAATTGGCTGCAAAAATGTCTGCCATAGCCAACCATGGTATGGTGGTGCGTTACTATCACGATATGGTAGGTGTCAATTCGCGTTTAGACAGCATTCAAGCTGCGGTGTTGGATGTAAAACTGCCACTTCTCGATAGTTACATAAAAGCCCGCCAAAAAGCGGCTACTGCTTACAATGCGGCTTTTGCCGATTGCAAAAAAATGATACTTCCCGTTGTGTCGGCATTTACCACGCATGCGTATCATCAATATACAATCAAATTAGTAGATGTCAATCGCGATAAACTGCGCCAAATTTTGGCTGACAAAGGAATTCCGGCTATGATTTATTATCCGGTGCCGTTGCATTTGCAAAAAGCTTATCAAGATTCGCGTTACAAAGCGGGCGATTTCCCTGTTGCGGAAAAATTGGCGGCGTGCGTATTGTCGTTGCCGATGCACACCGAATTGGACGATGAACAAATGGCTTACATTACCGAAAATGTGCTGTCGGCTATAGAAGTGTGTTAAAATAGAGATGTATCCGTAGCTCAGTCGGTAGAGCAATTGACTCTTAATCAATGGGTCGTGGGTTCGAATCCCACCGGGTATACAAAGGGCTTGCAATCAATCGATTGCAAGCTCTTTTTATCAGTTAGGGGGCAAATTATGATATGTTTTGAAAAACAAAGATAATTAGATATGGACTGTAATTCTGTAGATAATATTGACAGAATTTGTAAAAAATATAGTAGCTATTGTGATATTATTACAAAAAGATCTGTGACGTTACAATTTGCGTTACGGATATTTTTTTACTAAAAAATTTGGTATATAAAAAAAAAGTTGTAATTTTGCATAAACTTAATAGCGCCTTCAGCAAAGTCCATTCATTTCTAAATAACGAATGTGCCTACCTGAAGGCCATTTTTTATTGTATATTATGATCAAGAATAACACAAAAAAACAACAAAGTGATTCAACCTATCAGTCTACACCTATTAAAGTAGCAGTATTAGTTGATGGAGGTTATTTTATTAAACGGTATAATGTTTTATACAATACAAAAAAAAATAAAACACCTATAGATATTGTACAAGATTTATATTATATCGCTCATTCTCATGTAGGTAACAATAACTATCTGTATCGTATTTTTTTCTACGATTGTGAACCGTTTGCTAAAAAAGCGTCAAAACCAATTTACACAAAATCGTAACTAATTGATAATCAAATATAGGTTTTTTCAAATACTCCAATTTGCGGTTTAAACCGCTTATATTGACAGTTATTTATTTTAAAAATTAAACCTAATTATTATGCTTATGAATGTATCTCAAGTGAAAAATCTCATTTCGGTGAAGGATTTTAAAAATCAGTATGGCGTCTATCGTACCTCCGACAATAAAGAAGGTATTATAAAACGCAATGGAGAAATTATTTTTCCAGCCAAAGACTACATGTCAGTTATTGCGCTAAACGACCATTTGTTTGATCTAACAAAAGAAGATTTTACGCATGCAACTTTTGACACCAATCTTAATGAAATTCTACCAATCATGATTGATTACAATGGTAGTAACGGTCATTGTATTTTCTACGAACATGTAAACGGTACAAGTAATCTAGAAGAAAATAAAAAGTTCGGAATTTGCGATAGTAACTACCAAGTTCTAGTACCAGCTATTTATGAGCGTATCATCTATTTTGCAGAGACTTATTGGTTAAAAAAATCAGATCGTTGCTGGCTTGTTTTGAACGAACAATTAGAAACAAACTATTCCATGGTAGAAGATGTACGACTATTAATTGGAGCAAAAGCAAAAGACAAATCAGTGGCCGTAGCTCTCAATGGGGAGTATTTTCTATTATCAGCACAAAAGAAACGCATTACTAAAGGACATTACGAATTTTTGGAACCATTTACCGAAGCTGGTTATGCCATTGCTAAAGTAAATGGCAAACTAGTAATTATTGATGAGGAGGAACAAATACTCCATCATACCAATTATTCTGCAACTTATGATGACTCTCTACCTTATCCTTATTGGCGTTGTATGTGGGTTGCTTCAAATCGTTTAGCATTCTACCAAGATGAAAAGTTTGGATTGATGAAACCTGATGGTAAAGTTATTGTAGAACCAATCTATGCAGAGATATTAGTACTTGGATATGAGGAGCTCATTCCTGTAAAATCAACTGAAGGATTGAGAGGTTATATTGATATCAATGGACAAATAGTGATTCCTTGCCTTTATAAGCATGTCACATACAATAGAACTACCAACCAATTCCGAGTGCGAACAACAGAGAATAAATATGGTCTGTTTGATAAAAATGGTAATCCCGTATTACCTACAATATTCAAACAGATAACTATCGATCAAGATGGTCACGTGTTAGCATTGCTGGACTAAATTAGTAACACCATACTCTTGTGACACAAGAGTATGGTGTTTTATCAACTTACAAGACTAATTCTGTAATTTTTTTATAAAAATAAACCAAAGATAACTTAATGAAATATTAAAAAAAACTGTACATTAGCAGGCACAAACTTTTCAACCCTATTAAATTTCCTTTTAAAACCTAAAAATTGAATTTTAGTAAAAAAACAGCTGCCACATGTAAACAAAACCGTTACAACGGAATCATTTAATAACATACAACCTACAAAGTTGTGATTACATAACACTAAAAACAAATTATATGAGTGAAACTAAACAACCATTAGAAATTGAAAATATACAACAATTAATGACCAGAATCAATGAAATCTCAAATAAGTATGAAGAAATTTCGAAGGTATCAGGAGATAATTTCAATGTCTTTCGAGTAATAGAGTTAACATCCGACGAAGTTAGATTACATTCTAAATTTTTGGCAGAACTTTTAAATCCCAAAGGTTCACATGGTCAAGGGAGTAAGTTCTTGGATTTATTTATACAACAGTTTGATATTAAAAATGTTGATCCAGAAACATCAAAAGTTGATGTAGAAAAATATATTGGGAATAAAACTGACACCGAAGGTGGAAGAATTGATATTTTAATTGAAGACAGCAACCAGAATGCAATAATAATTGAGAACAAAATATATGCAAGTGACCAAGAAAATCAATTAGTCAGATATTCTAACTATAAAACCAATAGTAAAATTATTTTCTATTTAAATCTTGATGGGAGTGACCCTTCAGAATATAGCTGCCATGGGTTAAAGATAGACGAAGATTTTAAAGTAATTTCATACAAAGATGATATACTTACTTGGTTAGAAAACTGCAAGAAAGAGAGTGTATCGTTACCGCTATTACGAGAAGGAATAACTCATTACATGAATTTAATTAAACATTTAACAGGACAATCAAATAATACGACAATGGACAAAGAGATAATAGATTTACTCGCAACACCGCAAAATATCGAAATCGCTATTAAAATTGCAAACTCTACAATAGGTGCAAAAAGTAAAATACAGTGGGAATTTTGGAAACAATTGCGTGAAGAATTTGATAAACAAAGAATAACTTTATTAGATGGAACAAGTGGTAAATCTGTGGTATCAGAGGAAAAGGTTCAAGACTATTACAATAACAAAAATAATAATAAGCTTTATGGTTTGTGGACACAAGTCCTCGTAATAAATGATACGATTATATATTATAAAATTGAAATTTATCACAACATATATTGCGGTTTTACGGCAGAAAAGAATAAGAATTTTAATATATCAAATCTACCAGAATGCGAAGAAATAAGACATATTATAAAAGAAATAGATGATAATTATCAAACTAAACCATTGTGGCTTGGCCAGAAATATGTCACACCAAAATTAAATTTTAAAGAATTTAACACACAAGATGTTTTCAATTTAGCTGATAGAAATAATTTAGAACAAGTAGTGAAAGATATTGTTCAGAAGTCAATAAATGATATTAAACTTTTTAACAAAAATTATCAGAAATCCGTATCTAATTAATGTAAGATACCAGCAATGTTAAAATATAGTATCCTTTATTAAAGGTCTATTACCCCAAGAAGGCGGATATTTTATCCGCCCTCTTTTATATCTATAAGAATGAATTATCCTTATAAACAACAAATATTAAAAAACAGGGAAAACAGCGTTGGATTTATGCTAAAATAATAAAAAAATAAGATTAGGTTCGGCATAATTTTGCTTTTGTCGCCAATGTCGGTTATGCGTTTACCAAAAACGGCAGTCTCTGTCTTAATGTCAATCGTGCGTTGCGTTTGCCGACTTTTACCGATTTGTATTATAAAAGTGCTACCCAGATAGCCAATCCCGAGTTGATGCCGGAAGAGAGTCTGACAACGGAAATAAGTTTGCGCTGGGCGGATTACGGTCTGCGTACGACTTTTAACGTCTATTACCGCATGGGACAAAATATTATAGACTGGGTTAAAACGCCCGAAGCTGAAAAATGGCAAAGCGTGAACCATACGCGCATAGATGCCGTCGGCGGTGAGGCGGAAATAGGTTACCGTTATGGGTATTGGTTAAAAAATATCGCTGTGAGTTATGCCTACTGCCATTTGAATAAAAATGCCGGCGAATTGATGTCGAAATATGCGCTCGACTACTTGAAGCACAAACTTACGTTCAATTTGGAACACGGAATCTATAAAGGTTTTGGAGCATCGTGGCAATTAATGTACCAAAACAGAACAGGTAACTATTTGGATATCAACGGCGCAACAATGGCTTATACCCCTGTTTGGTTGTTTGACGGTCGCATTTATTGGAAAAATCCGACAATTAATGTTTTTGTGGAAGGCAGCAATCTGCTGGGCACGCACTATTACGATTATGGCGGCATTGAGCAGCCCGGACGTTGCATAAAAGCCGGTATCTGCGTTAATTTAAAATTGAACAAAAAAAACAGTAAATGAGTTTTTTAGCGTTTAGCGTTTTTGCCAAAACGGTTCCAGCGAATTTTGCCTTGAAACCATGATTTGTCTTTGTCCAACGACAGCCAAATAAATACCGGACGTCCAACTATATGGTCTTCAGGTACATAGCCCCACGAGCGACTGTCGGCTGAATTGTGGCGGTTGTCGCCCATCATCCAATAGTAGTCCATTTTGAAAGTGTAGCTGTCGGCAGGCTGACCGTTGATGTAGATGGTGCTGTCTTTTACTGCTAACTCATTGCCTTCGTAATTGTGTATAATACGTTGATAGATAGGCAATTCTTCGATTGTAAGTTGTATTGTAGCCCCTTTTTTCGGAATATAGATAGGACCAAAATTATCGCGCGTCCAATGAGAGTATGCGCCTAACGGATAGACTTCGCCGCCAAAAAATTCGGGTTCGATAACCATTTTTGTAATATGTGAGTTGCGTTCCAACTCTTTTTTTGAAGCTGCTGTTAGCGGAAAATGGTAAATCGGAAAATTACCGTCTAAATTCATGTAACTGAGTTCTTTAGCCATGGTGTTTTTAGTCACCAAATGGCGGTCGTCAACGCTGATACCCAACGATTCAAGGAAACTTGGGTTGAGATAAGTACCGTCAGTTTGCACAAAATAGTTGTATTGCACGCCTTCAAAATCTGTTTGTGGCTTTCCGTTGATATATACTTGATTGTTAATGATTTGAAGAGAGTCGCCGGCAATGGCTATGCAGCGTTTTACATAATTTTCGCGTCTGTCCACCGGTCGGTAAACAATTTCGCCAAAAACATCCTTATTTTCATTCACAAAATAGCGTCCTAAATGGTAGCAAAGTGTGTAGTAATCAGGATTTTGTTGCAATGTTGCTACTGTGTCGCCGGCAGGAAAATTGAATACCACAATATCGTTGCGTGCTATCGTGTCCCTTCCTTTTAGGCGTTTGTAGTCCCAATGCGGTTTTTCGATGAATGATTTGCCGCCGCCAAGCCAATTAGGAAACGTATGTTGCACCAACGGAAACGACAGAGGTGTGTTTGGGATGCGCGGACCGTAACTAGCTTTACTCACATATAAAAAATCGCCAACAAGCAGACTTTTTTCCAACGAAGAAGTGGGAATTTGGTAGTTTTGGAACAGGTAGAGATTGATGAAATAGACGGCTATCAAAGCAAATAGAATGGCATCAATCCAACTAAAAATGGAATATAGAGTGTTGTTTTTTGTGCGTTTCCAAAAATCCCAAGGAATATATCGAGTAATGAATGCATCGAAAATGAACGGTAGCAACAGTAGCCACCAAAAATTATTTACCCATACAATGAAAAGAATGTAGATGGTGCTCCAAATACTGAATTTTATCCATTGTTTTTTTTCAACTGTTTTCAGTTGATTCAATGGGATATGTTTTTTCATTTCACTTCTTTTTTGTGTCATGTTGCTCTGTTTTTAAAATTTAAGTAGGTCGTTCATGGTTAGAAATCCTTTTTTACCGCACACAAATTCGGCTGCTATCACGCTCCCAAGCGCAAATCCTTCGCGGTTTTTAGCGCTGTGCGTTATTTCTATGCTGTCTGCATCACTTTCGTAGCGCACTGTGTGTATGCCGGCAACTTCGCCTTCGCGTAGGGCTTCTATGGCAATTTCATTGAGTGTGGCGGTTGTGCCGAGCGTCCATTTATCTTTGCGGTCGAGATTGCTGATAATACCATCAACCAATGTTAAAGCTGTTCCGCTTGGTGCGTCTAATTTATGAATGTGGTGTACTTCTTTCATGGTTACATTGTAAGCAGGAAATTGGTTCATTAGTTTCGCTAAGTGCTTGTTGAGTTCAAAAAACAGATTGACACCCAAACTGAAATTGGAACTCCAAAAAAGTGTGTAACCGTTTTTTGCGATTTCGTCCTTTATTTCAGGAAGTTGCGAAGTCCAGCCCGTTGTGCCGGAAACGACTGCTACGCCGGCTTTCCACGCTCGGCGGTAGTTGTTTATGGCTGCTGTCGGAGCAGTGAACTCTATTGCTACGTCGGCACTTTTGAAAGCGTCCGACTCAAAATCGTTCTGATTGTCTATATCTATGCGACACACCACGTCGTGTCCGCGCGACAAAGCCACCTTTTCGATGATTTTGCCCATTTTGCCGTATCCGATTAATGCAATTTTCATAATTCTTAGTTTTCTCGTAAGAAGTCTAAAGCTTCAAATATTTCGTTTTTAGTTGCTGTTTGGTTGATATGTACTTGACCGATTTCCGATAGCAAGGTGAAATTGATACCGCTGCCGTCGTTTTTTTTGTCGTGAAGCATCAATTCGTAAAGTGTTTCGTAGTGCTCGCACAAAAAAGTCGGTTGACCGTAATACTCTTTGCAGTAACTCAATAATTCGGTTACCGTAGAAGACGGAAAATTCATTTTGATATGCGACAAGTACAGTTCGCACACCATGCCCCACATTATCGCATAGCCGTGCAGTACAGGTTGTTTTGTTTGGTGCGAAAGCGTTTCGATGGCGTGACCAATAGTGTGTCCGAAATTGAGCGATTTGCGTATGCCCGTTTCTTTCGGGTCTTCAGCCACAATGCGTTGTTTTATAGCGATATTGGCTTCGAGTATGGGACAAAACTTGCTCCATTCTTGTTTCTCCAGCGAAAGAGCGAGCAGGGTAGCATACTCTTTTTTGCTGCTGATAAGAGCGTGTTTAATCATTTCGGCAAAGCCTGAATAGAGATTTTTATTGTCGAGCGTAGCAAGAAATTGTGTGCCGACAAGTACCGCTTGTGCCGGTGCAAAAACACCTATTTCGTTTTTCAGTCCATTGAAATTGATGCCCGTTTTTCCGCCGGTGGCGGCATCTACAATGCTGAGTAGGGTGGTGGGTATATTTATAAATCGACAACCGCGTTTAAAAGTAGCAGCCGCAAATCCGCCAATGTCTGTTACCATGCCTCCGCCGAGGTTGATAACGAGCGAATGACGTGTTGCGCCGTGTGTGCTGAGTTCGTTCCAAATGTATGTGAGTGTGTCGATGTTTTTGTGTTCGTCGCCTGCGGATATGGTAATGAGGCGACTTTTGCGCAGTTTTTCGATAGTAAGAATTATGGGCAAGCAAAAACGTTCCGTATTCTCATCAGAGATGATGAAAATGGCTTCCGACTGGAAAGTTGCCAGCTCCTGTTCCAAAAGTGGCACGATAGTGTCGGCAATGATAATTTTGCTTTGGCGCATATTCCGTAGATTAAGTGTACAAAGTTACAAAAAAACTCAATAGTTATGTATGTTTTTCATAATTCCGTAAACGATTAAAATTTTGCTTTATTATTTGGAAATAGATTATTGTTGAAATCAAGTTGTGCAAAGTATCAAATTATGAGGCTTTTAACCGAAAAATACTTGTAAAATTGGGTCTTAATGAAACAAAAAAGCAGGAGAAATTCCAATTTATCGAAGAAAATCCCTGCTTTTAAGCAATTATACACTTGCAATTTTAATAGTTGCGTGCAAAAACTACGCGTTGTGCCGACGGTTTACCGGTTACTATACATTTCCCAGGTGTTTTGTCGCCGTTTAGCGGTATGCAGCGTATAGTGGCTTTTGTTTCCTGTTTGATGCGCTCTTCGGTTTCGGAAGTTCCGTCCCAATGGCACATAAGGAAACCGCCTTTTTCTATTTCTACTTTAAATTCGTCGTAGCTGTCCACTTCGCGAGTTACCGAAGTGCGGAAATCTAAGGCTTTTTTGTAGATATTAGTTTGAATATCTTCCAATAAGTCTTTTACGTACAATTCGATGCCTTCCATTGTTACGGTTTCTTTTTTGAGCGTATCGCGGCGCATCACTTCTATTGTACCGTTTTCGAGGTCGCGCGCACCGATAGCCAAACGCACGGGAACTCCCTTCAATTCGTATTCGGCAAATTTCCACCCCGGCTTCCGATTGTTGCTATCGTCATATTTTACGCTGATACCGATGGCTTTCAGTTGTGCTATTATGGTAGCCACTTTTTCGGAGATAGCATTACGTTGTTCGTCGTTTTTGTAAATGGGGACAATTACCACTTGGAAAGGTGCTAATTTAGGAGGCAGCACCAAACCGTTGTTGTCGGAGTGTGCCATGATGAGTGCGCCTATCAGACGTGTAGATACGCCCCACGATGTTGCCCAAACGTATTGTAGTTTGTTTTCTTGGTCGATAAATTGTACATCGAACGCTTTGGCAAAATTCTGTCCCAAGAAGTGCGAAGTACCTGCTTGCAAGGATTTTCCGTCTTGCATCAAAGCTTCTATGCAGAAAGTTTCTACTGCACCAGCAAAACGTTCATTAGCCGATTTTATGCCTTTAATGACGGGAACAGCCATATATTTTTCGGCAAAATCGGCATAAACATCAAGCATTTTGCGCGCTTCTTCCAAAGCTTCTTCTTCGGTGGCGTGGGCAGTATGTCCTTCTTGCCACAAAAATTCGGCAGTACGCAGGAATAGGCGTGTGCGCATCTCCCAACGCACAACGTTAGCCCATTGGTTGCACAAAATAGGCAGGTCGCGGTACGACTGAATCCAGTTTTTATAAGTGCTCCAAATTATGGTTTCCGAAGTTGGGCGTACAATCAGTTCTTCTTCCAATTTTGCTTCAGGGTCGACTACCACACCGGTGCCGTCGGGGTTCGTTTTAAGGCGATAGTGTGTTACTACGGCACATTCTTTGGCAAAACCTTCCACATGGTCGGCTTCTCTGCTCAAAAACGATTTCGGAATAAATAGAGGAAAATAGGCGTTGATATGTCCCGTTTCTTTAAACATATCGTCCAATTGTCGTTGCATTTTTTCCCAAATTGCATATCCGTACGGTTTAATGACCATGCATCCGCGTACAGCCGAATTTTCAGCCAAATCCGCTTTTATGACTAAGTCGTTGTACCATTGTGCGTAGTTCTCTTCTCGCGATGTCAGTTCTTTCAATTCTTTTGCCATATTCTTTGTTTTTTCAATGTTTGTTGTTCTGTTATTTATCAACGTTTAGTTTAAAACTTATAATTCCGTTATTTTTATGTCGGGCGTAATGATTAAATCATTTAAATTTACGTGTTCCCACAGTAGTAATTTGCCTTTGTAACCTATTTGCATAAATTCGTCGATTAAATCAGGTATGTAACTTCCAATGGTTTGTGTTGATTTTTTTATGTCGGTGGTTATCAATCCATTATAAAATTTAGTACCTGCGCTTTCTGTTTGGCAGTCGTCCAGCGAAAACAGGTCAATAATTTGATGTTTTTCATCAAGTGTTACCACGCCGTTGTTTACAATCAAACCTTTCTTTATCAACACTTTATTGGCAGCAATCCGTTGCATTATCGTGGCATTTTGTCGGGCAGTGCCATTAGTTCGTTGGCTTTGCCGAGTTTTGTTTCCATAACTTTTTGCGGTAACGGTAAATTGTATGTGCGTTTTTGCAAAGTATCCAAATGTGTTCGCCAAGCCGTGTCCAACGGATGGCTTTTTTTATTGAAAATACGCGTCATCCAAACAGTATCGATAGTTACATTTTTGTCATCAGTTTGTTCCGATGCGCAAAAAATGCCCCATAGTTTTATCGGTTGCGAACGCATTGTGTGTGTTACGGTAATTTGCCTTTTAAGTGTATCGCCGTGCATGCGATGTCTGATAGAATCGATTGTGCCGTCGGTATATTTTACGCCGAATTCCATAGTCGGTGCCGGTAGTGTGTCCGATTTTGATAGTTTTAACACATACGACCATATTAATTTATCGCCTTTGGTCAAAAAATTGCTGTCATGCCATTCAAAACGCAGTGAATCTGTCGCTTTCAGAGCATAGTGAAACCGTGTGGGGCGCATCCAAATGTTGATGGTATCTATCGTGTCATTAGCGGGGTTTAATTCGGGGTGATAAACGTAATTGTCCACGTCCGTTTCCATTTGAGTGAGTTGTAGTTCTACCGCATCGTATATGGCACTCAGTTGTTTGGAATTCTTTGTGTACCAATCCAATGAAGTTTCAAATTCTTCGCGTGTTAGTCCATGTTTTTCAAACACAGCGTTGATGTACTGTTGGCGTATGGCTTTTTGTTCAATAGGTACACGGATGTTAACGGCTGCGGTTGTTAAGTGCAAATCAACTAAAACATCCGTCATTTCTTTTTCCGATAGCACGTTGAACGGTTTTATATGGCATGCTGAGCAGATAAAAGCCACGAGCAAGCACCAAAGAATTTTATGAAATTTGGACAATGGCATCAATTCTTCTTTTTGTGTTTAGTGTATTTGTCTAATGTGAGGCTAAAGTCTTGTCTGAAAAACAGTAAAAGAATAATAATTCCTACTGTAATGGCACTATCGGCAATATTGAACACGGGGCTGAAAAAAATATCGCCGCCTATCCATGGAACCCAATCGGGTATCACAAAGAGCGGAAAGTAGAACATATCCACCACTTTGCCCATTAAAAACGGTGCATAGCCTCCTGCTTCGGGAAACAATTCAGCGACTTGAAACGGTGTGCTTTCGCTGAATATGAGACCGTAAAACAGTGAATCGATGACGTTTCCAATCGCACCGGCTACTATCAATGCCACACACACAATGTACGAAGTTTTGTATTTATCGCGTATTAAAAGATACAGATAATAGATGGCAAAGGCAATGACAACAATGCGGAATAGCGTGAGAAACAGTTTACTACCCAAAGTGATACCGAAAGCCATGCCCGGGTTTTCCACAAATACGATTTGAAACCAGTCGAATACATGAACGCTTTCGCCCAGCGTGAACGATGTTTTGATGAAAATTTTTAAAACTTGATCGGCTATGAGAATTATTCCCATTACCAGATAGACCCATCTCTTTTTGCTCATAAATGATTTTTTTTCAAAAAAAGCCCTTTCCTGAAACGTGGAAAAGGCTTTTTGGGCGCTATTGCTTGTTGTTATACTTTGCCTTCTTTCGCTTCAATGGTCAAAGTGGCGTGTGGCACGGCGCGCAAACGCTCTTTGGGTATCAGTTTGCCCGTAATGCGGCAAATACCGTAAGTTTTGTTTTCAATACGTACCAAAGCAGCTTGCAAATGTTGAATGAACTGCATTTGACGTTGTGCCAAATGTCCTGCCGATTCTTTTGACAAGGTAGATGCACCCTCTTCCAATGTTTTGAATGTTGGTGAAGTGTCTTTTACGTCGTTACCATCGGAGTTGCTTACATAGGAGCGCAACTCATCGTATTCTTCTTGTGCTTTCTTCAATTTGTACAAAATTATAGCTTTAAATTCGGCTAATTCTTCGTCGGTGTACCTCTTTTTCTCGCTCATAATTGTAAATATTTAGAGTTATTGTTTTGTGTTATTTGATTGTGCGAATATACATTATTTTGTAGAAACTGCAAAAAATAGTTATTAACAAGCCTAAAGGCTAGAATTCCGTTCTTGTGGTGCCGTTGGTATAAATGTAGCTTTTATAACCGTTCTGCATGGTAGATGTAGTATATATGTTTTGTATGCCGCTTCCGGGTATGGTGTGTGTGGCTACTACTTGCCAATTAGTAAGCGTTGCGGGGTTACCGTTAGGCGCGGTTACTGTCCAATAGTGCATTTTTTGCGACATCCACGATGTATTGGTAATGCTTCGTCCACATTTGTTGATGAAGAACGAGTAAGTATTCCAGTCGCGTTGCGATACGGTGACTTGCGTCATGGGATATGTGGCACCGTTATAGATTAAATCGACTTTCCAATTGTTGGCATCGCCGTAAAACACATCAGCTATCACTTTGCCTTTTAGATTGTTACTCGTAAATGAATTACCGTCTTGTGTCCACGATGTGGTACCCCAATCCCAAGTGAAGTCGCTGTAGGTTTCGTTACCGTTATAAACGCGGATTTGGCTATCAGCGATACTCTTTCCTGTCGCTTTGGAGTAGTAGTTTTTAATGGTATTACCCGTTACTTCGTAGATGGCGTAGCCGTTTGGCGTACCGTCGGTGCAAAGATTTGACCACCACCATCCGCCGCAAATAGCAGCGTGTACATGCTCGAAAATAGGTTGTCCGTTGCGTGTCTTATAGCCGTTATGAGCGTAGAATTGCGGGTAGTGCGTGTGTCCAATCATAATGTGTGCTTCGTTAAAGTCAGTCATTAAGTTTAGCACATCGCTGTAATGGCGCGTTTTGTTCACATTACCACCGCTGTCCGTACCACCGTTGCGAAAGGGAATGTGCCCTACGAAAATCAATAACATTTCCTCTTTATTGGGAACGCAAGCAAGGTCTTCTTTGAGCCATGCCAATTGTTCTTCGTTGTAACCGGCGTAGTAGTTGCAGGTGTTGTTGCCGAGTGAGTGCACTACCACGTTGTCCATTACTACTATGTGCGCCTTACCGCGGTTAAACGAATAGTCGGTTGGACCGAAATAATTGACGTAAGTTATCGTAGATGCGTAGTCCGAAACATTGGCATAATTGTAATTGTGGTCGTGGTTACCTATACAGTTGAAAATGGGAAAATAGCCATAATCTTTGTTGATAGTAATGTTGCCCAATAGCGATTGCATGGTGCCCCAAAGCGAGTGGTCGTCGTACAAAATATCGCCTAGTGTCATGCCGTAGATGTTTCTCCACGAGCCATTATTAAAAGTACTTTGAAAATCGGGTATGGATTCGTCACGGAAACGGTCGGCATGCCATGTGTATTTACATTGTGGGTCGGAAATGGCTACAAAGGTAAAATTCGTTTCATCTTTGTTCAATTTTTCAAGTGTGAAATCGATGCGGTTTTGCTTGGTAAAGTCAAGTTGTGTCGTACTGAAAAAAGCCGGCATTTTTTTGGTATTTACTTCTATTTTGTAGTCGGCAGGTGTAGAGTAGTAAATGTTGCGCGCCCTGCTGTCAGCTACAAATTGGTAACAGCCGTTTTTGTCGGTTTTTGTGTAGTGATAGCCGTCTGTAACGGGAACATTGGGAACTCCTTTACCGGTTGTTTTATCGGTAATATAGCCGTACACGTTGTTTTTCGGGTCAATTACTGTTGGTTGTACGTCAGTGTAAGTATTGCCTTCGGCAGCATCGGCGGTGGCTTCAACGTTGGGATTCACTGCTTCGGGAAGCGGTGGCAAGTTTTCTTCACAAGAGTTTAATGTTAGACATAAAACTGTTGCGGATGCTAAAAATAAAAATTTGTACGTATTCATAATACAAGTGTATTTTTATGGTTTTAATTATACGATATGATTGAAATTTGAATGTTGTCAAGGTAAATGCGGTGTTGTGCGCTACCTGCTGCCTCACCGTCGGGGCGATAGGTGCCAATAGCTATCCGCGAAGTGGGTTCTACATTATTGATGATGAAACTGTAGTCTTTCCATTCGTTGGTATTATGAGCTGTCCCTTTTTTTATCACGGTGCGCGTACCTCCCGATATATAATTGTAGTTTATGCCTTTGTCGCCGGTGTCGGCAAAAGTGCCACCGTCGATTACTTCAACAATGTAAATCGGTATATCCCAATTGCTTATTTCACTAAAATAGGGTGCTAAGCTGATTGTTAGTTTAATAGTGGCAGTGCCGGTGAGTGCCGAAAGTGGTGGCGTAACAATTTCGCCGGTCATGCTCGATGCGCCGCATTTAACGTATCCGGGGCCAACTAAAAGAGAATTTGCCGTTGTGTTTTCAATTATCTGTCCCCATGTTTTCAGACGCGAATTGCTGCCGACTATTGCTTTGCCAATAGTGCTAAATAGTCCCATATTAACATCGGAAGTAACTAAATAGATACTGGCATCTGAACTATAAGGGTCTGTTCCTGAGGCTTTTGGTAATGAGGTGAGTGAACTGCGTTGAGTAGATGAGTAACCGGCTAAACCGATGACGGCTTCTCCGCCCCAAATCATTTCGCCAAAATCTTCGTATAAAATAGTGTCTCCGACAGCGGCTGTAGCGGGCATTGTTACCACTTTCGATGCGGCTGTGGTTACTTTTTTGATACCGTAATCACCATTTCCTGCTGTTACTTTCACGTAGTAAGTGGTGGAAGGTTCTAATCCTGAGAAGAAGAAACCTGCCCATTTCTGAATTTTAAACGATGTACTGGACGGGTCCCAAAGCAAAACGGGGTTAGAAGCATTTCCGCCTTTCGTGCCATTTCCTCCTTTGGCTAAAAAGTCCCAAGCCACGACGCAATTTTTGCAAGTTGCATCGGTGTAAAGAGCGGCATTGTAAGTTTGTGCTGCATCGAGTTCGAGGCTTTGGAAGTTGGTAATTGACCATTCTACACCAAAACCGTTGGCAGTAATTGGATTGACTGTCCCGCCCGATTTATTGGCTTCTCTCAAGCGTATTTGTACGCCACGACTGATTTCGCCTTCCTGAAATCTTACTTTACCCATGTCAACAGGAATTTCGCTCACTTTACCTTTATCGAACGACAGGGCTTTGTCGTAGTGCGAACTTAGGATTGTGGCATTGTACGAATTGTCCGCTGTTACGATATTGATGTTGATGCTGTCAATGCCTGAAACAGGCAAACAACCAAACCAAATGGGTTTTGAAATGTCCGGTTGGTTCAATGTGATGCTTTTTGATGCTGTTGTAGCGTTGCCAGCGATGTTTTTATCGGCTGTAATGACAATTCTCTCAACGGTGGTCAAACCAAGAGGTATGTCGATTAATGTCAATTTGCCATAAGCAGTTTGGTGGACAAAGTTGAGCGTGGCTTCGTTTGGAAATTCGCCATAAGTTTCGCTTACAGCTGTCAGTACCATAGCGTCTTTTGCGGGAGCGTCGGTGCGTGCCGTTTGTGTAGCGGGAACAGTGATATTAGTGCCTGTTAGGTCGTTGTCCGCAGGATAAACGGCTTTAAAGATGTATGAACCGCTGTTGTCGTCGGTAAGCGTAGCTCGCAGAATTCCCGTCCATTGATTTTCACTCAATTCGCTTACGGTGCCTACAAAACTTCCTTGTGGGTCTGTTGCTCCGTTGAGACTTATCCTTATTTGGTCGCCTTCTTCCCAAACAACAGGATAGAGACCATCGATGTTTTCACCAAAGCCGGCTTTGGTTTGGATACCGTTTTTCTGTTGTGGCGCGGAAATATTGAACGTGACGGTTTTTCCGATGTTTTGTTGTTCTTCTTCTTCACACGCAGTAAAGCATCCGATAATCATAGGTAAACCTATAGTCATTAATACTATTTTTTTTGCTAATGTTTTGTTTTTCATTTTGTTAATGTTTTATTTTGCAAATATTGTGTTTTTACATTTTATTTTCGGATAATTATTTTTAAGGTCTGTTGGTTGATAGTACACAGGTAAATTCCTGATTCTATTTCGCTTATATTGAGCGTATTGTCGTTGATTGTGCAGTAACGAATACAGCGTCCGGCTAAATCGTACAATTGCACTTTAGTAGTTCCTGATGGAATACCATAGAAACGCAGAACTGAACCTTCTTGCAGTGCAAAAATATTGTTTCCCACGGTATATTCGGTGGTTGTGGGTGTTTTTTTCCAAAGTGCCGTCAGTTGCACGTTACCATATTGGTTTTGACCTACATTCTGACCGGCTGTGTAGCTGTTTCCCCACTTCCAAGTGCCCTCATCGGCTGAAGTTACCAGCCACGTTTCAAACGTGTAGTTGCCTCTGATGGGTGCAGCGGCGAGGGATAGGTTGTTATTGGCGTAGTAAGTAGTCGTTTGCGGAGAGGTGCCGTCGTTGTAATCGTAAGTAATGGTGTAGGGGAGTGCTGTCCATTGGGCGTAGAGTGTAGCTGTTGCACCGTTTACAGCTAAGTTGGTGAAAGATTGACCAACAGCATAAGCCATACCGGTACCGTTTGCTGTTGTGTTCCATCCTGCAAATTTATAACCTTCGCGAACAAATTGGTTAGCTGTGGTTACGTAGGTTTGACTGGTAGTGCAAGGCTGATTGTTCATTAAACCGGTTCCGCCGTTGGCGTTGTAAACTACGGTGTAGCCGGTTTGCCACATGGCTGCCAATGTGAGCGTGCTTCCCGGATAGAAATAGTAAGCAGTATTGGGATTTTGATATTGTAAGCGTACTTCTTCGGGTGTCATGGCATAGTTCATTATACCCACATTTTTCATTTTTCCTTTGAAGTAAGTGTTGTCCTCTATCGTACCGGTGGAATTGGGGTCACCGCCAATAGCCATAATGGTGGCATCGTAGTTTGGTGCAATATTGCCCGAAACAGCTACCGTGTCGCAGTATTGGTTGCCATCAAGGTAAGCGGTTAGTTTTGTCCCTGTGTACACAAGGGTAAGCATATGCCAACCGGATTCTAAACTTGCCCATGTGCGCGCACCGACACTCGCTTTGTTGATGGTAGCAACTGATGCCGCTGTTTTTGTTGATACTTGGAAACCGATGTAAGCTCCGCCGTTGGAAGCGTAAATTTTCCATCCTCCGCTTTGCATACAGCTTATTAGTGAACTGTTGGTGTTGTTTATGGATGTGGTAAATGTAGACCAATCTTCGTTGAACACCCATACGTTAGCGGTGAATTTTTGGTAGTTGTAGTTGGCAATGTAAGGTTTAAGCGATACAGCCGTTGTACCGTCAAAGTTGACTTCATCGTCTGCCGAAGTTTTGAAACTTTGATGGTTACTCAGATATTTTTCACCTGTCCCATTCCATCCATAGAATGCGCTGCCGTTTTTTGTCGGGTGGAAAACTTCTTGCGGTATAGCGGTAATAGTTTCCGTGATTGTACCTGTTTCATTTTTGTACGTACCGCCATTGGTGTTGATAGAGACGGCTCGGCGTATTGTCCAGTTGGCTGTCAATGTTTCTTCTTTGTCGCGAAAGAAATAGTAAGTTGTGTTGGGATTTTTATATTGGCGGTCTACTTCTTCAGGCGTCATAGCATAGTTCATTATGCTCACGTTTTTCATTTTTCCTTTGAAGTAGCTGTTATTTTCTATTGTGCCGGTAGAATTGGGGTCACCGCCAATAGCCATAATAGTAGCTTCGTAGTTTGGTGCAATGTTGCCCGAAATAGCTATAGGAGTGCAATATTGCTGACCGTCTAAGTATCCGGTCATGTTAGTACCGTCAAATACTAAAGTAAGCATGTGCCAACCAGCTTCCAAATCTTTCCACATTTTTGCACCTTCATTGGAATTGTTTATCAACGCTGTTTGTTCACCGGCTTTGGTGGTACATTGGAAACCGATATAAGCACCGCCGTTAGAGGCGTAAATTTTCCATCCTCCGCTTTGCATACAACTTATTAGTGAACTGTTGGTGTTGTTTATGGATGTGGTAAATGTAGACCAATCTTCGTTGAACACCCACACGTTGGCAGTAAATTTATCGTAATTGTAGTTGGCAATGTAAGGTTTTAGCGATATAGCCGTCGATCCGTCGAAAGTAACTTCTTCAAATGACGATGAAGTGAAATTTTGACAGTTGCTAATGAAAGGTTCTGCTGTTCCGCTCCATCCTAAAAATGATTTGGAGTCGTGTGTGGGTTGCTCTATGATTAGCGTTGGCGAGTCAATCAATTCATGGTGAATGTCTGAAGATCCTTTGTATAACCCTCCGTTTGGATTGATTGTCAATGCTTTGGAAGAAACTTGCCATTGTGCGTAGAGTGTAATAGTGTTGCCGGGATCCACCAAATTGGTAATGGCTTGTTTGTCGGTGTACGCATCGCCGCTGTCATCGTATTGGGTGTTCCATCCCGTAAATGTGTGGTGTCGGCGAGTGAAAGCATTAACGCTCAAGGTGTAAGTCTGGTCGGGCTGGCACGATACACTGCTCATTGTTCCGGCTCCACCGTTGGCGTTATAAATAATGGTATAACCCTCTTCCCATTCTGCTTTCAAATTGGCATCAATATCGGCGCAGAAGTAATAAGCGGTGTTTGGATAATTGTATTGGTTGATGATTTCACTGGGCGTCATGGCGTGATGAAGAATGCTCACATTTTTTAATTTTCCATTGAAAGGTGTTCCGTGAACGGACGCCGTTGTTGAAGTTACCGAACGTGTACTGTTAAACACTTCGATTGCATCAATGTAGCCACGCAGTACAGCACCGTCGTAAGTAAGAGTAAATTGGTGCCAACCATCGGTCAGAGTATTACTCTCCTTGTTAGTAGTAAAAATGCGTTTTTCGTTACCGTAATATTCGAAGCGGAGGTTAGTGGTTTGAGCATTCAGCACAATATCAAAGCCGTTATTCAATGCATCAACATTTATGCGCAGACGTGTTGCTTTATCTGTCCATTTTTCTATATAAGCCCATGCGTTCACCGTAAATTTGTCGTTGAATCGATAATCGCTACCATTGACAATTGTGTAGCTTTCTGTGCCATTAAAAGTGGTTTCGTTGCTTGACGAGCAAGGAATGTTTTGGTAGTTACTAAGATATTTTTCGCCACTACCGCTCCAGCATTTGAAAATTTTTGTCAAATGTTTTGGAAAATTGATAGGCATTGGCAACGAAACAACATCTATGTTCTGTAAATCGGATTTAGTGTCGTAAGTTCCGCCGTTTGGGTTGATAGAGAGCAAATAAGAACGCCATTGTGCATATAGTGTTGAATTGTTGCCCAATACACTTGCATCTACCGATAGAGTTGCAGGGTAAGCGGTGCCGCTACCGTCGGCTTTGGTATTCCAACCATTGAGCGCAAAGCCTTCACGGGTAAATGTTGGCAGTTTACGTCCATTAAAAGTTTCGTATGCGTCATACACAAAGAGACCGCCTTGAGGTACGGAAATTTTATCTAATCCGTTGGTAGATGCGTTGTTGCCTAAATAAATGGTATGTCCCATATGGGTTTCGCGGTACATTTTTCCGCCTATCGTTCCATTAACACTTTTACTGTCGAATACGGTGTGCCAATTGATACCGTCAGCCGATACTTCGGTTTTTGTACCATAGTAGGCGCGTGGTAGTGCATTGTTCCAAAAGTGGAAAATTTTGAGGTAAGCTACTTGTTGAGGACTGCCCAAATCCACTACTACATAGGAGTTGTTGTAGGTGCCGGCATCGGCGTAGGCAGTGTTGGTGGTGTCGCCGTCAACTATTTTGTCAATGTTGGCTATGGTAATTTCAGTACCTTCGGCTGTGTAGGCTTTTACCGTTTTGTTAAATGCTACATTTTCGCCATTGCTGTTGTAAGCTTTTATTTCTATCCAATGATTAATGTCGTTGATGGTATTGCCATTGGCGTAGTCGCGTATGTAGCGTATAGCTTCTGTTCCTTCCGTTGCATTGGGATTGAGCGTCAA
>Ga0209718_1000642_pt1 | contig 45698 bp, 49 predicted proteins | sample AD_JPNAS1_MetaG_FD_184420 | JGI IMG/M metagenome (GOLD analysis project Ga0209718, IMG submission 184420) | Active sludge microbial communities of municipal wastewater-treating anaerobic digesters from Japan - AD_JPNAS1_MetaG (SPAdes) (version 2) | ecosystem: Engineered > Bioreactor > Anaerobic...
TTACGTTGAAACTCAAGGATCGCCTGAAGAAAAGGAAGCATATAAGCAAATGAACTTGTTAGATTTCGAATGACGGCAAACGGCGCGAACATGCCCCGCTGCTTGCAGCGGGGTGCGCTGTTTGACTTCAGTCGATTTCTTGAATCCAGCTGGATTGAGGCTAATATTCTTCACAGCTGTTTTTTTTAGTGGGCGACGCGCGCGATTAAACGCGCGGAAGAGCTTTGGCCCCCTCAACGCCGGTGAGGCTTGGATGGAACTATCGAGGTGGTTAAGTCTGATTCCAATCATTTATGGAGCTTTCCTTTGAGAGGCCCATCGCTGTAGATGCGATCTTTGAGCGGATCGCCCGCCACTTTCCCGATGCCCGGGGGCGGATGCTAAAATTAAATATCCCTGCCTTCAGACCCGTCATCTGATTCTTCTTCAGTCGATATGACTCACTTTGACCGTGGTTTGTATGCTGGTTGCAGGAATCCCGCATATCTGAGCGAGTCCTTTGTGAGCTTTGTGTTCTTTGTGGTTAAATTATTGCACGTGTTATTAATTAAAGATAATTCCTCAACCACATAGAACAGAAGCGATTCACACAGAACGCATAAAGAGAACAAAGAGACTTCTATGCTTCATCTGCAATTAAGAAGTCTCGTGCAAGCCTTAAATCCAGAAGAGGATCAAAAACCCTGGCATTTGCCAGAGTTCAGCCTCCCCTCCCCAATCTCCATCCCGCAGTCTAGCGCATTTTCATCCATTGTCAGGCTCTTTCTCTTGCTCGCAAACCTCCACTCAGCCTTCCCATCCATAGAGAAGTTGCCAATAAGCCGCTGGTCTATGAAGCCGCCCTGCCATGCCGCCATGCGATCGGCAGTGCCATTCACCTGGGCAGAGGTCTCCAGATATGATAGCGATTTTCCCAGCTTTGTCTTGTAGCTCAGATTGATCCAGCTTGCCTCATGGTATCTGTCCATCCAGCCCAGATCCCGGTAATCGTTCTCCGCCCGCACATCGGCAGACCAGCTCTCATCCAGGGCAATCGAGCGATGGGAGAGGTTGAGCGTGCAAGGGGATTGAGAGGCAGAAACACTACGGTCAGCGGATATGCTCGAAGATCTATAGTCCAGCTCCTCCTCCGCTCGATAGGTGCCAGAGCCATGCTCGCCGTAAGCCAGTGTCGAGCCGACTATCGGCTTTATCGCCGTGTCCAGAGAGGCCGAGTAGCTGCGGTTGCCCGCCAGGATCTGGACGCTGTTGGTGATGATGTACCTTTCAAATTCTGTTGAAAGCATGCCACGGGTTGAGGAAAGACCTATGCCTGAGACTGTGCCCTCTATATCAGCCTTAGCTGCGGGCTTCACTGTCTTCATGACGATCTTGATCTGGCCGTGCTTGCCTGGAGCTACGGCGGGGATGGTCCAGCGGTTGTTGCTGCCCGGATCGGGCGCTGGCTGGGATTCGATGAAGACTGTCTTCGGGTCGTAATTCTCCCTGACCACGATGTCAACGGGCTGGAAATCGTTGTTCCCATAGGTGATGGTATAGGTGATCTTCCCTCCGGCGGCCGCGCTTTTGGGGCCATACTTGACGTCTTCTTCCTCCAGGGGTTCGAAGCTGATGATCTCATCGCCAATTCTTATGTAATCGATGAAGGCCGAGGTCACCGGCGCTTTGGAATCTTTATAGAGGGTGATATAGATATGCAATACCTCATGCCCTTTTAGCCATTCTTTGAAATCCTCTAGGCCGCCGTGGGGGAAGTTCTTATTGCCATATTTCTCAAATTCGAGGTCAAAGCCATCCAGCTCATTCCACTGGCCGTGGGAGAATCCCAGATCCGACCACGACCGGCTAATGGAGCGAATCCTTGCATCCTGAGGGTCTTTGCTCTCGTAGGCACCGCTCTCATCACCATCCATATAGAACTCGATCTGAACCTTTCCATTCCCAGCTCCCGGATTCACCCACATACTCATCCTATCGATGTCCTCTATGGCCATGGGCTCATCCAGATAAATTCGCGCCCGGACGGTAGTGCCCTTATTGTCCACAGACAGGTCTGCGCAGTTCGACCCGTGAAATGCCGCCTCATCGCTGACCGACCCCTGGGAGTACTTCGAGCTACCCAGCCTCCAGTCCAGATCGGTAAGGCCTGCGGCAGGAAAATAACACAATAGCATAAGAATGAGGATCGCCATGATACATGAAAGGTAGCGGGCGCTCCTCAATAACTTGCCTGGCTTGTATGACTTGCACATACTTCCTCATAATATTTTTTCTGTAGAAAAAGGATTCGGTCCAAAAAGCCCGCACTGTATAGTTATCACCATCAAAAAGATCCTTCAGGAATTAACTATTGTGAAATCGAAGGGTGAAGCAGCTCGGCCATTGGTCCTGAATTTTTAATTGAAAAAATAACCTATATCAGACCTACATAAGCTCTACATGAAAAAAACAGTTATTAACTTCGGAGAGAATCGACTATTGAGCGGTAGGAGAGTGGGGACTTGTCTTGCCGCCCTGGCAGGAGCAGCAAAGTTGGCAGAATGCCTCCTGCCAGCATATCGCCATTAAGCCATCAAGGCTGTTATCGCTGGTTTATCCACTGGATCGCAGGCTGCTATTCGCTGCCGGAAGCTAATTCCTCCTCAACCTTGCGCGCTGCCCGGGCTGCCATTCGGGCCAATCTAACCGGCTCCGGCACCCTGCCATCCAGTGTGAACTTATTTAAGAGAATTCTCGCCTCTTCCACCGTTGCCCCGTGCACGCGCACGAATAGCTCGTAGCCCGTCTTGAGCCTGATCTTCTCCCGCATGCCCAGGGAACGGTAGCGCTCGATCTTTTCTTCCGGTTCCGGGAAATATTCGCGCAGGTATTTTTCCAAGCCCTCTGATTCCTCGTAGGTCAGGCAGATGAGGGGCCGGCTGACCTCTTCGAACACCGCCACGAGGTCGATGATATTAAACCAGCTTATTGCTGCCCCGCTCAGGAAAAGGGCATTGATATCCCTGCGATCCAGCCGGCGACATATCTCCAGGACTGCTTGGGTGGCATCATCTCCCCCCACACTCGCCCGGGCATAGGCCAGGCCGTCCACCCTTCTGTCTGCGCGCATGACCACCCCCGCCAGCATGGATCTGCAGCTTGCCGGTGGTGAGAGAGTTGTGGATACGGGATCGGCGAATAGGGCACAAGGCCGCTCGAAGCTCTCCGCTATCCCCAAGACCCGCAGGGCAGACTTGTTGAGATGAAGTGGCATACATCTACCTTATCATCTCAGCGACAAATAGCATACGGCCGTGATTCAATAATGGATCATACCCCGGTCATATAGAACGCGGCCCAGTAGAATGGATGTCGGAATCGCTCATCCTCTCGCAGCTTTCTTTGGGCCTCAGCCTTATAGCAATCTCTGCCCCTGATCAAAGCTTCGAGATTTTGCTAAGACCTCATCTTGGCCTTAATCTCCGTCACATCGCTCTCGATCCTCTGCAGTCGCTCTTCTGTGCGGCTCTTCAAATCCGAGCGCATGCCACAAACCTCAGAGACTATCTCCTCTCTGGCATCGTCTATCCTATCGATGATTTGATCCTGTTTCCCAGAGATCTCTTTTAAAAAGGAGCTCATGCCATCCAGCTTGGATCCCATACTATCGAGCTTTGAACCATTATCTCTGAATCCCTCTCTCACGGCAGATATCAGCTCTTTGAGATACTCTGCTGCCTGGTCCAGGCGGGCGTCGGTCTCCCTCTCCCCCGCAACTTTGAAAAACTCTTCGTAAGATCCATTTGCCCCAGAAAATTCTGCCTCAATCTCTTCCACGTCGATCAGGGTATTTTTGATCCTGATGGCTTCAAGGAACCTTTCTAAATCAGCTTCATGGCCCTCTGCAACGATCTTCACCCTGCTGTCAGACAGGTTCATCACATATCCTTTGAGTCCAAAGACGCGCGCTATGGTTACTACCTTCGACCTGTAGCCAGCCATCTGGACCTTTCCAGAGACATAAGCGGTGAGCTTGAGCATTCTTTTGACTGTTATCCCTTTTCGTATTTGGACTTTATCATCCCATGCGGGAAAGGCGATTAGTATTTCACCATCTTTTGCATTCAGACTTCCTGCTCGCGGCTCCTTTCCCTTTCCACAAATGGAGATCTGCAGGAGAGGAGAAATTGACTGTTATATCAGGCCATGAGAAAAAAAGAAAAATCTGCGGCCGCAATGGCCGCATTAAGCTCTAGTACTGAATCATATCCTTCCAGGGATCGACATATTCAGTTGTTACCTCTGCTGCAGCAGTGGTGACATCATAGCTGGTTAAGGTATTTCCCGCAGCATCCTTTAAGGTAACGATATTGTCGATCCAGAGGGGCTCAGTGCTGTTGGTATAGATATCGGTGGCAGTTCCGGCGCCCATTCCCTCATGAACCTTGATCGATGTGCTAGCATTCAGGACCAGTTCGGGGAAGACGAAGGTGGCAACTCCTGCAGACTCCAGCGTCCAACCGGTCATATCCCACTCGCCAACGGCCTCGTTGGCTACCTGGACATACTTGTCCCCAGGAGTATCAACTACTCTGGTGATTGTTACCTTTACCGAAGGAGCCGGAATTCCAGAATCGCGGCTGAATACGGCAGCCCGATCTGCGGATGTGGCCACATCAGAATAGCCTTCCGGAAGAGCCTTCCCCAGAACCATGGAGGTGCCAGCGGTGTAATTGGAGAGCTGCTTAAACCTTGATGCCGTCTCTGTAGCGACAGCGACCTCTTCCACTGGGGTCTCGTTCACTGGGGTGTCAACCACTGGGATCTCAACTACCGGGGTCTCAACCACTGGGGTGTCAACCACTGGTGTCTCAACTACTGGGGTCTCAACTACTGGAACCTCTTCTACAGGGGCCTCTGTGACATTAATTGTCTCTATTGCAGCAGTTGCATTGGTGACGGCTGTCATATTTGTGACATTGGTGGCGTTCGTGAGATTGGTGATGTTAGTGACATTCAAATCTGCGAGGGCAGCGATATCTGCTACATCCTGGGCATAAACCAGCCCCACGGAGAAGGCTAGCATCATAGATAGGATCAACATTCCTGTACACTTCATATTCATACCTCAATCAAAACGTATTCGCAGAAAAATATAAGCCTTTCTTATGGCTTCTTTCGATTCGTCCATAGTGCCAATATAATTTATTGCTGCTTATGGCCTCTGGGCAAAAAAATAATTGGCAGGAGAATATAGCCCCTCTTCCGCCCGTTTAGGCGTTTCTGCTGAACCACAATCTCCTGACCTGGGTTTTGATTTACTCCTCAGCGGACTCAGTGACAGTAACGGTTTCGGCTTCGATGGTCACATTGGTTACATTTGTCATGTTGGTAACGTTTGTCATGTTGGTTACATTGGTCATGTTCGTGGATTCGTTTTCGCTTGCATTCAGGTCCTCATCCAATACTTCCTCGCTCAAGGCAGCTCCAATCGACAGAGCCATCAAGAGGGAGAAGAGTACCAATCCGCTTGATATTTTGCTCATAGTTTACACTCCATTTGCTAACTTAGCGTGTGAAAATCTTTATTGAATATAAACTTTTCCGTGACAAAAATTATGTATATCTTGGGCTAATAGGAGAATTGGTCAGCAAAAACGAGCTTTTCCCCTGCCAAGTCGTCTCAGCCAAAGCAGGCTCAAAAAAGCAGTATTTTTAAGAGATATTGCAGATATCCGTATTCAACTCCTCCTGTATGCACGACAGCTTTCAATGAATTTATTACCAGATACCGAATAAAAGTGGGTGTGCAGATATCCAGCCATGGTGTTGTTCTCCACCAGACCGTCCCGGCCATCAGCGATTCCTTTTCCCCGGGAGAGCTTCAGGCAATAACGGGCATCTCTATCACAAATGCAGCGCGAATAGTGAAACTCATGACCGCGAAGGCTCCTGCCCACATCCGCCAGAGGATTTCTCTCCGATACCTCTGCCTTCACATAGCCAAGGGCCATGAGCCTCTTCTCCATGAACGTGGTGCAGGGAAGGGCCCCAGCCATTTTAGAGGAGCCTGCCTCTGACTCCAGGGCTGCTCCCAGATACATCAGACCCCCGCACTCTCCATAGATGGGCATACCATCCTCGGAGGCCTTCTTGATCTGCTTCCTGGCAGGAGCCCTTTCCAGCTGAGAGGCATACAGCTCTGGATAGCCTCCCCCGATATACAGCCCCTCCACATCGGGCAGCTGGTCTTCCAGAGGGCTGAAATAGACCAGATCCGCTCCATGCCTCTCCAGCTCTAAGAGGTTCTCATGATAATAAAAGCAGAAGGCTCGATCCCTGGCCACTCCTATTCGCACCGATCCATTTCCATCTGCCTTTGCCCCTGCCAGTTCAATAGAGGCGGAAATCGCGGGCGTCCGGGCCTGGCCCGGAAGCGTGAGAATCATGTCGATATCGGCATTCTCCTCCAGGAATGTCGCCAGGATTTCTGGATCATGATCCTTCTCAAAGCCCATAACCAGCCCCAGGTGGCGGCTTTTCATCTCCATCTCTTTATCTCTGGGCAGGGCTCCGAATACGGGCTTCGCCAGGCAGCTTTTGAGCATATCCAGATGCCTCTTGCTTCCCACCCGGTTGAGTATCGTCCCCGCCAGCCGCACCCCTGGATCGTAGCTGGCAAATCCCAGCTCCATGGCGGCAGCACTTCGCGACATGCCGTGCACATTGATCACCAGGAGGACGGGTATATCCAGGATCTTGGCCACCTGAGCGGTGCTGCCAACCTCTGTGCCATCCATGCCGTCGAATAGACCCATCACCCCCTCCACCACCGCCACATCTGCTCCCTCGATAGCCGAGAAAAAGGAGCGACGAACACCCTCCTCGCTCATCATAAAGGGGTCTAAATTGAAAGAAGGCCTTCCACAGATAGCAGTATGGTGTGAGGGATCGATGAAGTCCGGACCCACTTTATAGGGCTGAACCACCAGACCGCGAGCACGCAGGGCAGCCATCAGACCTAAGGTGATCGTCGTCTTGCCTACTCCGCTATGGGTACCGGCGATGAGCACCGCTGGGATAGATCCTTTCAGGGATCCCTCAATTGAGCTATCATGCGATCTCTCAATTGAACTCTCCGATGATCTCTCCAATGATCCTTCCATCGATCTATCCGACCGCCTCTTTGAACTTGCGGGGTGCATGCTTCCATCTTCTCCGGCAAGGATATTAATACGCTGGCCGATCCCTTCTGCATGCTGGTTGGGGTAATCAAAAGAGGAAAATACGGCGAACGCCTTCTAGAGACCATAAAAGACCATACCGACTTCGAAGTGGTATCGGTTGATGTCCCGGAGATCCTGCCGGGATTCATAGAGGATCCGGAGGAGTTCGTCCGGGAGCTGAATTTAGACCCGCAAATCTTCCAGGCTGACCTGCTCATTCTCTACACATTTCATCCGGACCTCACTCCGGAGATCGTCCGCCTGGCAGGAAAAGAAGGGGTTAAGGCGGTCATCATTCCCGGCGGCATAGGCCGGGCGGGCTCCATCACTGAGCTGGAGAAGATCGCTGAGGAGCATAACATCCACATCGAGGTTGATGAGATCTGCTGCACCCTGGAGGAATGCGGCGTCCCGGCGATCGACCAGTTCGCGAAAAAGCTGGGAAAACCGGAGCTAGAGGTCCAGACAAAGGACGGTAAGATCAGCGGCGTGCGCGTCTTGCGCGGCTCCCCCTGCGGAGCGACATGGCATGCCGCCACAGACATAGTGGGGAAGACTGTGGCTGAGGCACCATCCCTCACCGGCCTATTCTGCCAGCAGTATCCATGTCGCGCAGTGAGGGGAGGTCCGGGGGGCATCCACACCTCCGGAGACCTGCATAAGGATGCCATGGAGAGGGCTCTGGGTAAGGTCACCCGGCTTGTCCTTCCCGAGCAGTCCAAACCCATCAAGATCGAGCCGGGAAAGAAGGGCAAGAAGTTGGAAGGGTAAAAGATGGGTGAGAATCAGATGATCACTAGCACTCAGGTGACAGACGCCACCGTTCGCGCCCTATATCGAGCGGAAACCTCTCTTCCTCCCTGGGTCTTGGAGAGAATAAAAGAAGGGCTTGAAAGGGAGACCAATCCCCTGGCCCGCTCTCAGCTTCAGTTCATGCTGGACAATGTTAGCCTTGCCGGATCAAGAGGCCTGCCCATCTGCCAGGATACGGGCCTGGCCATATTTCATGTTCTGATGGGCCAAGACCTGCACCTGGACTTCGATCTTCAGGAGGCCATAGCTCAGGGAGTGAGGAGAGCAACATCTCAGATACCTCTACGGCCCAATGCCGTCGATCCCTTAACAAGAGAGAACAGCAAGGACAATACCGGTCCCGGGATGCCGGACATCATCCTGGACCAGGCCCGTGGCCAGAGCCTGAGCATAACTGCTTTTCCCAAGGGAGCGGGATCTGAGAACATGAGCCTCGTCATGATGCTCAATCCGGCAGACGATCCAATGGAGTTCATCGTCGATGCGGTCAGGGAAAGGGCAGCCAATGCCTGTCCACCCCTTTTCCTGGGAATAGGGATCGGCGGCAGCTTCGATCTGGCCGCCCGGCTGGCCAAGCACGCTCTCCTCAATATGCACCGCATCCAGCCATATTCTCAGGAATCCTCCCAGAGAGCCGACCGCAGCATCACCCTTACCACCTCACCTGAAGAGATAAAAAAGCTTGAAGAGAGCCTCATGAAGAGGCTGAACAACCTGGGCATCGGCCCCATGGGCCTGGGCGGGGACACCACCGTCCTCGGCCTGAGAATCGAGAAGGCTCTATGCCATACCGCCTCCCTGCCGGTGGCCATAAACTTCCAGTGCTGGGCAAACAGAAGCGCTACCGAGGTGATTTTATGACCATATTTCATCTCCATACCCCCCTTTGCCAGGAGGATGTGAAAAAGCTAAACGCTGGTGATATAGTATTTCTGAAGGGCAAGGTGTTCACCGCTCGGGACAAAGCCCATGCTCTGATCCGTCGCCAGGGCAGCCCAGTACCTTTAGAGGGAGCGGCGCTCTATCATTGCGGCCCCATCATTCAGGATGATTCTGTCATCTCTGCCGGGCCTACCACCAGCGGCCGAATGGCACGCTATACCGATGAGATTCTGGCTTTAGGGGTGAAGGCCATAATCGGCAAAGGAGGCCTGCCAGGAGAGCCGTTCTTGAATAGAGCAGTCTATCTTGCCTATCCAGGGGGTTGCGGTGCGGCGGCTGCATCACAGCTTCGGATTCGTGCTGTTCACTTCCCGGAGCTGGGGATGGCGGAGTCCATCTGGGAGCTGGAGGCCGAAGATCTTGGTCCCATGGTAGTGGCAGTGGACTCGTATGGTCGGGATCTGTACCAGGATGTGAGACTGTCGGCGAAGGCTGCAAGAGAGAAGCAATAAAAGCAAAAACGGCAAAAGCCCTGGAGGAGGCGAGGTATCTGGTGGACCGGGGCTACCCCAAGGACTCTGCGGTCAGGTTCATCTCCAATCACCATCGATTGGCGATTGAAGAGAGGTTCATCATGATGAGGGTAATAGTGAGATCGGACGTTGCTCAGATCAGAAGGTCCAGGATGCAGAAGTTGGAGGACCTGAAGGATCAGACCATCTTCATTGACGGCTACAATGTCCTTATCACCACTGAGAGCCTCCTCGGAGGCCATCCCGTCTATTCATGCGATGACGGCTTCCTGCGAGATAGCAGAGGGATCTTCAGGAGCTACAAAATCTCCTCGCTCACCGCTCTTGCCCTCAACCAGATCCTTGATCTTCTGGCCCAGGCTGGTCCCGCAAGAACAGAGGTGCTGCTGGACCAGCAGATGAGCCGCAGCGGAGAGATGGCAGAGCTGATAAAAGGGATGATGGCAGATCGGCACCTCTGCGGCACAGCCAGAACCGCCAGAGATGTCGATCGCCTTTTAAAGGCAACCAGGGGAATAGTGTTGACCAGCGACGGAAATGTGATCGATAGCTTGGATCATGTTATGGACCTTCCCCGAGAGATTGCCAGAAGATCGGGCATAAGGCCTCTGACTCTCTGACAATTGCCTGACACTATCTTTTATCTCTATCATCCAATCGTTATCTTTTTATGCTACATGGATTAATATACTATTGGGGTTTGAAAAGCTTTCAAAGTTATGGTGAGTGGTAATGAGAACGAGAGTATTTGCTTTAGTGGCGTTGGCATTGTTGCTCATGGGCGGAGGGGCTCTGGCATCCCATCCTATGTTCTTTCCCCTTAGCGAGCATACCATAGCCAAGGATATTACCGATAGCGGCGTGCCGCTATACAGGACAAACATATTTACCACCGATGATGAGCAGGCCGTCTCCTGGTTGCTTATCTGGCGGGACTCAAAGCCGCATACTGTGGAGTGGAGATGGTACTGGCCCGAGGGCAGGACCTATGCCCGGTCGTTTAGCACCATTCCGCCCATCGACGGATTCACGGGAATGTGGGCGGCACCTGTCTGGAGCTGCCTGAAGATCAAGGGAACCGACGTTGCCAGGCTTCCAGGAAACTGGAGGGTGGATGTGATAGTGGACTTCAAAAAGGAGCTCACGGAGTACTTCACCATCAACACTCCTTATGCCTGCTGAGTCCTATACTGGCATATCAGCATATCGAGATTAATAAAGGTCCTGAATGATAAGACTGGCAAGCTAAAGCGCTAGCTTTGCTTTTGGTCTTTCCATTTCTTTGCTCGAATGCCAGTGGAAGACCATATAAATCCTGGAGGGCCTAAGGAGAGCGGTGGCATAGAAAATGGATCTAGAATTTGGTGGCAAGACCAAAGAGCCTGATATTCGCAGGCTCTTTGACATGAAAGACGTTATATTCGATCAGATCTGGCTGGCGGGAAGAGAGAACTTTGAGCTGTACTATATGTTCCGCGACCTCTTCTTGAGCCGGGCGGACGGGGATAAGCTTCGAGACCAGAACTTGAGATACGATATCACCATAATCCCTCCAGGGATGATGGGCAGCGAGTACATTAAGACTGCAGGCCACTATCACCCCCTGGCACCGGGGTCTGCCGTTACCTATCCTGAGCTCTATGAGGTGCTTGAGGGCGAGGCGCTCTATCTCCTGCAGAAGGAGGATCTATCCGATGTGGTGGCCATAAACGCAGCCGCCGGGGATAAGGTCCTGGTCCCCCCCAATTACGGGCATATCACCATCAATCGATCCAATAAGACCCTCAAGATGTCCAATTTCGTGGCCAGGGACTTCTCATCCCTCTACGATCCCATAAAGGAGAAGGGAGGAGGTGCATACTTCTTTACCCGCGATGGGTGGATCAAGAACCCGCGCTGTCCGGAGGCGTCTGAGCTGCGGCGGGCCGACGCACCAGGTGGCAGAACCCTTTCCCAGCTGGGGCTGGCCAAAGGCAAAGAGATGTACCCTCTCCTCAAGGAGCATGGCCGGCTGGATTATCTGACCCGGCCCGGGGATCACCTGGATCTCTTTTCAGGCGTAATCTGAGAGTATGGATTCAAAAGATGAACCCCCGAGGGAAGTTTGAATAAAATGACAAACCAAGGATTCTCAGACTTCAGAGCATATATCGAGCTGCTACGCCCACCGCTCGCGCCCATGGATATCGCCATGCCTGCCGCCTCGGCTCTCTTGGCGGTCTATGCGGTGGAAGGGACTCTCCCCCCACTGATTCCTTTTGTAATAGCTGTGCTCGGAGCCTACTGTGCCATCACCAGCTCTTATGTCTATAACGACTGCTGCGATATCGAGGTGGATAAGGTCGGCATGCCCTGCCGGCCACTGCCTTCGGCAAAGCTGAACAAGAGGCAGGCCCAGTCTTGGTCGATATTTCTCTTTCTCGTCGCCCTGTCTGCCGCCCTCTACCTCAACCCCGAGAGCTTTGTCGCCCTCGTCGCTGCCACCATACTTGCAAGCATCTACTCCGCCTGGGCCAAGAGGAATACCCCCTTCTCCTGGATCTTCGTGGGATTATCCTATGGATTGGTGCCCTTAGGCGTCTGGCTGGCTATGGAGCCGGCGGGGATTCTCAAGGCCGGCGCCGGCATCCACCCTGCCTCTCTGATCCTGGCGGCTATGATCTGCATCACCGATTGGGGATTTACCAACTGCGATGCCTCCCGTGATGTTGAGGGCGACAGAAGAGAGGGAATTCCCACCACACCCGCCACCTTCGGCATTGCGGTCACCGCAAAGATGGTGGCCCTCTTCTGGCTGGCAGGAATCGCTCTTTCCATTGCCCTGGGATTGGCCTCGGGCCTGGGATGGTTCTATTTCATCGCAGCCGTTGTATCCGGCGGCTGGCTGCTAGGTCAGAACCTTGATTTCGTGCGCCATCCGACAGCAAAAAGAGGCGAGCAGTTCTTCTATCAGTCCGCCAACTACCGTGCGTGGCTCTTTGCGGCTCTGATCATCGATGTGCTGCTCAGAGCAACCCTGCACCAGGCCCCGCCTCAGTTGGGTTGGCTTTGAGCACAAATGGCTCTTGCATTCGAAAGCCTTTTATTGCCAAGAGTCATTTCAACACCAGTGGGGTCAGTATGAAGACTGCATTTGCAGCAGCAATGGCATTGCTGATAGCATGCCTCTTGGTCGGGAACGCTCTTGCTCAGGAGAAGAATAACTTCCAGAGCGTTGGCGGGGACTACGGCAGAAATGTATTGAGCACCATCGGAGCATCGGACGCCGAGGCGGCATCAAAAAGCGAGAGCAATCAAAATCTATGGAGCTGGGGAGGAGCGCCCAAAGGCAGCCTGATTGTGGACGGTAATATCATCGGCGATCCGCGGTATACGTTGAAGAACCTGAGCGTTATGCGCGATTGGCTGGGCGATTCGTTCGTGGATCCCTATGGAGATACCCCTGCTTATTCCTATTTCGATCCGGTCACTGGGGAGAGAGTTAAAACCTATGTGGATCCAATCACCGGGCAGCACTACTATACATACACAGATTCCAATAGCGGAAAACTGGTCTACGTCTACTTTAATCCGGAGACTGGCGAGCCGATATATGCCAGCTTCACTCCCATCTCCGGCCAGTACATCGAAGAAGAGCAATACTCATTGCCACCAATACTAACATAAAATTGATAAAATGACCTGCGAAAGCCTTTTATCATCAGGCATCAATCTCAGCACGGTGGGTTCGGTATGAAGACTGCATTAGCAGTGATTGTGTTGGCATTAGCTTGTCTCTTGCTAGCGAACTCTTCTGCTCAGAGCACTGGCAGCTATCAGGCTCTAAGTGGAGATTCCGGCAGGTCTATCCTGGCAAGCCTGGAGGCCATTGATTCCCAATCAAAGGAACAAAGCCAGAATACGAGCGAGAATGATACCCTTTGGAGCTGGGGAAGCGCGCCCAAGGGAAGCGTTCTTGTGGATGGAGAGGTCCTGACAGATCCATTCAACAGCTGGAAGGATTTCAACATCACAGAGAGCGGGATAGCTCAAGTGGGGGTCGATCCCTTCAAGGGGTATCCGATATATGCCTACAAGATCCCCCGGACTGGGGAGACGAAGTACTTCTACCTGGATCCTTACACCAATGAGCCATTCTATGTGGATGGCTATGCCGGTGCTGACATCCCTGTTGTTGTAAAGAGCAGCAGTTACTCATTGCCACCGGTGTTGAGATAGGAGCCTCCCGGATAGATCTGAATTGACCGAACGGAATGATGGCCGCTCTGCTCACATGCAGGATAAGAGCGGAGCTTGATATTATTGGCAGAAATGCTGCCGTTAATGAGCATAATCGAATAAAGGAGTGATTGAATATGAAGAATAAAATCGTATATATTTCGATATTTCTGTGTCTGGCGGGCCTGGCAGTGGCCGCAGAATATACCGACTGGCAGAATGGAGCCATTGAGGGCTTAAATAAAGGATTTATGATGGGTCAAGCATACCAGCTTGCCCTTGATGGAAAGAATATCGATGACTTCAATGCCAAGGTTGACGAATACAATGCCTGGGTGAGGGCCAACTTCGGAGAAGATCCAAATATGCTAATGCCGAAGATGACCGCTCCAGTAGATCTTAGCAAGCCGGTTCTCATCACCAATACCACCGCCAGCTCGAAGGGAATAGTGCACGAGATCGATGGATCGTCAGGCAACAAGACATTTTCCACCAATGACGTTAACCTGCTTCCGGATGCGGCTATCAGGCAATATCGGAATTCTTCAGAGGGAAAGATCCTCGGAGCAGATTATCTGAGCGGGATCTGAAGCTTCCGCCGCAAGCTTCTTTTTTTGTTCGGGCGATCTGCCAAACTGCAATCCTCATATACTTGCAGCTCTAACAGAAGGCAGATGCAATGGGAACTGGTTGGCTGGTGTGCAGCTCTTTTGACGATGTTCGGATTCGTCCCCCAGATCCTTAAAATCTATCGGACAGGGTCTGTCTCAGATGTCAGCCTGATCATGCTCTTGCAGTTCTCTTTAGGAATGTTCCTTTGGCTGCTCTATGGCCTGTATATTCAGGATCGCATTCTGATCGTCTCCAATACGATCTCCTTTCTTACCCTGATGGTGGCCACCGGGATGTATATGAAGTACAGAAAAAGTGGTGCCAGCCCTCTGTAGCATCCATGAGAGGCAGTCATTAGCCGGAATGAAAAGCAAAAGAGCGCTCCAAGCATCATGTTCGGGAGCAGGCGAGAACAAGAAAGCAGGTTAACTGACATTGACCAATTGACACAGCATCCCTATCCGTCTTCTTCCCGCTCACTCATCTTATTTTTGATCCTCTCTTGCAGCCTCTCCAGAGAGGCTTTTGTGCTCAGGCGACTGTCACAGGGAGAAGTGTCTTTGGGATTGCAGCCAGCCAGAAGGTCCATCACTCTGTCGGCCATATCGAAGGCCTCAAGCTCCTCCAGATGCTGCAATAAGATACTGGCGCGGGAGTTGAATTCCCGGCATTTCCCCGTCTGCGAGATAGCAGCCTCGTGCATTTCATAGAGCAGAGAAAGCTCCTTATTGATCTGCAACCAGTCCTCCCTTTTTATCGCCATCCGGGAAAGGTATCCATCTTTCAGAAATATTAAGGCGATGATCAAGGCGATGCTCTCAATGCAGAGGCGATGGTCTTATAGTCTCGATTCCAGTATCCTCGAATCCGATCAGCCTGAAAAATCGAATCAATTGCTTGAATATGGAAGAGTGATAATATCGTATTATCGTCTTATGGCGATAAGCTTATATCTGAATATGCTTTAATCGCGCTCCAATCATGGCTCAAAAGAATGTCTCTGAACTGCGCTTGAAGATTCTGAGCGCTCTGTCCGATCCCACCCGTCTGGAGCTGCTCGAATACCTGAGCGGGGGCGAGCGATGCGTTTGCGAGATCCTTCCCGCCTTCTCCAGATCTCAGTCCACCATATCCAAGCATCTGAATATCCTCTTCGAGGCCGACATTCTGGATCGCAGAATAGACGGGAAAAAGACGCTCTACAGCATAAAAGACCCTCAGGTTTTCGAATTGGTTCGCCTTGTAGACCAGATGGCCCTAAAGCAGATATCGCAGCTCGCAGAAGCAGGAAGGATTATCGAGGAGTCATTGAGCTGCGGGAGATAGATTTCATGGCAACCTATGTCATAATGGCAGCCTTGGAGGCCGGGCTGGCAACACTGCTTGAATACCTCTCGGCGCATGTATTGACCTGCCTGGTGCCAGCATTCTTCATCGCCGGTGCGATAGCAGCTCTCTTGAACAAGGATACTGTGCTCAAGTACTTCGGTGCTGATGCCCCAAAGTGGCTCTGCTACAGCGTGGCTTCCACCTCGGGGACTATATTGGCCGTCTGCAGCTGCACCATCCTGCCCATGTTTGCAGGAATCGAAAAGAGAGGGGCGGGCATTGGGCCAGCAACGGCCTTCCTCTTCTCCGGACCGGCGATAAACCTCATGGCCATCATCCTCACAGCCAGGGTCTTGGGCCTGGACCTGGGTGTAGCCAGGGCAGTGGCTGCAGTCTTCATGGCCGTGGTTATAGGTCTGATCATGGCGGCTATATTCCAAAGACATGACCCAAGCTGCAAAAACGATGCGGCTCCTTCTTCTTTTGATGTCGATCCAGACCCGGATCAAATGAGCCGGCCCAAATATATCACTGGCACATTTATGGCCGTGCTGGTGGCCATACTGCTCGTTGCCACCTCAAGCGCCATAGAGCTCCTGCCCAAGGCGATAATCGTGGGAGCGCTGATAGCAGTGGCTGCCTTCCTGATGAATAGATACTACCAGCCAGAGGAAAAGAGCGCCTTCCTGGAAGAGACCTGGTGGCTGACCAGGAAGATCTTTCCTCTCCTGGTAGTGGGCACATTTGTAACCGGAGTGATCGGCTACTTCCTGCCGGTTGAATGGGTAAGGACCATCTTTGGCACCAGCAGCTTTCTGGCCTGTTTTCTGGCCTCAGTGATCGGCTCGTTGCTCTATATGCCTACATTGCTTGAGGTGCCAGTAGTCGGAACTCTTTTCGGCTATAGCACGGGAGTTACGGCTGCCGGTCCTGCTCTGGCCCTTCTGCTTGCTGGTCCATCCCTGAGCCTTCCCAATATGATTGTTATCTGGAGGATCGTTGGAGCGAAAAAGGCCAGCGTCTACATCAGCCTGGTGGTGATCCTATCCACATTGGTGGGAATGCTCTACGGTGCCGTCGTTTCATAATTGATAAGAGTAGGAGGATATCTTATTTATTTTGAGATTCCCGGTTCTACCTCGGACACCCGGCCGCCTTCGACCTTGACTCTGACCATGGTCTTCAGGTTGTAGCCTTTGGACCTCAGCAGCTCTGCTCCGTTTCCTCTCTCCACCACGATCACTGTATCCATAACCTCGGCCCCAGCCAGCTCCAGAGAGTCCAGCGTGGCCTGAAGGGTGCCGCCGGTGCTGATCACATCATCCACCACGATCACCCTATCTCCCCTGTTTATTCCGTTCAGATAGAGCTGCGAGCGGGAGTAGCCGGTGACCTGGCTGATCTCGACCTCATTCGGGAGCCTGTACTTTCTCTTCCTTATTATCACCAGGGGGATATCGCATAGGATGGAAAGCACTATGCCTATGGGAATTCCCATGGCCTCAACAGTCACTATCTTGTCCACATCCAGATTGGCGATCCGCACGATATTGGCGGTGACCTCTCTGATCAGATCCGGCCTGATCTCAGGAACTCCGTCTGTAATGGGATGGATGAAGTAGTCGTACTCTCCCCGTTTGAATACGGGGGCTTCCAGCAATGATTTCTTGAGCCTTTCCAGCATAGGTGAGTTCTTTCATACTATTTTCCTTTTCAAGTTATTGGTCCCTGGGGCCAATCCTCCGGCAGAGCGGAAAAGCTATGTGCTGTCCGGTAGGGATGTTGTTGATGACAGGGAAAAGCGTATGGGAAGAGTTTTTCGATGCTCATGCTCCGATCTATGAGGAAAACGTATTCACAAAAAACACCATTCAGGAGGTCAATTTCCTTACAGAGGAGCTGGCGGTGAGAGATGGGGGCTCAATTCTTGATGTTGGATGCGGTACAGGACGTCACTCCATTGAGCTGGCCAGGCGGGGTTATGCTGTTACCGGGCTTGATCTGTCCGCAGAGATGCTTGCCAGGGCTGCGGATGCTGCCAGGAGCAAAAAAGTGAATGTGCAATGGATTCGTTCTGATGCTGCCCGGTTTCAGCTACCGAATAGCTACGATGGCGCAATCTGCCTGTGCGAGGGAGCTTTTGGGCTTCTGGGCAAGGGCGATGATCCTATTGGCCAGCCCCTGTCCATCCTGTGCAATATCTCCCGCAGCCTGAAGCCGCAGGCAAAGGCAGTATTCACTGTTCTCAACGCACTGGCATCGATTCGCAGGAACGCGAATAAGGACGTTGAGGAGGGACGATTCGATCCTCTGACACTGGTTGAGTCTTCGGAATGCACGCCCCAAGAGGGGGTGGCTGCAGTTGCAGTTCGAGAGAGGACATTCGTGCCAACTGAGCTCGTCCTGCTCTTCCGCCTGGCAGGGATGTCTGTGATCAATATATGGGGCGGGACCGCAGGGAACTGGGGGAGGAGGCCTGTCGACCTGGATGAGATGGAGATCATGGTTGTGGCATGCAAGACTGGCGAGCCGCTGGAGGGGGATGGCGCCCGGTAGCCCTCAAAATTGTCTGCAGAATTAATATTGGGGTATCGGGCCTCTAATCCCCAGATCCCGGGCCTGATCCCCCCATCATCTCGGCTTGATGGCCCTTACCTTTATGCTGGATACGGAGTCTGCAAATCCGTTGACTTCTTCGGCGCTCATTTTCGGACTCTGATCAATTGCCTGATCTGTGCTGTCGCTGACAAAAAAGTCCAGTGAGAAGGGGGATTCCTCAATCACTTCTACATCGCCGAAGCCTGCAGATCCTATCGCATCCAGATAGACATCTTTCATAACTGCTCCCGAGATGCAGCCCACATAGCCTTCGATCGAATTCTCTATGCTAAGAGGCAGCTTCTGGCGCAATACGAGATCTGAGACCATCAGCCTGCCGCCGGGCTTAAGCACCCGGAATACCTCTTTGAAGACCTTCTTTTTGTCGGGCACCAGGTTGATGACGCAGTTGGAGATGACAGCATCCATGCTATTATCATCAACCGGAAGATCCTCCAGCTCGCCAGGCACAAACTGCACATTGCTGTAGCTTCCTTTATCGGCATTCTCTCTAGCCCTGTTGATCATCTCCGGGGTCATATCCACTCCAATGACCTTTCCTGTCGGTCCAACCCTGTTGGCGGCAAGGAAGCTGTCGAATCCCGCCCCTGAGCCCAGGTCAAGAACAGTCTCCCCTTCCTTTATCGATGCCAGTGCGATTGGATTGCCGCAGCCCAAGCCCAGATTAGCTCCCTGAGGCACGGCATTCATCTCTTCCTCTGAGTAGCCGATATTCTTGCTGATCTCCTCTGGGGGAAGAGTTCCACAGCATGAGCCCTTGGTGGGACAGCACGAGCCTCCCGTCCTCGCAATTTTTCCGTAGCTCTCCTTTACCAGTACCTTTATTTCCGAATCGTTCATCGTTAGTTCACCTCAAATTCTAAATATAGTATTATTTCTTGAATATGTCATCAATAACCGGCCCGAGCACAGACTTCACCATGCCCTCCAGCTCTTTTACCCTGATTAGTGATAGGCAGCAGATCTTGCCATCCTTCTCCATGCTCACCACTGCCAGCTTATCTCCCGGCCGGATCTTTGCTCTTTCCCGGATATCCTTGGGAAGAACCATCTGCCCGCGCTCATCTACGCTTACTATGGATTCCACCCGGCATGAGCTCATCGATCCCGGCAGGCAACAGGCCTTGGTTTCGGATTTAACCGCCATAATAATATCGTTATCTCTGATTATTTAAATATTTCTGAAAAATCAGAAAATTCTCTTTTTAAGCAACATCTCAAATCGATAAAAATTGATGCGTAATTCTCCAAACAAATATGACTTTGGATTTTAAAACCAGTTTAATGCTATGCACATCAAATCCTGACAGAATTCAGATAAAGCGCAAGCATTATATATCGGCAAATATTGATATGATCTGTGATTGCTATGGGGCTGAAAGATAAGATCTTCGGGGATAAGGGCAGCAGCAGTTGTTGCTGTGGCACCCGTATTGTGGGACTCAGACAGATCAACGTAGGTGGACGCAGCGTAGGAATCATGGGCCTGGATGAAGCCCTCCAGGATTTCTTTAAAAAGGGAATGAAGCCAGAGGACTCCACCGGAAGTGAGCTGGTCGAGGAGCTGAAAAAGCTCAACTTCATTGCCGAGGGAGCAGAGGAGATGTATAAAACCGCTTTTTTAGCAGAATATCTAAGGTACTTCGAAGCCAGGAAAAATAGGATCAGATGCAAAAAGCCATAAAAGCCAGCTCTGCACTCATGATCCGACCAGAAATCTATGAGTAGTTGGTGGGTGAAATAGACAGTTATGCCAGATTCGACGAATGATGAGATCATTGAGGAATCAATCGACGAGGATGCAATATGCAGCCTGGCCAGGCTCATCGGAGATGAGGATCGGGCGCGGTCGAGGACCAGAAGGCTCTTATCATTGATGAAGGCGATCGACATTGATGGCCCGGAAGGAGAGGTGGAGGTCTTCAAGGCCGTTGCCGATCCCTGCAGGCTCAGGATTGTAAAGCTCTTGAAGGAAGGAGAGCTATGCGTCTGTGAGATCATGACTGCTCTTGATAAGCCTCAGTCCACCACTTCCCATCATCTGTCCATTCTCAGAGAGGCAGGACTGGTCAGGGAGCGAAAGGATGGCAAATGGTCCTACTACCGCCTGGCCGACAGCGCGGTCAATGAGATGATCAAGCAGGCCCGAGAGCTGAAGAAGATAAAATAAGATTAAAAGATTTTTAAGTGGTGGGATGAGATGTTCTATGACAACCTAGCGACGGCTATGAGCTTTTTCATAGAGATTGCAGTAGAATTGATAGTATTATTCATAGGGATAACCTTTCTCGTGGGCCTGATCCAGGAGTATGTGCCTGGTGAAACCATAAAGAGAGCACTGGGCGGGCGGCACAGGATCCTGGGCAGCTTTCTAGGCGCCGGTTTTGGTGCTCTTACCCCCTTCTGCTCCTGCTCGACCATTCCGCTCCTCCTGGGGATGCTCAATGCGGGCGTGCCCTTCGCATCTGCGATGGCATTTCTATTTGCCTCGCCGCTGCTAAATCCGGTGATAGTGTCCCTGTTCATACTGCTGATGGGCTGGAAGATAACTGCTCTCTACTTTGCCGTCACATTCCTGGCGGCAATCGCAATCGGCCTGGTGCTTGACAGTCTGGGATTTGCCTCCCAGGTCAAATCCGTGGCCGCGGTGAGAGGCTGCTGCGACTGTGAGCAGGCTGAGGATGCAAAATCGAGAGTGCAGCGCTCGGCAAGATTCGCTTTCAGCCTATTCCGCCAGCTCGTACCCTATCTCCTCTTGGGAGCGGGCATTGGTGCCTTCATTCATGGATTCGTGCCCACGGAGCTGATATCAAGCATCGCCGGATCGGGAAATCCCTTTGCTGTTCCCGTGGCGGCAATCATAGGCGTCCCCATCTACATCCGGGCGGAGACCATGATCCCCATCGGCCTGGCCCTCATAGAGAAAGGGATGAGCACGGGAGCGGTGCTGGCCCTGGTCATCGGCGGAGCGGGCGCGAGCATCCCTGAGCTGACCCTTCTTTCCGCCATATTCAAAAGGAAGATGCTGGCAGCCTTTGTGCTCACCATAATCGCAATAGCGGTTGCGGTCGGATATCTGGCTAACTGGCTGGCATTATAACGAATAAGAGTCCTGACGTCATCCCTCAAAGGTCTGAGAGATCCAATCCTTCATCTCATCTCTCACTCTTCTGAATGCCTGCATCTCCTCTTCCTTCGATCCTTTTGTCGCCGCCGGATCCAGGAAGCTTCTGTGGATAACCTTTCTCGCACGAGGAGTTCGGGCGGGAAGCTCGATATCTGTGCTGCAGATGGGGCAGGCCTGTCTGGCCCGGTCGCAGACAGTGACCGCCAGGTCAAAGACCGTATCCAGGAATTCCTGGGAGGATTTGGAGCGCTGGCCGGAGATATCGATGCCGATCTCACTCATGGCCAGCACAGCGCGGGAGTCGACTGCTGTTGCCTCAACCCCGGCGCTATAGGCCTCATATCGATCGCCATACGTGGCCCGCAGGAGCCCCTCAGCCATCTGGGAGCGGGCGGAGTTGTGAGTGCAAAGAAACAGGACCTTCCTCTTCCCTTCTGCCGAACTGGATGCAGAGTCTGATTTCATCTGATATCCAGATGCAGTCATGGTAAATCAGCATTTTGTAAGGCTGAATGGGAATGATAAAAAAATTGGGTCAGATCGGATCGAAGCCCATGGCCGGAGGGCTCACGCCTATCACCTGAGAGGGACACTCCTCTGCCGCCTTCTTTGCGCATTCCTCTTGATCCTCAAAAGCGACTCCTTCATCCAGCTTCCCGGCGATGCGGTACTTCTTGGCGATTTGACTTTTGCCATCCTGTTCACTCTCATCGAAGAGATCGGGGCAGTCTCCCCAGCACTGGCCGCAGCTTATGCAGCCCTCTCGATCGATTGATACATTGATCATGAGAATCATCCCGGCCTATGCCAAGGACAGTTCTTCGTTTATCGCTTTAATGCTTTTTGGCGCAGAATGCGAGTTTTTTGCCGAAATTCTGCATGAGCCGAATACATTAAAATCTCCTGCCCAGAAGGCGATAATGATTAGGGATCAAACTAATTATGATATTTTCTTCAGTTCACCTCTGAGACAGATGGACGGTGATCGATGGAAGATCCGCTGTCTATCCTCTTGGGCAGATAACAAAATTCCGTCTCTGCTGTCCAACGTGATAAACCGCTTTTCGATAATGCAAAAGCCCAGCGGGAGGTGGCCTCCTCACCGTGGGCACGTTCATTTCCGCATTACCACATCTTGAATCCCAGATACCTCACCGCATAGATCAAACCGATGACGATGACCGCCAGACCGAATATCCTTGTGACGTGCTTTCCAGCGGCGATGTACTTCTCTCCGATCTGCCCGCCCACAGCTTTCGAGAAGGTGGCGATGGGTATCACCGGCACCCCGTGGCCTACCCCGAAGACAAAGAGCATCAGGGCTCCGCCCAAAGGCGTCACGTCCTGGGAGATGAGCCAGATGAGCACCGGAAAGACCAGGGACACGGCACACGGCGCCCAGCCCAGGGCGAAGAAGATCCCTAGAGTGAAGGCACCGATGAATGCCGAGTAACGGAAGAGGTTCATGGAGACTGAGACCAGCCTCTCCATGATCCCCTTCTTCTCCGCTATCGTCTCCCCAACAATCGCATCGGAGTTGCCTCTGCCAAAAGACAGACGTGAGCGGACCGGCTCGATGATCTCCCCAATCGGCTTGATGATGTTTATCCCCAGGATGATCATCAATAGACCCGCAGCCAGGTCAAAGAAGCGAGCCTGGCGGATGAAAACGCCAATATCTGAGAGGAAAAAGCCCACGATGAAAAATACCGCAGCCATGCCCAGGGTGAAGGCTATGCCGATCATAAAACCCTCTTTTGATGCCGAGACGGTCTTTCTTAGATACACCTCCTTCCTGCGGGCGGTCATAACATAAGAGAACATGGCTAAGAGAAGCGCTATGGAGCAGGGGGAGAGGGAGGTGACAATTCCCAGGGCGAACATGCCCAGATAGTTTATGCCCTGGCGGGAGGCGATTCCCTCAAATCCGGAGGCTTCGCCTGCCTCTATTCTCTCCAGGTCGCTTTTCAACGACTCAGCACTCTGGATACCGTCTATCTCCCCCTTGCCCAGTTGATAGACGTGGTAGAGACCTGCCACATTTCCCTCTTTATCGATCAAGATCAGGGTGGGATTGGCAAATCCTCCCTCTAAAGTTGAGTAGTCGATGTACTTGCCGGTGAGGGGATACGGGTCAAAGTCCTCAATCCAGGGCCCGGTGATATTGGCATTCCACCATCCTTCTGCTAGTTCTCGCCCATCCAATGAGTAGGAATTCTTCCGCACATTGAGGGTTATGATGTTCACGCCGGGATCCATTTCGGCAAGCTGAGAGAGCTGGTTGGTCTGGGCATCAAGAGCATTCTCGCACTCCCTGCAGAGGGGATTTTCTATGTTTGTGATATGGAGAAGGACTGCCTCTCCTCGATAGCCAGAGAGGGAGACATTTTTCCCATCAAGATCTACTGCCTGAAAATCAGGGGCCATAGCTACCTGGGATATAGCAGGTGATGAGCATATGGAGAAGATGGAGAAGATGGAAAAGATAATGGAAATTATAACCGCAAAAAGTGTGACGGGTCCCGATATCAGGGATTTCTTGCATTTCGTGGACATGACAACGATCCCTTTATCTGAAATCCGGCTTTAATTATCCCAGTCTGCGTAGTTCTCATCATATAGGCTTATGGCGTCCTCCACATAGTTCCTGATCCACTCTTCGCCCGTTATTTCATCCGAGCTGTGCCAGACTGCCACGACCTCGCCTTCAGAATCGGGAGCCAGGGTCAATATGACGGTCAGAGGAACGAACATGTCGAGGCCGCCATTGGGATCATAGGCCTGCAGGGCTTCACCAGACCTGACATCACTGCCATCGGCACCCAACTCGAAGATCGTGATCTCTCCGCTGAATTCGTCGATTATCTTCTGCACGGCCTCGGTCTGTGGTACACAATAATCACATTCTTTATGCACATAGATCAGCACAGGCTTGCTCTCCAGAGCGTCCAATACCCAATCAGGATGGCTGACATCGCCGCCTGCACCCGTAGACTGATCGGGATATTCTGTCCACCAGTCATCGCTTTCCGATCCTAAGGAGTATTCAGCTCCCGCTGCATTGAAGCCAAAAGCGATAAGAATTAATGCAATTAATGAGGCAATGCCATATTTTCTCGATACAATATCCATGGTACACTCTCCTTTTCCCCACTCATTCCCATGCCGATCCAACTATCACATCGACATCTTGCTGTTGGTATGAGGAGCTAATCTCAGCACATCGACATTATTGGATATAAGACTTTCGTCAATTCGATCTATATAGGCATACCTGAGGAAAACATTTGCTTTGAGATCATGCATAGTATTATATTTAAAATGAATTATGAATCAATGGTTGTTAAATAAGATTTGCAGACAGCAGGAATACATATATCAATTTCATTATATATACTTATCGTCAGATGTCGTACATGCTCTTCATCGCCTGACTGGAAACTCTTATATATCGAGATTGCTGGATATGGTGTTGTATTGCTTATTTGAGGTCACTATGGAATGCGAAATATGCAATAGAAGCGGGAAATCCTTTTTCCTGGTTACACATAAAGAAAGGGGAAGAATCAGGATCTGCGGCGATTGCTTGCAGAAAGAGAGAGACAATCTCCTTGCTCAAAAAAGCTGCACATGCTGCTGAGGTGATAGGAGACTCATGTCCTGCATATCCAAAGAGGCCGTCGACAGGATGACCAGGCTCATCGGCGATCGCGATAAGGCAGAATGCAAGGTGAACAGGCTGCGCTCCCTGACCATAGATCTGGATGAAGAGGAACTCAAGACCGAATCTGAGATCTTTCAGGCCATGGCCGATCCCTGCCGCCTCAAGATACTCTCTCTTCTGCGGGAGGGGGAGCTATGCGCCTGCGAGATCATGATCGGCGTGGACCGACCCCAATCCAGCACTTCTCATCATCTCTCCATCCTCAAGAATGCTGGTCTGATCAAAGAGCGCAAAGACGGAAGATGGTCCAGATACAGGCTATCAGAAGGAGCAGTAATTGAGATGCTCAATCTGGCACAAATTATGAAAGAATCCAAAGACGAAAGAGGCAACTCCAATGACAAAATTTAATTTTGCTATTCCTGCAATTCTCATGATTTCTTTGTTAACTCTAGCTCCCCTGGCCAATGCAGGCTGCGGCTGCAGTGCAGGCACCTGGGATCCCAGCGGATTTCTGAACTCTGATGCTGGCACAGGCCTGCCCAGTCAGCCCATCCAGTCCGCCCAGGCAGAAGGATCGCAAGAAAGCTCTGCAGTAAGCTCCAGCAGCACTCAAAATCCGCCCGATAGGCTGGCATCATACCCCAATGGCAGTATCATGAAGCCCATGAAGAGCGTCTCCAGCTCTGATGTGATAATAGATGCATCCAACGGAGATGGCTATGCTGCATCTCATATCAAGAACGCTATTCACATCCCCAGCAAGGACTTTCTGGACAGCAATGGCAATCTCAAGGGCGATGTAGAGCTGTCCAGGCTCCTGGGTGGGGCAGGCCTCTCTAGAGAGGACTCCGTAGTTGTATATGGAAGTGCTGAAAGCTCCGGCGAGGCGCAGTTAGCATTCCTGGTCCTGAGACATCTGGGGCAGGAGGATGTGATGCTATTGGATGGAAGCCTGGATGACTGGAAGGATGCAAGCCTGCCGGTTGAGGCCCAGGAGACTATAATTCCTGCTGCTGAATATATTCCCACCGCAAGGCCTGGCGTTATAGCAGAATACGATTATGTTAAGTCCGGCCAGGCTCGGATCGTGGACGTCCGGCCTTTTGTGGACTTTGGAAAAGGCCGCATACCAGCTTCCACAGCCCTGGACCCGGCCAATGTGATCAAAGGGGATAAAATCAAGAATGGTGGCGATCTAGGAACCGTCTTCAGCCGGCTGGATAAGGATATGCCGATTGTGGTCTATTCCGATGACTACAGCCAATCTGCTCTGGTGGCTTATTCTCTGCAGCTCATGGGCTATGAGGCTGCCGTCTACTCCTGGGGGGATTGGCAGGCGCATGAGGGTAAGGGAGATGATACTGATTCTAAGTACGTAAAGCTCGGCAAGACATAATTGCATTTTTAAGGGATGGTGGAGCGATATGTCAAGTGGATCAAGTGGGTCAAATGGGGTGAGCAAGGGGCTGGATTTTCTATCCCGCTACCTTACCATCTGGATATTCGTGGCCATGATCATGGGAATCGCCCTTGGCTATTATGCTCCCGGCATAACCCGGTTCATCCTCAGCCTGCAGATCGGCACGACCTCAATTCCCATTGCCATCGGCCTGATACTGATGATGTATCCACCTCTGGCCAAGGTCAAGTACGAGGAGCTGGGACAGGTCTTTACAGATCGAAAGGTCCTGGGCCTCTCCTTGATTCAAAACTGGATCGTGGGCCCCATTCTGATGTTCGCCCTGGCTGTGATCTTCCTGCGGGACTCGCCTCATCTCATGTATGGCATAATCCTCATAGGACTTGCCCGCTGCATCGCCATGGTCATCGTCTGGAACGAGCTGGCCTGCGGCTGCACCGAGTACTGCGCCGCCCTGGTGGGACTCAACTCCATCTTTCAGGTGTTCTTCTACTCCATCTATGCATACATCTTCATCACCGTCCTGCCGGCAGCTTTGGGAATAGCGGCGGGCATAGCTGTTGATGTTACCATATCCCAGATCGCTGAAAGCGTATTCATCTACCTGGGAATACCCTTCCTGGCAGGGATAATCACCAGGTTCAGCCTCATCCGGGCGCGGGGAAATAGCTGGTATGAGAGGGATTTCCTGCCCAGGATATCGCCCCTAACCCTCATCGCCCTGCTCTTCACCATAGTTGTCATGTTCTCCCTTAAGGGGGACTATATCGTGCAGCTCCCCCTGGATGTGGTGCGGGTGGCCATACCTTTGGCCATTTACTTCCTGCTGATGTTCTCGGTCAGCTTCTTTATGTCCTACAAGCTGGGCGTGAGCTACGAGAACACTGCCGCCCTCTCATTTACTGCTGCCAGCAACAACTTCGAGCTGGCCATCGCCGTTGCCGTGGGCGTCTTTGGCATAGCCTCCCAGGAGGCTTTCGCTGCGGTCATTGGGCCCTTGATCGAGGTACCGGTCCTGATCGCCCTGGTGAATGTGGCTTTAAAGCTGAGGGACAGGTACTATCCTTCCGCCCCGGAGAAGATATTCTGTGAACGCATTTGAAATCCGGATGTGATATAAAATGACTGGATCGCCTGCTGAGGTAAAGCTCGTGAGCAATGCCATGGCCAATGCTACGAGGAGGAAGATCATGGCTATGCTGGTAGAAAAGGAGAGGACAAATGAAGAGATAGAGCAGGCAGTGGGAGGTACCATGCTCGACTACCACCTGCAAATGCTCAAGCAAGCAGGCCTGGCTGACATGAGAGAGGACAGGGTAGTCATCACGGATTTCGGAACGAACTTCATGGAGACCAAGTCCGAGAAGCCGGCTGAAGCTAAAAAAAGCCTGGCTGGCACCAGACCTCTACAGGTCGTCGATCTGCGTCAGCTTCTGCCCTGCATCGCCGACAGCAGCAAGTTCAGGATAATCGCCCGCTTCGAGCCACCGCTGGAAGGAGCGCTAAAACTGTTGGGGCCCCTCTTCCCCCGGGCCAGGTACTCGGACCGGATTGGAGCGCTGATCATCCAGAAGGGGAATACTCTGATCACCATCTATTCCACGGGCAACGTGACCATGACCATGATCAAGAGCGAAGATGAGGCGCGGGAGGTTTTGGAGGACTTGAAAAAGACCATCAATGAGGCCATTTCTAAGGGGGTCACCCCCGTGCCGCGGGAGAAGGTCAAGGTGGACCATGCCGAGATCTACCAGTACCTTCCCCGCACCGACTGCCAGATCTGCGGCGAGCAGAGCTGTTATGCCTTCGCCATCAAGCTGGTGGGCAGGGAGACCGAGATTGACAAATGCACCCCGCTCATCGAGCCCAAATATGCCACCAATCTTGAGCATATCAGGACTCTACTGGAGTACCTTTGAAGATGCAATGCAGGTGAGCAGTTGAAGACCTTGACCATCATCCTCACAGATGGGCCTTATATCTCCCAGTATGCAGATATGGCCTATAAGATCGCCTCCCGGGCGCTCAATGTGTTTCAAGTGAACATATTCCTCTATCTGGATGCAGTTCATATTCCAAAGAGCGGACAGAATCCCTCCCAATTTAAAAATGCTGGCAGGCTATTCCAGGAGCTGGCGGATAGAGGAGCTGTGCTCAGAGCCTGCGCCAGATGCGCAGCTGCCAGAGGCTATCTGGCAGAGGAGGACGGAACATGCCCGGATTACCTGCAGGGGATAAAGATCACCAGCCTCTACGACCTGGCAGAGATGCTGGAGAAGAGCGACCAGGTGATTGCGCTATGAGATCGATCTTCATGAGATCATAAGTCGTGAGGTTAGCTATTCATGCGATCGATCTTCTATCTTCTCGACAGCGCTCCCTATGGAAGCGAAAAGGCTTATGGCGTGCTCAATGCGGCAGCGGTGAGCATCAAGATGGATGCAACGCTGGGCCTGTACGCTGATGGCGTATATCTTGTCCTCGCCGGCCAGAACTCCTGCCTTCTTGATGTGCCGAACCTCTCCGATATCCTCTATGCCTATCCTGAGCTGCGGGTGCTGGCGCACGAGCCCTCCCTGGCGGAGAGAGGCCTCTTGAGCCGCGGGCTGGTGGAGAGGGTGGAGCTTGTGGATGAGGAGGATTTCGTGAAGCAGGCCCTTGCTGCCGACGGCCTGATTGCACTATGAATGGTGAATTATGGCAACTAAAGATATCTTCCTTTTGACCAGGCCGCCTCATAGTGAACGGACAGCGCTGTGCCTGCGCCTGATGGGTCGCTGTGGTGATCCCGTTCTCTATCTGGCGGGAGACGGGGTCTACAATCTTCTGGATGAGGCCCTCATGGGAGAATGGCCTGGAAGGATCATGGCTTGCAAAGAGGACCTGGAAGCGAGAGGTGTGCAGGCGGGAGAAGGGGTGGCTGTGCCTGAGGACTTCTACCAGCTCCTGGTGGAGGAGATGATGGCAGAGGGGAGTCGGATTTATTCTTTCTAAGGAATTCGGATGTGATTAACATACCAATGGATGGTGTTTTGGCAAGGAAAAACGGCAAGAAGGATTGCTACTACGAGTGGACCGTAGGATGCCGCCAGGTCAAGGTCGGAAAGTGCTCTATGGAAATAAAAGGATTGGAAGAATTATTTCAGGATTACTTCAAGAAGGGAATGACGGCAGAGGAGATTGACGGCATTGAGATGATCAGGAACGTAAGAAGGCAGAATTTCATTCCCGAGGATATCGAGGATCTATTTGAAGAGGCCCTCATAAAGGAGTACAAAAGATATTTTGAATCCGGGAAAAAGTAGACGCTCAACTTGCCGTTCGGCATCAATTAGTATCTCCTATCTTTGCAGCATTTTTTGATTGCTGCAGTAAGTATCTCACCATCAGAGAGATTCCCTGAGGACTTCATCCTGTCAACCTCAATGAGCAGGCTCTCAATGGTTTCAATGCTCATTTTATTTTTCTCTGCGAACCTCATGGCGATGCTCTTCAGTTCAATCTTCGAGGAATACCGCTTGGGCATCTTTCCGTCGACGAAGTTGAATATGTTTCCGCATTTCTGGTGTCCAATGGTTGGAGTAGATGGGTTTGCAGATGTTTTTATATAATCTTTAAACGTACAGCCGTCGATAATCTCACCACATTCGCACAAAAGCATTAAATCCCTCCGGGTAGTGTCGAAAGAAACCTCTAACTTAATTTGCATCGAAGTCTAGGAGCTCTCTCTTTTAATGCAATTACTCCTTTGCCTTATGCAAATTCCATTATATCTCTATTTATCTATTACGCTGAAGAGAACAGTTTCCTTCTTCCCAAATTACTATCTAAACGGCGAGATATTAATTCTTCTTGGACAAATCTGCAAAAAACCGGTTTATTCTTTCGATTAAATGCAGAATGTTCTTCGTTTAATGATCAAGAATAGAATTGAAGAAATTGAGCGATTTGAAAGCAAGATATTAGTTCTTGCTACAAATGGAGGATTATCTCAATATCATAACATTTGATTCCTCAAGTAAAGATTCTAAAAGAGGCAATATCCTCAAATGATTGAAATTGAGGTGCAGCAGAAAGCAAGAAAAGTCGCGATGAAAGCCAAAATGGCAGATAGAATTGGTCACAAAAAAGGCTTCAATGCGTCTTCGGTTAAGACCGCAATCCTTCCCTGAATCGTTCTCTATTGACATGCGGATCTTTCTCAATTTGTGATACTCCTTTTCGCATGTTAATCCCTTGGATTGAATATTACATCACATATTCCATATAAATCTTATTAGATAAACTATTTCAAAAGATAAATTAATGTATGTCTATAAACATTGTGCTGGGAATGATCTGCTAACCGAAGACGCATGAATCCCTATGAGATTTATCAAGAAAGCATAAGCGCCACTTCTATCATAAGGGGCTCACCGCTTGGTTAATTTCAACACACCCATCAAATCAAGCGCTCCACCGCGACAAGACACACGAATTTGCTCTTTTCCATTTGGAGAACGCCTTCAAGTTGTGGCAATCTACTATTAATGACCCTTTTCAAATAAATAGCTTGCGGTGGCAAGATAAACTCAGTCTTTTAGGCTTAGACCTCCACTATCTTAATTGAGTTAGCTAACGTTGCCGCAGGATTATTGATTCGAGAGCAACTATCCAAGACAGGAATAATCTTATATTCAATCAATTCTTTATTTAAACGGATTTTACTAAATGTAGTGCCGCTATTGCCCATAAAGATTGCACTTTCACTAATTATCCAGCCAAAATTCTCAAAAACATCCGGATTCTTTTCAGTAGGCACAGTTGTATGGTATCGGTCAAAGCTATTGGATATTAAGGATATTCTCTTGGCCAATAACTGAACACGGTTATGAACAATGTTTTCGCTCATAAAAATTTCTTCGAAACTCTTTATGGATATGGTTTCTCTAACGTCCATTATTCTGTCAATGTTTGAACTGCCTGACAATATACTGTCAATTTTGTTCCCCCTAATCTTCAAAATCCCTTCTGTTCCAGCGAAATCTAGCTTCTCTTTGATAAATCTTTCTTTTATGTCCGAAAAATTTACATCATAGGGGTTACCTTCGTTCATGATCATCTCTCCTATGATATCATTATCGGAGATTATTGCCTCATTAATAATATTTTTCAGAAATAGAGAAAAGCCTGAAACGCTCTCTGCCGCCTCCTTTGTAATCTTTCCTATCGGTTTTGCCACTGATACAGCATCTTTGGCTGATCCTATCGCATCGGCAACGCGATAATAGTATTCTTTAGTTTCATTTTCAAGTCCAAAAAGTCTTACTGCTTCATCTGCGTATGCCTTTACACTCTCCGCTATCAAGACCCTCTCTTCGGAATTCGCCAGAATTGTCGCGAAATGCATCGATTTATCGGTGAAGTTTGCCTTTTTAACCATCCTTTTTCGGCCCTTAATTCCAATGCTGGTCTCTAGTGCTTCAATCGGATCTGACAAAAAAGTATGATCCCTTTTCATATTCCCTAAAACGAATTCCAAGGCTTTCCTGCTTATACTTTCGCTTGAATCCAGCAGGCTTTTTTCTATCTGCACCCTGTCGGAGCCGTCAATTTGCATTAGCGAGCCCTTTCCCCACTGGCGCAAATCGCAGGAATGGATCAGAACATCCCGGCAATTCGTAAAATTAATAAGCAGGCCCACGTCGATGCTGCCTTTAACATCTATATCCTCCAGGGATACCGACTTCAAGCCATTAAAGAGCATCTTCTTGCTGTCCTCCAACCTGACAGTAGCCCCTCTTCCGCATCCTTTCAGCTTGAAGTTGGAGATACTTTTATCGATTATAAGATCTTTTAGAAGAATATGCTCTCCGGGGAGGAGGCAAATACATACGTCCTTAAGCCCCTCTTCAGAGATCTTATGGATGGCACTCTCCAAAGATAAACGAGTATCAATCCCTACTATAAATGTGCAGCAGCCTTTTTCGCTGCCTGAAACAGGCTGGTTGGGCAGCTCGGTTAGGGGAGGGAAGACCGCTGGGCAATTGCTCACCGTCGAAGACCAGCTCTTCCCATCAAAGGTACAGATTGCCAGCGGGCAGTAGTGGTGCTCTATGCCCTGCTTGAATTCAAATAAGGGCTTGGCCAAGTCATCATCACCCAAGTCATCATCACATGGCCATAGAATCTTCTTGCCTGCGACCCTTGCCGGAATCTGCCAGAAGTCGCCGCTCTGGTAAAATCCCCTGCGATCGAACTTAACCTCGATACCTTCATTGCTCAGCTTTATCCAGCCATCGTTTGCCGTTGTCTCTATCGACTGGGCTTCAGCATCCCACAGGCGAATCATGGGATTGGCAAATAGGCTTCTTTGAATTCTTGAAATGTCTTGGGCAATGTCAGAAGGATACTGGACATTTTCGGATTTTGTGGGATCGACTTTCAGCTCCGTCCCCTGCACATCCAGCAGCTTGAGCATTATTCCCGGTTTGCCCAGAAGTTCACGATTATCGTCTATGAGTTCCACCCATTTACCAGGCGCAAACTCATCTCTATCACGCCCCGGACGGGATATTATCAGTACATCTGAGCCTCTTTGGCCAATCCATGAAGCTGCTACCGATCCGTTATCTCGGCTCCATTTAAAGGTAACAAAATTACTTGCTACCCATGCGCTTGTGCTCGGTTCGTGGATCTCAATTCTGTAGAGCTGATTCTGCAGGCGGCTGTAGCCTGCCCCGGCAGAAAGCTCGCAAGGCTTAATATTGCCCTCTTCGGGCTTGACTCTCGCCGCCATCAGGCCCGAACTCATCTTTGGGTGCCAATCATCGGGAAAATCGCCACAGCTCTTTTCCGGATCGATCTTCTGCAATTTGACCTGCCATACTGTTCTCGTCCTGGTGGTGGTATCAGGACCTCCCAGAGCCGACTCCCGGATATCCTCATCCTCAAGAGCAGTTATATGTCTCTTCCACACATCTAGATAGGCGACAAATTTTCCAGAGGAATCCAAATTTTCTATCTTGACAGGACAATCTGGCTGTGTAAGAAATGTGGTTATTCGGCGAAGCCTCAGATCTAGAGCACCTTTAATCGGGGATTCAACCTGTCCTTCCAGCTTCATTATTCCCTTCTCGGGTTTTTCAAGAATCTTCATCTGCTTGTTTTTTGATGGGCCATTTATCTTGCTGGACAGTTCAATCCATTGTCCTTTTTCGAATTTCCGCTTATCCGCAATCAAGGCCGGCAGCAGAACCTCTGTTGTAGTTGACGTTGTATTTTTTATTATCGCCTGGAGATAGGATGGCTCATTTTCACATAGTATCCCGTCAACATAAATGCGTCCTGGTGAGATGACCAAGTCCCTGTAATCTTGAGTTGGAGATATCCTGAATCCGCCGCTATGCATGGGCACGCCGCATTGTCCAATCACATCTTTTGCTTCTGTCTCCCTCAAGTAGGTCTGAATATCTGCCTGCTCATTCCAGTCAGCATCCAGAAGAACTCGTCCCTGCTGCATCCTGACCGAATTGTAGTGCTTCTCCCGCTTGAATGTCTCTCTTGTAAAGTCGCCTTTCATAAACGCCCCTCATCATGTAATATATAATATTCCTGCCTCAAGGCCGAATCTGAGGTATTCATCCAATACAGAACGCAAATTCGCCTCGCGTTGCGGTTGCTTTAAGTAACAAAAGACGCCCATCTCCGAACCGTCCTCCGCTCCAGTTTTAATCTCCCTTGGAGAAGAGTGGCTGAGCTGAGCATATCCAGGATCGCCGTATCTGGCCGAAGTGAAGGCTGGCCGGATCCTTGATACGATTTGATCTCTCTCGGTCTGGGATAATTTTTCCACTGGCATATTCAACTCCTCTGCTCTCCCTGCCAAAGCCAGGTCGGGTTGACAGCGATAGCTTTGGGGAGTGCGGGAGCCATCCGGGACATAGCTGAATCGCACGCAACCCATCTGCCGTTTAATAGAAAATACCGGCTGACAGAAGATGACCTCAGAGGCAAAAGCAAGCTCATTGATCAATGCACTCCCAATTACAGTGGTTCTCTCCATCTTTGTCTTTGGACCCGGCAATATGCCATCATCGCTAGCAGAGATAGCCATCTTTTCGCACTCCAGCGCAAGATCCGTCAGCGATGTGGGATCGTTTGGAGAAGAACTGAAGAGTACAGGCGGCGTCATCTGGCCTGATACAATTCCTGTAATTACAACCAGACGATCTTTTACAATTGATACTATTGAAGATTTAAAGAGCTTAGAGTTGTGCGCCCTCCTTAATGCATCCTCGATCCTCTCCCTGGCTTCATTTAGATCCATCGGCTTGGGTTCCAGGGAGATAGTAAGCGGACCTATATCTCCAATGCGCACATCCAGAGCTGGGGAGATAGTGCTCATGCCAGAAAAAGAAGGTAAGATGCCGCTAACAAGCACCTTTAGATTCGCAGCCGACGTCTCATCCAGTTTCAACTTATGAGCAGTGCTGTCCTTTATTTGCGCATAGATTTTCACTTCCACTGGTAGACCTGGCAGTATCAGCAACCTGTCCTCTATCAGAATCACACTGGCATTCTTAAATGCAATTCCAGGGTCAGCCGATATAGAGTGAATGGCGGCTTCAAGCAAGCTTCGAATCTCCGCCAAAGTCCTCGATCCTTGACTCAATTTGATCAGGTAAGGTCCTTCTTCACCGATCTTAATCCAGAGAGAGGGCGATAAAGCACTCAAATTAATGGTACCATCCAGCTTGCCTGAAAGCAATGCCGGATATAGCTTTGCTCTGCCATCCCTGCGGGGAGAATCGATGATGCTATCAGATACGTTCAGCCCGGCCATGTTCGAAGGAAGCCTGAGTGGACCTGTGATGCTGTGGTCAATCTCCAGCAGGAGTTCGTTCCCTGAGACCTTTATTGAAGCCAGGTCGGGATCCACTGGCTCACCGTTGGCCTTAAGCCCCTTTCCTGGCACCAGCGTGCTATGAGCGATCTGCAGCAATCCCAGGTTGCCAGAGACACTCAGCGTGCCTTGAATAAGGAGGCCATTTAATACCAGCTCGCCTGGATCTTTGTTCACAGGAGCTGTTCCCGAAATGAAGATGTCGGCAATCAAATGGGGTCTGAGATCATTGGCCACAAATGAGCTTGAACGGTATGGGCCTGTTCTTGGCATTTCAGCCTCTGCAAGCGACAGACCTGCTGCTGCTATAATTAGACTGCTGCCTGCAGGAATTTCTATATTGACTCCCTCTCCTGGAGCCTGGCTCTCATCCAGGCTGCAGCTCTCCAAAATTGCTATTATCCCCCTTGTTCCAGGAGGCTGCTTATTCCACTCCTTTACAGCTTGGGAAAGATTGTCATAGATAAAGTCCATCTCCTCCGGTTTGACCTTCTTTCTTACGCCTCTAATCCAGGACACGCCTTTAGCCATAGCCTGATCGAGGGATTCTTGCCTGTTGTATGGTCCTCCTCCTATGTCACCGCTAAAACCGTATGCATAATCCACTTCAACTGCATCTGTCGGCTCTTCGCCAGAATGAAAAGCGATCCTTCCATGTTTTACATCAATTGCCACCTTTCCCGCAGGTGGCCTTGCGCCGCCCGAAAGGTCCATAGCCATTATTTGCAGCGATGGCACAATATTACCGTCCTTAATCACTTTCAGGCTTTTGTTGGGCCCATAATATCCTTCAATATGTTTCTCAAAGGCCAGGGGACGAATGGGACCAGGTACATTCTCTTCGCAGGCTAGATGAAAGATCTCTTCCTCGGTTTGGGCCAAGTTAAAAAGGCAAGCATTATTTTCAAGTGGACTGAAAGAATAAAGTCCGTCTGATATCTTTCTTGCTTCTCCGAGTTTTACAGGATAGCTCTGCAGACGCCACAGGAAGATGCCGATATTGGGGATGTTGTATCTTCCAGCGGCAGGCAATCTGACCTCGCCAGAATGCGTAGCATGCTCAAAGGGGCCGCCGATATTTTCCAGGCCGCTCAAGTCTCTAAGATCAATTGTTAGCAGGCTATTCGGCCGGATATGATTTAGATTCTGGCTCAATGCAAGAAGTGCAAAGAATTCCACTGCTCTGGCCACCCAGCCAGTCACGTCCCTGGCCAGCTGTTCAATTGCAGTAATTGTGCCCTTGCGGCGACGGTAAGCAAGAGTATTGGCAACATAGGGTCGAGTTGTATAGCTGGATGTGCCGGCCGGATGCATACCTCTAATTCCCAGAAGGTCCCCGATATAAGGAACTGCCCATTCATCACAGGTTTCTATAAACCAATTGTCATAGAGCCTTGATATATCTTCTTCAACAATTTTAGCTTCTCTCTCCAGAAGAGCAATCAAAGCTCTCTGTGGCTCACCTTCTTGTGCATCTTTAATGCGATAGATGGCGGGCAGCAATTCATAGAGGCGGCCAGAAATCTCCTCGCTCATTGCTTAATCTCCTTGATGTCTATACCCTTCTTATCTATGATCAGAAGCTCTTCGCTCCCAATTGATTCGGGCAGAGTTGTGCTATCCAGATCTACAGATAGAACTCCTTTTACCTTCTGCATAACCTCAATCACGTCACTATCTTTGATCATCTGTCCAATGTTCATATTCTGGAAAGAGAATGCGTTCTTCAGAGATTCTCTCACCGCTCCAAGGACCAATTCTCCATTAAATCGAGAATCCGCCAAAATTCCGGCCTTGAGAGCGAATCTCTTGGGCTTGTAAGAGTCTATGCGCAGAGGTTGATAGGGGTTGCCCGATGACAGTATTGCCTCCCTCAGGTTGCTGCGCAGCTCTAAGGAGGATTGCTCAGACCTGCCATCAGCTGATGCGACGACCAATTGGACTATCCTCTTCTCGCCATCCCAGATCCATTCAGCTCGAGCCTTGGCAATTCCAGCAAAAGCCAGAGCGAAATCTTCATAATCCCTCAAAGAGACCACTCTTCCGAAGTTGAGAACCGTGGATGGTGCATTTTTCCTTGCCTGATCCTCGGGCTCAGGGTCTTCAGCACCACTTGAAGCACCCGGATTTGTGACACATTTCAATCCCATTGGTCTTGTCATCAAGAGAGATATTTGATTGGCCTTAACCAATCCTCCCAGACCTATGCCTATCCTGTATATCGCCTTGATCTCTGCTCCTGTAGGGAGTCGAGAGCCTGTAATGCCATCTCCGAACTGAACTGTTGTCTTGCCATCCTCTCCTATCCTGGTGAAAAAAACCTGATTGCATCCTCCAAGGCCATAAAGAAAGGGCACTTCCTTCCATTCTATGCCATTCACCAAAATCTTCAGGGTGCTGGTCCTCCCCCTCGGCTCGGAGGATGGGACATAAGTGAGAGGGGTGCGGCTGAGGGTAAACATCTGGAAAGGCCGGGATGCATCCCCATAGCCAAGAACCTCTTCTATGCTCTCCCCATTGGTTGCATGGGCTAGATTTGCAAAAAGGATCACAGTGCTTCGATCATATGTGTTTTCAAGGGGCTGAGATATCTTCAATGTAGGATTGCCATTTTCATCTTCGTACGGCGGCTTTTCTATATAGACAACCTCGGATACAACTTCGTCGTCATCGGCAGCGGACTTCCAAACTATACTATCAGCTCCGGCTAATACAAAACCCTCAAAATCCTTGCCTTTAAGGTGCCATTTGATCTTAGCATTGCCGGATGAGAGGTCTATGACTGGGGCTTTTAAAACCTGAAAGATCTCACCCACATTCGTCACAAGGGCTCTGATTCTCTTTCCGCTGACAAGGATGGCGCGGCCCCTCTCAAGACCCATGTATAATTTGTCCAGCAAAATCTGATCTCCCCATAAAGGGGTCAGAGTCTCCTTATCCTGAAAAACCTTTACCTGAAAGCCAGCTGCTATCTCAACAGAATCCCTCAGAGGAACTGCATCCATATAAAGCTCCTCGCTCTGAATATGCACTACAGTATCGCGCAGCTTAAACCTATCCAGGTGTTCATTGGTATCTAAGGTAAGCCGGCTAACGGTTCCCGTGAGGCCAAAATTCTCACGGCCAACCGTCTCGATTTTCAACACTTTATAAAGCTCGACTTGATTTGATGAAGCCAGGACGATCCAGCTGCCGGCCAGGACCTTCGGATAGACCCTATCCAGATCAATCATGCTCTCATCCACAGTCTGTATTTTAAAATCCTTCCAAACACCTGAAGTTCCCTCACCGTTATAGCTTTCAGGCATTGATTTGAAATCAGGAGCATTATATCCAAAAAGCGAAGCCCTCTGCCTCATAGCGAAGATGCGTGGTCCTTTTTCTGCTGGCAAGGAACCGGATCTTCCAGATTTGCTTGGCTTGCCCAAGCCTTCATCCCAGGTTATAATCGTCTGATTTTTTTCGGGATTAGGCTCTACCGTTTGAACAATTCTCATATCCCACGCTTCTGAGGATTTATCTTCGGTTTCTCGCTTCGTTCCAACGATTGTTATTGCATCTCCTGGCTGGAGTTGAGTGTTCGTACCCTTCAGATACAGCTCGTTCAGATTAAGTTTGATGGATTGGGGCGCAGTCTTCTTTAATTCAAGGTGATTCCATTCCGGCCTAGCCTCAATCTTCTCAATTGTCTCAAATGTCTGCGGTACTTCGTCCTGCCCGGGAATGCTCTGGGCCCTTGTGCCAATGTCTATCTGAACTGATGAAGGGGAACCAGGAGCGCTCTCCAGCTCGAACGCCAGTTGGGTGCTGGCTGCCACACCAGGCTTAAGCCGGTAACCTATGCTTCTGGAAAGCTCTATGATGGAAATACGCTCCTTGGCCGTTCTCAAGTATCCTTCTTCTGCAATTCGCTCCTGATAGAATGTTAGCACATCCAGAGCCATTGCCCAGGCATCCATGATGGCAAAGGAAGGATCGCTCTCATTTCGATTGGTCAGGCGAGAAAGAACTGCATCCTGGGATAGGCGCGACTTCATGGAGGACAGGAAGGTGCCATATGTCCCGGCACGATATTGCAGGGATGGAAGAGATGGCTGATTCTCGATTTTGATTGGCGTTAATTCCTTCAGTCCCTCGCAGCAGCCACATGAATTGGAATCCGGTTTTTTTATGCTCATAATCCTCCCTCCAGGAATATATCCAGCCTTCCATTCTCAGGAAAATTGGGATCGTTGTCCAGCCTAGGTATCTCCAATCGTGCCATCTCAAGAACTCCATTTTCCTTTTCCTTATTAGGCGCCCTTCCCCAACGTTGAAATCGAATTACTTCTAAGGAAGCTACGCCGGGAACTCTCATCGCAGCCTGATAGATTTGACTTAAGTATATTTTTTCTCCAAAAGTTAGATTATCAGGATGGAAAAATCCCCGTCCGCGTGGCAGGTCAAACCTGCTGAATGTTTCCATCAGATAGCGCTTGACATCAGAGCGAAAGAAGCCGGGCTTTACGCATACCCGCATAGCTATATCCAGAGGGACATGAATGGGTTCAGCTATCTCTAGATCATAACCTGCCATTCGGTATTGATTCAGGTAATCAAGCATCTCCTGCTTGAACTTCTCGTCTACTGGCAGTCCATCCTTTCGGTCAATGGAAATATAGACGGTATGCCAGCTTCCTGTCCATCGAATTGTGGCTACAGCCTTCTGGATTCTGGAATCTCGTTCGGCAACTTCTGCATAATCCGATTCTGTAACCGCCCTCTCCTGAATTCGGAAGGCTTCAGGTGCAGAGCGTCTCACTATCTCCATGTCTTCAGGATCTTCTCCACCCCGGGCTGCCATGGGATTGCGTATATTGCATATGCTCTTGATTCCCGATATCTTGTCTACGATATGGGAAATGCTCTCCCTTCCAACATTGCCTTGTTTGCCGTTACCCACTCGATAGTTGGCGAAGAGCCTTGAGCCAGGAGACGGTTTCAGGCCTAAGATCCCATCTCCAAAGTGCAGTCGAGATTTACCATCTTCATCAGACTCCAATACGAACTCCCGAGAAAATCTACTGCTTCCTATTAGATCGTGCTGAGGGTTCCAGGTTGCCTCCTCTCCTCCTGTCTGCAGCCATATTGCCGGCAAAACATAACGCATATCCCATTGGAAAGCATCAGTAGCTGGAGCCTGTTGATCAAAAGGAATTCTAGCATAATTCTGCTTTTTCTTCTCTTTTGCAGACCCCTGTCGAGTAACAGGCTGGAGCTTGAGCACAGGATTGTATCTGATATCATCCCCTACTATAGGCAGCTCTTCTTGGGATATTGACCTGCCATGGTCCACAAGAATAACATTCCCCTGAGCTATGCTTACATTCTCGATGTATTGCTGTTTGTGTTTGATATCTGTCTTTGAGCTCAGGCACAACGGAAAGGGAAGGGCATCCGCAGAATCCCACTGGATCTCCGTGAGTGCCTGATCGTTCAGAGGATCGGTGAGAGGTTTATCGCCTGCCTTTGTGATTGCACCGGTTAGCTTGACTGCCCATCTATGATTGGGATCAGCATCATCATCTCTTCCAGTAGTTGGGCTCAGCACCTCTTCAAAGATTATGACATCGTCCTTTTGCAGTTTAGGATACGAGCCCTTCAAGGTTGCATGGGTTGAACCCCTTGGCAGGCAGCATTCCTGATCGCCCCAGGTATAAAAATGGAGTCTATTATGCTGCTTGAAGAGATGAGCCTCGTGCATTGACTCAAAGACTTCAGGCTCCTGAAGCAGAGCTTGACCGTAAACCTCGGAATCCGGATCAATTACCTTATCGAATCCCTCCAAGCGAGTCATAAACTGAGTGCCTTTCTTCAGGGTCAAGCTTTCTGGACTGCTGTCGGCCTCGTCCAGAGTCACCTGCACCCAGGCCCTGGCATTGCAGCCGTCATGCATGGGATAATCAAGCAATCTGGCGTGACGGCGAACGGATATCCTCTTGCGAGCTTTTCCCAGATATGCCTCGGTGGCGACAGCGTCCTGATAGTAGCTCAAATGATCACCAAAATAGGCCAGTATCTCCACCAATGCCACCATCATGTCAGCAGGATTCCTCTCCTTCCAGTCCGGCATGAGCATATTGAGCCTATCCAGCATGAGCTGTCTCAGGCTAGCATAGTCTTTTGCCTGGTAGTCGATATAAGGCTCAGCCACTCTCTCCTGTTGGCAATGTATATCTGATTTGCAGTCGAAATCGCTGGTGCATTCCTCTTTGAAAGAGAACGAAATTTCTGAAAGCATCGGATCGAAGCCATATGGTGGTCTGCATTGAACAGAAGGATCGATCAGACGTAGGGTGTAAATTGAAAAATCGCCTGACTTTGAGACATTGACAGTTAGAATATTATTTATTGAGTTTACTGAATCCACTTTAATATCCTTTATTCGAACTCCGCCCTCGATAATAATGTTTTCTTTCTTAAGCGCAGTTATTGGAAGAGAGGGTAGGCTGCGCAAGAAATAGACCTTTAGAGATCTCTGCCCGGAATCTACCTCCAGATAATCAATTCCGTTTAAATTCCGAACAACATCCTTTAATACCTGCTTGCGTCTGCGCTCGTTTTGGCATCTGTAATTCATGGCCATTCACACCTCTCGACGGAATTCTGCCATATTTCTTTCCTGAGTGCGTCTGATTACATATTGCACAGATACTGTCAGCATCGATTCTTCGTTTTCCACTATAACGGCCTCAACATTGATGATATCCCCCAGCCACTGCTGCAGAGAGCTCTGTACTGTGAGCTGGGTGGCTGCGGCCAAGGCGTCGCTGTTCGGAGCGAAGACCAGCTGCATTAGACCGCTTCCAAAATTTGGCCGGTTCACTCGCTCGCCTGGAGAGGTGAAAAGAACTTGCTCTATCATATCCTGGATATGGTTGTCATCCGTAGTCTCTGCCGTCCGACCCAGATTGTTGAAATGAAATGGATAATCGATCTGCATCAAATCCCCTTCGCCCTCATTTGAGTGAGAAGAATGTTAAGACCCGTTCCCGTTGGCGTGCATATTGCCTGGCTGTCTTGCAGAAGTACGGGCACGCCCCCTGACAAAACTCGCGTCGCAGCCACAATCCACTGGGCTGTAGCGCAAGGTGGGTTGGGTGTGCCGGTGAGGCCACAGCCTGCAACCATATAAGAGGCAGCCTGGGTGACAATCGGCTGGCCGCTGACCTTTACTCTGGGATTGGTCACAGTGGGCTGCGCTTGGCCTGCATGCATGCACATGACTGTCGCCCCAACGTGAAGCAGATAGCCAGGCATCAGATCACATCCAGAGCGCCGCTGTTAATTGATACCTTGGGCCCGGTCAGCTTGATGCTCGCACCCTGGCCGTTGGAGATCTCAATGCCCGTTGAGCTGACGGAAAGCTTCTGACCCCCTGATGTCTCCAAGATTATGCCGCCACTTCCTGGTGTATCATCGATGGTGATACAGTTGCCACCCTCGGTCTTGATCATCAGCTTTTTGTAGGGCGGAGCAATCAGCAGGGGAGGAATTTCCGCTACGGATCCCCACCAGCACCCAGACCAGATGGGATATTCAGGGTTTCCGTGCTCAAACTCGATCCATACTCCTGAATTCACCGGAGGAAGGCAGAAGAAGCCCGTCTTATCGCCGCCAAATGGAGTGCAGGGCATAGCCCAGCCACTATCCAGATCCCCCATGACATCAGGCACTTTTGCCTTGATCCTTCCTATCATCAGAGGATCCTTATTGTCGCTGACCGTTCCTCGATACTTGCCATAGAATTTTTCCTCCATGAAATTAACCACCTGATTACGGCCTTACAACTGGCAGCAGAGTGCCTGTTCCCTCTCTGCTCAGGGAGAATTGCTGCTTGTAGCTTCCAATAGTGATGATATGCTTGACATTTTTAACATAATAGTTTCCGTCATAAGAGACGCCTGCGCCTCTCAGTCCCACCAGCTTGCGGGCTCGAAGCACAGATCCATAGAGCACAGAATCAAGTTCTCCCTCGCCTGTGACAGGATCTGGAGCCCGGGCAGATGTTGACAGTGCCGATGCCGCTGCCTGAGCGGGATTCTGGTTGGCAGTGTTTCTCATCAGCACTCTGCGTCTTGGCGGTGCAGAGGAGGTGGCCAAAGGAGGGATCTTCAAAGATGGCAGCTGGGGTATGGGTATTCTCATCTTTGTCACCGGCTCTACAAAATTGCCCGAGGCGGCTACCGGAGCCAGGGAATCATTGGAGAAGTGAAGATCGGTCACATTCGTCGCTGAGCCCATGTTCATCGTCAGGGCGGGCTGGGGCAAGCCGACGCGAGACTCAGGTCCAAAGTAGGCTGTGCTCACTCCCATGGTGGCAGGCTCGACATAAAATATGAATCCATTTCTCCTGGCCAGCTTTTGCAGGAGTTTGAGATCGGTCTCATTCTGCCGGGGCACTCGCTGGACCACCAGAGGCACATCGGTAGTGGGCGTGACACTGGGTATCAGGCCATATTTGGCGTATTTCGCTATCACACCAGTGGCGATCAAAAAATCCGGCTGATTCTCATACATCTCATTCTTTTCCTCCAAATCAAGCATGAGGCTGACGTCCTTGCCGGTGAGGGTGAGAGTTGAAGATCCCGGCTCGTTGCTGGGTGCAATCTGCCGATGGGTGATCACTCCATTGATCAGGGCCTGGGGCATGGCACCCATGATCACTCCTATCACCACCTGGGAGAAGGGTTCGAGAGCACTGCTCTTCAGCAGGCCATAATCGGGATCTTTCCCCTTTCCTAAAGACAGAGTTATTTGGAAACCGTCACCTGTTTCGATATTGTTTGTCACTTCAACCTGGAGCAGGGAACTCATAACCTCGTAAGGTGCGGGCCTGGGAACGGGGCTTCCCATCCAGAGAATGAGCCTGATGCCCAGAAGGCTGGTAAGCATATCATACCTAAATATATGGAAGAGATATCTTGATGGCTCTGCCTATGGCTTCCAGCTCCTCAGGATGCATCACCCTATTGGCATCGCATATCTGCCAGAATTGAGTGGGATCACCGATATACTTAGCAGCGATGTTATCCAGTCTGTCTCCTTGAATGAAGGTGTGCTCAACAAGTGCGGTCATGCCATCTGCGGAAGGAATGAAGCGTCTGCGTTTGTAGAGGATTGTTCTGGAATTGCCCTCTGCATCCAGTACATTCAATTTGGCATCTTCAATATTGTAGTAGCGGCTGGTCTGATCGAACAATTGCGAAAACCTCCTTCATTTTGGCGAGAATGCGGAAGAGATATCTCCAGAGGCGATACTTCCGGCACCGTTGATGGTGGCCATGGTCTCCTTTATGACCTGATGGACCATGAAGAGCGACCCTCCCGGGCTCAGGAGACCGAGATCGTGATAAGTGAGCACCTGCATCTCAAGGCTCACCTTGGCCCTGATTGGATTCAAATCAGTATCAAACGCCTCTTCAGTGATGTTCAGGCTGCTGATTCGGACGGGCAGTATTCGCTTGGGACCCCAGACGAATAAAGTCAGTGGTGCCTCTGGCGGTATGATCTCAATCACCCCTGCCCTCATCAGAACTTCATTGACTATGACCAGGGCTGACTTGGGGTAGAGAAGCATCTCCAGCGACGCAAGCGCAGGGTGAACTCCCATGGATGTGGCCGGTGCCATTGCCTGCTCCAGCTGGTCTGTAGCATCGATCTCGACATCGATCTTGATGCTCTCCAGTGGTGGGCCCTTCAGGCGCATGGCCTCATTCTTGCTGCTGCCGCCCTCGCCCGAGCTGGTGGTCTGGGCCTGTATAGTGCGGGTCAGTGTGTCCGGGTTGTACTGAAAGATCACTACAATGGCCAGTGGATTCGCTGGGTCTTTGCCTATTATGGCCCCTTTGAGGAGGCGGGGGGAACGGGGAAAGTCGGACATGAATCTAACCTCAAAATATTAACAGCTCTTCTTTATTTATTTAAATTTGGGGACCATTATGAACATGCTCAATAGGCTGTGGAGGACTTGCTCCGCATAAGGAGTTGGGACAACCTTGGCATCGAGTACCTCCCAGATATAATATCCCGAATATATTCGAAATAGCTGACTCCTTGCTTTCTGCATGTGTCAAGGATAGTCAATTGATTCTCCCAAGCGGCCTTGCCGGATTCGCTTCGAGTTCCGTAGCTGATCTTCCTCTTGATCACGCCTTCCCGCACAGCTATCTCGGAACCGTTGTTATTTAACGGCAGCTCAGGATAGATCGGTCGTGAGTCACTAATAGGTTTGAATTTTATGATATGGATATACCAATAGCTCATGCAAACACCAGACATGGTCGATCAAACCTGCATGTTTCGCGGGGCAATTTAGTCTCGTAATTCCCGTCTCATCCTTATATTTTA
>Ga0209718_1000654_pt1 | contig 45121 bp, 32 predicted proteins | sample AD_JPNAS1_MetaG_FD_184420 | JGI IMG/M metagenome (GOLD analysis project Ga0209718, IMG submission 184420) | Active sludge microbial communities of municipal wastewater-treating anaerobic digesters from Japan - AD_JPNAS1_MetaG (SPAdes) (version 2) | ecosystem: Engineered > Bioreactor > Anaerobic...
GTAATTTCTCTGCTGTTTCTGAATTGCGTCTGGGATCGTAATGAAACACCGTCAGCTTTTTGTTTTCCTTTCCGGCTTTCATCACCCACATGTAAGAAAGTGATTCTGCAGTCTTTCCGTCTTCTTTTAAAACCTGAACTCTTGTTTCATCCATGTTGATCACTTCCGATGAACGGATTTTATCAAGCATCATGCCGTAAACAACACGGCATTTCTCAGCAGCTATCATCGTCCAGTTGCACAGAGTCGCTCTTGAAATATCCATTTCAGCCGCTTCAAACTTTTTGCTTAAGCGGTAATACGGCATCGCATAATTGTATTTGTAATCCATGCAGTAAGCCGCAAGTCCGGCTGAAGCGATTCCGTAAGGAATCAGTCTTTTCGGTTTCGATGCTCTTTTGATTTCGGCTTCTCCGGAATTCAGAAAACCGCTGCAATTGCAAGGTCCGTATTTTTTAACAACATGAATGGTCTTTTTGAATTGAGCCGGAATGATGTCCAGCTCTTCGCTTCTGTCTTCACCGATAACAGGACGTGTTTTTCCGCAGCAATTGCAGGCCCTTTCTTTATCGCTTAGTTCGTGAATTATTTCTTCAGACGGAATGAAATCAGGAATGCGTCTCTTTCCGCCTTTTTTGCGGGCGTGGCTTTTTACGATTGTTTCATCGGATGAACAGGTTTCTTCGTCTTCGCTTTCTTTTTCGGCATGAGTTTCAGCCTCATCGAAAAGCGAAAGCTGATCCGACTGTTCGAAAGATGCTTTGTCTTTTTTCGGGCTGAAAAATTTCGCGAGAGCCGCTTTCAATTTATCTTTGAGCGATTTGTTTTCATTTACAAGTTTTGTGTTTTCGGATTCAAGGTTTATGTTTTTCGTTAGAAGATTTTCGTTGTCTGATTCAAGGTTTGTATTTTTGATTTGAAGAAATGAAATTATTTTTTTAAGCTCGGCGCTGTCATCTGGAAGCATGTCATTTTCGTAATTCATACTTACCTGATAACAGCACGCGCTTTTTATTAATACTACTTTTTTATGAAGCGTGAATATTTTTTAATGTTTCATGCGCATTGAAGAAATCTATTCCTTTCAAAAGCATTTTGAGTTCGCCGTAATTAATGTTTGTTCTATCATATCCATTAGAAGGCCACGGAAAACGGTGCTTCTCAAGCCGCTTTGTCCACAGACAGAAACCGTTTCTATCCCAGTACAGTATTTTGATTTGTCTTCTGCTGCGCGAACAAAACAGAAACAGGCTTTCAGAAAATATATCTTTCTTCATTCCATTTTCTGCCGTCGCCGATAGAGCATTGATTTGTTTTCTCATGTCTGTGGCTCCCGGCATTATGTATATCGAATGGCGCGTGAAATCTTTAACCATTGACGCATCCTGCCGCGGATAATATTTTTCTGAAATTTAATTCTGAAATATTTACATCGATGTTGATTCTGGTGCCGCACGGAAATACGACTTCGAATTTGCCGGAACTTTCATTTGACATCTTATCTGCTTCAAGTCTGATGAAATTTTTTGATTCCATATCAGTTCGGGTTTTTGTTTTCTCATACCATGACTTAAAATTCCAATATGAAACAGAATTATTCTTACAGTATTTTTTCTGCGATAAACCGCTTTCTTTCCACAGATCAAAATGATTCTTCCAATATAATAATTTTTCTTCCTTCGTAAGCCTCGCGTAGTTTTCCATAAACTGCCTCCTTTTGGATTCAGCTTATTTCATTCTTGCGCTTTTGTGAAGATGCTGTTAACTTGACGGATACAAATATTTGAACACAGTAACGGGATAGATTAAAGGAGCTCTCTATGTTAATAAAAAAAGAAAAGATAGAAGACCTTGAATTTATGGAAGTAGAGCCCGAAGACGAAGAACTGAGAGCGATAGTGATGGAAGAAGCGGACAAGGCGAAGAAGAAGGCCGAAGAAGAATATGATTTTGAGGTAAAGAGAGCGGAGAAAAAGAGAGTCAAAGAAGCAATGAAGAGAGTTGAAGTGAGTGGGGGGATTTCAAGTGTTAAAAGTAACACTTGAAATTCTTAGATAGTGGAAAGACTTGAGGTGCCTAAATATTTGTACACGAGGAGTCGTTACGATAGATATTTTGAATGATAAGTTCGAAAAACAAAACAAGTCCGGCATTGCCGGACTTTACCATATTGAATCTGAATTATTTAGCACTTTGAAAACCAACCGCGAAACGGAGATGAATTGAGTGACAGCTTTGAGCGTTAGGGATCGAAGCGGTATCCTTTTGCGAAGCAAAAGATACAAGCGGAGAGCGCGGCGCAAGCATGAAATCTTTGAATGAATGGAGACTTGAGATCATCCGTGTTGAGTAACCTTTCTGAAATTAGGACGAGCGCAACGCCCGTATCCGTCGATAACAAACACACGACGGATTACAGATATGACGCAAACGGTGAAAGGATATGCAAATATAGTGACCTCGGTGAAACAATCTACGCTAGCGGATACTATACCGAGACCGACGGAAAGAAAATATCCAAACATATCTACATTGGTTCGACGAGAGTCGCGAGTCAGGTGATGAGCCGGACATGCGAAACCAGTACAACCATGAAGCGCGAAAATACATTGTATTACCACACCGACCATCTCGGCAGTTCAGGCTATGTGACGGACAAGAAAGGTGAGTTCTACGAGCACACGGAATACACCTCGAGCGGAGAGAGCTGGGTGAATGAGAAAGTGACGGGGAATGCGAATCTTCCGTTCAAGTATACCTCGAAGGAACAGGACGCGGAGACTGGGTTGTATTACCATGGAGCAAGATATTATGACGCGAAGTTATGCAGATGGATAAGTACGGATCCGATATTGGAAAAGTATTTAACAGGAAAGCCTGCAGGTGGAGTGTATGATCCTTCTAATTTGGATTTGTATTCTTATGTTGGGAATAATCCTATTGTATTTATTGATCCAACTGGAAATAATAGAATAAGATATGGTTTTGCAACTATTGATGAAATAAATCAAATGCAGGCAAATGGAGATTTTAATGGAACCGTACGGGTGCCAATTGTTGATAAAGCCAATAATATCACCGGATTTTTCAACTTTCTGTATGATCCGAATACCGGTTCTTCGAAATATGATAGTGGGCAGGGAAAAGGATTAGCAATTAAACAAAGAACGGGAGATGTCGCAGTGTATAAATCTTGCGTTGACGAAGGTCCCGATGATACGACGGATAGTGGTGGTCGATTCTTTCTGGTTGAAGCGAACTTGGATAAAGATGTTGATTTCGCTGATGCAATCGGATCTGCGATGCAGAATAAAGGGATAGGTGCGGTAACATACTTTTTAAACCCTAAAGGCAAGGGACTGGCTGATTCGGTGAAGCAAATGCGTAAGAATGGTATCAGAAAAGATAGCAGATTGTTTATGTATATTTATATTGATCCTAACGAAGAAACTTCTGGAACCGATATGGCTGGTGGAGTTTTGGATGCTAATGTTTTTGAGCAAGTTATAGGTGAAGACGGAAAAACAGTGAATAAATATGTAGGGCATGAAATCAATAATGCTGTTGGGAAGTCTTATAAGGAGATGATGAACGAAAATGACAAACGGAAATAATCAAATTAGAAAGATCGGTATTTTTTTTCTTTTGTTGCTCTTTGCGAGTGCCAGTAGTGCCTGGGCGAGTGAAAACTGTAACATGAATGAAGTTTTAAAAGTAAAAACAGATCCTAGCGATGGGGAATGTCGGGTTTCCTTTGATGTAAAGGAGTCTGATGAGAAAATCAAAAGAGTTATTGTGAGAATTGCTTGCGGTAAAATGACATTTTATTCTGAAGAGGTCGTGTTGTCGGGGAAGAATTTTTCTACAATGTCAATAGATTATTTCTCCGGCACAGATATGATTTCTCGGCACTATGAAGAAAATTATTTTACCCATAAACTTGTAAGTTCTAAGTATGATCGCCGTGGGAATCTATTGTATTCAATTACGAGTGACTTTGCAGGAAAAGACGCATTAAAAAAGATAATCCGAGATTGTCTAAAAAAAAATAGCTCTAAGGTGAAAAATATAGAATTTTTCGGAATATTCAGAGCGGATGATTTCAGTATTTATAAAATAGAATATTTTAAGAATGGAATAATTGATGTCGTTGATTATGCTTGGGATAAAGAAGGGATGATTGTTCTTGTTAGAGAATATTTTAAAAACGGTAAGATTGATACTGTTGCAAATTTATACAAAACAGAGATAGAAGTTAAAGAGGATGGATTGACCAATACTTATATGTATGATGAATAGTATGGATGCTCGCTTATGGGTGATAAATTAAAATCATGCAGACTCCTTGATATAATAGTGGTGATGAAGACCGCCAAGAATGGATTTTGAAGAGATTTTGGAGTTTTCTTTATGAAATCTGAATTATTTAGTTCTTTGAAAACCCATCCGGAAGCGGAGATGAATTGAATGACAGCTTCGCGCGTTAGGGATTGCGCGGAAAGGCGGAACGCCTTGAAGTAAAAGCCCGACCCGACATGGTCAGAAGAATTTAATTTGATGTTTGAGAATAATAGCTCTTTGAAATTATTACAAACTTGGGAAAGGGGAACGCCCGTAAACATTACATTTGTCGTGAGCGGAAATGTCAAATACGATGAAATGGGCAGAGCCGTGGAACAGGGAATGAGCTTTACGGGAAGCGGAAACGGAAGCTATGAGACCGGAAGCTCAAAGAAGACGGAGACGGAATACGACTCAAGAGGAAGGGCGGTCAGAGTGACGGCGCCTGACGGAACGGAGACGGAAATAAATTACGGGATGAGCGGAAGCGAATACGTCGAAACGGTGACGGACGCGGAAGGCAGAACGAAGACGAAATATACGGACGCAAGCGGAAACATAGTGAAGGTGGTGGAAGGCGGAACGGTGACTACAAGCTATGAATACGATTCGCTGAACCAGCTGAAACGTATAACGGACGCTGAAGGAAATGTCACACTCTGCGAATACGACATAGGCGGAAGAAGGATAAGCACGGATAATCCGGACACGGGAAAAGTGCTGTACATGTACGATTCGGCGAATAATCTAACCGGAAAGAGCACGCCGGAACAGAGGGCGGCGGGCGCTACGACGCAGTACAGATACAGCTATAACAGACTGGAGCGGGTGATAAGGAAAACGATGCCGGATGTCATTTATACATACGGGAAGAAGAGCAGCGCGAACACCGCGGGCAGAGTGGCTAAAGTGCAGAACGGATACGCGACGGACGAATACGAATACGACTGGCTCGGCAATGTGGTAATATCCACGAGGAAGATAAAGAAGATATCTACGGGAGCGGAGAAGACATACAAGACGTATTCAAGATACGACTGGTACGGAAGACTGCTTTCTGTGACGTATCCTGACGGAGAAACGGTAACGTACGGATATGACGGAGGCGGAAACGTGATATCCGCGAGCGGAACGGAAGCTTACGTTAAAAACATATTGTACAATGAACACGGGCAGAGAACGGAGATAGACTACGGAAACAATGTGGTGACGAAGTACGCCTACGATGACGAGAATCTGAGACTGAAGACGATAGAGACGACGAAAGGCGGCCGTACGATACAGAGTTTGACGTATGATTATGACACGCGCGATGAAGCGAAGAAGGCTGTTTTTGAATATATAGAATTGTTTTATAATCGAGTAAGACAGCATTCCAAAAACGGATATGTTCCTCCTTTGGAGATGATGTGAATCGCGGCTAAAAAAGAATCACATGGGGGATTCGTTCTGTCCATTAAACTGAGGGAATGTTATAGAGGATCTATGAAATTCGAAAAAAAATATCCAAATGTAAAAAAAGATAGTAGTGATAGTGGTATAATATATAATCAACCAGGTCAGCCTAAAGGTAAAAATGTGAGGTAGAAAAAATGAAAAAAATAATTATTATGTTTTTAATAAGTTTGTGTTTTTTTTTAAGAATAATTGCTCAAGAAAATGTTAATATATTTAACGATACACAAAATGCTATCGAGAGTGCAGACATAAATTGTAATGATGATTATATATTAACTGGAGGTGCTTATTTACGCTTATGGGATTGTGTTGAAAAGAGAAGTTCTCACATATTTCATTATGACAAAGATAAAATACTGTGTGTAAAATTCTATGGTAAAAACTCAAATGCTCTGATTGCTACAGCCAATAGACGTATTATTTTCTATAATCTTAAGGACGAGGAAGTATTATATTTAACAGAAGAAATACAATCTTTAGTTTATTCAATACAAGTAGTTGATAATATAGCTTTTCTTGGTTGTGCTGATGGATCAATTTATAAAGTTGATTTAGAATCATATTCTATAAAGATAATTCATAAAAATCAACATCCAATTGTTGGAATGAAAGTTGTTGATGGATTTATATATTATGTTGATAATCTTCATCTTGTCGTTATAAATGTTGGAAGGGGTAATCAAATAAAAGAAATTGATATAAAAGGTTCAAATTCAATTGATGTCATAAATAATATAGTGTTTATTGGTTGCTATGGCGGAAAAGTTGCTGTGGTTCGAGATTTTAAAAAAATTAAAAGTATTACGACTTGTCTTGTTGGTGCAGTAAAACATCTTGGCTATAATGAATATGTTCTATTATATGGTGAAGATCAAAATATTCAATTATGGGATTTTAAAAAAGAGGTTTTGCTTTACACTTTCAAAGGTCACGTGTTGCCAGTTACAGCTGTATTAGTAAATGATAAAAAGAAAGAATTTTATTCAGTGTCACGAGATGGAACAGTTCGATTTTGGAATTATCAACAATTTGTTAAAAAGAATTAGTTGCACTGCCAGAACCAAATCATCATCAAGCCGATGTGTATTTGAATACGGTAACGGGATAGAATAAAAGGAGCTCTCTATTTAATCAAAAAAGAAAAGATAGAAGACCTTTGTCCACCTGACAGCTCCGAATGCAATTTGGAATTGACTTCACGCCTCAAACTATTGTGCAATGCTTGAGTTCTCCCGCTGTGGTCTTCGACCACCTCGCGGATAGTCGAAACGATCCCGACAAACGGGACGCTTCCCGCGCAAACAGGAGGTTTGCATAAAATCGTCTTGCCAGTTTCCGCATCCATGCGAATATACTCATGATTTCAGTAACCAGTTTCCTCGGCTCAACAGACTTCGTGTCTGTTTCGATTTTAACACCAATGTAATTATTCGCACACATCTCTGAGGTAACTTTTGCGTTATCCCGCTGAAGACTTTGTCTTCCTCGCGGATAGTCGGAACGATCCCGACAAACGAGACGCTTCGATATGCGACACGACGTCGCAATAAAAGCGTCTCGCAAGTTTCCGCCTCCGTGCGAATTTAATTTTGGTATCAATAAATTATTTCTTTATCTCAGCGAACATCCTATTCGCTTCGATAAATGTTATCAATATTATTATCGCAATTACCTCCGAGGTAACCCTTGCGTTGTCCCGCTATGGTCTACGAACATCTCGCGGATAGTCGGAACGATCCCGACAAACGAGACGCTTCGATATGCGACACGACGTCGCAATAAAAGCGTCTCGCAAGTTTCCGCCTCCGTGCGGAAAGTAAAATTTTATTTGACTTCTTGGGTTAATCATTATATAATTGTTCGTTAGCTGAGGTTTTATGAGCAAATCCCGCCGTGTTATTATTTCGTTATTTCTTTCAATTTTATCATTTCTGTTTTTTTACAGAAATATTGATTCGTTTTATCTTAATCCGTTGAAAACCGAATTTTCCCAAGTAAATCCGTCTGTGGCGGTCGCAGATTCTTTCAATAACCTTTACATCATCGATAATTCTCAGAGGCGTTTTTTTAAGTGTTCTGAAGACGGTATTCTACATTTTTCCGTGCAAGGCGGATTGAAGGAACCTGATCATTTTTTTTATGCTGAAGATATTGCTGTGGATGATGAGGGATTTGTTTTTATTCTAAACCGTGTAACTGATAACGGCGGTTTTTTTACTGAGAAAGAAGAAGTTCTGTGTTATGACCCGTCAGGTAAATTTCACAGCGTTATTTTTTCAAAGACTCACGCGGAAAAGAAACAGATTTTAGTTCAGAAAGGACAGCTTTCGCGGCTTGAATTCAAATCGGGCAAGCTTTCGTGGTTTGATATTTCCGAAAATAAAATTGACTACTATGTATATGAAAAAAATGGGAATCCGCATGTTGAAAAATCTTTTGATTATCCTCTAGCCGCTACATACATTGCTGATATTTCGATGCGCGGCGGAAATATTTATTTTACAAGTAAAAACGGAAAACTTTATAAGAATATTTCTACTGTTCTTTATTCTCCGGAGAAAAGCAAAGAGCTTTCTGTTCCATGGTCAATTTCATCGGATGAGGACGGAAGTGTCTTCGTTTCGGATCTCGCTAAACCCCGGATTCTCAAAGTTAATAACAGTTCTGTTTCAGAAATATTAAATGCTTCCATCCTTGAAAAGAATAATATTGATTCAGATGGTCTTGTTTTTTACAGGATAAACAAATCAGCAGATAAGCTTATTCTTTCTTCAGGATCTTCAATATATGTTTACTCTGCAGAAGATTTTAAAATACATTCGATTGATTCTGTTAGATATTCATTCAAATCACTTGTTTTCCGGTTTGTTCTATATGCGGTTTTAATAGTATTTTTAATCTCTGTTTTTAATATTTTGTCATTTTTGTATAGAGAAGTTTTTCATTCCAAGATTCCTTCGATGGTTTCGAGAAGTATTGTTCTGATTTTCGCGATAGGTGTTTCAACTTTTCTCGTCACCATGTTCATTCTAAAAAATTTTTCGGAACGTTATACTCGTACAATTACAGAACGCAGTTCACAGATGGTTCAGCTCATTCCGAAGGCTATTGACGGAGATCTTATCTCGAAAATTGATACCCAGGAAAAATTCATGAATGAAGATTACCGGAAGATACGTTCTTCTCTGGTATCTCTTTTTAATAATAATAAAGACCCGTGGAATGACCGCTATTATTACGCGGTCTACCGTGTTATGAATGATTCTTTATACGGATTCATGTATCTCAATGACGGTATCAGTACTTTTCATCCATTTGATTATTTTACCGATCCGGAAAGCTCATACAGAAAAGCGTATTCCGGAGAAATTATTTCAGAGACAGATACAGATTCCTGGGGAAGCTGGATATATGCTCTTGGTCCGATAAAGAATTCAAAGGGTGAGGTTGTTGCGATTCTTGAAGTAGGAACCGACCTTTACAGTTTTGACCGCGAAAATATGATGCTTGTAAAGAAAGTTGTCATCGATGTTGTAACTCTGCTTGTTGTTTTCATTCTTCTATTGATTGAGTTCACTTATCTCGGTCAGCTTTCCGCCAAAAGAAGTCTTCTGAAGAAATCTGACAAAAACTATTCGGATGCTTTTTTTTCGCGGCCTGTTTTCTTTATGTATTCTTTCGGCATATCCATGTCTTTTGCTTTCATTCCTCTTTTAATGAAAAAAATATATCAGCCGTTTTTAGGTATGCCGCAGGACGTTGTTATCGCTCTTGCATTCAGTGTTGAAGCCTTGTTTTTCGCAATCTTTCTTTTTGCCGGCGGAATTATTGTAGAAAAGATAAATTGGCGCAATCTGAAATATATCGGTATCGCTCTTTCAATGACTGGCCTTTTCATTTGCGGTTTTACTTCAGATATGTTTATTTTTCTGACTGCCCGCGGCATCGTCGGCGCCGGCAGCGGTCTCATACTCATTGCGTGCAGAAGCTTTATAAATTCAGAATCTGACGGAGAAAAGCGTTCGGTTGCGTATTCTCATTTTTATTCGGGCGGTATTGCCGGAGTTAACGCAGGAGCTGTTTTCGGAGCATTTTTTGCAGACCAGTTCGGTTTTTCTTTTGCATTTTATCTTGCTGTATCAATTCTTTTAATTACTTTGCTGATCTCGTATAATATTTTTAAGAATATGAAGATCGTTTCTTTGCCGTCTTCGGAAGAACATTTACTTCGTTCAGTTGTGAGATTTATTTCAAACAGAAAAGTAATGTTTTATCTGATTCTTGCCGTTCTTCCGACTTATGCAGCGGGAATGTTTCTTTCATACTATGTTCCTCTATTCAGCGAATCTCACGGACTTTCCGTTACAGATACGGGAAGACTTATTATATTGAACGGTCTTTTTATAATTTATCTCGGACCTCTTCTCACGCGTTTTTTTAAGCGGAGAATGAGCGACAGAAATGCATTGATTCTCGGTTCGTTCGGATGGGCTGTTTCACTTGTTATTTATGCTGCAACAGGAAGCATTGGAGGCGTAGTTGCCGCACTCGTTCTTATGGGAATTGTTGAAGGATTTTGCGTTTCCGCGCAGAATGATTATTTTATGAATCTACCTATCGTAAAAAAAATCGGTTCGGACAGATCAGTTTCCTACATGGAACTGGCGAGCCGCGGTGCCGAAATGTGTGCTCCCGTTATTTTTGCTTATGTTCTGACAATAGGCGCACGGAGCGGTATCGCTCTTTTCGCCGTAGGCGTAATATTTATGACAATTGTTTTTATGCTGTCAAGCCGTGAATCATCTATCACAAAAAGAAAAGGACGTGCTTGATGTCTAAATTTTCTAAAACAATCATTATTCTTTTTATTATGATTTTTTCCGCATTAAGTGCAGTCGGTATTGCGTTATGGAGAAGTGATGTTTTTTCAAATTCGTTCAGCGCAGAGCTTCCTTTTGAATATCCTCTATTTTCTGCATCAGACGGAAACGGATATGTTTATATTATCGACAGTTCACAGCGCAGAATATTAAAAACATCAATGGACGGCAAAATACTTCTTCTCGTCGAAGGAGGAAAAAAAGAAAAGAATTCATTCTATAACGCATCAGAGTTATGTCCTCTGTCCGACGGATCATTTTATATTATAAATGTGATTCCTGATTCCGGTGGTTTTTTTACAGAATCCGAGGAAATTCAGAAATATTCAGCGGATGGAAAATTTCAGAAAACGGTTTTCAGAAGAGAGTATTCTTCAGGCGAAAAGAAATCATATCTTGTTCAAAGAGGTTCGCTTCAGAAACTCTCTGGCGACAGCAATGCAATACGCTGGTACGAAGTTGATGAAGAAGGAATCATTGAATATTATTCATCGGGAACTTCACAGATATCATCAAATAGAATCTTTTCAATGAAATCAGCCGCGGCATACATTTCTTTTGTCAGCGGTGATAATTCTTCATTATTTTGTTCGACGAAGCGCGGCGAGATTTATAAAATAAATTCCGGCAGAAAAGAAACCGTTTATTCTTATTCGGGTGAAACGGACAAAACATTTGTTCCATGGGATATTTCCGTATTCAATAAAAAAATATATTTCACGGATATCGCAAATGCCGGGATATATGTTTTTGACGGTGAAAAAACGGAAAATATATTCTCCCCTGAAGATATCGTTGCTTTTGATAATATATCTGCGGGTTTTCCTTTTTACCGTTTTTCAATAAGCTCAAAAGGTGAAATCTTTACGTGCCGTGACAACAGCGTAATAGGTTTGATTGACGGGAAGGTGGCTTATAACAGAGAAGCCGGATCAAGAAGTTTTTATGCAATATTTACTTTGATATTACTCCAGATAATTCTTGTGATATCAGTTTTACTTTTTTTGTCATCAATAATATACTTTTATATAAACATTATGAAGCGCAAAATTTCCCTGATAGTCAAACAGCTGGTATTTGTTCCTCTCATTGTGTTTTCAATTGCGATGGCTTCGCTTTTTATATACCGTAACATGTCATCACGTCACGAAGATCTGCTGAAAAGCAAAATTGCTTATATGGTTCAGCAGATGGCACATTCAATTAATCCTGATGATATTGAAAATGTAAAATCCGTTTCTGATTATATGAATAACGGCTATAAATCAATCAGGCAGGATCTTCATTCTGCTTTGAACAATAATTCTGATTCATGGAATTACGGGTTTTACTTTGCTCTGCACGGAATTGAAAACGGCAATATTTCTTCGATGATGTTTTTGAATGACGGAATCACCGCATTTCATCCTTTTAGTTATCTTAATGACCCCGAAGGAATTTACAAAAGGGCTGAAAAGGGAAGTGTTGAGATTGAGAAAAGCACCGATGCGTGGGGGACATGGTTTTACGGCGTGGGACCTGTTTATTCAAAAACCGGAAAAGTAATCGCGCTTCTTGAAGTCGGTAAAGATAATCTTTCATACGAAACTGAAAACCGCAATCTGTTTAAAAAAATGGTGGCGTATGTCGGTGCAATAAGCGTTTTGATGATTCTTCTTTTCGGATTATTAACTTATGTGATTTTGTCATCAGTAAGAAACTTGAGCCGCGGAGCAGGAAGAATAAGCGAGGGTCACTGGGATGTTGAAATTCTTCCGAAAAGCAATGATGAAATCGCTGATCTGACTCACGCTTTTAACCGCATGGCAAAGTATGTACGGAATTATATTTCCGAAATAACCCAGCTAAACAAGGCTTATCACGGCTTTGTTCCGATGGAGTTTCTGAAATTTCTAAAAAAAGAAAGCATCATTGATGTAAGACGCGGGGATCAGACTCAGCAGGAAATGACTGTTATGTTTACCGACATCCGTTCATTTACGGATATTTCCGAATCCATGTCTCCGAAAGAGAACTTCGACTTTTTAAATTCATATCTCGGTCTTGTCGGACCGCTTGTGAGAAGTAACGGCGGTTTCATTGATAAATATATCGGAGACGCGATCATGGCGCTTTATCCAGTGAGTCCCGATGATGCGGTTAAAGCCGCTCTGGACATTCAGAAAACGATTTATGAATATAATCAGAAACGTGCCGAAAGTAATTTGATGCAGATAGCAATAGGTACGGGAATTCATACAGGCCTTCTTATGCTTGGAATTCTCGGCGAAGATGAGAGGGTTGATTCTACGGTTATTTCCGATAATGTCAATCTTGCAAGCCGAATTGAAGGGCTTACAAAAAAGTTCGGTGCAAATATTATTATTAGTGAAACCACGTATGAAGGCATGAAAGTGCGCGGTCTTTATACTTTCCGTTATCTCGGAATGATCCGCGTTAAAGGTAAAAAACAGCCGGTCGGAGTATATGAAGTTCTTGACGGCTGTTTTTCCGAAGAACGGGAAAACAAGATCAAGGCATCGGCTCTTTTGGCAAAAGGAATTGCTGAATTTAAAAAAGGTGATTTCAGGCTTGCAGGGGGCTATTTTAAAAAGGGCACGGAAAAATATCCTTCTGATTCCGCATTCAAAGTTTATCTTGATATATGCAGAGAATGTGTTAGAAATCCTAAAACCGGTTTTGACGGTTCTCTTGTGTTTCTCGACAAATAAGGAGCATGTATGGATTCTACGCCATTGCTTTTAAAATTGCTGAAGAATGATGAATTTCTTCCTGAATTAATATCAGAGAGCAGAAATAGAAATCTGAAAAAAAACGGCAGAATTCTTTTGTACATCGGCAATTCGCGTCCCCGGGGAAGAATCGATTATGGTCTGCGTTTGATAGACGAACTCGAACATTCTGGAAACAGTATAACAGGTTTGATAATTGAACCGGAAGATCCGTTAAATATTAATCCGCAGATACAGGCCATGAAAAGGTTTTTTCTTCCGGCAGAGCTTTCTGCCAGGCAGTCTGTTATAAAAAAAAATTTCGATGATCCTGAAGCTTCAAAAAAGATTCAAATATTTCTTGATGATATTTCTTCGGCAGTATATGACACAGGTGTTGTTTTTTACGGTAACTGGGTTCCGCCTCAGCTGTTTAAAATTCCCCGTAACGGTTTTATTAATTTTCATCCCGGACCTCTTCCGTTTCTAAAAGGTATGGAGCCTGATACTTTTGCAATTCTTGAAGGCTGGAAGAAAATATGGGGAACAGTTCACAAAGTTGATGAGCATTTTGACACAGGGCTTATCATAGCCATGACCAAAAAAGTAAAGATTAAAAATTATTCAACTCCGGTAAGCATTCTGCATTCTCTTACTCTTGAAGGAATCAAAACAATCGTAAAAGCCTGTTCGATGATTCATGACAGCAGAAAAAAATGCGTATTTCTGAAAAACAATACGGGATCAAGCGCTACTATAGAAAAGGCTTTTGACGAGTCATTCATAAACTGGCAGAAAGACAGCAACGAAATGTTAGATAGAAGGCTTCGCGCTTTCTGCGGTCAGGATATAGGTATTAGGCTAAAAGCGCCGGTTTTTGACGATACTTATTTTGTTTATAATCTTGAAAGCTTTAATGCCAAACTTGAAGGAAATCCCGGCGAATTAATAGGATTTTATCTGAAAAACGGCAAATACTTATACCAGCCGATTATTAAAACTGTTGAAGGCGCGGCAGTGATTTTACTTGGTGAGAAAGTCAATATGTCAGAACTTAAACGCCCTGAAAACAAACATTATCCGGAATGGCAGATTCCTCCGCGAAAACCGAAACGGATAGCCGATCTAAAAACGCTGAAATACAGTATCGGAAAATATAATGATGTTATAAGAAATCAGATTTCACGGTAAAAAAAGCTTTTAACTTTTTTGCCTCGGTAAAATTATGACCTAACAACTATTGGCGGAGAAGAAATGGAACTTAAAGTAGATGAAAATGCAAAGGCTCTTATTTTCGATATAGACGGAACGCTTGTCGATACGATGGAAATTCATTATAAAGCATGGGAAAAGATGTTTGCTCTTCAGGGATTTAATTATCCGAGAGAAGTTTTTTATGAACTTGCCGGAATTCCGACTTATAAAATCGTTCCGATTTTAAATGAAAGATTTAATCTCAAACTTGATCCCGAAGAGACTATGAATGAAAAAGAAAAGTACTTCATGGAACTTTTCAGCGCTGTTAAGGAAATCAAGGTCGTGAGTGATATTGCACGAAAGTATCATGGAGTTCTTCCGATGTCGCTTGGAACCGGCGGCAGAAAGGATATAGCCCAGATGACCATGGAGACTGTTGGTCTTTCAAAATATTTTGATATCATGGTGGCCGCTGAAGATGTTATTCATCATAAGCCGGCACCTGATACATTTCTAAAATGCGCTGAACTTATGGGAGTAGAACCGCGTTTTTGTCAGGTATTTGAAGACGGCGAACTCGGATTGCAGGCGGCGAGAACTGCCGGAATGATCGCGACTGATGTGAGACCGTATCTGTAAATCATAAGCATAAAGGGAGCCTGATATGCTTAATATTATTTACTCTAACAGACTTGAGAAGCTCGCTGAAATATATGCGCATAGGCTTTCTCAAAGACAGTTAAGCATATTTGATAAAGAACAGGTAATTGTTCAGACGGAAGGCATGTCGAAGTGGCTGACTTTGAAATGCGCCGAACTAAACGGAGCGGTTTCGGGTCTCGAATTTTCAACACCTGTTCCGTTTTGCGTCGGAATGATGAAGGAGTCTCTCGAACGCGAATATAATATTCCTGATAAGCACGCTCTTGCCTGGGCTGTATTTTCATTTTTATCCTCAGATCAGGGCCGTTCCTCGGAATTCGCTCAAGCCGTATCCTATCATGGCAAAGATCCTCTGTTGACATTTCAGTTGTCTGCGAGAATAGCGGATCTTTTTGACCAGTATTCGCTTTACCGTACGGATATGGTTACAGCATGGGATTCTGGCAAAATGATTCTTTCGGAAAACGAACAACTTCCGGACGAATTTGCATGGCAGTATCATCTGTGGCGGAAAATATTTGCTGAATATGATCACCGCGGACAAGTTCTGTCTGATTTTCTTCAAAGTTCGAAGATTCCGCAGGCAAAACATATTTCACTTTTCGGAATAACATCTCTTTCCGAATATGTTCTGCGCGCATACGGAAAGCTTGCTTTGACAAATGAAATTGATGTTTATGTGCTTAATCCTTCGCCCGAGTTCTGGCAGGATATCCGCTCAAAAAAAGAAATACTTTATCACAGCCTCAAAAACGGATCAGACGGATATTATGAAGAGAGAAATCCTCTACTGGCTTCATACGGAAAACTCTCAAGAGAATTTTTGAATATTCTTTATGATAACTTTTCAGATTCTGATATTTTTTCTGAAGATGATTCTGCTTTTTCTTTGCCGGAGGGGAAATCTCTTCTTAACTTGATTCAGCAGGATATTTATAATCTTGAAAGCTCCAAACGTGAAATTATACCTGACGATTCAGTCCTTGTTCATGCATGTCATTCGCCGTTGAGAGAAGTTGAAGTTCTATATGATTATATACTTGATGCGGTATCGAATGATAAAATATCGCCTGAGAATATTGTTGTAATGGTTCCGGATATTTCGGGTTATGCACCATTCATAGAAGCTGTTTTTTCCTCACCTGAAAACGAAAAAATGCGGATTCCTTATTCGATTGCCGACCGGAAAGCTTCATCCGAAAGTGCGTTTATAAATTCATTCACCGATTCGCTCAAGTTTGCGCAAAACAGATATTCTCTTTCGGCCTTCGGTGCGATTTTTAAGTCAGATCCGGTAAAAAGGAAATTTGAAATAACAGGTGAAGATGCAGATCTTGCGCTTAAATGGCTTTATGAAGCCGGAACAAGATGGGGTTTGGATTCCGTTCAGCGGGAAAAAGACTATGGATTCAAATTTTCCGAATATTCGTGGAGCGATGCTTTACAACGTATTATTACCGGTATCGGCTATGGAGAAACAACAGATTCTGTCGGGAAATATATACCATATTACGAAATTGAAGGCAGTTCAATCAAGGTTTTTTCTGCTGCGCTTAAACTGTTCAGACTTCTTGAAAAGCTTACATCGTCATTCGCTGAGATAAAAAGCATTTCCGAATGGAATGATGTGATGATAGAATTCATGCAGAATGCATTTGATACTGATGAATATTATCCTGATTACAGATATATTGTTAAGGTAATGAAACAGATTGAAGAGGCCGCTTCAACTGCCGGTAAAAATTTGAAAACAGGTTATGATGTTTATTATTATGAACTGATGAGACAGATTGATTTTGATACATCGCAGAGAGGCTTTATTTCGGGCGGAATAACTTTTTGCCAGCTTCTGCCGCTTCGTTCGGTTCCATTTGATTTTGTCGCGATACTCGGACTTAATTCGGGAGAGTTTCCGCGCAGTGCGAACAATCTCGGTTTTGACATAATGTATTATAAAAGAAAGAAAGGCGACCGTTCGGTAAAAAACGACGACCGTGATTTATTTCTTGAAAGTATTTTGTCAGCAAGAAAAAAACTTCATCTTTCATATACCGGACGCGACAGCAAGACGAATGAGGAAAAACCTGCTTCAAGCGTTCTTTCTGAATTTATTAACTACATGCGCGATTATTATTTCGGCAGTGATTATAAAGAAATATTGATTAGAGAACATGCTTTAAAAGGATTTTCCGAGAAATATTATGACGGAAAAGATAAAAGATTTTTCTCGTATTTTTCAGACCGGATTGTTTCTCATGAATCGCATAAAAACAAAAATTGTGCAATGCCGAAAATAAACGAAGAGCTCTTGTCGATTACTCCCGAAATGTTCGCTCATTTTTTCAGTGATCCGAGAAAATATTATTTTGAAAAGAAATGCGGAATAAAATTCAGAACGTTGACTGATTTTGACTATGATTCGGAACCGCTTTTGCTTACAAGCGGAATGAAAAAACAGAATGCCAGAATCATTGAATCGTATTTGCGAAACGGCTGCGGATATGACGAAATTGAAAAGATTCTTATGAATTCGATGATGCTGCCTGTCGGAAATTATGCTGAAAGCGCTTTTGAAATATTTATCGAAGATTTTGCTAATATTTTTGAATACAGCAAAAATGTTTTAAGTTCCATGAAATCAGAACATCATGATATATTATTTGAAAATGAGCGGATTTGCATAAACGGAAATTACCGGATGTATTCGGATGGTAAACATTTATATCCGGTTTTTTTTATATTTTCAAAAAACTCTCAATTTTATGAAACGAAAGCGAAAGTATACCATGTTATGCTTTCGGCAATTTATGATAATGTTAAGACCGTCATTGTTTATAAAGACACAAAAAAAGAAATTCCGTATATCGATAAAAAATCCGCTCTGCTGATAATGAATGAATTATCAGCATTGTATACCGATTATCTTTCTGATCCTTTTGATGTTGATATTGACAGCGCGATTAATGCATGGACTCCGGAATATGATAAATTTGAAAATCATTACTACGCAAAAATAAATAAAAAATCAGATGATGATTTTATGACTAAAGAGAATAAATATGAAGATTATTCAGATTTAGCCGGATATCATTTTAATTCCGATATTTCCAGAATTTATAAATTCGTTTCTCCGTTATGTTCTGTTTCTGTAGCAAATGAAAAAGCAGGAAAGAAAAAATGAAACAATTCGCTTTTGATAAGATAGAACTAGACGGTATTTCGCTGATTGAAGCAGGAGCTGGGACAGGAAAAACATATTCGATTACAAATATTTATATAAGGCTTCTCCTTGAGAAGAATTATGATTCGAGCGAGATTGCAGTCGTGACATTTACAGTTGCGGCTGCCGACGAACTTAGAGATAGAATTTCAAATAAGCTTCGCGAATTACTGACGTCACTTGAATCAGGTGCAGAAAATATTCCGGATGAATTTTCTTCACTCGTCAATAATTCAAATATCGATGAATCGAAAATCAAAATTGAACTTGCATTGAGGAGTCTCGACGATGCTCCAATTTTTACGATTCATAAATTTATAAATAAAATAACAAAGGAAAACGCGTTTGAGTCACATTCTTCATTTGATGCCGAAATATCTGAAGATAAATCTGAAATTCTTTCCTTAATTATCATGGATTTTTTTCGTTCAAATATAAATAATTATGAAAAGCAAATTCAGAAAATGCTCAACTGGTCTGATTACTTTAAAGAACTTGTACGTTTCATTAGAAGCGTGTCAGACAAAAATATAATTTACAGCAATGTTACGGCTGATGATATTTTCAGCGGATTAGATGAATTCCGTGAATCGGCAATTATTTTCAATAATTACTTCAGTGACAATGAAAATAATCAAAAGACGTTCAAGAGTTTTGCGCATGTCAGAAGTAATGTGAATTTTCCTATTATGATCAAACTCGCGAATCAAATTATTGAAAATAAGTATTATCTGATGGAAAAATCAGATGATTTTGAACATTATTTTACATGGATTGGTACAGATACTTTTAATAGAAGATTCAGTGAATATTCGGCAGTTGACGGAGATTCTCTTAATGCACTTGATGCTATGAGGATACTTTATAATGCCAAAAATTATACAAACATTATAATTAAACGATTTAAGTCTGCATTTGCTCTTAAGGCGCTTGATGACTATCATAAAGCAGTTCAAAATATTAAAGTTCAGAAACAGATATTATTTTATGATGATATTATAAATTCCGTTTATTCAGTAGTTAAAGAAAATGCTGATTCAGAATTGAAAAAAAATGTATCCAGAAAGTATTCAATCGCGCTTATAGATGAGTTTCAGGATACGGATGAATCTCAATGCGTTATTTTCGGTAATCTTTTTAATAATCTTATCTATATCGGTGATCCGAAACAATCAATTTACAGATTCCGCGGAGCGGATATTTATTCATATATTGAAGTATCAAAGAAATCAACTAATCGGTATAATCTGCAGATAAATTGGCGTTCTGAAGAGAAACTTCTTTCGGCAGTTAATGCTTTTTTCAACTGTTCTGATCCGTTTAGAAATAAAGATATTGATTTTGTACCAGCCGAGCCGTGTAAGAAAATCGGTGAAATGACCGTTGATGATTCGAATGATGTCATGAATATACGGTTTCAGTCATATTCAAATCAGAGTCGACTAAATGTCTATGAAGATATTACCCGTGAAATAGTATCTCTTCTTGATTTGTCATCAAAAGGTAAGGCTCTCATTCCTGAAGAAAATTATGCGAGGCCTCTTCGTGCTTCAGATATAGCAATACTCGTCTATAAAAATAATGAAGCTGATGAGATGAGAAATTATTTGTCGAAAAAGGGAATACCATCGGCAATACGCTCAGGTAAATCCGTTTTTGATTCTTATGAATTTACCGAGTTTGTCCAGATTCTGACTGCAATGGAAAATCCCGAGAGCATGAAAAAAATCAAGACGGCTCTTTCCGTGCGTTTCATGGGGTTTACTCCGGCAATGATTGAGTTATTGTCGGATGATGACATGAGCATTCATGCTGAAAGATTTGCATTGTACGGCAGAACAGCTTCTTTAAAAGGACTGCTGGAAGCTTACAGAATGCTCGTTAAGGATTATTCCGCCGTAAGTAATATTTCATTATCGCCGGATGCTCAGAGAATAATCACCAATATGGATCACATAGCAGAATTGCTTGATGAGAGAAAACGAAAAAAAGATTATTCTCTTTCTGAACTTGCATCCGAGGTTTCTGCGTCTCTAGATGAATCGTCAGAGAAATACGAGCTTCGAATTGAAAGAGATGATGATGCCGTGCAGATTATGACGGTTCACAAAAGCAAGGGGCTTGAATATCCGATTGTTTTCGCAGCTTCTGAATTTTTGCGGAAACCTAGTAATAAGGAGCTGGGTTTTGTCTGCAGAATTGAAGGGAAAAATACCCTGGTGATGAACGACGGTTCGGATTATAGCGCAAATATTATCAACTCAACCTATAAAGATGAAATTATTTCAGAAAACTTGCGTCTTTTCTATGTAGCCTTGACAAGAGCAAAATTCAGAGTCTATCTTTATCATGCTGAGAAGAAGACAGCTAAACAATCCGAAAAGAATAAGTTTTCGGCGTTAAATCATATTCTTTCTTCATATGATCCGACATTTGAAGATAGAGAAACTTCTGATGTATTAAACGAATTCGCTCAAAAACACGGTTTTTCTTTCACTGATATTTCTTCACTTGCAGATTCGCAGAATCATTCCGGATATCAACCGGATTCTTCCGGTAAATTAAAAGCGAAGAAATTTCCTGATATTAGTTTCAGAAATTTCAAAGTGGCAAGTTATTCTATGATTGCCGAAGGAAAAGACATTCCTTATGAGCATAAGACTGATGAAAATCAGGTACTATATAATCAATCGGGTGAAAAAGTTTTTCTGCATGAATTTCCGAAGGGAAGCGAAGCGGGGAATTGTCTTCATGGAGTGCTCGAGAAGCTGATTGAAAATGAAGAAAATGATGTGAACATAATCGATTCATTTCTGCGCATGTACGGAATAAATTACAGTTATAAGAAAGATGTAGTCAGGCTGATTGAAGAAGTAAAAGGTGCTTATTTCTGTTCTGATGATTTGAAATTCAGTCTTTCCGATGTGAAAACAGAAAATATGATTAGTGAACTTGATTTTCATTTTTCTTTTGATAAATTCGTATCTAATAAATTTGAAGAAATAATCTGTGAAGATGCACCAGAGCTTCATGTTCGGAATACAATTTCAGAAATTTCAATAACCGGTTTCATGAAAGGCTTTGCCGATATGGTGTTTTTTCATGAAGGCAAGTATTTTATACTCGACTGGAAGTCGAATTATCTAGGCGATTATGCGTCGGATTATTCAGAAGAAAAACTTATTCATTCTATGCGCTCATCGAAATATGCAGTTCAGTTATACATTTATACCTATGCCCTGTATAAACTGTTGAAAATACGCAATAAGGAATTCAGCTACGAAGATTTCGGCGGATTTTTCTATGTATATCTTCGCGGTGTTTCAGCCGGAAGCTCAAACGGAATATATTTTTATAGGCCATCGTTTGATGCAGTGAAAAAAATCGAGAAGGAGCTTTGCGGTGAATAGTTTCAGAGAAAAATATTCCGCTTTTGAATTATTTGATGATTTTGATTTCGAATTTGCGGAAAATGTCATGGGGCTTTCTATAAATGATGAGGATGTTTTTCTTGTTTCATTGATTGCTTCTCATGCTTCTAAAAATAATTCAGTATGTTTTGACTGTGAACGTGACGCTTTTGAAGATGATGCGCTTAATCTGATAATAAAAAATCTAATTGATGATAAAACCCGGGCAAAATTCGCATATAAAAAACTTCCGGTTGTTATTGAAAATTCTAAAATATATCTTCGCAGATATTACGAATACGAAAAAGATGTCGCTTCGGAAATTTTACACCGCGCTTCAGTATCAGCTCAAAATCTCCCATCAGAGATTGTTTCTGCGGCTGAAAAACTTCTGTCGGCTCAGGATATTACCGAAGAAGAAAAAAAAATTTCCGTTATAAATGCTTTGTCAAAAAAAATATCATTTATATCTGGCGGCCCTGGAACCGGAAAAACATCTTTAGCAGTAAACATCATTCTTCTTTATATCAAGAAAAAACTTTTAAACGGCGAAAGACCTTCGATTGCGCTATGCGCGCCTACAGGGAAAGCGGCGGCGCATTTAAAAAAATCCATTGAAGGAGCTCTTCTTAAAATAAAAGAAAATGATAAAGTAAAAACTCTGTTTGATAAAGAATTAAAATATGTTCCGTTGAAAGGAGAAACAGTACAGAAACTTATCGGAACTAAAATCGGAAGCGTATTCGCAAAATTTAATAAAAATGAACCTCTTCCTCATGGTTTGATTATTGCTGACGAAACTTCGATGTTTGACCTGTCGCTTATGAAAAAACTTTTTTCTGCGTTGAGTCCATCTGCATCAATAGTTTTTCTGGGCGACAAAGACCAGTTGGCAAGTGTGCAGGCGGGATCCGTTTTCGGAGACATCTGTTCGTTTGCAAGTATTGAAACCGCTGAAAAATCCGGTAATGCCGAATGTCTTTCAAAAAGCATTACAGTATTGAAAAAAAGCTTCAGATTTGATCCTGATAAAGGAATCGGTAAAATATCTAAAGCAGTAAATGAATCTGATGTCAAAGGAGTGTGGGACGCTTTTAATTCGGACGATAATATCAGATTCATTGAAAACAGCGAATTGAGTTTTCAGGGTTTCAGAAAAAGACTGAAAGAAATTATTGAATCCGAGATTATAAGATATTCGAAGGATTTTCCGTATATTTTTCCGGTTGAAAATGCAAAACCGATAGAGCTGCTCGGCAGAATGAAAAATATCCAGATTCTTTCGGCTTTGAGAAAAGGGCCGGGCGGGTTCGGTGAAATAAATGCGATAGTTGAAGAAATATTTTCTCTTGCAGGAAACATCTACCACGGAATGCCGGTTATGGCGGTAGAAAATGACTATGACATGAAAATCTTTAACGGTGACACTGGAATAATCTGCAGGGATGATAGATTAAATGCGTACTTTCCGGGCGATGATGCTTTAAGAAAAATTAATCCGTATCTTCTAAAGAGCTATGAGAAGTCCTTCTGCATGACCGTACACAAAAGTCAGGGTTCTGAATTCGAAAACGTAATATTTATTCTGCCGAACGAGGATTCGCGGATACTTACAAAAGAGCTTATCTATACTGCGCTTACACGCGCAAAAAAAAATATCACCGTAATAGGTTCAAAAGAAATACTTAACGCCGGAATTCTCAGAAAAACAGAAAGAAGCTCGGGATTGTCATCAAGACTTTGGTCTTGATGAATATTCATATAATGCGATGCTCAAAGCCGCGTAGGCGTTGAGAGACTCAATATTTTCCGAAATAGGAATTGAAACCGAGTATTTTTTTAAGTCTTCAGGAATTCCCTGGCCTTCGATTCCCGAAAGTAGAAGGAATGATTCAGGAAAATCAAACCGGCGTATGTTTTGACCGTGTTTATCAAGACAGACAATCGGTATTGAATTCTCTTCGCATACTGAAGCAATTTCTTCATACTGCGGACCTTCAAAGAAATTAACGGAAAATACCGCGCCTGAACTCGCTCTGACTGATTTAGGATGATAAGGAGATGCAGCAGATTGAAGAAGAATAATATTTGTTATTCCGAAAGAAACAGCTGAGCGTACGGCTGAACCGACATTCAGCGGATCCTGAAAGGGAATAACCAGTGTTGCGCCTTTGGAGATCTTATAATTCCATTGTTCGATCTCCGGAGTATCAATTACAAGAAAAGGCATCTTTGAAGGTTCAATTTCCGAGAAAAGCGATTTCTTCAATATCAATAATTTTGATTCTTCATTAAGTTTTTCTGTTATTGAGATCAAATCCGGATCAGTTTCAAACGACTCATCGCATAGCGCGAGATATTTGACTTCCATGCCCGTTTTCATAAGATCTTTGATTATTTTTTTCCCGGGAATAATCGTGAGTCCGCTTTTTGAAGGACCTTTTTCAATTGCTTTCTTGATATCTTTGAACTTTTTATTGTCAGGCGAAGTTATCTGATTTTTAAATTCACTCTGTTCATTCATCATAATGCGGTAAGTAGTTTTTTTGAATTCTTTTGTTTTTCTGAAAACTAGAATTCTTCTGTCATGACCGATGTACGGGAGCTTGTACTTTACATCATTTTCGAGTTCAAAATAATAAAGCGATTCATCCGACAGATCTTTTATATCGTCATCAGCACCTGGGCCTTTGAGAAGTATAATGCGTCCGTCTTTTTTGAGAAAAGAATTTACTCGGAGAAGAGTTCCGTTTGCCGATTCAAATGCCCTAGTGATTATTCCGTCTACGTCGAATGAACATTCTTCGTTAACAAGATGCGGATAAACGACTGCCTTATCAAGAGAAAGTTCCTTGATAATCATATTCATGAAATCAACACGGCGGAAGCGTGATTCTGCAAGAATAATCTCGATTGAAGGATTTGTTATTTTTATAGGAAGACCGGGAAAACCCGGCCCTGTTCCGATATCAAGAATCTTTTTGGGAATTTTTATGAGTTTTGAAGGAAGTACCGAATCAATGAAATGCTTGATAATTATATCTTCGTCTTTTGTGAGACGTGAAAGATCCCATTCTTTGTTAAGTTTTTTGTATTGGCTGAATAAAAACGTGAATCCGCTCAGTTCTTTAGCATTGAGCGGCATATCCGCGCCGTCAAAATATTTTTTTATCATTTCTGCCGACATTACCAGAGCACTTTGAGCGGGTTAATCAGTTTGTTATTCTGCCATAGCGTAAAATGCAAATGCGGTCCGGTTGAATATCCGGTTGAACCGACTCTTCCCACAAACTGGTTCGGCTTAACCGTTTGACCTGGTCTAACTGCAATTGACGAAAGGTGACCATAAAGCGTTTTATATCCGTCTTCATGAACGATAATAACTGCTTTGCCGTATCCGCCCATCCATCCGGTGGACTGAACTGTTCCGCCGCATGAAGCTCCGACAGGAGTTCCGTATGGAGCCGCAATGTCAATACCGTTGTGAAATCCGTAACGGTTGAAGATAGGGTGAACTCTTCCTCCGAAGTAGGAACTGAATCTTCCGCCGAGAGGCGAAGTGAATTTTTCTCGAAGTGTATACTGGCTTGCCATCGATTCAGTCATGTTGTCCGTAGATGGTTTTGCATCGATTACGAATACTGGAAAATACTTGGTTTCTTTGTTTTTGGCCGTAACGATTATAGGATTATCGGAAAAAAGAATTTTCTCCGGTTCAGATTCAAAAATTTCAAGGGCTTCTTTGTCAGTTATCTTTCTGTTTACAAAGCAGAGATTTCCTTTCTGGTTAGATGTAATGATTTCCTGTCCGGTGGAAGCATTGATCGATTTCCAAAACGGATTTAGAGCGAGCAGGGTATCGATATTTATGCCTTTATCTTTGGCAATTTTCCAGAAATTATCACCGCTTTCAATTTTAATTTTTTCAAAATAAATGCCTTTCAGTGCGACTTTTTCGGAGATATAACTGTTATATTCTTCCTCTGACTTGAAGATTTCATGAGAGTTGAAGACCTCTATGGGACCTGAATATGACGGTTCAGAAAAAAAAGAATAGAGAACAGCAGTAGTGCATGAGGCTATTATTAAAACAGCGGATGAAATCATTATGAATTTGCTTTTTTTGTTTTTGATTATTGATAGAAGATTCATGCGTACCGCCTTGGACGTCAGGGTAAAAAAAGCTGATTATTCATCAAGAAAAAAAACTGATTTGCAGGATTTCATGACAAATGAAGCTGATTTCAGCTAATCAATATCAGAAAACTAATGAGACATAAAAATTTCAAGAACTTTTCATGATTCAATTCCGTTAAATATTTTAAAAAATATCAAAAAACGCTTGAATAATGGCATTATGGGTTTTTGAAGAGCTATATATGCCTTTTTCAGGTAAACTGCTGAATTATGGAATATGAACAGGTAAGCGCATGAAAAGTAAAGTTTTAATCATAGAAGACAGTTTGTCGTTTGCGGCGTATTTTTGTGACGTTCTTTCTGATTCATATGCTGTTTCTGTTGCTCATAATGCTTCTGAGGGTCTATCCATTGCTTTAGCTGATCAGCCGGAGATAATTCTACTGGATCTTGTTTTGCCTGATGTCGACGGTTATGAAGCCTTTAAAAATATCAAATCCCATAAAACACTTTCCGATATTCCGATAATTTTTGTCTCTGCGGTAAGCGAAATTAAGGATCAAATGAAAGGACTGGAGCTTGGTGCTGTAGACTATATCGTAAAACCTATAAATCCCGATATCGTCCGCGCGAAAATTAAAAACCATATAAAAATAAAACATGACTTTGAGCGTCTTGAAAATATTTCTCTGAAAGATCCGCTTACGCTTGTCGGAAACCGCAGACTTTTTGATGAAAGACTTGATTCTGAATGGAGAAGGGCGAAGCGCGACGGATTTTCGCTTGGACTTTTTATGCTGGATATAGATTTTTTTAAAAATTTCAACGATTCGAAGGGGCATCTTGCCGGAGATGACTGTCTTAAATCAATCGCCGGAGCGATTGATTCGTCATTGAAGCGCGGGGGGGATATTGTTGTCCGCTACGGCGGTGAGGAATTTGCGGCAATTCTGCCCGGAATAAATTTAGAGGCGGCCCAAAGAGTCGCGGAAAGAATAATTGAAAACGTTAATAAGCTTCAGATAAAACATCCGGATTCTTCCGTATCTGAGTTTGTAACCGTGAGCATCGGAGGAGCCGTTGCTCTGCCATGCGCAGAATCGGAAATGACGGAAATTATAAAGAAAGCGGATGTTGCCCTCTATTCTGCTAAAAAGAGCGGCAGAAACAGAATTGTTTTAGCAGAATCCGCTTTTTAAAACTTATAGTAACTCCCTTGACACAATAATGATATTTTTTAATTTATCCCCAAGAGGTTATCATGCTTAATGTATCAAATTTAACTTTCAGATTTTCAAAAGAACCGCTCTTTAAAGACGTAAACATAAAATTCACTCCCGGAAACTGTTACGGTCTCATCGGCGCGAACGGATCCGGCAAATCGACATTTTTGAAAATTCTTTCAGGGGAGCTTGAACAGAGCGAGGGAGAAATTCAGAAAAACCCTAAACACAGAATGGCCGTGCTGAAGCAGAATCAGTTTGAATATGATGAATGCACCGTTTTAGATACCGTCATTATGGGTTATAAAAAACTTTATGACATAATGAAGGAAAGGGAGCTTCTTTATTCGAAGGAAGAACTTACTGAAAAAGAAGGAATGCGCGCTTCAGAGCTTGAAGAGGAGTTCGGTGAGATGAACGGCTACGAAGCCGAGACCGAAGCCGCTCAGCTTCTTGACGGACTCGGTGTTCCGGAAGATTCTCATTATTCACTGATGAAAGATCTTGAGCCGGGTATAAAAGTGAGAGTGCTTCTTGCTCAGGCTCTTTTTGGAAATCCTGATATTCTTCTGCTGGATGAGCCTACAAACTATCTGGATCTTGAAACCGTCAAATGGCTTGAGAATTTTCTAGAGAAGTTCGAAAATACCGTTGTTGTTGTTTCTCATGACAGACATTTTCTCGACAGAGTCTGCACTCATATAGCCGATATCGATTACGGGAAAATTGAACTTTATTCAGGAAACTACTCTTTCTGGTTTGAGGCAAGCCAGCTTGCACTCAGGCAGAAGCGCGATGAAAATAAAAAGACCGAAGATAAAAGAAAAGAGCTTCTTGAGTTCATTCAGCGTTTCAGTTCCAATGCTTCAAAATCGAAGCAGGCAACAGCAAGAAAGAAGATGCTTGAAAAACTTAATGTCGAAGATATCAAGCCGTCATCAAGAAGATTCCCGTATGTTGCTTTTAAGCCGGAAAGAGAATGCGGCAAAACTGTTTTGGAAATTGAAAAGCTTAATTATCCGTCTGAAAATCTTAAAGATTTCAGCCTTCTCGTCAATAGAAATGATAAAATTGTTTTTCTGGGTGATAATAAGGCGAGAACGGCTCTTTTTCAGATAATAAACGGTGAAATTGAAGCCGAGTCGGGCGAATTCAAGTGGGGCGAAACGATTTCGCGTGCATATTTTCAGAAAGAAAACACTCATCTTTTTTCAAATGATCTCAACATTATAGACTGGCTTCGTCAGTATTCTGATGACAAAGATGAGAATTTCTTGAGAAGCTTTCTCGGAAGAATGCTTTTCAGCGGTGATGATTCGTTCAAAAAGGTAAAAGTGCTTTCTGGAGGCGAAAAGGTCAGATGCATGATATCCAAACTCATGCTTTCAAACGCGAATTGTCTGATACTTGATGAGCCTACAAACCACCTTGATCTTGAATCGATTACGGCTTTGAACAATGCCCTGATAAGCTTTCCCGGTGTTGTTCTTTTTGCGGCTCATGACCATAAATTTATCGAAACTGTTTCAAACAGGGTTGTCGAATTTACTCCTAACGGTATAATTGACAGAGTGATGAATTTCGAGGATTATCTCGACAGCGACGATATAAAGACGCTCAGGGATAAGATGTACGGAAACCACGACGGATTTGTTCTCTGATTCTAAAAAAATCGGATGGAATTATAATTCCATCCGGGGAATGATATGGCTGAAAATGTTATAAAAGAAGTAGCCCAGAATAAAAAAGCTAAATTCGAATATGAAATCATTGAAACTTTCGAAGCCGGAATAGTTCTAAAAGGCACTGAAGTTAAATCTCTGCGTATGGGAAAGGCCAGCATCAATGAAGCTTACGGAAGAATCGTAAAAGGCGAACTGTTCGTTTATCAGATGAATATATCTGTTTATGAAAACGGAAACATCTTCAATCATGATCCGATGAACCCGAGAAAGCTACTTCTTCATAAAAAAGAAATAAGAAGATTGATCGGAAAACTTCAGGAGCAGGGTTATGCTCTCATAGCATTGAAGCTTTATTTTAAAAACGGAAAGGCAAAGCTTCTTCTCGGTCTCGGAAAAGGTAAGACTCAGTATGATAAGCGCGAATCGATTAAAAAGCGCGAAGATCAGAGAGAAATGCAGAGAGCACTGAAGAATTACAGGTGATAATTTTCTCGGGTTGGGAAGGTCTTAAAATAAGTACTTTTAGAAATCATGTCTAGACCTTTATTGTATTACAATTATTCATCAATTTTTCCGCATTTTGCCGACGTGATTGATTAAATCAAAAAAAACGATCCGCTTACGTCGGGAAAGAACATCCTTAAGACGCTTGGTGCCATGTTCTTAGTAAATGCATTTCTGAATTTAATCCTACGAGCATATGATATAATAGTATTCCCGTGTTCATGGGTTCTGCGTCAAGAGCGAATGGCTTAAAATTATAATACGTATAAAGGAGCGTAATTCAATGGAAATACTTATAATGGAGTTTTGAACTTTATTGAAATTAGCTTCAGTATGGATGGAAATGATCGGACTCTTGGTTATATTTGACTTGATCCACTTATTTTCGGAAATAACTGTATTGACATTGGATTCCATACTATAATCATATATGCCAATATTAATTAAATATATTATAAATCCAATCTGCTTGGAGTTGTATGAAAATTCTTGTACATTTACATTTATATTATCATGATATGCTTGATGAAATGCTTATGTATATCAAAAATCTTGAAGACTATAATTTCGACTTATATGTGACAATAGTTAAAGAGAATCCCGAAATTGAAAATAGAATTAAGGAATTTAAACACGATGCGAAAATAATAATTACAGAAAACAAGGGCTTCGATGTTTATCCATTTTTAAGTGTGTTAGCTCAAGTTAATTTACAGCATTATCATTATATAATAAAACTACATACAAAACAAAACATGACAAAAGCAGTTGTTCTTCATGGAAAATATTATATTTCTTCAGGACCATATTGGAGAGATATTCTCTTATGTTTTCTGAAATCGAGTGAAAGATTTAGAAAAGCTCTTGAGATGCTTCGGAATGATGATATTGGAATGATTTCTCATTATAAACTCATTGACGACGAGATTGGAGAATGCAATGAGTTAAGAGCGTTAGATTTATTGAAAGAAACTGGACTTCATTTACTTAATAAGAAGTTTGTGATGGGTACAATGTTTATTTGCAAAGCGGATTTACTAAAGCCCCTTAAAAAATTAAATCTGCAAGAATTTAAGGAATCTGATAATTTTACAACATTAGGATCTAAAAGAGACGGATCATTAGCTCATGCCTATGAAAGACTGTTCGGGTGGATTATATATTCTCAAAATAAAAAAATTAAGCCGTTGTATCAGCCGAAAAATATAGATTTAATAAAAAATTACATAATGATCAAGTTTTTGAAGTATAAAAAAATAATAACAAGAAAACATTAGCAGTAACATTAGATTTAAATAGTTTGAAAAATTGATAATGGACAGAATAGTTGACTGAATTATTATTAACTCGTAAATTCCTAATAATTATTTGATGTTGACACTATTTTGATTTAATATTTTTAGTACTCAGTTCGTTTTATTATGTCAATTATTTCTGGATGGAATTATAAATGAAAATTCTTTTTGACGTTACGGCAGTTCAGCCGAGCCAGGGAAAGTTTCATGGTGCTTCTGAGTACGCGAAATCACTTTTTGAACGACTTATGATTAATAGAAGCGATGAAATCATAGAATGCGTATATAATCCTGATGAATGGCTTGATCCTGTTTTTGCTGATTTAATGAAAAGTAACTCCATTTTGCTGCACAAAGCCCGTACTGCCGCCGACATAGAAAAAATTATTTCTTCCGGAAAGTATTCATTATTTTATTCTGCTTTGCCTTACAGATATCATTCAAATGTTTTCGAATGCCGTTCAGTTTTTACGGTTCATGGTTTGCGTGATCTTGAAATGCCTTCTGATTCATTTGAATGGAGATATTCTTCAGGAATTATAAGTCGTATTAAGATTGCTGTTAAAAGAATTCTTCCCAGTTTTTATAAGCAAATTCAACTTAAGCGGCTTGCTTCGCTTGTAATTGGGAAAAACAGAAATGTCAGAATTATAACTGTTTCACAGCATTCAAAATATTCACTGCTTTCGTTTCTGCCCGAGTTAAAACCATCAGATATAACTGTTCTGTATCCGCCTGAAAAAATAATATATTCTCAACCAGCGAGTGATGTTGAAATAATGACAAAATTCAAAATTGAGTCAAAGAATTATTATCTGATTATTTCTGCAAACAGATGGGTCAAAAATTCATATCGCGCAATGAAAGCTCTTGATTCGCTTTATTCGTCAAATAGTAATTTTAAAAGCAAAACCGTTGTTGTAGGTTCCGGCAAAAAAAGACTTCCACGAATTAAATTGAATAATAAAAATATGTTTATATTCACCTCGTATCTCAGTGATTCTGAACTGGACTTTATGTATAAAAATGCAAGAGCTCTTGTTTATCCGACTGTAAATGAAGGTTTCGGTTATCCGCCTGTTGAGGCAATGAGACACGGCACACCTGTTCTTTGTTCTTCAATAGCTTCTACATCAGAAGTCTGTTCAAATTCGGCAATTTATTTTAATCCTTTTTCAATTGATGAAATTAAAAACCGTCTTTTGATGATTGAATCTGAGAATGATATCCGTGAGAAATACTCTTTTCTTTCGCTTCAGCGTTATCGCGAAGTGTCTCATAAGCAGTCTGATGATCTTGATAAGTTGTGTTTTATTATTCTAGGGAAGGCGTGATGGATAATCGGGTCTCTGTTGTTTTACTAAACTATAACGGTCACACTGATACAGTTCCGTGTTTAGAAAGTCTTTTGAAATCTGACTATCCTATAGAAGAAGTAGTGATTGTTGATAATAATTCTTCCGATAATTCTGTAGAATTAATAACAAACTGGCTTTTAGGAAAAAGTAATCATAAATATATTTATGATAAAGAATGTTTTCCATTAGAAAAAAAACCGATAGAATATTCCTTGTATTATAATTCAGAATATGGGATTAAGTTGATTAAAGAAGACGCTTCAAAGAAAAAAAAGACAGATATTACAATAATACAAAATTATTCAAATGACGGTTTTTCTGCGGGAAATAATGTGGCGTTAAAATATCTCATGAATAAAAAAGCAGATATTATATGGCTTCTTAATAATGATACTATTGTTAAGAAGAATTCTTTATCTCAAATGATTAAGCTGTATAATTCTTTATCTGATAAGCGAGCGATTATAGGTTCTTGTCTTTATTATAATGATAGAAGAGATGTGATTCAGGCTTTTGGAGGCGGATGTGTTAACTTTATTACCGGTAAAGTATATTCTATGGAAAAGCCGGGCAATGTTGATTATATTACAGGCGCAAGTTTGCTAATTCCTGCATTAGGATTTTCTGAGATAGGATTACTTGACGAGAAATATTTTATGTATTGGGAAGATTCTGACTATTCAATGCGCGCAAAAAAGAAAAAATGGACTATTCGGGTTGCTTCGGATAGTATTATATTTCATAAGCATAATTCAAGCGCAGATAGAGAAAACAATAAATCAAACTATTTTCGTGATGTATGTACAGCAAAAGGAGCTTTGCGTTTTTTTATTAAGCATGCCGGTGTTTTAGGATTGATTCCGATTTTTTTTAGAATGATAAGTGCTTTGTTTAAAAGAATCCGAAAATCATCTTTTCGTGAATTTTTAGTAATTATTTTAAAAGTATTATTAAGACTTGGAGCCAAAAAAAACAAAATATAATATATGCAAAATAGTTTTAATTTAATAATCAAAATTCTTTGATTTAATCACAACTTCAAATAGAATATTGCTGGACAAAATCAATTGATGCTGATAAAAGTATAATGTTTACTTAGTATTAAGGGGTTTGGAGTGAGTTTCGAAAACATCAATGTAGGCTCTTGCCGCAAAAAAATAGCTGTTGTTTTCCCGAAAGATTCGGAATCTCTTTTTAATAATAAAAAAAGTACTTTCGGCGGAGCTACTGTACAGCTTTACAATTATGCGCTGGAGATGGCTAAATATCATGATGTTTACTGCCTTGTCGGTGAAACTGAAATAAGTGACAATGAAAGGTTTAATAGTCTCAATATATTATTTACTTTTTCCAAAAATGACGGTTATTTAAAACGAATAGTTAAATTCCATAAAACATTACGCTCTATTGGACCTGATGTCGTAATCCAAAGAGGTTTGACCCGTATTTCCACATTTCTTGCTCTTTATTGCATTATTTTTAAAATTAGTTACGTTTTCATGTTTGCACACGACCGTGAAGCAAGAGGCCGTTTTCAGAGATCTAATAGATTTAATCAACTCTATCCGTTATTGCTTTGTTGGGCTAGGTATCTGGTTGTTCAGAACGATTTTCAGCAGGGCAGTATTCCTGGAATTTTTAAAAAAAAGACGTTTAAAATACCCAGCGGTTATGAAATTGAGAAAGATTTCTCATTTGAAAAAAAAGGCGTTTTGTGGGTCAGCCGTCTTGAACCGTGGAAGCGTCCCGAGTTGTGTATTGAACTCGCTATGAAAAATCCCGATATTCCTTTCACTATGATAGCACCAATTGATCCGAATGATGCCGAATACGGTGAGTCAATTCATAAAATGGCGAAAAATATCCGGAATATACGGATTATTGATTTTGTCTGTTTCACTGATATTGATAAATATTTCAGATCTGCAAGAGTATTTTTGAATACTTCTGAAGAAGAGGGTTTTCCGAATACGTTTATTCAGGCATGCAAAAACAGGACTCCGATTGTATCTCTTAACGTAAATCCTGACGGTTTTATTTCAAGATTCTCTGCGGGAATTTTCTGCGACGGAAATTTTGATAAAATGAATGATGCGCTTGTTGATATCTGCCGTAATGATTCCTTGTTTGAGAAGTATTCCAATATGGCATATGATTATGTTTTGAGGCACCATTCCATAAAGACAAATGCGGCACGTCTTTCAAATCTCATAATGTCGGTATGAAATTCGACGGTTTTTCTGTGATTGTTTGTTGAACCGCAAAGTTGCTTGACAAAATAAAATACGTATTTAAAAATAGTCCAGGTGGATTTTTTGTTTTATTTTCAACTCCGCCAAATTAAATCTGGACTTATAATATGAAAAAAACTTTTATTTTTGCTTTTCTCTCAATACTCATATCCTTTTCGGTATTTTCATCCGATCAGCAGACAGTTTTTGTTGATAATGCAGAAATTCAGCAGTACAACGGTTTTACAGGCAAATGGGTACTTATACCAAATTCGGCGAAACTTAATGATGTTATTAAAGAATTCGGCGCAGATGAAGAAACCGTAAAACGCCTCAATCCTGATCTTAAATTCAATTCTTATAATTTCATTCCTTTTTCCAAAGAATATGAGAAACAGCTTTCTGATAAGGGCGTCTTCCGCAGAGAAGTGATATCTTCTACTCAGGATTTTCTATGGCCTTTGTTTTCAATAAGCAGAATTTCTTCATTGATAGGTCAGAGATGGGGAACTTTTCATCCGGGTGTTGATCTTGCTGTAGTTCCGATGACACCTATTGTCGCGGCTCTCGACGGCAAGGTAATCCTTTCAAGGTATGTCGACGGACTCGGAAATTGCGTGATTATCGAGCATAGAAACGGATTTATTACAAAATCAGGGCATAATGCATATTGTCTCGTTCGGGTCGGAGATTATGTGAAAAAGGGACAAATTATTGCTTTTTCAGGAAATACCGGACGTTCAACAGGACCGCATCTTCATTTTGAAGTCCGTTTGAATGACATTCCTCTTGATCCGCTTGATTTTCTTCCTGATGATGAAATGACAGCGGATGCCGTAAACAAGATTCAGTCACAGCGCAGATAGCTGTTTCGGAATATAAGGAGTTAAAATGAAATCAAAAATTTCATCTGCGGGCAGTTTTCTATTTCTGCTCGGTATCGCTTCAATTGTGTTGTATTTTATCAATTATACCCCAACGCTTCTTGCCTGGCTTTATGACTTAGATCAAACTTTAGCATGGGCAATAAGAATAGGAGTCACAGTTCTCGGCGGATTGATATATCTTGCTTCAAAAAAAATGAAAGATTAAAAATGAAACCGGCGATAGCCGGTTTTTATATTTCCTTCCTCTATGTACTTGACAAATTCTCCGATAACTGTAAATAAAAAACATGAATTTCCTAAAATCCGCAGTCATATTTTCTATTATTTCGGTTTCGACAGCAGTTTCGCTTCATTCTGATTTTGCAGGTGATTTTGAAAACGCGAAATCTCATTTTAAGGAAGGTCTAACTCTTTTTAATAAAATGAATTATCTGGCAAGCGCTGAATATTTCAGAAAGGCTGTGACTGTATATCCGGAATATCATACGGCCAGAGAATATTTGGCCCGTGCTTACCGCATGGCTGGTTATTCTGATGAAGCTATGAATGAATGGGAAAAGCTTTCTGATATTTCCGGTTCACCGTCAGTTAAAAACAAGATTGATGTTCTTTCTTTTCTTTCTTCTGCGGATTATTCCGAAAAAAATTTTACTGAAGAATTTAACAGCATTAGGTCTGTCAAATCAAAGGAAGTTCCCGGCGGACGTTTTTCTTATCCGATGGACGCGGTATGCGACTCAGAAAAAAATCTATACATCACTTCATTTACATCCGGAAAAATTGTGAAGTTTGATCTGAACGGAAAATATATTGATTCATATAAGAGTGTTTTCGGCGGAAAAATATACGGGATAGACTTTTATAACGGACTTTTTCTATATACTGATTTTAAGAATGACTCAGCGGCAATAGTAGATTCGAATTTTAAAGTAAAAATGAAAATTGGTTCCTCCGGAAGCGGTGATGCGGAGTTTCATGGACCGCAGGGATGTGCATTCGATGATTCCGGAAGTTTTTTTATTGTAGATTCTGAAAATCACAGAATTCAGAAATTTTCAAAAGACGGCAAATTCGTTTTTTCTTTCGGTAAAAAAGGAACGTATGAAGGAGAACTGAGTTCTCCGACTGACATAACTATAATTGCCGATATTATTTATGTCACCGATACCGGAAATCGTAGAATTGCCGTTTTTGATAAGTCGGGCAATTTTGTGAAAAATATAGCGATTGATAGTTTTGATACCCCCAAAGGAATTTCCAAAAATAACGGAAATCTTGTGATAAGCGATAATATAACAGGTGTTGTTTTCTATAATCCTGTCACTGAAGAAAATATCGCGATAAAAGAATTTGCCGATGATAAATCATTTGTCAGAGTCAATTCGGTATGTTTTGACCGTGATGGAGTAATGTATGCTCTTGATCATGCAGCTGAGTCAGTCGAAGTTATGATTCCTCTCCGAAAGCGATATTCTAATCTTGATATAGAAATTTCTTCCATTGATACTTCGAACTTTCCGTCTGTTGCCGTTTACTTGAATATCCGCAACCGTGACGGTTCTCCTGTATATTCTCTTTCAAAAGATAATTTTGTCGTAAAAGAAGACAATGCCCGAATGAAGAGCTTTTATACAGATTATTTTTCATCCGTTAAGAAAAGAGCCAAGACCGTTCTGTGTGTTGACAGATCATCTTCAATGCAGCAGTATCACGAGGAGATTTTGTGGGTATCCGATATATTTTTACGCGAAATGAAGAAAGACGATAAACTTAAGGTTGTTTCATTCAATTCTGATATCTCGGTTTCCAATGATTTTGACTGGAGCAGGCTCCGCGCATTAAGAGCTCTCAGGCAGAAAGATTATGCTGAAGGCAAAAATATCGGTAAAGCTCTTTATAATTCAATCGATGATCTTGTTGATGATGAACACAGACGTTCGGTAATTTTTATTACAGACGGAAAAACATCAGATGATTCTTTTTCGAAATACAGCATTTCAAAAATAATAAATTATGCGAGAAATCATTTTATTAATATAAATGTAATAAGTTTTGAGGCACCTTCTGATGAAATCAGAAATATTGCAGAAGCTACGGGCGGTAAGATAATCGCCGCGAACAGACCGGATCTTGTCAAAAAGCTCTATTCTGATATAAAAAATTCTGAAGAATACCGATATGCACTTGTTTATGATACATATAAAAGTTCCAAGAAATTCAAAAACTGGTGGTCGGATATCAGAATTGAAGTTGATGTGAACGGGCAGAGCGGAACAGAATGGGGCGGCTATTTTGTTCCTTAATTAATCGTGATTATTGTTAAATAGTACTGCGGTTTTCTTTTATAAATTCTATCGCTTTATCCCATTGTTTTCCAGAACCGGTTTCATAACCTGAGTCAGGATATACTTCGGCCGTTTTGTCTGCGATTATATGGTTGAAAAGGGCAAATGCAGCCTGAGCGGGGTTTTGTGTATCTTTCAATCCGACAATCATCTGAATAGGTACTGATATTTTATCAGCGAAATTGAGTGAATCAAAATATGTAAGATTCTTTTTGACTGCAGATTTATCTTTCTGGGATGCAATACCCCTGTTAATTTCAGTGCTGATGTCGCTTTTTGAATGATTCTGGCTGAAAGACAAGTAACAGAGTGCAGGTGCGTCTATAGAAATAATTTTTATCCGTTTTGAATATGAAGCAGCGAATAAAGCGCATGCGGCACCTAGACCCCTGCCTATTACTGCGATATTTGAGCAGTTTATTTTTCTGTTAAGTCTTAAAAAATCAATTGATCTAAGCGCATCAAGGTATAATCCCTTTAAATAATATCTGCTTTTATCGTGAATATTTTCAGCAAGAAAATTCGGAGTAAGGATTTCTCCTTTTGTTTGAGGCTTTTCTGCCGGGTCGTGTTTCTCAATATGCTGGTGGTTTCTGAGCGTTATGAATAGATAAGAAAATGCCTGATCCAGTTTGAAATTATTATAAAAATCTTTTGAGTTATAATCGTGAAAAATGATAATAGGGAAAGAATCGGAATTCCCTGAAGGTAGGCATAGACGTCCCTCTATTGTTGCTTTAAAAATACTTTTAAAGCTGATGTCGAAACAATCAAAATCTTTCACATGTTTTTTTGATGGTTTTGTCTGACCTTCTAAAGGTATGGTTTTGAGTTCATCGATTGATTTATCCCAAAATGAATCAAAATCGCCCAATCTGTCGAATTGAGGGAGGTTTAAGAAATATTTGTCGAAAAGTGCAGGCATATCAGTTTTGCAGCTCGTATAAAATTCTATAATTGTATTTTAGTAGAAGATAAATGAAAACAAGGATAAAAGTTATCAGAATTAAAACGGATAAAAATGCCGCAAGTGCCGAGAAGACGCGTTTTGAGAAATCAACTACAGCCTGAATGATGCTAACGGAAGACTTTCTGTAATAATTGATTATTCTGAATAAAGAATAAATTACAAAAAAAAGCACAAGAGCAAGTGTTATCAGAACAAATAGTCTGTTGAAGCTTTCTTTATTGTTTAATGCGAAGACAGTAAAAGGAAAACTTACCGCATCCATTATTGCCGTCGAAAGCAGTGTCGATACCGCAATGAACAGAAAAAGGTAGGCAAACTCCTTGAACTTTTCCCATGGGTTTCTCTGTTCGAAGCTATTTTTCATCCGATGGATTTTCCTTGCTGTTGTCTTTGGAATTTTCAGCTTTGTCTTTTGTATCTTTTCCCGTCTTTTCATCAAGAACTTTTTTATAATCGACTCCAAGTTCTTTAAGGGCGCTGATAGCTTCTGACTGGACTTTCGTGCTCGGATCAAATTCAGCTTTATATTTGAGAATATCAATTGCCCGACTATCCTTTAATTCTTTCAGAAGCTTGATAGCCTGAATCCTGACTCCCGTGTTGTCGCTTCTAAGCGAATCTTCGAGTTTATCATATGCTGAAGTGTCGCCAAGTTTTACCAGTGATGTTACTGAATACATGTACAAGGGATAGAAACGCTTTTTCTTTTCAAACGGGTACGTTTCGATTTCGCGGATTACCTCAGAAATTGCAGGAGCGGCATCTTTTCTTTCAAGCTTTGATATCGAATTTACGGCATATCCTCTAATGTCGATGTCTTCATTCGCATCTTTGAATATTTCCAGAAGAAAATCATAAGATTCCGGAGATTTGATTTTTCCAAGAAAAATTAAAAGAGATAGACGGTAAGATTTGGTTGTTGTGTTGTTGGTAAATTTTTCTTTTGCAAAAGGAAAAAGCTCAACTGCTTTAAATTCCGCAAGAGTTTCAATAAGTGCTGTTGTAAAGTTCGAATCAACGGTAAAATCAGCCGTTTTTAATTTTTCAGAAAGAAGATCTTTCTTCTGCACTGCACCAATGTCTTTAAGCGCATATACGGCGCCTATTCGCACATCTTCGGATGCGTTATTGAGCTGAACGGCAATATTGTCAGCTGCAGCTGTTATTTTAAGTTCTCCCGCAACACTTAGAGCTTTTACCATAACACCGACATCGCTTTCTTTTGCCAAAAGATCAATGAGCATTTTTTCGAGCAGGATTTTCTTTGAACTGTCTTTAACTGTCGGGATGAAATCAACAGCCTGTTTTCTTTCCTGGTTAATTCCGTACTTAATGGTTTTTTCAATCCATTCTGCTTTTTTTATGTCGGCTTCCTTGAGTTTCGCTTCGCGTTCAGCTTCTTTCTGTTTACGAATATTTTCTTTTTCTTCAGGCGTCATTTCCTTTTTTGCAGGTTCTTTTTTAGCAGCTGCTGCAGGTGCTTTAGTTTCCTTTTCTGCAGCTTTTGTTTCTGCTGCATTAGATTTTACGGCGGATTCGGGGTTTTTCTGCTGGGCGGATGCAGTAGAAAAAAGTAATGCAGAAATAGATAAGCAAATAATGCATCTGAATAAGTTCATTTAATCACCTTCGGAAAATACGGATAAATGCTTCTCGCTTCAATTTAATTTGGTTTGTTTTTTCAATCCGTCAAGTCAAAAAGAGCTCTAAAAATGAGTTTACGAATTATCCTTATTTTGAAGAATGTCAATTTCAACATTGTCATTACATTGTCTGCCGCAAAAATAATTATGGAGAATTATATGAAATTAAACGAAAAACAGTATGAAACACTTGTTAAAATGCTTTATCTTGCGAACTGGGTTGTAGAAGAAAGTTCAGAAGATCCAAACAGCGATTATTCAGCTCTCGAACAGCATATTCTGTCTATGGCTAAGGAATACGGATTTGATAAAAATGTTATATTTGATGAAGAATCTAAGTTGAGCTATCTGAGTGAAGAATATGAAGAATCAACAGATTTGTTTGATATCATTGACGGATATGAGTCGGAGCTTATAAATAATACTCTTGCTCTTCATTTTGCCGAAGCTGAAGTAGACGAGAAATTCCCGTCGCTTGAAGGCGAAGAATTTGATGAAAAGGCCGATGAGCTTTCTGACAAATATTATGAGAAATTTCAGAAGGAAGGACTTGATATTCTTCGTTTGAAATGACAGAATAATTCATAATTTCTTCATATTTTCAAAATAATAATCTAACACATGCTCCTTATTTTTGCGTCGAAGAAAAAAAATAAGGAGCAAATTATGAAGAAAGTTCTTCTACTTGCATTATCCGGATTGGTACTTTCAACCGGACTTTTCTCACAGAATGTATCGGTTGACGGAGCCATTCCGTCCTATTCAAAGAAATCCGGAATCTCCGGAAGTCTAAACTCAATCGGTTCGGATTCTCTTATAAATCTTATGGCTTTCTGGAGTGAAGGTTTTAAGAAGAGTTATCCGGGAGTGAAATTTCAGATCGAAGGTAAAGGATCTTCGACTGCGCCTCCGGCATTGATTGAAGGTTCCGCTCAGTTCGGTCCTATGTCAAGAAAGATGAAATCGTCAGAAATTGAAGCTTTCGTAAAAAAGTACGGATACAAACCAACTGAAATCGTCGTTGCAATTGATACGCTTGCTGTATTTGTAAGCAAAGACAATCCGTTAAAATCGCTTTCACTTCCTCAGATTGACGCGATTTTCTCTAAAACAAGAAACAGTAAATATGCCAAAGAAATTACTCTTTGGAATCAAATCGGACTTTCAGGCGCATACAGCAATAAACCTATATCGCTTTATGGAAGAAATTCCGCATCCGGAACTTACGGTTATTTTAAAGAGCATGCGCTTTATAAAGGCGACTTTAAAAACACCGTAAAAGAACAGCCGGGAAGCGCCTCTGTGGTACAGGGTGTTGAAAAAGACAAATTTGCAATCGGCTATTCAGGTTTTGGGTACAAGACCAGCGGAGTTAAAGCTATTGCGATTGCGCCGACCGAAGGTGCTGCTGCTGTTGAAGCAACATACGCTAATGCCCTAAGCGGGAAATATCCGCTTTCAAGACATCTTTATATTTATGTAAACAAGGCTCCGGGTAAAGCTGTTGATCCTGCAGTAAAAGAGTTCATAGCTTACATTCTGAGTAAAGAAGGTCAGGAGATCGTTGTAAAAGACGGTTACTTTCCTCTAACTGCCAATATGGCAAAACAGCAGCTGGATAAATTGAAATGATGCGATCTGCTAAAAAAGAGCTTATCAACAAAACCGCCCGTGCGTTATTCGCCGCGGGCGGCGTTTCAGTTCTAATTGTAATTATACTAATACTTATTTTTCTTTTTAAAGAAACCATACCGGTATTTTCCGGTGCAGAAATTACAGGAAAAAATTCGATTTCGGTTTCGAGTAAGATAATCGGTGCTTCAATCTCGGAGAGAGGAAACCTTATATCTTATGTTTTTCAGGGAGGCCTTTCGCTGGTTGACCGGAACGGCGCAAATATTAACAGGTTTGATCTGCCTGAAAAAATTCTTTCTGCGGAATTTAAAAAGAATACTCTACTTGTTGCTGATGCCGATAAAATATATCTTTATGATTACAGATATGTTTCTGACGGCTCGGCTTCACTTGATTCAAATGCCGAACTGATTTCCTTGTTTCAGTGTCCAATGCCGAAAGGAATGAAAACGGCTGTAGTTTCATCAAAAGATGATACTTCAGTTGATATAATTTATTACGGTGATAAACGCATTCAGCTTATTAAATATTCTCTAGGCGGAAATATCGAACAGGTTAAAATAGATACGGAAATTTTATCGGTTATAAAATCCGCTGAAGTTTATTTTGACGGATCATTGATAGCCGTTTCTGAAGACGGAAGAATATATGTTATAGATGAAAGCGGTAATGTAAGTGATGTTCTAAAGGAAGACGGAATAAGCGCCTTCGGAATGCTCACAGGAAAAAGAGGTTTCGTTGTCGCTGATTTAAGCGGTAATATATCTGTATTTTCAAGTTCAAACAGAGAAGGCTCATCGAGTTTTCATAAAATTCATAAAATAGAATCTTCAGGGAAAAAGGTAACATCTATTTTCCTGTCTGATAAAGATAGAACTTTTGCAGTCATTTATGAAGACGGATCAATGAGACTGTATTATTCAACGACAGAAAAGCTTCTGCTTGAAATAAATGACATAAACGGAAATATGCTTATCAGCGGAAACGGCAAGAATCTTTTAAGCTATGGTTCCAAACTTCATTTGTATGATATAAAAAATAATCATCCTGATATAAGTTTCAAAGCGCTATTCGGAAAAATATGGTATGAAGGATATTCCGAACCGGCATATGTCTGGCAGTCGACAGGCGGGGCTGATGATTTTGAACCTAAGTATTCACTGATGCCTCTTATTTTCGGAACAGTAAAGGGTTCTCTTTTTGCTTTATTATTCGCAGTGCCTCTCGCTTTGTGCGGCGCTCTATTCATGAATCAGTTTATGCATCCGGATCTTCAGAGGCTTATTAAACCTGCAGTCGAAATTATGGCAGGTCTTCCGAGTGTTATCATAGGATTTCTCGGCGGTTTGTGGCTTGCTCCGGTACTTGAACAGTATTTGCCTGGAATACTTCTCGGTTTAGTTATTACTCCTGTTGCGGTTATCTTCGCAGGTCATCTTGTTGAGAAATTTTTTACCAGAAGCGGCGGAGAAATTTACGGAAAAGAAATATTCATTATACTGCCTGTCATTGTTCTTGTTTTTGGAACTTCGATAATGTTTTCAAATGAAATAAGTACGGTTGTTTTTAACGGTGATTTTAAAGACTTTTTTTTCACCAAAACCGGAACGCCATATGACCAGAGAAATGCTATTGTTGTAGGTTTCGCCATGGGCTTCGCTGTAATTCCGGTTATTTTTTCTCTGGCAGAAGATGCTTTGTCTTTTGTTCCGAGAGAAATTATTGCCGGCTCGCTTGCATTAGGTCTTTCACGATGGCAGACAGTCAGCGGAGTAGTTTTAAAAGCAGCTAAAAGCGGAATAGTTTCTGCGGTTATGATAGGCTTCGGGCGTGCAGTAGGTGAAACGATGATTGTTTTGATGGCTACCGGAAATACGCCGCTGATGTCGCTTTCGCCATTTAACGGATTCAGGACACTAAGCGCCAATATTGCTGTTGAACTGCCTGAAACCGCTGTCGGAAGCTCACCTTATAGAATACTTTTTCTGTCGGCATTGATATTGTTTATTTTTACATTTGCGATAAATATTCTTACAGGATTTATCCGCGGAAATATGAGGAAGGAATCCAAATGAAACTGGAAAAGACATATACCTATCTTCTTGCCTTTTCGATGCTTTGCATAATACTGATGGTTCTTGGAATCTTTACGATTGTTGCGATGAACGGTCTTCCGTATTTTTGGCTGAAAAATGTTGCAAAAGTTGAGATGACTGACGGTAAAGTATATTACGGTGAGATAGCGGGTGTAAATCCAAAAGCTGAAAACGGCAGTGAAACTAAACTAAAAGTCGGAAACAGGAAAATTTACGGTCAGGACTTTCTCCGGATAAAAGATTCAGAAATCAAATCAGTATCATATCCGAAAGAAATAATCATGCTCGAGCGCGATGAATGGGGAAATGCCTATGGTATTATTTCTGATATCGGCGGTAAGGAATTTGATAATATACATTCTTCGGTAATGGAAGATAAAAAAGAAATTATGAGCCTTGAGAAAGGCAGACTCCTTTCTATAAACGAGGAAATATCTAAATTAAATCACAGGATTACGAAGAAAAGTGAAACCGGATTAGAGGAGAAACTTGAGAAATTGAAAACTGAGTCAGCGGTTATTGAAACTGACTTAAACTCAAAAAGAGAACAGGCATTAATAAAAACATTTTCTCTCGTTTTAGCAGACGGTCAGACTGATGAACTGAAGTATTATGATATAGTAAAAAAATATCAGCCGAATGATGTCTCTTTAGCCGGTAAAGTATGGATTTCCGTAAAACGCTTTTTTGAATTTATATTTGCTGATCCGCGCGAGTCGAATACCGAGGGAGGAATTTTCCCGGCGATATTCGGAACAGTTATACTAGTAATTCTTATGAGCATATTTGTTTTTCCGCTTGGCGTGATAGCTGCAGTGTTCTTGAGCGAATATGCAAAAGAAGGATTTCTTGTTAAGCTTATAAGAAATACTATCTATAACCTTGCGGGTGTTCCATCTATAGTATATGGTGTTTTCGGTCTCGGTTTTTTTGTATATGCGATGGGCGGAAGTATAGACAGGATTTTTTTCAGCGATTATCTTCCTTCTCCGACTTTCGGAACAGGCGGAATAATTTGGGGAGCATTGACTCTGGCGGTTCTAACTCTGCCGGTTGTAATAGTTGCATCGCTTGAAGGGTTAAAATCTGTTCCTCATATGTACCGCGAAGGATCATACTCTCTTGGTTCTACAAAATGGGAAGTAATAAAAGATGTAGTTATTCCAAATGCCATGCCGGGAATGCTAACAGGACTGATTCTTGCAATTTCAAGGGCTGCCGGTGAGGTTGCA
>Ga0209718_1000655_pt1 | contig 45108 bp, 50 predicted proteins | sample AD_JPNAS1_MetaG_FD_184420 | JGI IMG/M metagenome (GOLD analysis project Ga0209718, IMG submission 184420) | Active sludge microbial communities of municipal wastewater-treating anaerobic digesters from Japan - AD_JPNAS1_MetaG (SPAdes) (version 2) | ecosystem: Engineered > Bioreactor > Anaerobic...
TTTGTATCTAAATTATTTGCTATTCTTTGGTTTTTAACCTTATGATCTGCTTTTTTATTGAGAATACTCCAATAAGGGGGACTAGTTACTATAAAATCAAAATAATCATCTTTAATATTTTTAATCTCTTTTAAAGAGTCACCCTTTATTACCTCTTGCTTGTTTTTATATGAATAAACATTATCAACTTCAATTTCTAGTCTTTGCTTTGTAAGTTCTACATATTTATCCACAATTTCAATTCCTACGCCATTACGATTATTAAGTGCACACGCCTTTAGTGTTGAACCGACTCCTGAAAATGGATCTAATACTAAACCTCCTTCTTTTGTAAAGAAAGTGATTAATCTTGCAACATCTTGAAAAGAAAATGGTGCTGGATGTTGTTTTTCTATTTGAGCTTCTTTACTTCCAGCACCCAATCCTTTTTGAACAAAAACAGAAACAGTTTCTTGTATCCATTGTGTGGCGGTTAAATCATTTAGTTGATTAACAGGTTTTTTTCTAACAACTGGAGTATTTTCATTAGAAACAGTCTCTTTTTTCTTTTTTTTGTCAATTTTGTTTTTTAAGGACATTATTTTTTTTAAATATAGTTTTATATAGAGATTATACCTGTATAAATATATTTTTTATGACTAATAAAAAGTTGATAATTAAATATTAACCGAATAAAACACGAAGTCAACCAGTACAATTTGAATAAAAATGTATTATTAAATGCTAATATAGGTTATGGATAAAGTGAAAAAAACTATTAGTAAAGATTTTTCAGTTTTACCTAAATTGGCTTCGTTAATCGAAGAAACATATGCTGCTTTTGGCATTATAACTAAGGTTGTAGAAGTTAACCACAATTCGAAGAATTTAGAGTTTTGTTTAGAAATGGCTTTGGGCAACTCCATTGAAGAAATAATTAGACACCAAAAAGATATTGCAATGGCCTTAGCATCTCCTACTGGAGATATAGAAATTGAGGCACCAATACCCGGAAGATCGTTAATTGCCATTAGAGTTCCTTATACGGAAGAGTGGTTGGAATCCCAAAAAAAATCATATAAAGATATTTCTGAAATTAGTAGCAAAAACAATAAAATAGATGATGAAAAACCGTTGTCTGCCAGACAAGTCTTTGCTACTTTTTTTTATTTGATTGCAACTGGTTTTGGAAAAATTGGTAATTTAATAGATCATAAAAAATGAAACTAACTTACAATATTCCAACACCAAAACCAACAAATGTGGATTCAATGTATGATGAAGTTGTTAAGTTAGTCCAAGAAACTGGCATGGCTAGTTCTTCTTTAATTCAAAGAAAGCTTAAACTAGGTTATGCTAGATCGGCCAGATTATTAGATGAATTAGAAGAAAACGGTATTGTTGGCCCGGCTAATGGAGCCAAACCAAGAGAAATTCTTATTCCGCATAATGTTGACGGTGAAATGGTTATTCCTAAAAAACAAACTGAAGTTGTTAAAGAAGAAATTGAAGAAGAATTAGCTTCTTGGAAAAAGACAAAATATGCAGATGGTAAATCTGATAGTTTTGAGGTTGAGATTGGATTAGACAAAGATAATAAAAAAGTAAGTTTGGATTTAAGTAAATATCAAAACTTGTTAGTAGTGGGAAATAAATTTACGGGAGTAGTTGATTTTTTAAATAATGTTTTAGCTTCTTCAATGGCGAAATATTCTCCTGATGAGTTGAGAATTATTGCTATGGATGGAATTAGAAATGATTTAATTATTCCAAACAAAATTCCCCATTCATTAGTTCCGACAATTGTTGATTTAGAAAAGGGTATCAGTGCTTTAAAATGGGCGGTTTGTGAAGTTGAAAGAAGGTTAAAAGTATTTGGTGAATTAGGTGAGCAAGATATTAAAGAATGGAATAATAATACTGGGTTTACTGGAATGCCAAATATTGTAATAGTAATTAATTCACTAGAACAATTTTTATTGTTTTCACCTGCAGAAATCGAAGATAATATTTGTCACCTGATGTTGATTGGCAAAAAAGCTGGAGTATTTTTTGTAATTGGGGTCGACCCAATATTTTTGAGAAAATATAAAACAATATTGTCAAACAATGCAGTAAAATTAGTTTTTAAAACAGTTGATAAAAGTACAGCTAAAAGTTTTGGGACTTCAGAAGCAGTTGATTTAGATTCCCCTAATAAAGCAATTTTGAATGTTTTATTTGAAGAAAATAAAGAAATTGAGATAGAAAAAATTGAGCCAAAAAAGATTTATGGGGAGATTTTTGAATGAAGAAAATAATTGTTGTGTTGGTAATTCTTAGTGTTGGTTTTTGGTTTTGGTCAAATAAAAAAACAGATACTAAAAAACCAAATCAACAAATACAGACTGAGCGAAAAGTAACGGAAGAAAAATGTGTCAATGCTAATTATGTAAATTGTAAAGATTATCCTCAGCTTGATTTACCATTAAAATATTTTTCAATGAAAAATGTTCGATGGGGATCTTTGGGAGGAGAAGGTAAAAAAGATACAATAGAAGAATACAATCAAGCAGCATTGGATAGTAAAGAAATCTATCAATCATATCCAACTACTACAACTACAATTAAAAATTATTCATCAGAAAAAATTCCTTTGACTACAGAAAAGTTTTCTGATGTATTTAAAAAAATTCAGGAAACAGAGGGTAATTCTTGGTTGTCTGCTATTAAGAAAAACTACCAAGACTATGGTCAAATGGCTGTTCATTTTTTGAAAAGTTATATTGATATTGAAATGTATGACACTTTTGATGTTGATAATGATGGTGTAAAAGAGAAAATTCTTGGCCTAAATTCTATTGGTCGGGCTAGTGGTGGTTCCTATAGTGCAGCGATTGTTAAAGGAAACAATATTATTTTTTCCGTTGATGAAGATAATTCTTTTATAGAGAAACACGAAACCGGTAATGGTTTTTATGTTGAGTGGCGTAATCCAACCGATGAATCATCAAGATGTTGTCAAACAGGATATATAAGAACCAGATTTGTTAATGAAGGTGGAAAATTTGTCCCTATTTATGAACAAACAGTAAGATATTTTATGGTCGGTAAAAAAACTGATTATTAAATTTTAATGGACTATTTAAAAGATAAAAAACATTACGAGGATTTATATGATCTTCACACTATTGAAATTTGCATTGACTGGGTAAAATTGGCTTTAAAAAAGTGTAAAGAGGATAAAGCTTTTGATAAATTTCCAAAAGAAGATCAAATACGAGGTAAAAATATTTTGATTGAATTGCCCCTTTATTACCAAAAAGGTGAGCGTTATAGAAATAGAGAAAAGACAATTAATGAATGGATAGAAAAAGATAAAATTAAACAAGACAAGGTTGATAATGCAAAAGAACCTGATGGAATTTTTTGTAAAGAATGTAATTGGGCAATGAAATTAGAAGGAAAAAGTTTACATAACTTTTCTGATGAACCGTTAAGAATGCTTTTCTTTTTTGAGTGCCCCAACTGTCATAAGCGAAGAGGTATTTTTAATGATGGAGAAGAATATAAAAGTAAACCAAGAATCTGTCCTGAGTGCGGTGATGAGCTTGAAATCAGTTATAAAAACGAGAATGAAGTTTCAATCTTTACTGAAAAATGTAAAAACTGTGACTATAAACTTGAAGATAAAACGGATTTTAAACTTTATGATGAAAGACAGAAAAAAATAAAAGAAAGACAAGAATGTTTATTAAATAAATATCGTGAAGAATGTTGTTTAACACCTGAAAAAGGTGAGGAATATATTTCAAGTCAAATAAAATCAGAATTATATTTCAAACATGAAGAAGAAAGGAAAACAAAGGAAGCTGACCCGCGTTATAAAAAAGCAAAAGCATTAAAAAAACTGAAAGTCTTTGATTTACAAAAACTTTTAAAAGAAACCTTGGAAAAAGAAAAGTATGTTGATCTTTCTTTTGATAAACCAGAAATTACTAAAGATGTAATAATTCCATTTTCTGTTCAAGAGTCCGACACTTCAAAAAGTGATTATGATAGTCAAAACAATCTTAAAAAATTAATTAAAAAGACATTGGAAGATACAAATTGGCGACTAATGAGTGACGGAATTAGTCAAAGATTGGGAATATTAAGTGGTAAACTGAGGGGTTATGAGAATGAAGATGATTTAATTAAATTAATTAAAATAGTTTAATAAATATGGATGATCAAAAAATATATTTAAAATATAAAAAAGTTAGACAACTCTGTTTAAAAAATGCCGAAGATTTAGTAAATTCAGCAAAACAACTCACAAATAAAAAATTACAACATGTTCAATATCATCTCGCAGCTTTGGCATTAGAAGAGATTGGTAAAGGAGAATTAATTGAAATGTATTCTGTTGCCAAGTTAAACAATAGGGATACGGTTTTTGAAGAAAATAGTATGGAAAATCATATACGTAAGCTTTATTGGGCTTTTTGGGGCCCATCATTTGGTAAAAAAGTTATAACAAAACAAGAAATAGAACAATTACAAGGATTAGCAAAAAACATTCACCTTAAACGTTTAGACACTTTATATGTAAAGTTATCTGACTCAAAAGAACCGAAAAACCGATTAACTCAAAAAGAAGCCGATGAAATAACTAGTCTTGCTGAGGCAAGATTAATGATGGAAAAAAACAAGACTATGTTAAAACCAAATGATTCTTCTATTAATAAAGAAGAATTAACTTGGTTTTTAAATTCTAATTCTGATCCTGAAAAATTCAAATTAATATTTGGTAAAAAATCTCAAGAAAAACTAATAGAAATTGGAAACGTTCGTGATTGGATCCATTGGTTAAAAGAGCAATTCGACCAGAACGATATTGAAATAAAGAAAATAATTGAAGAAGAATTTCACAGAGAAAAACCAGAGGGAGAGGATGCAGAAAAACCTAAATATAAAATAAAAATAAGAATTAACAGTGAATCCCACTCTATTAAAGATAAAGAATTAAAAAAGTGGAATGAAAATATCGATTTTATTAAATTATATTCTGACAATAAGAATGATCTAATTCTTAATTTATTTTTATCTAAAGCAATTCATATTCAAAATACATGGTCTATAGGTTGGGGAATTGCACGTTCATTTGTAACAGCTTTAAATATAGCCACAAGAGGGTTCTTTTGGTGGCACATTTCAAAAGATAGATCAAGATTTTATGAGGATATGTGGGATATTGAAAGAAATATGAGGATGGGTGCTGAACAGAGACCAGAACTAACTGTAAATTTTAAAGAATTACATTTAGTTTTAAGAGATTCAGATCTTGGAAGAACAATTATGATTTTTTACTATATTACGAGTGTTAAAGATAAACGAGAAGGTGTTCCTTTCAATGATTATGTCCTTGGTCTTTCATTTTTAGCTAAAAACGATATTCATCTGCGTTTTGAAACAAATGCATATGTTCAGTTCTTTAAAGCGTTTAAGAATGCTTTTATTATATCTGGCGATTGGGATAATAAAGTTGACTTTAAAGATGCTGTTCATAAACAATTTTTCAAAATGGAAGACTTTAAAAGTCTTGATGAGTGTATACAAATAGGAGAAGAACTTGAGAAATATCCTGAAAAAAGACCTACAAAAGAAATTACATTAACGGAAGTTTTTGCAATTAAAATATATACAGATGCTTATTTAGAGATGTTAGCAAAAAAAGCAACGGATTTATTAAAAAAAGACAAACAAACGATTAGTAAAAGTTAATATATCAAACCATATCACTATTCTAACTTCTTTTTTATACTGTCTCATTTGTCTCATTTAGGCACAAAAAGCTGGTAGAATAAGACATAGGTTGGGGACATTGTTATAAGGATAGAAAGGTTCCAAACCCCAATGCTCCGCCATTTTACACAACACAACTTTGGAGGAGCGTAATGCTGATATAATTGGCTATGTTTGTAAAAAAAATTTTCCCAATTGCAATTGTTTCTTTGGTAATAGTTATGGCTGTTGGTTTCTTATTTTTGAAAAAGGAAAATAAGGCACCAACTTTGGATCAGTCAGTTTATGAAAAAACCTTATCCGTTTCAAAAGAATATACACTGCTTCGATATCGAACCGAAAATGTTTTGGAAAAGGCCAGGGAATATAGGGATTATGATAAATGGAACACAGAAATGAGTGCCGTCATCGATGGTTGGAAGGTACTGGAAAGTAAAGTAGTCGAGTTGGAAAAAGAAGCTGACAAAATGGCTAATGAAAAAACATCATTTAATTTTGTTAAAGATGTTTCTGCCTATACTACAGTTGAAATTCAAAAGGTGATAGAAAGTGCTCCAGCGGGTAAAACGGTAAGAACTTTGGCTAAACACCTAGGAGTTGATGTTAAAATGGCTCAATTGATTTTGAACCAGACTCAAGACCAAGTTACTCGAGAAGCTTATGGAGAAGAAGGAGATGTCTTTGAGACCTGTGAACAAAATTCAATGAGAATTAAAAATGGAGCCAAGGTGACGGTATTTGTAGGAGGAGTGGTGCTGACAGGAGGTGCTTCTGGAGTTTTGGCAACAACAGCGACAGTGGTAGGTGGGGCAGATTTGGTTTTGGAGGTTGCGGACGATGAAGCTAGAATTGCTCTTGGAGATAAAAATAAAGTGTCAGAAATGGTGAATAAGGCGAGAGCGGTGACTGAACCAGCGGCGAGTATTTTGACAATTGCCAATATGCCAGGAAACGTGTCAAAAGCCATGGAAAAAGTTAGTGCATTTGCTTTTGCCGGAGATCAAATTAGATCAGCAATTCAGGACGAGAAAATCTTGGGGATAAGCATTAAGACTGATGAAAAAGGCGAAACTAAAGCTAGTGTGGCTGGGTTGACTGAGGAGGAACTGCCTCAGTGGAAAAAAGAAAATAATATAACATCAATTCAACCAGTTGAGGAAGTTATAAAACAGATTGAAAAAGAAATTAAAGAAGAAGAAAAACCAACAGAAGCACCCAAAGAAGAGGTCAAAAAAGAAACTCCAAAAAACAACTCTGATAGTAATTCTAATCAGATATATAAAATTGTAAATGTCAGTGGAGAATCTTATATGATGGATGCATGTCTTAGTTCAAGCTGTTGGGATGATCTAGCGGCTAATCCAGCAGAAGATAGAGATGTTGGTGGCATTTATACAATGGGAAAAGTATTTGGCCAGGGAGAAAGTTTTAGAAGTGGTTTTCGGCCATCAGAAGTAAAAGCGAGCGGTAAATTGGTTGAAACATCGCCAAATAGTTATAAAATTACAATTTATTTAGCAATAGCTCCTTTTGAAGGTCCAAAAAACAAGACAATTGAATATGGTACCTGGCAAAACCATTCAGTAGAAATAAATGCTAATTATGGTGATGAGCCAGTAATTGAGTGGGATGGAAGTAGTTTAAAACAAATCAAATAGAAGCTAAAAAACTTGCCTAATAAAGTGGCTTACAGATTATTAACAGGATTTGTCTAATGAAAAAACCCATCAAAGTTTAGTAACAACTCTTTATTTGACATTATTCTAATTAGTAATATAATGAATATATATTCATTATTATTAATTTATTTTTGAGGAGACAATATGCCAAATAGAGATAAAACAGGACCTGCTGGTCAAGGTCCAGCTACTGGTCGGGGTTTTGGTCCTTGTGGTGGAGGTAAGGGTTTTGGTCGAGGTTTCGGATTCGGCTGCGGTCGAGGATTCGGTCGTGGCTTAGGTCGATACTTTGGTTGGAATCAACCACAAACTGAAGCAGAAAGAAAACAGGCTTTGGTTGACTATCGAAAAGCTCTAGAAGAAGAGCTTGAGGATACCAAGAGACTTGAAGAAGAATTAAAATAAGATATGGTCAGACCAAAGAATCCTAGATGTTTAAGGTTTAACCCCGAGGTTGTCTATTTTAAACCCCGGGGTGTACCTTTGTCAGTTTTAGAAGAAATTGAATTATTACCAGATGAACTGGAGGCTTTAAAGTTGCACGATGTTGACGAATTAGATCAAATTGAAGCGGCTAAAAAAATGAATGTGTCACAACCAACTTTTGGAAGGATTTTAGATAAAGCCTACAAAAAAATTGCTATTGCCATAATCAAAGGCAAGGCTATAAAAATTAGCAAAAATGAAAATGAAAAATAAACAAACAAATAATATATCTTGGCTAGTTTTAGGATCATTTCTTATCCTAGCTATTTCTGTAACGTTTTTTATTTCTAAGTCTCAAAAACCAAATCCAACAGCTAATTCAAAAATTAATACTATGTTAATGCTGATTGAATTTGAAAGAATTGAGGGTATTGAGCAGTGGGAAAAAGAATTAGACAAAAGAGGTCTAACTGCTTTAGTCAAAGCTCAGGGTAATATTCCCAAAGAATATCCTGAAGTGTTTAAGCGATTAGCAGACAAAGGATATGAGATTGCCGGTGGCTATGACGGGGAACCTTTTTGGGATATGCCTTATGAAAAACAGTATCAACTGATGAAAGAGGCCAAAGATTCATTGGAAAGTATTATTGGTAAACCAATGAGGGTTTTTGGCAGTCGCTATTTTGCTTATGACGAAACTACCCTAAAAGTGGCCGATGCTTTAGGTGTTGAATATATCTTAGGAAGAGGAACTCAGGATGTTGAGGCAGTGGTCTATCAACCAAAGGAGTATAAAGCCAAGGTTATTTCTGTTACTAACGTTGATGTCGGTGAACCAATGGGTAGAGGTTCACTTTGTGATTATAGTTTGTGGGCCAGAGGCGCTGATGCCAAAGAATTTGGAAAAATATTTGATCAAAGTATTGCTAAGAAACCAACTAATATGATTTTGGTCTCCCACGCCTATTTAGGCGGCACCCGACTTGAGTGGTGGAAAGAATATGAGAAAGCTTTATCATCGGCACAAATTACCTGGAATGGATTTAACAATTGGCTCAAAAACCAGAAAATTATTACTCTGGCCAATGCTGAAATTCCCCTTAATAAAGAAGTAAAATATGTCCAACCAAAACCAGCCAAACCGATGGAAGACTATGAACCAATCCCGGGAATAAAAGATGACAATTTACCGATACCAACGGATGATCAAATGATGTGTCAATAAAAATAAATAAACTTTATTTTTTATAAGAGTTGGCCGCAATCATGGTGGTAATTGGCACCGCTAAGATCAGACCAATACTACCAACTAACGTTCTGATTATTTCTTCGGCAATTAATTCATAGTTGATGATTTCTGAAAAAGGATGAGGATTGTTGGTAAAAATTAGAAGTAAAGGCAAAGAAGCACCGGTATAGGCTAGAACTAAGGTATTAACCATAGAGGTAATATGGTCCTTACCAATTACCATCGACCGAGTGTAAAGATCTTTGGCTTTGGTTAAATTGGCGGTCTTGGCTAGTTCATCAACTATGGCGGCCTGAGAAATGGTAATGTCGTCAAGCACACCCAAAGCTCCTATGACAATTCCTGCCAGTAATATTCCCTTCATGTTTAGATTGCCCTGATCTATGGACAGCATCCCCGCTTCTTCTGAAGATAATCCAGTTAAATGACCAATTTGAGTGAAGATTGAAGCTAGAGCAGCAGTGATTATTAAACTAATGATGGAACTAATAATGGCAATAGTAGTTTTCTTATTAAATCCGTGAGCTAAATAAAAAGAAATAGGAATTATTATTAGAGATGCTCCGACAGCAATTAAAATAGGATTGTTACCAGCACCGGTCGTTTTAGTTCAGAGAGCAACAGTCTCTTTTTTATACTGTCTCATTTGTCTCGTTTTGGTTCAAAAAGTTGTTAAAATAAGACAGAGGTTGGGGACGAATGTTATAAGGATAGAAAGGTTCCAAACCCCAATGCTCCGCAAACTGTAATAATGATTTCCTTGAAATGATAAAATCCATTATGAATAAAAAATTTGGAATAATTTTAGTCCTAATAATTATTTTTGGTATTGTATTTACTTTAGTTTTAAAAGATGGTTTTAAAAAACCAATAGAAACGATAAAACAGACTTCTAATGAAACAAAAACTAGTTCTGATTTTTTATTAGACGGATTTCCTATTGATAAAGTTCCTCTATATAAACTTAACAAGGTCAGTTCAAATAAAATTTTCGTGAATACAGATCCAAAAAATACTTCGGTTTTTGGGCAAAATAATTTTGCTTATTACAATCTAGTTTTTAATTCAGATGCTAGTCAGGAAGAATTTTTGAATTATTATAAAGATATATTTAATAGCCAAATTACTGAAGAATATGAAAACTCTGAAATAGTTAAGGGGAATATTGGAGAATACAAGGTTTCAGTTAGTCATTATGGTGATGGTACTGGATATTTACAAGTTTATTTGCCTGATTATAAAAATGAAACAATAGAACGATATTTTCTAACTTTCCCTGAAATTTTAAAGGAGAACTCTAGTATAATTGAACACGAAAAATCATATGGTTTGTTAAATCAAAAAGGTGGTGAAATCGAATATACAAAATATTTTACGGTGATTGATAGCGGGGACCAAAATAAAGATGGTAAAGATGATGTTGATGAATTTTTAATATTAAAAACTGAATTTGAGAAAAAATATAAAGATAAGACAGAATATTATTCTGAAGAAAAAACAGGGACAATGAAATGGCAAGACGGAGAGTTTGAGGTGACTTTGACACTTTCTAAAAATCATGGCCGAGTGTATTTAATGTTGAGAAAAATGTTAGAAAAATAATAATAAATGAATTTAAATTATTAGAATTATAAGGATAGAAAGGTTCCAGACTCACCTGCTCCGCCAAAGAGTTTTAAAAACCAACTACTTATTTACCTCAGTCTCCAGCTCCATCAAATCATCCGTCAGATCGGGATTAGTTTCCTCTTGATATTCTTTTTGCAATTCTTGGTCTGTCTGACCGGTATCTTCCGGCGCCGTCGTCTTTTTTGACAGAGTGCAGGCTGATAACATTATTCCTGAAGCCAATACTATCACAGCCAAAGTTAATATTTTTTTCATATTATTTTAATTTTGGAGCTTTAACTATTAAATCAAGCACTTCAATCTGATAATCATGCAGCTCCTGCAAGTCGGTTAAAACTTTTTTGACATCCACCCGCAGTTGTGGCATCACATCCATCGGCCGACCGACTTTTTTTAGCTGCAAAATCCGCTCGTTTAGGACTCCCAAATCATTTTCATATTTACTGGTATCATATTTTTCCAATTTCAACTTAGCCTCAGTCATATTTCTGGTTGTCGCTAACGTTTCTATTCTTAGTTGTAGCTTTTCCTTCATCAACTCCAAATAGGTGAACCTATACTCCAATTTTTCCACCATCTTTTGGGTGATATTATCTACGTTTTTGAAGTTTATGGCCGCCTTTCCTTTTACTTTGGTTGGTACTGGAGTTACCGTCACTCTGTTTAAGTCAATCAACTTGATCGGGATTCTAACTCCTGCTGGCACTGGAGTGTTGGTTGGTGGTACCGGTGTAGCCGTCGGCAATTCTATCTTTTTAATTATGTCCAAATTTGGCTCGATTATTTTATTTATGGTTAACGCCTTTGCCGGCGTCGCCGTTACTATAAAAAATAATCCTCCAAACACTAATCCATATCCCATTCTTTTTAGCATAACAAAAATAAATGTTAACTTAATTTATTATACTCCTAGTTTTATCTTTGCTACTGCAATCCTGCCATCTGAAGTATATTTGCCCACCCTAAACACCCCTGGCTTGTAATAATCCACCCTGCCAATTGAATTCTGCTGTTTTAGTTCTTTGATAATAAAATCCCGTTCCTTGTCCACATTATGATCTATCCGATGAGAAATTTTATATGTCAACCTTGTTAATCCAAAGCCCACATCCATGCTTCCCGCCCCAATCCACATCATCGATTTATTGTGGTCAAATTCCTGTTTTTTGGTCCAATAATTGACATCAAACGGATCTACAACTTTGTTTTCGTCCGTTCCCCAAAACCTGATATGATGCCTTTTTCTGGGGCTGTCGCCGATTTCTTTTTGAAACCCAATATCCTGTTTCCGGCCAAACAAAAATAAATTGCTAAACGGTGCCGTCTTGTATGGTTTATTTCTGACAAATCTGTCAATCATTTTGACTGCTGTTTTTAGACTGATTTCATCTGCTTTACTCCAACCGATTTTTTTAAACACTGTCTCCAGCTGATCAATTGTCCCCAACAAAATTAAATTAACCGGATCTACTGTCAGTCCATCCCTTGATTTGGTAAATCGGGGGATTCTCCCTTGCCTGGTCACCAGCATCAAAAATTGAACCAATGAGGGTAGTATTACATAAGCTGAAACAAAATAAGTCAACAATACTGCTACAAAAAACGGTAGTCTTTCTTCCAACCTGACAAATATTGGCGACACTATTAGCCACAACAACCCCGCCTGAATCAAAAACTTAACTAAATTTTTTCCCAGCCGTTCGACCAGTTCCATCATCATCCAAATTATACCTGTTCTATTGCTAATTATCAGCCCCTTTGTATACTTAATTAATGCCAAAATCCGCCCCACCCCAACCAAAATCTTTTTTATTTTTAATAATTTCCTTAGTTATTTTTCTTATCCTTAGTTTGTTTGCTTTTTATAGCTGGACTCAAACCCAAGCCCGTCTCCGTCAATCCCAATCTGATTACCAGTCTCTTTTAGATTTAAAAAATAATTTAGACACCTCGCTTGCTTCTGCCAGCGCCGAGCTCAATTTGGTTAAATCCGAAGATCAATTTGTCAAAAATAATCAACTCCAATCGGAGGTTAAAGATATCAAATCCGGCTTCTCCCAAGCCCTCAAACTTTATGAAGATATTGTTGATTTAAGGGATTCTCGGGTTAGAGTGTCTACTATTGAACCTCTTTTTAGCTCGGTTCTTTCCGACCTTAGTCAATTTAAATATAGTCAGTCCCTGTCCAAAATTGCCACCCTCTCTGCCAAAGTCACCCAAGAGCGTCAAAAATCTTTGGCCGTTGTTGGCTCTGTTAATCCCGACAATGTCACCGAAAACAATACCCCACCCGGCAGCGGTTTTTCCCGCCAAAAAGTTAAAGTCGGTGATAGTTTTTTTGTTGTCGATATTGTTGCTGCCGATCTTAATTCCACCCGGGTTATTGTCGATACCGCCTCCGAGGGCGATTGCGCCGACAATTGTCCTGTTTTGCCTCTGGGCACTTACGTTTCCCGCAATGGCGCTTTTGCCGGTATCAATGGTTCCTATTTTTGCCCCGCCTCTTACCCTTCCTGTGCCTCAAAAAAAAATTCCTTTGACACTCTCTTGATGAACAAAAATAAAAAATATTTTAATTCCGACAATAATGTTTACAGCACCGTTCCGGCTGTTATTTTTTCCGGCGCTTCCGCCCGTTTTGTCACCCAATCCCAGCAATGGGGTCGAGATACTGGGGTTGATTCGGTTTTAGCCAATTACCCTCTTTTAGTTTTTAACAAAAGTTTAGCTGCTGGTGATAGCAGTGACACCAAACTTTCCGCCGCTGGCAACCGCGCTTTTATTGCCGCCAAGGGTTCTACCGTTTATATCGGTGTTGTCAGGGGAGTTTCTGTCGTCGGGGCTGCCAAAGTTTTATTGGAAATGGGCATGGACAATGCTCTCAATCTTGATAGCGGCGGTTCCACTGCTCTTTGGTCCGGCGGTTATAAATATGGCCCCGGACGTGATATTCCCAACGCCATCCTTTTCGTCCGTAAATAAATGAAAGATTTTTTAGTTTTCAGTTGTATTATATTAAACCAATATGCCTTCATCGCCCTGTCATCAGTTTGACGACCAGCAATTAGTTCATCTGTCTCTTACCGACAGTCAATATTTTCTCTGTCTTATGCAGCGCTACGAAACCAAATTAACTGCCTATCTTAACCGTTTTGTTTATTTACCATCCGAAGATATCGCCGATATTATCCAAGAGTCGTTTATCAACACCTATCGCCACCTTGGTGATTACAATCCCAAACTTAAATTTTCCTCCTGGCTTTACCGTATCGTTCACAATCAGGCTGTCAATTTTCTCAAAAAATCCCGTCTCACCCGTCAAATTAATTTTGACCCCGAAGATGACGACTTTACCTCCAGTCTGATAGCTGCCGTCAATATCGAACAAGAAACTGTTAACCAACATTTCCGCCGCCACGTCAAAACAATTTTACAGCAGCTCAAACCTCAATACCGCGAAGTTTTGGTTCTAAAATATTTTGAAGACAAAGATTATCATGAAATTAGCGACATATTACAAAAGCCCATGGGAACCGTCGCCACCCTTATTTCTCGGGCCAAACATCAGTTTAAACAACTCTATGAAACCAACCGCTTCTAACCGACTGTCTGCCAGTCAAAAAGCTCTCCAATCTATTCGGCAGCGTCGGCTTCAGCCTCTTCCCAAATGGCATCTTTATCTCAAAAAAAGTTTAATTTGGTTAGTTGTCATTTTCTTTCTTCTTATTTTGTCTCTTGGCATTTCTCTGACTTTGTTGGGAATGATTGATAATTTATTTACTCCTTATTTTTGGTTTGCCGCCGTGGCTATTTTTTTGTTTCTTTCTTATTTCGTTTTAGACCAATCCCGTCAGGCCTATCGTCTTGAAACCTGGCAAAAAGTTTTTTTAATTTCTCTCTCTACTTTCATTTTTGGATTCATTCTTTTCCGCCGGGGTTTTGCCCGCCGTTTTGATAATCATCTAGAAACCACCGTCCCTTATTATCGCCACCTTACCCCCCTCAAAATTAACACCTGGAGCCAACCCCAAAACGGTTTAATTTCCGGTCAAATCACTCAAATCCTTTCCGACACCAGCTTTAAACTTCAGGATTTTACCCACCAAACTTGGACTATTGATTATTCCACCGCCGTTATCCGCGGCCGCACCCAGCTTGTCATCGGTCAGGAAATAAAAATTATTGGCCGCCAAACCGGGTCCGACTCTTTTGTCGCCAATGAAATCCGCCCCTGGATTGGCAAAAAATCTAATTGAAAGAAATTCTCTTTCTCAGGTGTATTACTAGTAGACATGGCCTGTCAGATTAAAAATTAAATCAAATATGAATACTAAAACCATTTTGTCTTTATCAGCTTTAGTTTTGGGTTTGGCTGCAGTTGCCACTCCCGCCTTGGCTTATCAGGGTGACCCCACCACCAAAGGTCCCAACTATAGTCCCGAAAGACACCAAATCAATACTACCGCTTTTGAAAACAACGACTACCAGTCTTGGCTTAAAAATATGACTGGCCGCGGTGCTACCCGGTTTGTTAACCAAGCTAACTTCAAAGAGTTTTCTCAAGCTCAGTTGGCCGCCCAAAAAGGGGACAACTCTCTTTTGACTGCTTTCCGCGCCAAATACGGTATGGGTCAAAGAAACGGTCAGGGTCGGGGACAAGGTCGGGGTTTGCACTCCGCCGCCCGCTAATTTTACTCAGACCAAAAAAAATAACCCCCGTTTGGGGGTTATTTTGTTTTTAAAATTATCTAAATAATTTTAACAGCCAGCCAAACATTCCTTTATATTTTTGCTCTAACTGGATTTTTGATTGCAAACTGGCGTTTTGATACTTCATCAAATCAATCGTCTCTTCAATCTTTTCCAAATCAGCCCTTACTCTTGTAGCTGTCTTGGTTTTCTCCAGTTTATTTATGATCTGTTCATTTTCCATCAATCTCTGCTGCAGCTCTTTTATAGCCTCCTCATCAGCTCCAATCATCAGTTTGGCAAAATTGCTCCGGCTGCTTAGGCTGGTATATTGTTCCTTAATCCTTTGTTGCAGTTTCTGCTGTTCTTGGGCAATTTCTCTGACCTGTGTTCCAATTCCCCCCTTAGCCCCAACCGTCTCAATTAACTCCTGAACTTGAGTTGCTACTCGGTTCATATTTTTATCTATCTCCTCTTCCAATTGTTCTTTTTCCTTATTTTGCACCGCTACCTGAGTCGATTCTCCCTGATTTTTAACCTGAATTTGGTTTCTGTTTTGCACCTCATGGCCTGTTGGTGATAATACTGGTTTTTGAGTTGGACTCACCACTGTTTCGCTTTGATTCTTTTGCCCCTGCAACACCGCTTTGGCCGATACCGGACTTACTAATAATAAAAACAAAAATGACATTACAATATATTTTTTCATTTTATTATTAATCAATAATGGCAAATATCATCATATCACCATCTCTCCCTATCTATCAATTTACCCCAAGTTATAATTAACTAATTATCAGTTAATTATAACTATGGCAGACACCATCAAGACCACCAAGGTCACCAGCAACAAACAAGTCGGCGATACTAATGTCGTTCAACGTCAGGTCCAATCAGAAATCCAACAGGACCCAAATGAATTTTCTATCGCCAAAAGTTCTCAGGTTATTTGGTTTATTGCCCATTTTATCGCCGGTGTTTTATCACTCCGATTTTTATTCCTTCTTCTCGGCGCCAACCCGCGGGGATTTGTTAATTTTATTTATAGTTTTGGGGATTTATTAATTCTCCCTTTCCGTGGAGTCTTCCCTTCGGCTCAGTCCGCCGGTTCCTACTTTGATACCGCCTCGCTTTTGGCTATCGTTATGTATTATTTATTTGCTCTTTTGATTACCAAAGCCATTGCTCTCATGTCCAAGGAAACTCCGCCTATTATCGAAAAATAGTTAGTAACTAAATACCAAAAATCGCAGCCCTAAAAAGCTGCGATTTTTTTTAGTTTTATTAAGGGCTATTTAAATAGCAGTCTGCCAATAAAAATCAAAACCGAAGCTCCTACTACCGCTACAAACAGGCTGTATAGATTAAAACCGGTTCCCGCATTCATTCCCAACATCGGCAGTAGCCAATTGCCTACCGCGCCTCCCAAAATTCCCAAGATAATATCAACAATCATTCCCTGACTTCTGTTAGTTCCCATCACCATCGAAGCAATCCAACCGCGACACCACCTAAAATTATTGCGTAAATCATCTTAAATCACCCCCGCTTATATTAAATCAGTAACTAATTCCAGAATACACTAAATTTGCCGCATTTGAACTAGATATTTTTCTTTTATACACATCTATTACTCATCCAACTTCCCCCACATATTCACCCCGGTTGGGAAAATTATTTTCAAAATCATTTACTAACTTCTTTGACAATTTATTTGGCAGTAAATTATCCGGTAAATTATTTATCTCCAACCAAGTGGTCCACACCGTTTTGTCCAAATGTTGAGGATCAAAATGATGTTCCAATTCTTCAAACTTATCAATTTCTCCCAAAATAAATAATTCTAAACTATGTTCATTTTCCTCAGGTAAAATAAAATCTCTAATATACAAAATTTTTTTAAATTCAAAACTAGCCCCATTACCTTCTTCCGCCATTTCTCTGATACAACCCTCTTTAACCGTCTCACCATATTCTAGGTGTCCACCAACATAATGATAAAAATTCTGTTTTTGTCGATATTGCACCAGCAACTTTCCATTTTTGATAATTATCAATCTCAATCTAATATTTATTTTCTTTTCCACTTCGCTTTTATTGTATCATTGGCTATGACCCAAATTATCCTCTTTCGTCACGGCGACAAACAAAAATTTTCCTCCAGCTCCAACAATTCCATTGGCGACAAATACAACTCCCTTACCCCCGAAGGCATCAATCAAATTACCCGTCTCGGTTCTACTCTCAAGCACCGTTTCCCCGATCTAAAAAACAACCCCTATATTTTTTCCAGTCCTTTTACCCGTTCCCTTCAAAGTGCCGAAATTGTCAGGCATATTCTTAATATTGACCAAATTTTAGTTTACCCTAATTTAGCCGAATTCTATCCTACTACCGATTTCACTCAAGCCAAAGATATTCGTGATCATCTCTATGCTCAATCTATGATTGACCCTGATTGGTTGCCGCCACAAGGTATCCAAACCTTTAATCAGGCTATCTCTAAGTTTAAACAAACTATTTTTGACATTGCCGCCGAATTTCCCCAACCCACTATTTTAATCTCTACCCACGGCGGCATTATCCGCAATACTGTTTATTCTTTAGCTCCTCAACTTCGTCCTGCTGACAAAGATATTTCTGAAGCCAAAATTGCCCTTGGTGGTTACACTATTTTAAATTTAGACCACCACACTCTCACCGTTGACCAATTTAATCTTCACGATTTTTTATGAACCTAAATTCCGCCAAAACCATTGCCGTTATCGGACTTTCTGACAACCCTAACCGCCCCAGCTATCAGGTAGCCCAATATTTACTTAATCGCGGCTACACCATTATTCCCATCAATCCCAATATTACATCAGTTTTTTACCAACCTTCTTATCCCAACATCGCCGCTGTCCCCAATGATATTCATATTGATATTGTCGATATTTTTCGTCAGCCCAATCAGGTCATGGGGATTATAAGCGAAGTTGTTGCCACCGGTCGCCGCCCCTTAATTTGGGTTCAAGAAAAATTTGACCACCCCGACCTGGACAAACTAGCTAAAAAATATCATCTTGAGATTGTTACCGGTATCTGTCTGATGAGATATCACCAATCTCAGCCCTAAACTCAATGCCTCAAGAAATTGATATCAAAATTTGCCAGGATTTACCGCTTAGTCTAACTCTTTTTGAGAAAGACGGTGTTTGTCAAAAAGGCAATCCTAAATGTGACTATAACCGCACCAATTTTGAATCTATTCCCAATCTTTGCACCAAAAAAACTAACGACACTCTCATTGTGCCCCGACTCTCTCAAACTTAACTCTTGACTTTAATGTTATATAGTTCTAACATATAGTTATAATTATTTAACAAACCATGACTCTTAAAAAATATAACTGGGTCCAATTTGCCGTGATGGCAGTAGAAATTATTATTATTAATTTTGCTATCCAATCTAAAAATTATTTACTCGGTGCCTGCGCTGTTTTAGCCGCCGTTATTGCTCTCAATTTAACTCGCAAAAAAGTCACTCAAGTTATTGCCGACGAAAGAGATTATCAATTGGCCGGCACCGCTGCCCGCTATACCTTAAACATTATTACCATCTGCATGGCTATAGCTATTTTTATTGCTATGATATGGGCGGACAAAGATCCTGTTTTCCAAACCGTCAGCACTGTGCTTTCTTTCGCTGTTATGGGCATTCTCTTCTTAAGTGGTGCCATTCATACCACTCTCCGAATTATAGCCCAACAAAAATCAGGTTTATCTGCCAAAGAAATTTTATCCCAAAACAAAATAATTATTATTTCCCTAATTTCTTTTATTATATTTTTTATTGTTGGTTTCTTTATTAGTTATGTTGACCGACCATGAAAACTCGAATCAAAGAATTCCGTGCTAAATATAATTTAACCCAAGACGAACTAGCTCAAAAAGTTGGCGTCCGTCGGGAAACCATCGTTTTTTTAGAAGCCGGCAAATACAACCCCTCTCTTAAGTTGGCTCACGACGTTGCTGCCACTCTCAAAACCACCATCGATAAATTATTTATTTTTTAAAATCAAATCCCGTTAAGCCTTAACATCGGGATAAAACATTATTTATTAAAACTTTTATGATTGCTAAATCAAATTGGTTTGCCCGTCGCAAATATTTAGGTTGGGGATTGACTCCTCAAACCTGGCAGGGATGGGTCTATATCATCCTGATTATTCTCCCTTATTTTTTTATCACCAATCTCAGTTTTATTGTCATTTGGACCACTATTATTTTGATGGATTTAATTCATGTTTTTCTCACTCTCAAGACCGATGAAAGAGAAACTCTTCACGAGGCTATTGCCGATCGCAACACCCTTTGGTTCGTCTTTCTTGCTATTACCGGTTATATTATTTATCAATCTTTTTCTCAAACTATTGATTACAAGCTCATCTATTTGTTGGCTGGCAGTGTCATCGTCAAAACCTTAACTCACCTTTATCTTCGCGACAAATAATCTCAGCCGGCTCCACCGCCACCGCCACCTCCGCCACCACCCCCGCCGCCGCTAAACCCGCCACTGCTGCCCACTCCCGCCGCTCCATAACCCTCATTAATTGAATTTGACACACTTTCTATTGCCTCACCAATTGAGTTTAGTGATTCGACTGCGTTTAAATTGCCGCCATCAATACTCCCACCCCAATGATTTACCAATATCATCTGATCCTGTTGACTTAAATCTAATGGTATTTCCGACAAAGTTTTAATTGACACTCCCAATGCCGCCCCGTATATCAAATATTTTTGCCACATCACTATCGAATCAATTGGTTCCTTAATCGTCTTTTTATATTCTTTCAAATGTTTTTTAAACGCCAGCCATCCAGCTGTCTCCAACTTGCCTTTTTCTGTTCTTTTCAAACCATAACTTTTTAGTCCTGCCATTATTATAATTGAGATTATTGCCACCACCAGAGGAAATATCAATATCGGTATTAGTAAAATTTGACCTATTGTTGACGCCAGTATGATTACTATTACCATAATTACTGCCACCCCCACATGTAGGGGACTAATATAATCTTTCAGTTTTTTGTCCGCCATTCTATCAAAAAACCCTTCTTTAATATTTTCTCTTTTTACCACTTCCGGCCAAGTCTCAGTCAAGAATTTTCTGGTTTTTTCAGTGTGTTTTTTCGTCCATTTGCCAATATCCTTCAGATCAATTTTATTTTCTTTTCCAAAAACATTATCCAACAGTCGCACCACCGCCTCTTGAATCGAAGACAATTTCACTTCCTTTTCTGTCTTTATCAAAAAATAATGATATTTTTTGAAAATAAAACCTTCTTTTTTTTGGCTTCTTTCAATTCGATAGTATCCGCCTCCCACCAACGATAAAATTGTGGCTGTAGATGAATTTGGACTGATAGTTTTTGTTCCGTTTATCAACTGTTCCACCTGAGCCGGATCAATCTCTGATGGCGGTTCCCAAATCCTTCCCGACAAATTTATTTTTGGTAATTTTCCATCTTTGCCAAAATTCCAAAATAATTTAATCCTCTTAATCAATTCCCAAATTTGAACCAAAATCAACCCCAACCCACCAATCAATCCCCACCTTAACACTCTCACATTTTGCTCTCTTTTTCTCTCAGTTTCCGCTATAAATTCATTTTCCTCCCTTACCACCTCTCCGCTTTTTTTGTTAATTTCTACCCCTTGGCTAAATATATTTTTTGGCAGCAATATTCTTGTTTCCACTCCCTTTCCTATATTCAATTTATCTACCTCAAAATTTACCAGTTGATTGGTGACAATCGAAACCATCCCGCCGCTTGGTCCATGTCCCCAGGCTCTAATTTCGTCTCCCTCAATCCCCGCCGGCAGCTCAAAATCAATTTTTATATTTCTTTGGCTCACCTCCCACTCATCGCCAATTGCTTTCCAATAAATTTGACCAAAATCCTCACCCAAATCTACCGCGTTTTTTATTTTATATCTAATCTTAAAAGTTTTTTTCTCGTCTCTGGCTTTATAAAACCATTTTAAGTAATATCTCTCCCTCTCATCTCTGACCAAAAAAGTTTCCGGTGTATTTATATCCTCATTTTTTTGTTCAAAACATTTGTTTTCATCACAAACTTCAAAATTTTCCAATCCGTAAGGCTCATCTCTTTCTCCTTTTTTATTTATATATTGATAAGCAAATGAATACGATCCCTCAAAATTGTAAATTCTTTCTTCTTCTACATTTATCGACCCGTCTACACTTACTACATTTTTGATATTTACCCTATCAATTGAATAGTCCTTTGCCAAACTTGGTTTTGACCAACTCAAAAATAATCCCGCAAACACTATCAACCACATATCTTAATTATACAAGATTACTTTATCAAAATGCTTTCACCATCCATTTCTTTGGGTTTATCTATTCCCATCAATTCCAAAATTGTCGGCGCCACATCCTTCAACCCCCCATCTTTTAGTTTTATACCAACCAAGTCTTCCTTTTTGGCCACCAGCGAATATTTCACCGGATTAAACCCGTGAGACACGTCCACCTCACCGTTTTCATACAGTTTATGTTCCGCATTGCCATGATCCGCCCCCACTATTACATAATAACCAGCCTCAACTGCTGCTTCCACAATTTTTCCCACCCACCCATCCACCACTTCGCAAGCTTTTTTAATCGCTTCAAACTTCCCGCTGTGTCCCACCAAATCCGCATTGGCAAAATTAACCAGAATAAAATCATATTTCCCTATATTTTCCAGCACTTTTTGCCCCACTTCCGGCGCCGACATTTCCGGCTGCAAATCATAAGAGGGGACTTTTGGACTTGGCACCAACACTCTATCTTCATTTTCCACCGGCGTTTCCACCTGCGAATTAAAAAAGAAAGTCACATGGGCATATTTTTCCGTCTCGGCAATCCTGACTTGATTTTTCCCATTTTTCGCCAACACTTCTGCTAAATTATTGTCGACTTTTTGCGGCAGGTAAGCCACTGGCAAATCCCAGGTATCGTCATAACGCGACATACACCCCCAAAACGGCTTAACATTACCCCTAAATTCCGGCGGACACATTTCCTGTCCCGTAAACATCGCCGTAATTTGTCTCGATCTGTCAGTTCTAAAATTAAACCAAATAAACGAGTCTTCATTTTTTACCAAAGCTATTGGTTGATTATTTTCCTTGATCACGATTGGTTTGACGTAATAATCGGTTTCGTCTCCCCGCAAATAAGCCTGTTGGATAGCTGCCACCGCTTCATCTGCCTCAAATCCCTTCCCCTCAGTCCACAAATCATAAGCCTCTTTTGTTCTCTCCCAGTTAGTGTCTCTGTCCATAGCATAATATCGACCACAAATTGAAGCTATTTTTCCCACCCCGACTTCTGCTATTTTTTCATTCAATTTAGCCACAAAACCGGCAGCTGATTTCTCTGGCACATCCCGACCATCCAAGACTAAATGCACAAATACTTTATTCAATCCATTATCCTTAGCCAATTTCAGTAACGCAAATAATTGGTTGATATCCGAATGGACTCCGGCATCGGAAAATAACCCCGCCAAGTGCAGCGCCGAATTATTTTTTTGGCAGTTTTTTACCGCCGCCATCAATGCTGGGTTATCAAAAAAACTTCCATCCATAATTGACCGGTTGATTAACTCCTGCGGCTGCCACACTATCCGCCCCGCTCCCAAAGTCAGGTGACCGACTTCACTCCCGCCCTGAGCCGATTGAGGATTGCCCACATCTTCCCCGGTGCATTTCAATATCGCGCTGGGGTATTCTGCTGCATATTTATCCGCATTTGGCGTCTTTGCCTCCATGATCAAATTGCCATACGGGTTCTCCGACCACCCCCATCCATCCCTTATTATTAGTATTACTTTTTTATGTTTCACTAATCTAACTTGATAAACTTTATAACTTTCAAACTTTATAAACTTTTGAGTTCTTCTTCAATTCTCATCAATCGATTATATTTGCAGACTCTTTCTCCTCGGGTTGGTCCTACCTTTATATAAGCTGACCCCACCGCTACTGCCAGATCCACCAAAAAAGTATCATTAGTTTCTCCGCCGCCGCGATGACTTGGCATCGTCATCAAATTATGTTCCCGCGCCAGCAAACAGCAGTCCACTGTTTCCGTCAGTGTTCCCGCCTGATTTAATTTAATCAAAATTGCTGTCGCCGCCTTCATCTCAATTGCTTTTTTCCACAAATTTGTATTAGTTACCGTCAGGTCATCCGCAATCAACGGGAATTTACCCCCGATCGCTTCTACCATTTTTGGCCAATTATCCCAATCAAATTCCGACAACATATCTTCCATCGTCGCCATCGGATATTTTTCTATCCATGGTTTATAGTAGGCGATTAATTCTTCTGAACTCAACTCTTTGCCTTCCAGTTTTAAACTATATTTTTTGGTTTCTTCACTATAAAATTCACTGGCCGCTGCATCAATTCCTACCCCAGCATCAACTCCGGGAGTGTAACCAGCCGATTTTATTGCTTCCACTAAATATTCCATCGGTTTTTCGTTTGATGAAATTCCGTTAGGGGCAAACGCGCCTTCATTACCCACATTCGTCGATAATTTTTCCGCCTTCAAAATCTTTTTTAAAGCCTCATAAATTTCCATTTCCATTCTTACGTTTTCCGCCGCCGTTTTGTCTCCCATTGCCCCCACCATAAATTCCTGCAAATCAGTCGTTTCATCCGCATGTTTGCCGCCTTCAATCATAACTATCATCGGTTTTGGTAATGTCCAACCGATATCTCCAATTCCATAAGTTTTTCGTAAATATTTATACAACGGCATTTTTTCCTCTTCAGCCTCCGCTCGGCAAACCGCCAAACTTACTCCCAACATCGCATTGCCGCCCAACACTGCTTTATTCACCGTTCCATCGAGATCTATCATTTTCTGATCAATTTCTCGCTGGTTAGCAGCTTCCATTCCCACCAACACCTCTTTAATTTTTGTATTTATATTATTTATCGCCGTCAACATTCCTTTGCCGTTGTATCTGGCTTTATCGCCATCCAACAACACCGTAGCTTCTTTTGATCCCGCCGACGCTCCATAACTGACTGATGCCTCACCCACCGCTCCGCTTTCTAAGGTCACCGTCACCTCTAAACTTGGCGCTCCGCCTGATGCTAATATTTCCCGGGCAAAAATATTTTTTATTTTTGACATATAAAAAAACTAAATTTTAATTTACTCCCCATTATAACTTAAACCACCGCTTTTTAATCGCTTGTTTTAATTTAAAATCTATTTTGCTGTTAATCAAATCTTTACTGGTATTTCTTGCTTTCATCCACAAGTCGGCATAACCGGTTTTGTTGGTGGCACAAATTTTATCAATTTCTTTTTGGTCTAAGTTTTTGTAAATATACAACCATTCATCAATCCACCAAATTTTTCTATAAACTTTTCTCAAAAATTCCATCATCCTTTTTCCACTCATTCCTGCTTCTCTGTAGCTGGCGGGGGAGTATTCCAAAAATATCACTGGTTTGTTTTTTTTAATCATCTCTTTTGCTCCCTCAATCACTTCCGGTTCCCACCCTTGAGTGTCAATTTTTATCAAATCCATTTTTTCTTTTATAAAACTATCCAATCTTACTATCTTTACTTTTTCTCTTTTCTTGGCCGGAGTCTTAGGTTTATACAGCTTATGATCACCCAAATTTTCTTCCGATTTATACAAAATTTTGCTTTCATTTTTACTTCCTATCGCCGCCTTTATTGCGACTACATTTTTTAGCTTATTTTCTTTTATATTCTTTTCCAAAATTTCGAAATTAATTTTATCCGGTTCAAACGCATAAACCTTTCCATTTTTCCCCACCTTGTCAGCCAAAATCAAGGTGTAATAACCAATATTTGCTCCCACATCTATCACTGTCCCTCCAACTTTTGCTTGTCTCAAAATCAACTGAGTTTCGTAGGGTTCATATTTTCCCACCGCGGCTCTCTGACCAATGTATCGGTCATTTTCCAGATAAAAAAAATTAATTTTTTCCCCAATTTTTGCCCGCCTTAATTTCACATCTCATTTTATCAGACAAACCCTTGACCAAACCATTTTCTTGGCTATAATATTAGCAGTCGATTAACAAGACTGATAATTATTAATTCACCAAAATTTTATGTCTCACACTATTCATCCCGTCCCTGGTTACCTTTTAATTGAGCCCCAAAAGCAGGAAAAAACTACCGCTTCCGGCATTGTCCTCCCCGACAATCATCAGGACAAACCCCAACAGGGCAAAGTTTTAGCCGTTGGCGGATCCATTATTGATGATGGTCACGAAATTAAACCTCCTTGCAATATTGACGATATTGTCATTTACCGCGAATGGGGCGGCAAGGAATACAAACTTGACGACCAAGAGCTTTTGCTTCTTAAATTTGACGACATCATGGCTGTTATCAAATAACTTTTAATTTTACAAACTTTATAACTTTATAAACTAAATCTATGGCAAAACAACTAAAATTCGGGCAGGACGCCCGCCAATCTTTACTCAACGGTATTAACACTTTGGCTGATGCCGTTATTACCACTCTTGGTCCCAAAGGCCGCAACGTCGCTATCGACAAAAAATGGGGTGGTCCCACCGTTATTCACGACGGCGTTTCTGTCGCCAAAGAAATTGAATTGGAAAACCCTTACGAAAATATGGGCGCTCAGCTTATCAAAGAAGCCGCTTCCAAAACCAACGATATTGCTGGTGACGGCACCACCACTGCTACCGTTTTAGCTCAAGCTATTGCCAACAAAGGTCTCCAAAACGTTGCTGCTGGTGCCAACCCTATGATTATCCGTCGCGGCTTGGAAAAAGGTTTAGCTGCCGTCATCAAAGAGCTTGACGGTATGAAAAAAGATATCAAAGCCGATGATAAAGATTCCATCGAGCAGGTCGCCACTATCTCTGCCGGCGATGCTGAAATTGGCAAACGCATTGCCGAAGCTGTCGTTAAAGTCGGTCGCGATGGTCTGATTACCGCCGAAGAAGGCAAGGGTTTATTTTTAGAAACCAAAGAAACTTCCGGCATGGAATTCGACCAGGGCTTTTTGTCTCCCTATTTTGCCACCAACACCGAAACCATGGAGGCTATTATCGACAACCCTTACATTGTTATCACTGACAAAAAAATCAGTTCTATCCAAGAAATTCTGCCGTTTTTGGAAAAGTTGGTTAAATTGACCAAAAATTTTGTCATTATTGCCGACGATATTGATGGTGAGGCTTTAGCTACTTTAGTTGTCAACAAAATTCGTGGCACCTTCAACGTTCTGGCAGTTAAAGCTCCTGGTTTTGGTGATCGCCGCAAAGCTATGTTGGAAGATATTGCCGTCCTTACCAACGGTCAGGTAATTTCCGAAGACTTAGGTATCAAATTTGATACCGCCGAACCCTCAGATTATTGTGGCCGGGCTGATTCAGTTACTGCCGACAAAGACAAAACCCGAATTTTGGGTGGTGCTGGTGCCGAAGTCGACATCAAAAATCGGGTTTCCCAGCTCAGAGCTCAGATGTCAAAAACTGATTCTGACTATGACCAAGAAAAATTCCAAGAAAGAATTTCTAAATTAGTTGGTGGCGCTATCGTCCTTCAGGTCGGCGGTGCTACCGAAGTCGAAATGAAAGAGAGACTAGAGCGGGTCAAAGATGCTATCGACGCTACCAAAGCCGCCGTCGAAGAGGGGATTTTGCCCGGCGGCGGTGTGGCTCTTCTCAAAGCTTCTCTTAAGCTTGATGAAGTCAAAGCCAACAATGACGAAGAAAAAGTTGGTCTTGATATTCTCAAGTATGCCCTGGAGCAGCCCATTCGAAGATTGGCTCAAAACTCAGGCGAAGATGCTGGTTATATTTTTAACTTGATCAAAGACAATGTCGCCAAAGATCCCAAATCGGATTACGGCTACAACGCCGCTACCGGCAAGATGGAATCCATGGTTAAGGCTGGCATTCTTGACCCTGCCAAAGTTACTAAATCAGCTCTTACCAATGCTGTTTCCGTCAGCACCATGATTTTGACCACCGATGTTCTTATCACCGATGCTCCGGAAAAATCATCTCCCGCTTCTCCTGCTGCCGGCATGGGCGGTATGGGTGGCATGGACGGTATGATGTAAGTTAAATTTGTTAACTAACAAAACCCGCCACCCCGGCGGGTTTTTTGTTAAAATAGGCTTACTTGTTTATCCGACCCGGTAGTCAAGCGGTTAGACAGCGGTCTGCAAAACCGTATAGATGGGTTCGACTCCCATCCGGGTCTCACTTATTTTAGACAGTCGTATCTTGTTATATCCTATAATTTGAAATTATTTAAATTGTTTGGTAGAATCCTTTAATTTATAAAGCTTATAGCTGCTTTTTTAAATTAGCACTTTTTCAGTCAGTCAGACAAAAATTCTTGCAATTTTAATTGCAATTAATATATTTTTTGTCGGTTTCCCAAGAAAGGAGGTTTCTATGTCTACCTGCGCTATTATTCCCGAACACGATCTGACCTCTTACCAAGAATTTGGCGGTCTGGAAACAGGGATTGCCACGTTTACCAAATGGGTTGACATCCGTGACCAAATGACCCGACCACTGCGTCGCCAAACCCTCAACCAAGACCTTCTCAAGTTCAGCGATCAGCTGGTTTTAGATGGCGCCGACCGAAAAGACCTTAACCGTATTGCCGGTTGGACTGACTGATTTTAACTTCTCGGCAGGTGACTGCATTTTTACTAACCTAAAAATGTTTTCCCTGCCTTTTTTTTAACTCCTGTCTTTAAAATTCTCCCTTCTCCCGCTAAAATGAGTCTATGACTCGCCAGCGGGCCCCACTCACTTGTTTTGTCGGCCCTATGAATTCCAGCAAAACCCGCCGTCTGCTTGATCACCTCTCCGAATGCCGCGACGCTCTCAACTATTCCATCAGGGTCTACAAACCCGCCCTTGACAACCGGTTTGATCTCAACGAAATCCGTTGTCGCAACGGTGGCTGCTGGACGGCCATTCCGGTTCCCAGTTCCAAACCCAGTCGGGCCGATTCCTTGTTTATTTTCAAAGATATTTATAAATTAGCCTCCCGCCGCCGCCCCAATTTGGTCGCCATCGACGAAATTCAGTTTTTTGACAAAAATATCAAAGAAGTTGTTAAATGCCTGCTTTACGATAATATTGAAGTCGTTGTTTCCGGTCTCAACCGAAGCTTCCGCGGTGAACCTTTTCCCGCCATTGAATCTTTGCTGGCTCTGGCTAGCAAAGTCGAAACCCTGACTGCCCGCTGCACTTACAAAGATGGTCATGGCAAAACCTGCGGCGCTCCCGCCACCATGACTCAACGGCTTATCAACCGCCAGCCGGCGCCTTACTGCAGTCCTACTGTTGTCATTCAGCAGATTGGCGACTCTTCTGTCACCTACGAAGCCCGTTGCGCCGATCATTGGTTTTGTCCCGGCGTTCCCATTTCCAAATTAAAAAAGACCTCCAAATCTTCCCGTGGCTAATATTATTGTTGCCCAACCGCATGGTTTTTGTTTTGGTATCAATCGGGCCATTGCTCTTGCCCGGCAAACCGCCCAAAAATTCCACCAACCGATTTTTTTCCTCGGTGAACTGGTCCACAATCAACACGTTGTCAGTTGGCTGGAACATGATTTAAATATAAAAACCGTCACCGACATTAATCAGATTTCCCCTAATTCTATCGTTATTATCCGCGCCCATGGCGCCGCTCCTCAGGTTTTCCGCCGCCTTCGGAGTCGGGGGTTAACCTTGGTTGATGCTTCTTGTCCTTTGGTTCTAAAATCCCATCAGACTGTCCGCCGTTTAGCCTCAGCCAAAAAATCAATCATCTTTCTTTGCAACAAAATCGACCACGACGAAACTGTTGGTGTTGTTGGTGAAGCTCCCAAGTTTGTTACCCCGGTAACCTTAGACAATATTTACCAACACTCCATTTCCCATCCTGACCAAACCGTGGTTATTACTCAAACCACTCTTTCTACCACTGAGACCAAAGCCGCTCTTGATTATCTCAAAAACAAATACCCTGGTATCACTATTCTGCCCCACATCTGTCAGGCTACCACCAACAGACAACAATCAATTATCAAGCTGACCAAAAAGTATCATTTTGTCATTATTGTTGGTTCTCCTACCAGCGCCAATTCCAACAGTCTTCGCCAAGTTGCCGAATCTGCTGGCGCTACTGCTTATATTGTCGACAATCCTACCGAACTCAAACCCGAATGGTTCCAAAATATCGATAATATTGTTGTCAGCTCCGGTGCTAGCACCCCCGAAGATATTCTTTTGTCGGTTATTGATCAAATCAAAGACTTTACTCGCCCATAATTTGGACTACAATTTCCCGTTCCCGGCAGCAATCCAACTCAATTGCAAAAATTCTCTGCCATACCCCCAAAGTCATTTTTCCCCCTATCACCGGGATTGCCTCTGAGTTTCTCATCATTAGTTGGGTGCAGTGAGAGTGTCCGTTAAGACAGTCCGATTCTCCCGACTGACATACCAAATTTTCTGTTCTTATTTTCAAATCATTGTGACAATAATACCCGTCTTTTGGTAAAATTGTTTTTAACAGGTTTCTAAAATCCTCCACAATTCCTTTTTCTTTTTCATTTATACAAATTGCCACTGTCGTATGTTTTGAAAACACCAATATTTGCCCTTCTTTTATGTCGCTGTCTTTCAAAAATTTTTCTATCTCCTCGGTTATATCCCGAAATTCTAAATATTCTTTGGTTTCAAATTTGACTATCTTATGTTTAATCATAGTGATAATTAAGTCGCGGCCTTTTTCAAATTCCTGCGTTATTTTCTAACTGCTTTCAGCACCCAGTAGCCTATATACAACAACAATCCTATCTGCACCGCCACCGCCGCCCCAAACCACCAGCCCACATCCTTAATTACCACTCCGTATCGGTAATAATCCCAAACTATTCTTGCCAAAAAATATGAGATTATCGGCATTAATAATACCATCACCACCAAAAATATCTGCGATTTATCCCGGCTTTTAATTAGGCTTTTTATTACCACTACCGGCTCTCTGATTAAGTTATAAAGGTTGCACAACAACTTCCATATCTGTCTGGCGGCAATCAAAATTGTTAGTTTTAAAATTTTTTTAATCCTTTTTATTATCATAAACCCAAGCTTCCCGAAATTGCTTTTTTGCCCTTATCAGCCTTGACTCTACCGCTTTAATTGTTAGGTTGGTTTCTTTGGCAATTTCGGCCACTTTTTTTTCTTCTATATACTTAAGTCGTAGTAAATTTTTATATCCTGTTTTTAAATCCGACAAAGTCTTTTTAATTTCTTTTTTTAGTTCATTTTTTAATGCATCCCGTTCCGGGGTTAGAGCCTTGTCGGCAATTTCTTCAAATACCGGGCTGACGGAAAATAAAATTGTTTTAATCTTTTTTTTACGGTAGTAGTCAATAATTTTGTGATTAGCAATACTGCAAACCCAACTAAATTCACTGCACTGCCCTCTAAAATTTTTCCACGAACTCATGGCTGCCAACATTACATCATTGGTAATTTCTTCCACCACTCCTTCATCATCTATTTTCTGCCGGATAAAGTTTTTTACCCCCAAACTATATTTTTTGTAGCAGTCTTCCATTCCCCTGATTATATCTTATTTTCCCTTTTTCACCCTGCCTTGCGTTTTTTTACTGGTAACCGTATTAGCTTTGCTTTATACTTAATTAATGCTCACACCTAACCTGCCGTATTCTCATCTCAGCCGCAATCTTCGTCTCCAGCTTTTGGATATGATTTATGAGTCCGGTAGCGGTCATATTGGCGGTTGTCTCTCTTCACTAGACATTCTCATCAGCCTTTATTTTTCTGATCTTTTTAATTTCAACCGAGATCACTTTATCTTGTCTGCCGGCCATTTAGCCTGTGCCCTCTATACCGTCCTCTCTGCCAAAAATTACTTTCCTTCCCGGCTTCTTTCCACCTATACCGATTTTAACTCTCTGCTGCAGGGTCATGTTTCTACCGATGTTCCCGGAGTTGAATATTCCTCCGGTTCTTTAGGACAAGGCTTGTCTTTTGCTGCCGGTCTGGCCCTGGGCGACAAATCCCATACCACCGTTTGTCTTACTACCGACGGCGAACATCAGGAAGGTCAAATTTGGGAAAGTCTTATGTTTGCCCAAAAATATCAACTTTCAAATTTAATCAATATTGTCGACTGCAACGGCACCCAAATCGATGGTCGGATCGAAGAAATTATGCCGCTTAACAATTTGGCCGCCAAATACGTCCAATTTGGTTGGACTGTCACCACTGTTAATGGTCACAACCTCCATCAAATTGCTAAAGCTCTTAAATCCGCTCTTAATCACTCTCACTCCGGCTACCCCAGTTGTGTTATTGCCAAAACCGTCCTTGGTCGGGGAGTCTCCTTTATGGAACATCAGTTTAAATATCACGACATTAAAAATTTAGACCCCAGTCTTTATCTCCAAGCCAAAAATGATCTTGAATCCTACTAAAACCGCTTCTATTCGTCAGGCCTTTGGTGACACTCTCACCCAATTGGCTAAATCAAACCGTCATCTTTACGTCGTTAGCATGGACTTAAAATCATCACTTCATCTGACTAATTTTGCCAAAAAATACCCCCGCCGTTTTATCGAATGCGGTATTGCCGAAGCCAATGCCGCCGCCATTGCTGCCGGTCTGGCCAAATCGGGCAAAACTGTCTTTTTGTGTTCTTTTGCTTGTTTCTCGCCGGCTATCAATTGGGCCGTCATCCGCCAATCCATTTGTTACAATCACCTTGATGTCAAAATTGTTGGTTCTCATGCCGGCTTAACTACTGGAGAATTGGGTGCCACTCATCAGATGTTAGAGGACGTGGCTCTTATGACTACCCTTCCCAACATGGAAGTTTTTGCCCCTGTTGATGCTATCGAAACTCAAAAAATCACCACCACCCTCAGCCGCAGCCGCCGCCCCGCTTACCTTCGTTTAGTCCGTCCCGCCACCAGTCTTTTATTTGATCCCAAAAATACTTTTACCATTGGCAAATCCCATCTTCTCAAATCAGGCCGTGATATCACTGTTATTGGCTACGGTCCTATTCTTGAACAGGCTTTCATGGCTCAGTCTCAACTCTCTCTCCAAAAACCCAACATTTCTTTAGAAATAATCAATTGTTCTTCCATTAAACCTTTCGATTTCACCATCATTAGCCGCAGTCTCAAAAAAACCGGTCGCCTCATCTGTCTTGAAGATCATCAGCAAAATGGGGGATTGGGTCACTTAGTCGCCGCCGCCCTTCTACATCACCGACTTTCTCCAAAATTTATTCATTTGGCCGTCAACAATCAATTTGGTCGTTCTGCCAAGAATTATTCTCAGTTATATGATTATTATGGTTTAGGTGTTAAAAATTTAATTACCGCCGCCAAAAAACTTCTATGAAATCTCTTTCTCAAATCTTAACCTCTGCCCGTCAGCATCAAACCGCCATTCCCGCCTTCAATATTGACTCTTTTGAAATCTATCAGGCCGTCGAATCGGTTGTCGCCGACATTAACCAACCCTGTATCGTTCAATTATCCTCCGGAGAAGATAGTTTTATCCAAGCCGAACGACTTTTTATTTTAGTTCAAAAAGCTCGTCTCGACGGTCTGCCCATTTACCTTAATATGGATCATGGCAAAGACAGTCATCGTCTTCTTCATCTCCTCCGTCTTGGTTTTGATATGGTTCATTTTGACGGCTCTTCTCTTGATTATTCTCAAAATTTATCCCAAACTGCCGAATTTATTGCCGCCGCCAAAAACATCCGTCCTGATTGTTTGATTGAAGCCGAATTTAATCGCATCAATTTAGTTGACAGCCAAATTTCACCCGACAGTTTTACCCAACCTTCTCAGGCGGCAGAATTTATAGCCAAAACCGGCGCCGATTTGCTGGCTGTTTCCATCGGTAATCTTCATGGTGTCAGTCAAAAGTCTGTCGAAACCATTGACCTTGATCTCCTGTCTCAGATCAAATCCGCTCTGCCCCAGCAATTTCTCACTCTCCACGGCGGTTCCGGCATTAGCTCCGACCAATTAAATTCTGCCATAAATATGGGAGTTGTCAAAATTAACATTAACACCGATCTCCGCCGCCAGTTTTTCCAATCTCTTAAGGCCAATTTATCTCAATATTCCGGCGATAAAATTTATCAGTTTTTTGATCCGGTTATCACCGATCTTAAATCAGTTATTAAGTCAAAATTCCATGTTTGATGTTGTTTCTATCGGCGCCGCCACCGTCGATATCTTTGTCAAATCCGACGCTCTCACCGCTACTCCCGACATCATCGGTCTCACCCCCTCCTCCAAAAATGAAATTAATAGCAGTCTTATTTGTAGCGGCGGCGGCGCTACCAATTCCTCGGTTGCTTTCAGCCGTCTTGGTCTCAAGTCAGCTTGTGTTTCTCTTATCGGCCACAGCTATCTTAACAATTATATTATCGACGATCTTAAACGGGAAAAAGTCAGTGATAAATTTATTTGTTCAAACAAAAAAGATACTACCGATTTCTCCGTTATTTTAGTCTCCAAAGATGGCCGCCGTTCCATCCTTACCAACCGGGGAAAATCTGGTTTAACCGACAAAAATTTTCGCTGGAGCCAGCTTAAGTCAATCAAATGGTTTTATATTACTTCTCTTGAGGGCAATCTGGATTTGTTAGAAAAAATCATTGGTTTTGCCAAAGAAAATCAAATCCGCCTTTCTCTTAATCCTGGCAACCGGGAATTGGCCCGCCGCCGCCGTTTAATTTCGCTTCTCAAATATGTTGACTTTTTACTTCTCAACCGTCACGAAGCCGAAACCCTTTTAGATTTATCTTTCTCCGATGCTGACTTTTTTAACCAACTCCATTCTCTTAAATCATCTTTAATTGCCGTCACTGACGGCCGTCAGGGAGCTTACCTCATAGATCGCAACCAGCAGTATTTTTCTCCCATCATCAATACTACCCCTGTCGATGAAACCGGCGCCGGCGACTCTTTTGGGTCTGCCTTTGTGGCTGCTACCATTTACCGCCAGCCGCCCCAAGAAGCCCTTTTTTGGGCTATCAAAAACTCCGCTTCCGTTGTTACCCGTCTTGGCGCCAAAGCCGGTCTTTTAACCCTTAAACAAATCAAATCCTAAATATGCTCCCCAAACCGGAAAAATCCAAAAAACTGACCAATCTTTTGGCCGAAGACAAAGCCTCAACCGAATCCGAAGCCGAGATTTCTCAAAAACGTCTTCTTCTCAAACGCCGACTTATTTTAATCTCTCTTTTGATGACCGCTGGTATCAGTTTTATCTTTTGGAGTTTTCGCGCTGCTCAAAAAATTATTCATCAACCGCCCCAATTTAATCTCAGTTTTAAATTTCCCCGACCAAATTTTTCTCTCAAAAATAATCCTTCTACTAATCAAACCGACATTTTTGTTCTCTCTGACTCCCAGTCCAGCTGGTCTATTGCCTCTGTTGCCAAATCCCGCCCCGATAAGCCTGTTTTTTCCCACAATTACAATAATTTTAATTTTGATCAGACCATGACTTCTCTTTCTTTTCTCAAACCTTCTTCTTCTAGTTTAATTAATCTCCAACTTCCTCAAGGTCTAACCTTTCAGGAAAAAACTGCCTCTGAAAATAACAGTTTAATCTACCAAAATCTTATCTCCTTACCTTCCGACACTCTCCTTATTTCTGTTCTTATTCCTCAAACCGACAATTTGGAATCAGTCAAATCTCAACTCTCAGGTTTAGTTGAATCTCTTTATTGGTATTCCGTTAGAAACCTTAATTAGTTGGAGTTGGCGTTATTACCGGACAGTTTACCTTAATTTCGCTGCCTTCGATCAACCATTCTTCTTTGCCACAAACTCTCTTTTTTATCAAACTTTTTGGTGGCTCCCATATTTCATTTTCTTTCTTCCCAATCATTTCCGTCATTATTTTATTCCATATCGGTGTTGCTCCCGTCACTCCCGAAGCCACCCAACTCATCGGTTGGCTGTCATTATTTCCCACCCAAGCTGCCACCAGATATGTCGGCGTCCAGCCAATACACCAGTTATCTTTCAGACTGTTTGTTGTCCCAGTCTTGACGGCTACTGTTTTATCTTTTATTACTAGTTTTGAGTTAGCTCCAAAAATAGGGGTTCTGGCCTGATTGTCGCTCAAAACATCATTGATAATATAGGCGTATTCTGCTCTCACCACTCTTTCTTTTTCCACTTCTTTAACATAAATTTTTTCTCCCAGATAATTATCGATTTCCAAAATTGGGTTTATTTCTACTTTTTCTCCCAAGTTTGCCAACACGCTATAAGCCTGAGACAGTTCCGTCATTTTTACCTCGCCTCCGCCCAAAGCCAATGACAATCCAAATCTTTTTCGGTCATGCCACGAATTTATTCCCATTTTCTCCCCCAAATCAATCATATTTTCCACTCCGTTTTTTTCCAATAATTTTACTGACGGAATATTCAAAGACGATCCCAGCGCCGTTCTTAAACTCACTTGACCCATATATTTGCCGTTATAATTTTGCGGCGTATATGGTTTTTGTCCTTTTATCTGATAAGTTATTAGTGAGTCGTCAATTCTTGATGCCATACTATAACCATTTTCCAAAGCCAACAAATAATTTATGGGTTTGATCGACGACCCCGGTTGTCTTAGGGCGGTTGTTACATTATATTTGCCGTCAATATCCGTTGCCAAATAGTCCTTTGATCCCACCATTGCCAAAATATCCCCGTTTTTTACCTCAATTACCACTGCCGCTCCATTGGTTACATTAAGTCGGGAAATATTATTTATTTCTTGGCGGACTATTTCTTGTGCCATTGCCTGAGTTTTCAAATCCAACGTTGTTTTGATTATCAACCCCTGTTTTTCGATATTGGTAAACCCGTATTTTTCCTGCACCAGGTTTTTTATATAAAATACAAAATGCGGCGCCAAGATCTGTCTGTTGCTGTTCTTGATATTTATTTTTTCCCTTAGCCACTGTTCCGCCTGAACTTCAGTCAAATACTTATTTGATACCATTTCTTCAATTACCCGTTTTGCTCTTAGCAAGCCCAATTCTGGGTTGTTTCCGTAAGGTGAATAAGAACTTGGCGCTGCCGGTAACCCCGCCAAATAAGCCGCTTCAATTGTATTGATTTTAGTCACGCTTTTGCCAAAATATTTTTGCGCCGCCGCCTCCGCTCCATAAGCCTCGCCGCCATATGACACCTGGTTTAAGTATCGTTCCAAAATCTCATCTTTACTCAATTTTTGCTCTACCATAATTGTCAGCACCGCCTCTTTTATTTTTCTCAAAAAAGTTTTTTCGTTTCCTAAAAATACATTTTTAACCAATTGTTGGGTGATAGTTGATCCTCCTCTGGGTTTATCTTCCGTTTCCTTTTTGAAGTTATATCGCACTGCCACCATTAGTCCTTTAAGCGATAACCCGTGATGTTTATAAAATTTTTTATCCTCAATTGCCAGCGTCGCTTCAATCAAATCCTTTGGTATTTTTTCCAACGGCACCCAAGTTCTGTTTTCATCTTCATAAAATTTATACAACACCTGTCCGTTTCTGTCTGTAATTATCGTCGACAGTTTGGGTGGATTATAAATCAGGTTGACATTTGGCAAATCCCTAAAAATGTTTGTCCAAATCCATCCACCCGCTGCTCCCGCTATAATCACTATTCCTATTCCGATAAATATCTTCCTCCAAAAACTTTTTTTAAATTTTCTTTTTGATTTTAACTCTTTTTTTGGTCTTTGAATTTTATGTTTTAGTTTCCGTTTAAATTTGATTTTGGGTAGTCTAAAACTTATCGGTTTTATCTTTGGTAGTTTTACTTTTGGCAGGCGGAGTTTAATATTTTTTATTTTTTTGACTGTCCTTTTTACACCAGTAGTCAAAAATTTAACCACCTTCACCACCGGCCATCCTAGTTTAATTAAAAATTTTATAATCGATTCTATTCCTGTCATTATCTGATTAAGGCGGCAGGGATTTTTATGGGAGAACCATCTGGATTTTGCTCTACTGGCTGACAATCAAGACAGATTTTAACTCCCGAAGCGTCTTCTATCACCAAATGTTCTTGCCATTCAGCATTTGGGGCTTCCTCATTGTCCACCACCATTCTTCCCGTATCTTTATTGACCACCACCGTTTGTTTTACCGGAGCTTGTTTTCCCGGAACAAATTCTTTTTTAAAATATTCATAATGAGACTCGCATCCGCCTTCCGGAATTGCCATTCCCGTCAGGTTGCACACATTCATTCCCACAATCCCCGCCGGTCTTGTCGGTTGTTTAATTTCTTTTCCCGTCAGCAATTGAGTCATGATTTTATTCCAAATCGGCGCCGCTCCCGTTGTTCCTGACACCAGGTTACCCATTTTTGAATTATCGTTGTTTCCCACCCAAGTCGTCACCGTATAATCTTGAGTATAGCCGATTGTCCAGTTATCTCTCATATCATTGGTTGTCCCTGTTTTTACCGCTACCTCCGGGTGTCCTTTAATGTTCAACATCGACCCCCGGCCGAACACCATCGCCCTAGCCCCGTCATCCGACAAAATCTGTTGAATTATATAACTTGTTTCCCGTGACAACACTCTTGGTCCCGGATTATATTCATATTCCTCCAAAGTTTTTCCGTTCTTATCTACCACTTTCATTATTGGATTCAAATCTTGTCTGATACCCATATTTGCTAATACTCCATAAGCGGTCGCCATATCGGTCATTGTCACTTCACCTCCGCCCAAAGTCAACGACAAACCATAATCCGAAGCATTTTTAAATGTGCTCAATCCCATGGCTGATGCCGAAGCCACAAAGGTTTCCAGCCCATTTATCTTTAATACTTTCACTGCTGCAATATTCAAAGAGCTAGCCAAAGAAGTTCTTATGTTTTGTAGTCCATGATAAGCCCCGCCGTAATTTGTCGGACAATAATTTCTTTGCCCTGGTTGAGCAAAACAGGTGGGATTATCATAAATCACCGACGCCGCCGTTATCTTGCCCGTTTCTATTCCCACTGCATAATTTATAGGTTTGATTGACGACCCTGGTTGTCTTAGGGCGGTTGTCACGTTATATTTACCATCAATCTTGTCCGAAAAATAATCAACCGATCCCACCATTGCCAGTATCTGTCCTGTCTTTGGTTCGGTTATCAATGCCGCTCCATTGCTGACTTTGTATTTTTCCAGTTTAGTCAGTTCTGCTGATACTGTTGCCTCTGCCATTTTTTGTATTTCCATATCCAAAGTCGTCGTAATTTTAAGCCCGCCTTCAGTCACTTTTTTGATTCCATACTTTTGCATCAACAAATTCTTCACCCAAAACACAAAGTGCGGTGCTTTAATCTGAGCCTTGTTGACATAATAATTCAAATGCTCCTCTTTAGCTTTGTCATATTCGTCCTGACTAATCATCTTTAGTTCTTTCATCCGTTCCAACACCAGCATCTGCCTTGCTTTTGCTGTCTCCGGATAAGAAAAAGGGGAATATTTGGTTGGTGATGCCGGCAGTCCCGCCAATAGGGCCGACTCTGCCAGTGTCAAATCCTTAACCTCTTTGTTAAAAATTCCGTTAGCCGCCGACTGCACCCCCCACAGCGTCCCTCCGTAGGGAGTTTGGTTAAAATACATCTCCAAAATTTCATCTTTAGAATACATTACCTCTGTTGCCACGGTTAATACTGCCTCTTTAAATTTTCTCGATAGAGTCCTTTCCGGTGTTAACAGTCCGTTTTTAACCAGCTGTTGGGTTAGAGTTGACCCCCCCTGCAGTCTTTTTTCTATAATCGTCCGATACAAACCTCTTGCCAGTCCTTTAATATCAAATCCGCCATGTTTATAAAAGTTAGCATCCTCAATTGCCAGCGTTGCCTTTTTTAGGTTTTCTGGCACTTCATCCAATTTTACTGGCAGCCTTCTTTTCTCGGCATAAATTTCATACAATAATTCTCCGTTCCGGTCAAAAATTTGTGATGACTGAGCGTATTCACCACTAGACAATTTTTTAGGGCTGGGAACATTAAACAAAGTAAAAATTATTATTCCTATTCCTATCACCATCAGAGCAATCAAAACTATCGCCAGCCAACGCCGACGTCCTTTTTTCGTCTTTTTTCTGGTTTTACTCATAAACACTCCTTTATTGGTTCATTTTTTGATAACTGTTCGATTATATCCTGATAAAAAGAATTTGCCCTATCAACTTTGGTTATCAATTTTTGGACTTCAATATCTTCCCCATTAAGTTTTGCCATTTCCTCCCTCAACTTCAAGTTTTTAACTCCTGCTTCCGCTAAATTATTTTTCCACCCAGCCTCTTTTTTCCCCAACCTGTATAACATTATCGCCTCCGTTATTTTTTTATCCGATACCAGCAACCCTATCCTTACCCGATCTATCGGATTGTTGGTAAATTGAATCCACAAATCATCTCTGATTTTTTTTAAAAAATAAAAAGGATTATCCGGCAGAGTTCGACTCTCCGGCAGTTTATAACATTCGCTTCCTTGGTGATAGGCGATTGATATTTTTCTTAGCTGGTCATATTTTTCATCTTGGCTGACTTTTTCCAGTCCTGCCCTGGCAAATGACACATACAATATCACCAACGATATCACTACCATCGATACTTTAAACCACAATTTCATGACTCTATTTTACCATCTGACTTGTGAAAAAACGCCTGATGTAACCCTACATTTTCATTAGTCATTTTTGGTTTCATATACCAATATTGCGGCCAAAAATAAAATTTATTGCCCATATCCCCACCTTTAAATCTTTTCATTTTTACTTTTTTAAAATTGTATTTTTTTTCCAACTGGTCATAACCTGAGGCCAAATATTTCTTCGCCCAGCTATTTTCCTTCAAAAATTTTTCATAGCTTTTATTTTTATTTATTATTGGTTTCATCAAAATCAAATCCACCGCATTTCTTAAATTTTGTTTTTTGGCAGGTATTTTTAACCCTGACTCATCCAGCCACAAATTAAAACAAAAACAATTTTCTTTTCTTTTTCCCCGCCGGTCGCGGTAGGGAAGTTGATTTTGCTTCATCCACCACCTAAGTTTTAATCTGTTTTTCCATAATTTATTATTTTTGGTGATAATCATAATATCGATATCATCGCCTTTTTTAGGATGACCCGAAGCCACCGACCCGGTTATTCCCAAAAAATAAATATCTCTAAATTCAGTCTCCATTTTCTTGGCCAACTCATTTATCATTTCCACCTTGCCCCGATACCACTTATTTTTTTTATCCCGCCAACCCATTTTTTTTAACACCACGTCTATGTCTTTTTTAGAAAATTTCTTTGCCGATATTAGTCTTTGGTTAATTTCTTTTTTGTTTATATGGCTTTTAAACTTAGCCGCATAATTGATAGTTTTTTTAACTGCTCTTTCCGCCTTCACACCTTATTTTATCCCAAAATTGAACTCTCTTGATATAATTACAAGACCATGGTCAACAAAAACACCAGGCGTTATCGCCTCTGGGAGATGATCCCCGGATTTTTTGCTTGGATGACAATTCTTTTCCCTATTTGGGGAGCCATATTTTTCCCCAAGGCCGTCGCTTATTTTGTTATTGCTTTCCTTCTTTATTGGCTTTATCAGTCATTTAAATCTGCCATTCTTGCTCTCATCGGCTATTTCAAAATTAGGCTTGCTACCAAAACTAATTGGCTGGAATTGTTTCAGGATAAATTTTTAGCCTCTTGGCTAAAATACAAGCAAATCCATCACGTTATTATTATTTCCTCCTACAAAGAACCGGTTGAAGTTATCGAAATGGCCGTCGGCAGTCTTGCTGCTCAAATTGATATTGATCTCAAAAAACTTCATCTTATTCTGGCCCAAGAACAGCGGGCCGGCAAAGAAAATAACCAAAAGACTATTGATTATTTTTCCCAAAAATATCGCGGCGTTTTTGGCGACTTTATTTTTACCGAACACCCTCCTGATATTCCTGGTGAAACCGCCGGTAAACACAGCAACGAACGCTTTGCCGCCAAATTTTTCAAACAGAAATATATTGATACCGGCAAATATGATATTAATCATCTCACTCTCACTAGTTGTGATGTTGATACTATTTTTAATCCCAAATATTTTTCTGCGTTGACTTACAATTTTGCCTCCAATCCTTCCCGCTATTACCGCTTTTGGCAGTCGCCCATATTTTGGCACAACAATATCAACCAGGTCCCCTCTCTCATCCGCATGACCGGAGTTTTGGGCAACGTCATTCACATTGCCAACATTCAGGAGCCCGACGGTCTCTTTTTTAATTATTCCTGTTATTCTTCCTCCTTTCATCTAATTGATCACAGCGGTTATTGGGACCCTGATATGATTCCCGAAGATTGGCATATTTTTCTTCAGGCCTTTTTTGCCACTTCCGGCAAAGCCCTGGTCGAACCTATCTTTTTGCCCACCGTTGTTGATGCTCCGGACGGTAAAAATTATTTTGATGCTCTCAAAAACCGCTACAGCCAATGTGTCCGGCATGCTTGGGGAGCTATTGATATCCCTTATGCCATCGAACAGTCCCGTCAGCACCCTGAAATTCCCCTCGTTACCCGGGCCCTACGTATTTTTAAACTTATTCAAACCCATCTCATTTGGTCCAGTAATTGGTTTATTTTGACTCTCGGTACTTCTCTGCCTGTTATCCTTAATCCTAAGTTTTTTCAAACCACCTTTGGTTTTAATCTTCCTCGTATTTCTAATATCATTTTGACTATTTGTCTTATTCCCTTAGCCATTCTGATTATTTTGGATTGGAAATTACGCCCTCCCCGCCAAAAGAAAGGTTTTTTGAATATCGTCAAAAATATTCTTCAATGGCCCCTTATGCCCATTGCCACTCTTACCATGTCTGTTCTCCCCGGGCTCCACTCCCACACCCGGCTATTTTTGGGCCGCAAGCTTGATTACAAAACTACCAACAAAAAAGCTGTTAAATAAGCTATCATTTATCAATGACTAAATTCTTATCCCGGCACAAGTACTGGGTTTTTGTCATTATTCTGTTTATTTTTCTTCGACTACCGTCTCTTTTTGAGCCTTATTGGTATGGCGATGAAGGTATTTATCTTACCCTCGGTCAGGCTATCAGAAAAGGAGACATTCTTTACCGTCAAATTCACGACAACAAACCCCCCACTCTTTATTATTTAGCCGCTATCAGTCAAACCGTTTTTGGTTTTCGTCTTCTTCTGGCGCTGTTTATGATCCCCACTGTCTACTTTTTTTATCGTCTCTGTCTTTATTTTTTTACCCCCAAAACCGCCAAAATTTCTCTTTTATTTTTTGTTATTCTCACCTCGCTTCCTACCCTCGAAGGTAACATTGCCAACGCTGAAATTTTTATGCTCTTGCCCACTATTCTTGCCTTTTATTTTTTCACCCAGGCCAAAAAAAATACTGATTATTTATGTATTGGTTTTCTTTTGGGACTGGCCTTTACCATCAAAATTCCTGTTTTTATTGAAGCTGGTTTTCTCATACTTTGGGTCTCTTTCCAAAAATTAAGCCGCCGTCGGAAATGGTCTTCATTTATCCCCGGCATATTTATTGGACTTGGTTTTCTTATTCCCACTTTTATTTATTTTCTCTACTTTTATTCCCTTGATGCTCTCAAACCTTTTCTTTCCTCCGCTATTCTCCAAAATTTTTCTTATCTCTCATCTTGGACCACCGGCAATCAATCCAGCTCTGCTGCTAGTGGTGGTTTGATTTATCGCCTCGCCGCTCTGCTAATCCTTTGGTTTATTATTTATATCTTGTTCCGCCGTCGCCATCTCTCACTTAAAACCACCTTTATTTTATCTTGGCTAATGGCCACCATTTTTGGAGCCCTGCTTTCTGCCAGACCTTATCCTCATTATCTTATCCAAATTTTACCGCCGCTTTGTCTTTTAATTGGTCTATTTTTTCTAAAAACTCAAACAAAATCTCTTATCCCTTTAATTTTGGGCCTTATGGTTGTAGCTTTTTCTCTTGTTAAATATAAATTTTATTTTTATCCCACCCTTTCTTATTATTCTCATTTCTACTCTTTTAAAGGCATTCCTTATTTTCATGACTTTTTTGGTAGCCATGTTGTTGACGTCTACCAAATCTCTGATTATATTAGCCAAAACTCCCTTCCCGACGACCGCATTTTTATCTGGGGAGATCATCCTTATATCTATGCTTTATCCGATAGGCTCCCGCCAGGGCGCTACACCGTCGCCTACCATGTTGTCGATTTTAATGGTTATCAGGAAACTCTTGATAGTTTCAAAGCTCATCCGCCCAAATTTGTTGTCTATTATCCCATGTCACAGCGGTCGTTTCCTGAACTAGACTCGCTTCTAGACCGTTATTATTCTCTTGACCAAAGTTTTGGCTCTACTTTGGTTTTCAAAAAAAGATAACTATGCCGCTTCTAAATTCCATTATTCAACCGCTTTCCCGTTTGGGTCATTTTTGGCAGGAAAAGGCCAACAGTTCCATTTTTAGATGGAATTTGGCCTTTATTATTCTTCAAATTTCCATTTTAGCTTGGCGGTTTACTAACCTTCCTTCACAGGTTCCCCTTTATTATTCTCTTCCTTGGGGAGAAACCCAACTGGCTTCCGCTTCTGCTCTGTTCTTGCTTCCTACTTTTTCTTTGGCTATTTTGCTAATTAACAATCTTTTTTCTATCAGCCTTTCTTCCACCAACAGTCTTCTTGCCCGTATTCTTATTTTTACCTCTCTTGCCGTTTCCTTTTTCTTTTTTATCACCCTTGTCAAAATAGTTTATTTGGTTTCCTAAACATGATTTTTTTCTTTATTTCTATTTTTGTCTCCTTTATTATTTCTCTTTTTTTAACCCCGGCAGTCAGAAATTTTTTTATTTCCCGTCATTGGGTTGAAGATCCGGTCGTTAAAAATCAAAAAACCCACAATGCTACTGCTGTTTCTCCTGTTCCTCGGGGTGGGGGAATTCCCATTTTTGTTGCCATTACCGTTACTTCTTTGCTACTCTTGCCTTTGGATAAACATCTTTTGGGTATTTTGTTGGCAGCTCTGGTTAGTCTTGTTGTTGGTGTTTGGGATGATATCAAAGACATTAGCCCTTTATCTCGATTTTTAACCAATATTTTGGCGGCTCTTATTGTCGTTGGTTCCGGTATTGGCATTGCCTATATTTCCAATCCTTTTACCGGCGGTGTTTTTGATCTTTCTTTTCTTAAAATTAATTTTAATTTTTTGGGCGACCATAGCATTTGGGTTATTTCCGATCTGATTGCTATTGTTTGGATTGTTTGGTGCATGAACATTGTCGGCTGGGCTACCGGGGTTGATGGTCAGCTCCCCGGATTTACTGCTATCTCGGCTTTTTTTATTGGTCTTATCGGTTTTCGTTATTCCACCGACATTACTCAGTGGCCGGTGATTATTCTCTCTGGGGCTGTCTGTGGCGCTTATCTTGGTTTTTTGCCTTTCAATTTTTTCCCTCAAAGCATTATGCCCGGTTACAGTGGCAAAAGTTTGGCCGGATTTTTTTTGGCGGTGCTTTCTATTCTTTCCGGTGCCAAAA